>ENA-ORDC01000667-ORDC01000667.1-marine-metagenome-genome-assembly--contig:-NODE-667-length-31398-cov-7.159861_pt1 | contig 31398 bp, 34 predicted proteins | sample MGYA00237783_ERZ508515 | MGnify/ENA primary metagenome ERZ508515 (study PRJEB26186, sample SAMN06268792) | marine metagenome | isolation source: Eden Landing Ponds, San Francisco, CA, USA | place... | reverse complement strand
AAAAAATGATCTACCACAAAAAGGAAAATTCCAGCACCAAGAAATGTGTAAATGAGAATCATAGCTAAATTTTATGTGAAAGCAACCTAACGACATGGCGCATAAGGTGCGCACGGAATAATGTTGAGTTGTTAAATAATGAACGAAAAGCTAAAAAACCAGTGGTACCAAAGACTTGGCGAGGTGCGTCCCCTTAATGCGCGGGTTAGGTTGCTAAATATTTTAATTAAGGCAGTTTAAATTAATTTACTTCGGTTGCTTTAGAGTTAGCATTTTCACTCTGATTTATATTATTGGCAGTTCGATAATGAATGATATTGATCCATCCTAAGGCAGCAAAAATGATGAACACCATTAAATTATCCTGCAACGAATCAACATGTTCAAATCCAAGACTAACTAACATTGCAAGTATGATAACGGTCATACTTATAACTTGAGTTTTCGAAGTTGATGAATCCATTGCTACAAAATATTTATTGAATTATAGGGTAAAAATTTAATAAGAAACTGAAGTTAAGTTGAAGCAACCTAACGACCTTGCGCTTAAGGAGCGCGCGAAAAAAATGTTGCTTTGTTAAATAATGAACGAAAAGGGAAAATGCCAGAAAGTTGGCAGAGAATAGGCGAGGCGCGTCCCCTTAAAGCGCGGGTTAGTTTGGCAACTGAGGATTTTGGGCAAGCAAAAAATGTGATAAAAACGACGAAACCCAACAGGGGACGCCCGAAGAATTTAAGCCCAATGGCCCCGACAAAATGGGAGATGGGCATTTTGAGCAACGCCACGAGCACCGAGATTTTCCGCCGTAAAAGCAAGAATACCTCACCAACCACGAGGGCAAAAATACCAGACTTACAAGTGGCACTGGTGCAGATTCTTGGCCTAAAAGTGGCAACCGGAAAACCGTGGCAAAATTGGGGAATTGTTGCTCAGTTTTAGAGAAGCAAAAAACCGAGCAATACCAGATGACAAACCGCGAAGGCCGGCGGGCAAACTAACGACATGGCGCATAACCTGCGCACGGATTGATTTTGAATTAGCAACTAACGAAAGAAGAGGCTTAAAACCAAGGCTGGCAAAGAATTGGCGAGGTGCGTCCGCGTTAATGCGCGGGTTATACCTACTATTTAGTTTTGTGGAATTATAAAACTAAGTGATAATCCAAAGGTTGTAACTTCATCTTGTATACCAAATGCAGGGGTTACTACAAACGAATTATTTGGAGATGTTTCAAAAATTAAAGACAAACCTAAATTGAAGCCTGTTGTATTATCGTCTTCAGATTCAGAATTACCAGAAGAATCTTCAATTTTGGTTTCACCTGTACTATAATTAACTCCTATTCTTGGCTGTATTTTCATTGCATCAGAAGCTTCAACATCAGTAAATAAAGAGGCCCCAATTGTGAAATAATTGCCGGTCATATCAATATCATTATTACTCAAAACATCGTTTGAATACATCTGTCTTTGGTAAGAACCGCCCAAACTAAATGAAACAGGAATAGATTGATCTTGCTTAATTACTATATAAGAAGCGTAGGGTGATATTACCGTTGCATTTAAGTCTTCTCCCAGTAGTTGTTGGTCAAATCCTAAACGACTAAGTGAAATTCCTAAATCAAAGACACCAGAAAAGGAATATCCAAATCCTCCCGAGAAACCAGAAACATCATCATTTGTTGAGAAACCCCCGTCAATTCCAAATCCATTTTGACCTTTTTCCAAATATGAACTTTGAGCAAATGTCAAAGAAGTAATACATCCCAAGATCAGAAAAGTGAGAATTATTTTTTTCATAATGAGTTTGTGGTTAATTGTGGTTTAGTAGGTATAACGACATTGCGCATAAGGTGCGCACATTAAAAAAGTTGATTTGTTAAATAACGCACGAGGAGCTAAAAAGCCAAAAGTGGGCAAGACCTGGCGAGGTGCGTCCCCTTAATGCGCGGGTTATACGGCATTTTCTACTTATATTGAATGAGTTGGTTCTGCCTTAATTTCCATTCTTTTCATAGGTTCATCTCTTTTCGTGAATATATGAATTGCTGAAATTATTAGTACAAGAACAACTATTCTGACTAGGGTATAATAATATCCCCAGCCATCAATTAATACTGGTTCTAAATTAAGGTAGTCATGGAGATAATTTTTCCCGAAAAATTGAAAAACATCATAGCCAAAGTGAATAGCAATACAGTAAAGCAGTGATCCTGAGTAGTAATATATTAAAGCTAACAGATATCCTATAAGGAATGCGGCTATATAAATCAGAGGATTGTCTTCATAAAAATGTAACAAAGAAAAGATAAGAGAAGAAATAATTAGAGCAAGCTGTAGGTTTGATGTTTTCTTAAATAGATAACGAAATATTAATCCTCGATATACCATTTCTTCTGCTAAGGCGACACCAATGTAGGTAAAAATTCCCGTAAAAAATGTGTATTCAAAACTTTGAATAAAAGGGATGAAAAAAGACGCTCCCTCATTTAAATCGAATCCCGTAAAGCCCAACGCCATGCTTATAAATAATGTCATGGCCGTAACAAAGAATGTAAGTAATGCAATGATAACGAAACCCTTGGCCTGGGTTTTCCAATTTGAGGGGGCGGAAGGAAATAATGATTTTAAATCCTTTTGATACCGATTGATGTAAAATGCAGCTGCAAAAAAAGAAATAAAAAAGCCTGAAGCTGTTATCACACGCCCCAAAGACGTAGTTGCACTAAACACATCAAAATGATTCGGTAGCAAAAAATTAAACGGGGTAAGCCAAACCAAATTTATCATATAGATAAAAAAGAAAGCCATCAATGAAGCTTTGATGACTAAGTAAGTTGTTTTAAAAAATTTTGATATTCTTCCTTTAATTTTTTTTGACTGCATATAAATATCTTGGAACGTTAGTCATTTGGAGTTTAATGGATAGAACATATTTGCAATACGGAAAGGAGAATTATATGTTACTCGAGTTTGCCGTATAACCTAAGCTTATACATACAAATTAAATACTATCTAATGTACGCATATTATGCAAAAACGTGTATAAATTAATTATAGCCTGTGATTATATAATATTATGTGTATAAGTAAGTGCAGGGCTAATACAAATAATGTGTATGCATAATATAATTTATCTGTAAGGTTTGGAGCGGGAGCCGGTCTTACTTATAACTGTTCATCAGAGATAATAGATATGAGTAAGAGTATGTTGTTGACAAAAGTAAGAGAGGAGATCCGCAGAAGAAATTACAGTTATCGCACCGAAAAGGCTTACTGCAGGTGGATTGTTCGGTTCGTTAAATTTCATGGGCTTACACATCCATTGAAGATGGAAAAAGAGGAGATCGTTGCCTTTTTGAACTGGTTGGCGAATGAACGTGATGTGGCAGCATCTACACAAAATCAGGCGCTCTGTGCTATTATTTTTTTGTATAAACATGTGCTGGATAAGCCGTTGGGAGCATTTGATAATTTGCAGCGGGCCAGCAAGCCCAAGCGGTTGCCAGTGGTATTATCTGCTAAAGAAATCCGGCGTGTTTTGGCTAATATGGAAGGTGATGCACAGTTGATGGCTGAGTTGCTTTTTGGGAGTGGTTTGCGTCAGTCGGAGTGTCTTCGACTTCGGGTTAAGGATATCGATTTCGAATTTAATCAGATTTGGGTGCGCAATGGCAAGGGCAAAAAGGATCGGACTACGGTACTGCCCGAGGTTTGTAAGGAGAAGCTAAAAAATCAGGTTAAGCGTGTAAAACTGTTACATCAAAAAGATTTGGATAAGGGATTCGGGGAAGTGGTTTTACCAAAAGCATTGTCAAAGAAATATCCCAATATGTCTAAAGAGTTTGGATGGCAGTACCTGTTTCCGTCAGTGCGGCGGGCCAAAGATCCGCGGACGGGCACAGCACAGCGGTATCACAAATCGTCATCTTATCTGCACAAGGCGATTAAGGCGGCGGTGTCGAAAACCAATATCCTCAAGAAGGTGAGCAGTCATACATTTCGTCATTCTTTTGCTACGCACCTTTTGCAGGATGGTTATGATATCAGGACGGTGCAGGAACTGTTGGGGCACAAGAATGTAAGTACTACTATGATCTATACCCATGTACTAAAGAAAGGGGGGAGAGGGGTAAAAAGCCCTATTGATGGATAGGTTTTAAGAAAGGAGTGAGGGTATATTTATATCACAGGATTCAATTACATCTTGATGAGTAGATAAGCTGTGATCAAATTTGTACACTTCCCACTCACTACCCAGGACACATAGCTCAATAATCACTCAAATAATGAAAAATATCCTGAAATCAGGACAAGCTACGTTTAACATTGAAGTTCCTTATAAGCTGATCGAAACCGGAAAATCATCCGAAGAAAAGCCTTTGATTATTTATCTGCATGGATTTAATCAGAATATGGAGCAGTTCGAAAAACTGGTTGCTTCGATGCTTGATTTGAATGCCTGTCATCTGTTTGTACAGGGTCCGTATCCCATTTATGATCGCAGCCGGAAAAAGAAGGTTGAGGACTGGGGGCGTTCCTGGTATCTGTATGATGGAGAACAGGATCAGTTTGTGGAATCGCTGGAGTCGGCCGCTGTCTTTTTAGAGAATCTGGTTGAGAATGTCTCACAGCATATTTCATCCAGTAGATTGGCTGTTTTCGGATATTCGATGGGCGGATACCTGGCCGGATATTTTGCCCTTTCTCGGTCGAAGCTTGTGGATGAATTGATGGTTGTTGGGGCACGAATTAAAACTGAGGTTTTTGAAGGTCGAAAGGGGAGTTATGATGATATGAATGTACTGGCGCTGCATGGTACGGGGGATAAAAGCGTGAAAAGTGAGCCTCAGCAGAAGAGTTGTAAACAGCTATCCGAATGGGGAGCAAATGTGACGTTTAAAGAAACAGACCGATCACATAAATTGGATAATATATATTTGCTAGAAACACAAAAATGGCTGAAATCTTTAGACTATAAATAAATATAGAATTTGAGATATAAACTTAGCATGTTTACAATCAGTTGGTTATAATCCATCAAGTTTAACGTCGTTTCAAAATAGGGAAACAGAGATATTTACTATCATGAATGTACTTGTAATTGAAGATGATCCTTCTGTACGCACGCTGGTAAAGGCGGTATTAGAAAAAAATGAGTATAACGTTGATATTGCCGAAACAGCTGAGAGCGGCGAAGAGCATGCCGTCGAAAATTCGTATGATATTATTATTCTTGATCTGGGACTTCCTGACGGTGATGGCTTTGATTTGGCTAAAGATGTGCGGGATCAGGAGATAACAACGCCCATTTTAGTACTTTCTGCTGAGCAGGAAACGGATGTTAAAATTAAATGTTTGCGTGCCGGCGTTGATGATTATTTGACTAAGCCGTTTAACACCGAAGAGCTTCTTGCTCGCATTGAGGCAATCAGCCGGCGCAGCGGAGAGGTTAACGGCGACCGAACGCTTGAATGCGGAGAGCTTAAAGTAGACATGCTCGAGCGCGAATTTTGGGTGAACGATACCAAGGTCGATTTGACTAATAATGAGTATAACTTGCTGGTTTATCTGCTAAAGCGGAAAAATAACATTGTTACCCAAGAAGAGATTGCCGAGAATGTTTGGGATATCCACTTCGATACGCAGACCAATTATATAAATGTGTATATAAGCTATCTGCGGAAAAAAATTCGCAACCACTCCGACGAAGAGTATATTGATACCGTTCGAAAAAAGGGATTCATTATCCGTTGCGAAGAGTAAGAGGTTTTAGATCTTTACCAATTTAAAAACCCTTGCAAGATAAACCTTCTTGCAAGGGTTTTTTATGTAATAGCCAAGCTTACCAATATTAACCGGGGTATCTCGCTTCTCCCTGTATGTATTGGCGCATATTTTTAATTTCAAATTTTTGCTTTGAAATAATAGTCTTAACCAGATCCCCAATAGAAATAACTCCTGCTACAGTATCGTCTTTCATCACAGGGAGGTGACGAATCTTTTTGTCCGTCATGATCGACATACAGGCCTCTACTGACTCATCAGGGGTTACACAAAAAACATCTTCAGTCATAATTTCATGAACGTTCGTGCTTTTTGAGGAACGCCCCTTTAAGATGACTTTGCTACGATAATCGCGTTCACTTATGATCCCCTTTAACTGTTGATCTTCCAAGACGATAAGTGCCCCAATATCATGCTTATCCATCTTGCTAATGGCCTGGAAAACAGTTTCATTGGGAGCTATAGAATAGACTTTGGTTCCCTTGTTTTTTAAGATATCCCGCACAAGCATAAGACCTCCGTTTTTATGTAAAGAATAAAGAACAGCTAAAAAACATTATAACATTTCTGAGGATTAAAAACATACACCTCGATTTTATTTATGGATAATGCTTTAAAAGCACAGTTGATACAGTATTTGCGGCAATTTGCCACCGAAGATCGCTGGCAGCGGATTAATAAAGTCATCGACAAACGTACACGCTATGTGTCGGTTATTCTGGAAGATATCTATCAGCCGCATAACGCCAGTGCTGTTCTGCGCAGTTGCGATTGTTTTGGGATTCAGGATGTGCATATTATCGAAAACAAAAATGAATTTGATCCCAACAAGGGAGTAACGATAGGCGCTGATCAATGGATTTCATTGCAGTCATATAATCAGCCGGATATAAATAATACTGAACACTGTTATCAGCAGTTAAAAGAGAAGGGGTATCAAATCATTGCCACTACGCCGCACGAAAATGATGTGACCATTGATGAGGTTTCGCTTGATAAAAAGACGGCGCTGGTCTTTGGGGCAGAGCTTACGGGGTTGTCGGATTACGCACTGGAGCATGCCGACGGTTATGCCAAAATTCCGATGGCGGGATTCAGCGAAAGCTTTAATATTTCGGTAAGTGCTGCTCTCTGTCTCTATGAATTGAGTACTCGGCTGAGGCAAAGCAGGGACGATTGGGAACTTGACGAGTCTGAGAAGTTGGATTTACAATTTAACTGGCTCAAAAATTCAGTCCGAGCACCTGAAAAACTTATTCAACGATTTCTGGAAGAAGAGAAAGAGTCGTAGATGGTATTAAAAACAGCATTCAAATAAAAAAGGCTGCCGAAAAAGCAGCCTCTTGTTACTAAAATTTCAATATTTGGATGCTATTGCTAATCCATGGATCGGTGATTATTCTCAACAATTTCCTTATACATCATATATTCTTCGGGAGTGGTATCGGCGAATAAGAAATTGAGCGGATCAACAGGATTACTGCTTCTTCGTATTTCGTAGTGCAAGTGGGGTCCTTCGACCATGCCCGATTGGCCGGTAAAGCCGACCCGATCACCCCGTTTAACCTTCGTGCCGGGCTTTATACCCTTGGCAAAAGAGGAAAGGTGAGCATAATAACTTTCGTAGCCGTATTCATGATCAATGATAAGTAATCGGCCATAGGTGCCTTTTAATCCCGCATATTTGACAACTCCGTCGCCTGTGGCAAATATTTCGCTTCCTACATTTGCTCTGAAGTCAAGCCCCTCATGTTGGCGTTCATATCCCAATACCGGGTGATAACGCATCCCGTATCCACTAAGAATAATACCTTCAGTTGGCTTAATAGCGGGAATATGCTTCATTTTTTCCCGATTATTATTGTAGTAGTTTTTTATTTCGTTGAAGCTTACTTGCTGTATGTTGATACTTCGTTCCAGACTTTCCAGGTTTTCAGCCGTCCATTTTAGAATTTCCGCGGTTTCTTGGTTATATACGTCAAATTCGGAATAGACATCGGCACCACCGGCACCGGCCTGACGCTCATCATAGGGAATTTCCTCCATACCCAATACCGATCGATACATCTCATTGTCAGCTTTGGCAAGTTGGTCTACTTCTTGGTCTAAATCCTTAATTTTGGTCTTTGTTTGCTCCAGCTGATCGATAAGCTCTTGGTTTTCTGCTTTGAGGGCAATTTCTGCAGGAGTGCCTACCGAAAATGAGAGAATGGAAATACCTATTCCGGAAAGTACGACACCGCACAGAATCCAGATACAAGCCGTATAGACAATACGTTCTAAGCTGTTGTATTCGACGGGCACGAACTCACAGCTCTGCTCGTCGTAGTAGTAATAATTATTTAAAGCCATAGATGAAATGTTATATCATACTGATCTATAAGCAAGAGAAACTAGAAAGCCGTTTGTTACAAACGATCTAAAAGTAGTGATACCTGATAAAATATCAAAAGGGTAATACATGTCGTTATTCGATATCACCCTCGAAATATTCGATAGCTCTGCGTGGCATGGCATCGGGGTCTGACTTATTGGCGATATGTGATTTTACCTTGTCCTGAAATGCTTCTGCAGCATCATAGCCGTAATGACGCAGAAGGTAATTCATGGCTATTACCTCGGCAATAACCGTGATATTTTTACCGGGGGTAATAGGCAAATTAATAAGCGGGATATCGACTCCGAGAATGGAAGTAGTATCACGATTTAATCCTGTGCGTTCAATATCTTTGGATTCATCCCACAGCGATAGTTCCAGCACTACCTCAAGCCGTTTTTGATAGCGAATGGCCCGGACCCCAAACATCGACATGATATCGATGATGCCAAGACCGCGTATTTCCATAAAATGCTTATTCATTTCGGTGGCAGAGGTCATCAATACGTTATTTTTCTTGGTAAGGATTACCACATCATCAGCTACCAGGCGGTGACCTCGCTCAACCAGATCAAGGGCAACCTCACTTTTACCGATTCCGGATTTTCCGGCAATTAAAATCCCAATGCCGTACACATCCACCATAGACCCGTGAACCATGGTTTGCAGGGCAAACTGGTCTTCCAGAAAATCTCGCGTCAAATGCATGAAGTGCGTAGTTTCCTGAGAAGTGCCATAAACAGGAATACCTGCTTCCTCTGCCATTTCTAACAGGTAGTCGGGCAGAACATTGTCGTGAGTCAAAATCAGAACAGGAATATCAAATTGGGTTAGATTTTTAAAAGCCTCAATCTGTTCTTCTTTGGAAAGATCTTTTAAATAGTTTGTTTCGGTATTGCCTATAATTTGTATCCGCTGATGGGTAAAAAGTTTTACAAATCCGGCCAACGCCAACCCGGGACGGTGTAAATCCGCCTCGGTAACATGGCGCTGATCGGCATTACTTTCGGCAACAAAATTTTGCAGATCTATTTGAACGCGTTCCTGAAGGCGTTCAATAAGGTAGGATACTGCAATCTTTTCTTTTTTTGGAATTGATTCGTGGTCACCGAAAGGCATAATGGCTATCGCTTATTTAAGGTTTTGCTTTTATACTTTTTGAGCTGACGGGTCACATTTTCAATAACCATATTAATGGCCTGTTCATACGAGGAGGCTTGCTCTTTTGCGTTAATTAATTTTTGAGGAACCTTCACATTCAGCTCGGCCTGTTGTGGGTTTTCATCGTCGGGTACCGGCTGTAGAACGATATCACAGGTTAAAATCCGATCATAAAACTGGTCTAGTTTCTGTACCGCATCTTCGGCGTATTGATGGAGTTCCTTGCTTGAATCAAAATGTCTTGCCGTGAACGTAGTCTTCATAAAATATACCTCCTAAATTAGCTTTAGTTTTTAGCTCTTGGATGAGCTGTTTCGTAAACGTTTTTCAGTCGTTCAACTGAAGTATGCGTATAAACTTGTGTGGCGGCCAAGTTGGCATGGCCTAATAATTCCTTAATGACTCTGATATCGGCACCTTGATCGAGCAGATGCGTGGCAAAGCTGTGCCGTAAAACGTGCGGACTTTTTTGGGTCACTTCGCTGGCACGCTGCATATAATCTTTTACAATGCGCTGTACCGCACGTGGATACAGGCGCTGTCCGCTTGCTGCAATAAAAACAGCCTTTCGCGCATCGGCATCCGTCCGTTCTCCGTAAAGCTTTGGTTTTGTTTCAAGATGACTTTTTAATGCGTTGCCGGCTTGTTTGCCAAAGGGCACAATACGCTGTTTGGCCCCCTTGCCCAGTACTTTAATTTGGTTGAGCTTAAAATTGACGTCTTCTTCATTAAGATTCACCAACTCGCTCAGTCGAATACCCGTGCCATACAGCAATTCTAAAATAGCTCTGTTCTGCGATGATTTTGGCGTGTTTCCTTCGGCCAGATCCATCATTCTGTTTAAATCTTCAGCGTTGGCCGTTTTAGGCAGAGGTTTGTCTTTCTTGGGTACGATCAGCAAATGCGCGGGATTTTGTTCAACGATGCCGCGCTTAAAACAGTACTTACAAAAGGAACGAACGGCAGCTACTTTTCTTGCAATGGTACTTTTGGCCAGACCGCGCTCAGATAGGTGACCTAGCCAGAGCCGGATCGTTAGTCGTTCGATTTCTGTGATATCAACATTTTCTTCCGGCACATCAAAGTAGATAGTGCAATATTCAAGAAATTGATGCAGGTCATTTTTATATGAAGTGATCGTATGCTCCGAGGCATTTCGCTCGACCTTCAAATAGCGTAGATATTTATCAATAGCTTTCTTCATCTAGTTGCAATATGGATACTTTGCGGATAAAAATAAACAGTGATTAATTGAGATTGAAGAGTCTGATCAGAGAATTAGATATTGCGATCTTTCCACTGTGCTGATACTCCATTGAAGTAATCCGAAAGCACTTGTATCCCAAGCATTTGATACCAGCAAACGCCCAATGTATGCAGGAAGCCATATCGTAATTTCCAGTCAAACCATCTGTCTACTGTAAATCGTTGCCAAAACATCAGCAGAACGGCAGCAAGAGCCAGAAGGGTAAGCTTTGTTGATCCCCATAGAAATAAGAATGGTAAGCTTAGAATAGGAACAATAAAGGTGATAATATGCAGTAGCCCCATCCCGATAAACAGAACGGGATTGTGTCCAAAGCCGGCAAAAAAGTTTTTTCGAAATCCCTGCCATAGTTCTTTTCTCGACTCATACATGCGGCAGCTTATCGCATTCTTTCCGTGATACATCTTCATGCGAAATCCGGCCCGTCTAATATTTTTTGCCAGTTCAACATCTTCAACGACTTCATTTTTTACGGATTGATGTCCGCCGATAGTCTCATATGCATTCTTTTTAAATGCCATAAACTGTCCGTTCGCGGCAGCAAAAAGAGGACCCATTTTCTGCTTTAGAAAGGGAGGGAACCAATTCGGTAATCGATACACATAGCGCGTGGGCAGTAGTGTGAGCAGAGCAAAATAGACGAGCGGGATTATGGTCTTCTCCCAAAACGTGCCGAATTTCTGCTGCGGCCACAAGGTGATAAAATCTACGATGTCACTGCCCATCGTGCGTACAACCTTGGACGTTGTTTTCGGCTCCAGCCAAGTATCGGCATCAATATAAATAAGGATGTCACCTAAGGCCTCCTCAGAAAGCTGTTGACAAGCCCACGATTTGCCCAGCCAGTCGTCGGGTTTTTGCTGGCCACCAATTACTGTTAATGTCTCGGGATATTGTTCGGAGAGCGAATCCAAAATTTCAGATGTCCCATCGGTAGATCCATCATCAAGTACTAAAAGATGGTGATTGGGATATTGCTGTTCGATGGCGGAACGCACGCACCGCTCAATAGAGTTTGCTTCATTGCGGGCGGGAATACAGATGGTTACCGCCGGAGCCTGTTCATCGAAATAGTTGCGCGGCGTCGGCGGCAAAGGCGTAAAATCTCTTTTATTGAGATACAAAATTGCGCCTGTAACCAGTAGATATCCCAACGCTATGTAGAGTAAAATTGTCATCACTAAAAGGTAGCAGTGTCAGTCCTAAGATCAAACAGCTTGCAGCTGATCGTTTAAACTATTTAATTGGCAGCTCATGAAAATATTATCCAATTTTTCGAAAGACGTACGTCAGCCCCTCCACACATCCGGCGGCTATCAATGGTGGTACTTCGATGGTGTTTCCTCGGATGATCGATTTAGTTTTGTAGTCATTATATATGAAGGGAATCCGTTTTCCACGCGGTATAATAGGGCACTTTTGGCGGATAAAAACCCTTCTCCCGTCGATTATCCGGCGATCAGTATCTCTATTTATGAGCACGGACAACCCATCTACTATAGCTTTACCGAGTTTGATAAATCAGATTGTCATTTTGATGAGGAACAGCCGCTGGTAAAAATAGGAAACCACAAGATGGAAGGACGTATTAAGGATAAGCAGTTACAGTATGAGTTACAGCTTAGCGAACAACTACCGAATGGAGATCAACTGAACGGGACGATTGCATTTAAAAGCCAAAATAGTGGCGATCTTTTTAAAAACTTGGATAAAACTTCTACAGGACACACCTGGAATTTGGTGCAGCCCAGGGCAGATATTTCAGCTGATTTAGATCTCGATATAAAAGGGGAGGAGAAGTCGATTACATTTAAGGGGCAGGGATATCATGATCAGAATGCCGGAGATGAACCCATGAAGAATGAGTTTGACGATTGGTATTGGGGACGCTTCCATTTTGATTATGCTACGCTGGTTTACTATGTGATGAATCGCAGGGATGAGCAACAGCACAGGGCGTGGCTCATAAACGGTCAAAATGCCGAGGTGTTGAAAACATTTGAAGAGGTTGAGCTGGCGGACAAGGGACTTACCTTATTTGGATTAAAGACGGCTCGAAAATTGGGATTCCGTTCCGGTGATATTGAAATACGCGTGCAGCAGTCGCAGTTGCTTGATAATGGACCGTTTTATCAGCGCTATAAAAGTGACGCTTTTTTAAAAATTCCTGATCAGCAGGTTATTGAATCAATGAAAGGAATCACCGAGTATATTCGTCCCAACCGTATTTATACCAAACTATTTTGGCCATTTGTCAATATGCGAATATGGTTTAAGCGGGAGGGATCGCATTGGGTACAGCGTTCGCAAAAACTTTATCGGTGGACGTGGTGATTGGTTGCTCCATAAATCCCTGGATTTTTGGAAACTCCGAGTATCTTTTTACGACTAAACTCATTTGTAATCTTGTCATCTCGACCAGCGGGAGAGATCCGTGTTGTCATTCACAGAAATAATGATGAATGCCTCTGGGTTTGGTAATAGATCACAAAAAACGCTCAAACTCACTGTCGTCAAATCCTGCCGTTTGGCGTAACTCATCCAGCATCTGATCAAGTACGTTTTCGAAATGAGCTGTTTTTTCTTCTTTGGTTAACGACTTATTCATTCGTACAGGTCGACCTACATGCAGATGCAGTTCTGGTTTGCTATGACGAATGGTGTGCATATAGATCCCAACGGGAACAAAGTCGACCTCATTTAATTTGTCGTGCAGCCAGGCCAGTCCGGCCTCAAAATTCATGGAGTTACCTGCTGGGGTAATTGTTCCTTCGGGGTAAATAAATAGGCTGGCATTGTCGCGTTCAAATGATTGTACGGCATAGCGAAGAGAGGTAATAGCACTACGAGGGTCATCCCTGTTAATAGAAAAGGCACCAATTTTCTGAAACAAAGAATAGGTTTTCATCTGTTTATCTTCCATGATGGCGCGGGCTTGCTGACGAAATCGGTATTCGTTGAGCATCAGTGGAATTAAACCATCCCACCAGGAGTGATGATTGAGATAGTAAACGGTTTTGCATTCTGAGCAAGGTTCGTATTCCTGCTTAAGCCATATTTTTTTGAATCTCCATTTAAAAAGGAGCTTAGTGTAAAAGCGGAAAACTTTAATAAAAACGGGTGATTCCTTGGCTGGAATAAAATCCACAGCGAAAATATTTGTTGAGTGTTAATGACCTGAATATCTTTAGCCTGCTATAGAGTTTCCAGTATTAAAAAAAGTATTTACTATGGACCAACAGGCGATTGAAAATTATGCTATCAATCATACTACGGATCACTCCGAACTCGTAAAAGAGTTGATTAGTGTTTCGGAAGAGAATCTCGAACATATTGATATGCTTAGCGGTAGGCTGGTGGGACGACTACTGAGTTTGCTTATAAAAATATCCGGGGCCAGAAGAGTGCTGGAAGTCGGGACTTTTGCGGGATATTCGGCATTGACGATGGCTGAGGCATTGCCCGAAGATGGAGAACTATTTACTTGTGAATACAATGAGCGCTACGAAGATATTTCCCGTACCTTCTTTGAAAAGAGTGAGGCCGGATCTAAGATTAAGCTGGTGATGGGTAAAGCCCTGGAAACTATCCCCACTATTTCGGGTAGCTTTGATTTTGTGTTTTTGGATGCGGATAAGATTAATTATCCCAATTATTATGCAATGATTTTACCGCGACTTGAGCAGGGAGGGATCATGGTAATCGACAATGTATTCTGGAGTGGTGAGGTATTAGATGGCAAATCTGATAAAGGTCGTGCTATCGACCAGCTGAATGCGATAATTCGGGATGATGATTCCGTGGAACAGGTGATGCTTCCGGTGCGTGATGGGGTTACCGTGCTTCGTAAAAAATAAAAAGCCTGAATCCGAGAGATCAGATTCAGGCTCAAAATTTAGCAAAGCGTTGTAAAATCAGTCAACGATTTCAACAAGCTCAATATCAAATGTTAAGTCTTTACCAGCCAATGGATGGTTGGCATCGAGCTTAACGAATTCGTCTTCAACAGCAGTGATTTGAACAGGAATAGCCTGTCCGTCTTCTTGCTGTTGCATCTGAAGCTGCATCCCAACCTCCGGATCGATGTTATCGGGGAGGTCAGATTTTGCTACTTCCAGCTCCAGGTCTTCTCGTCGCTGACCATAAGCGTCACCAGATTCAATCTCTACGGTGGTTTCGTCGCCTTGTTCCATGCCGACGACCGCTTTTTCAAAACCGGGAATCAATTTTCCTTCTCCCAGTGTAAACTCCAAAGGTTCGCGATCTTCAGAACTGTCAAATACAGTCCCTTCTTCTGTTAATGTTCCTGTGTAGTGCACTTTTACGGTGTCACCGTCTTTAACTTTAGACAAAATACTTTCGGTTTGTTTCTAATTGTCGTGAATGTCTATGAATATAATGGTTTTCAGCGAGAATTGAGACCCTATTATTATTCCAATATGATTACTAATAAATAGGATTCATGAAAGCAGAAATTGGGGAAAAGTGTAAGGCCCAATTTCTTCAAGCGAGTCTTTTATACGTTATAATATTTACTCCGTACTTCTCAAATATAATGTTCTTTTTTAATAAGTGCCTCCTTAAACGGCCTTTAAAACCTCATATGACCTTATATCTGATGTTTTTTTGAGATATGCTATACTTTTAGTAATGGATTATAGCTCTGTCATTGATGCTGTACTAGCTATTATAAATGTACGGAGCAAAAGTGGAAGTATAGATAAATACAGTATTATTTGAGGTATAGCAGGAGGATTTACTATGCGTTACTGAAGGTTTTTGAAGACAGATTGTTCGTAAGATGCCCTAAGTTATCATGCTGTCTTTTTTACTTTTATGTCCCTTTTATTTTTAGTGATAATGGGAAAAGAGACAGCAAACTAATAGAGTAGAAGAACCATATGACTTCATAAATTCCTCTATAAAATGGCTCCGGTACGGACTTTTGTCGCCTTAATAATATTATTTGGTTTCAGGATTCACGATTTAAAATCTGTGATGATGAATATTTAATTCAAAATGTAGTATTATACTGGAGTATTATAGAATTTTATTTTTGGATTCATTGTTACATTCCTAATTAACATGTATGAACAAAAGGGATAATGAGATGAAGGAACTACTCTTGAATTTGAAAACGGTGGCAATAATTGGCTGTTCAGCGAACAAGTACCGAACCAGTTACCATATTGCCAATTATTTGAAGGAAAATGGAATCCGTATTTTCCCGATTAATCCTAATTATGAGGAGGTATTGGGAGTTAAGTGTCTTCCAAGCCTGGATGAAATTCCAAATGATATAACTATTGATGTCGTCGATATTTTTCGGGATTCACAATACACGGCTGATATGGTTCGCCAGATTATTGAGTGGTCGGATAAAACGGGACAAAAGCCTGTGATATGGACCCAGCTGAATGTTTCTTCGGATGAGGCAAAATCTTTGGCCGAAGAGACCGGGTTTACGTATATAGAAAATGAATGCATGATGGTACAGCACGAAAGAGTTACGGCTTAGAATTCCTCTTTGGTTTGTTCCATTATTTCCTTTCGATCCTGATGATACTCCTTCAGCTTTTTTGCAAGCAAGCGTTCTATTTGCAGTTCATTTTCCGGGGGGATATAAGTGGTAAAATCAGTGAGCTTATCATCTGCTGTATAGTATTCTATCAGCAAGACATTTTCTGATTCCCAGCGATATGCGACTACTTTTTTCCAGTTAACGCACTGATCTAAAATGAGGATGCCCTTGTCTCTGAATTCCGGAACTATCTTTACGGTGAGTCCCCAGAATCCAAATCCCAGCAGTGACAATCCCGAGGTGATACCAATGCCGGTAAAAGATCCAAATTGTAGAATACCGGAGCGATAGATGCCGAAAACGATAATAAGTATAGCGATAACGTTGGGAGCGGCGTCGGTCCATAGAGATCGATACACATACTCGGTTTTGTGCATAGCTCGTTTCAGAGAAATCATTTTAAAGGCAAAGCCGGAAAAGAATCCGGCGACCATGCAGTATAAAAACATAGTAAAGTGAGCGGCAATATCTTGGGATATAAGGCCTAGCCACTGACCCAAGGAGATGAGGGTGAGAAGTACCATTGCGCCGACAAAGCCATTTAAGACCCTGCGCTGATTAAGATGCTGCAGGCGAAGGATTCGGCGATATCCCATCCAAAACGAAAGAAAAAATGCCCCTGCCAATAAGCTAACTATGAGATACATGAAGTGTCTTTTTATCTATTAAAACTGTTGGAATCCATGGCATGAACGCCTTACCTTTCGATCTAATATAATAAAAGATGACTATGCAAAGCGATATTTTACCTACCGGAATTGAAGTTTCTAACAGCGATCAGATTTTGGAAATTGATTGGTCTGATGGACATCATTCCGAGTATTCATTGTTTGGGCTTCGGAAAAATTGTCCCTGCGTTATGTGTCGTGGCGGACACGGAAATATGAATACTTTTGACCGATCGTTGTTTTTTGTGGAGCCGACGCAGCATTTTGAGGTCGAAGATATCAAGCAGATTGGCAATCACGCCATTAAGATATTTTGGAACGACGGCCACAATAATGGAATGTATCAGTGGGACACCCTGCGCGATATGTGCCCCTGTGAAGAATGCTATCCCGAACAGGAATAGTTCAAATATTTTATTCCCATGGCTGTTTTATCTTTTATTTCGGGGTTAGCATTGTTAATTCTGGGAGCGGAAGTATTGGTGCGTGGAGCATCAAAAATAGCAGCAGGGTTAGGGATATCACCACTAATAATTGGCCTGACCGTAGTGGCCTTTGGGACGAGTTCGCCGGAGTTGGCCGTAAGCATTAAAGCCGCAGTCTCAAATCAGGCTGATATTGCTCTGGGAAATGTAGTAGGAAGCAATATATTCAACGTACTTTTCATACTCGGCATTTCAGCCCTTATCGTGCCCCTTCGTGTCTCACAGCAATTGATCAGGCTTGATGTACCGCTCATGATCGGGGTCTCTGCTTTGACGTTCATTTTAGCTTTTGATCTAAATATCAGTAGAATTGATGGGATATTACTGATACTCAGTTTGGTTGGCTATGTCGGTTTTTTGATTTATCAAAGTCTGGGTAATTCGGAAAAAGATCCGGATTCTGATTTGACTGATGCAGGAAAAGATGAGCACAGTGAGAAATCAGGTTGGCTTTTTAACCTAATGTTGGTAGTTGGTGGTCTTGGATTATTGGTAATCGGATCGCGATGGTTTGTCAATAGTGCCGTAAGCTTTGCAAACTACTTGGGGATCAGCGAACTGGTAATTGGTCTCACAATTATAGCTGCCGGAACCTCGATGCCGGAAGTTGTGACTTCGATTATTGCAGCGATTCGCGGTGAGCGTGATATCGCGATTGGCAACGTGGTGGGTAGTAACATATTTAATATTATGGGAGTACTTGGATTTGCCAGTGTGTTGGCACCGGCTGGAATTGGTGTTTCCGAAGCATTTGTTAGCTTTGATATTCCATTGATGATTGCTGTAGCCATAGCTTGTTTACCTATCTTTTTCACAAAAGGGACGATAAGTAAATGGGAGGGTGCATTATTTTTGAGCTATTATATAGTATATACCCTTTATCTCATTTTAGCTGGGACAGATCATGAAACTTTGCCGGTCGTAAATAATATCATGCTGTATTTCGTCATTCCTCTAACAGTTCTTACTATTTTAGTCATTGCTATTCAAGAGTTACGAATCAAGAGTGAATCTGCTAACTGATCATTGCAGATAATATTTTCTACTAACTTTATCTGGCCCTTTTCGATTCAGCAAAAAAGCCCGAATAACTTAATCGTTGAACGAACTGTTGAGCAGGGTATCCAAAGCAACACGTGTTTCCCAAATGGTAGCATCAGAGCTGAACACTGAGTATGGGGCCGGAATCATATGATCTGGCCGCAGTTGGTAATTCTCGATTAATTTTTTGGGTAGACCTGGATCAACAAATGTGAAATCCAATGATGGAGCACTTCCCGAATTTTGATAGCTTAGATTTATTTCAACAGCTTTGGTAAAATCGTGGAAGTAGTATAAGTAATGACCGATATTTTGACGATCAAAAATGGGTTTTCCCTCTAGTGCTATTTCAGTAATTGTTGAAGAGTGGTCCCAATTCATTTTCATTGCAATTCCACGGCCAAAATTCATTTCTATGGTGAGATGACGTTGAGAGCTCGAGCTGCTGTCACTTAAAATCTCAAATTCAGGCTGTGGGATATCAAGAGAGGTTTCTTTATTGTATAACGCATTGCTCCCAAATGATAAAGAAATATCGGCTGGTATTCCTCTGCTGTAATCATCTGAAAAAAACTGCTGTGTCCAGGAATCAGGGGCTGGATCACGGCTGATCCAATAGGCCGCATCAGTATCCAAATTCTGAACAAAATTTATGCTGTTTTGCTTTTTGTGATCGTGGTTGAAATCAGAAGTTAGAGAAGCGGCAATCAAACAGATCAGGGATAGAGTTAGGATACCGCTACTCCATTTGTATTGGTGATTTTTGATAATGGACCAAACCAGCGGCCAGATTAGTCCGATGAGTAATACGAGTACAGCCATACTTACTGCCAGCATTTCGGTGGTTAGCATAACCTGCACCAGTCTGATATATGGCGAAATGATAAATAATCCCCAGAAGAAAGCGACAGCTAAAACAGCAGTTTGTTTCCAGGAATATATAGTCAGATCATCTCCTAGTATAATCCATCCTGCAAGTCCCATCAGTGCCGGCCAGGTAAAGATATAGGCGGCCGTTGGTAGATACCAAGCCGTTCCTAGGGATAAAATAATCCATAGGGTAAAGGGGCCGCTAATCAGCTCTTGAACCGATAATAAATTTTGGAACCAGCTGTATATCGCAATGAAAAGACCAGTATTTAATAGTGTAAAGCCCCAGAAATACCAGGCGTGATTATATACTTCACCTTGGATTATCCATTGATATTGTGGGTGCATGGCTTTGAAACCTTGCCAACCGAAATAGGTGATCAGGGTTCCAATTGCAATTGTTATTAAGAATAATAGCAGGCTGCCCAGATATCTACCGATGGTAATCTGATTTGTCCGAAATAGATAAATTAGAAAGGCGATTAAAAGCAGGGCAGTGACGAGCGCCAAAGGAAATGACCATCCGGAAGGATAGTATAGAAGTCCACCGGTTACATTATTGAAATAAACAAATTCTGTTTCGCTTTGTTGGGCAAAATTAGTATTTCCAAAATGCCTGACATTACCCAGTAAATTAGATCCATGATGTTGAACAGAAGCACGCGATAAGTTTTCGGGCGTATCCAGCATTGTGTGGTAGTGCAGAAAATCCTTGGTGAAGGCGAAATTGAGTCCGTCAAGTCCGGCCCGTTTGGTCACCGACATATCGGTATCATTGGGCAAGATTTTATAAACGGTATACATCAGCGAGTTGGCTACGGGATGGGGAGTGGCTTGAGCAAAATGGGGAATAAGATGTCCGTTATTTTCGCTGGTCTCAAACATCAAAGAGGGACCGCTGGAACCTCGGGATTCAAAGTTAAGCACGAGATCGATTTCTTGCAGCTCTTCAAATTCCTCCGCAAATAGTTCGGCTCCCAACAGTCCGCGCTCCTCACCATCAGTCAAAAGAATCCACACATTGTTTTTCAGGGAATTTTCCTGGGATTTGATAGCCCGAAGCGATTCCAAAATAGCGGCTACGCCCGAGGCATCATCACCGGCTCCATATGTGTTGGGTTTGGAATCGTAATGGGCCATCAGCAGAATAGTCCTCTGTGGATTGCTGCCCTCTATTTTAGCAATAATGTTATTCGCATTGCCCACCAGTCCGCGATCAAAGCTCGAGCCAATACCGATACCTGATTGTACTGTTGGCTCTAATCCAAGTTCACGAAGTTCGTCCATGATATAGTTTCGGGCACTGTCATTGGCGGCGGTGCCGATCGGACGGGGAGTTTGTGCCAATGCTTCTATGTGTTCAAAAGCGCGATCGGCTGAGAACTCAGTTGATGGAGCTGATTCAGGCTGCGGAGCTGGCGGCTGAATAATATAAGAGCTGAGCCAGATAGCACATACACCGATGATGAATAGCGTAATTCGTTTCAGCGTCGTTGATCTCATGATGACTAAGATATTTTGATAGATAGTTCCTCAATAGTTCTTATTGAGGATTGGTAGCCCAGACGCTGGTTTCAGTGATAAAACCACGGTCATGGAGCGAAAGCATATTACAGATCGCTTTAGCGATATCATCAGCAATCAATTTGGTAGGATTGAAATCGCGTCCACCGCGACCCGCCTTGTCGAAAAATGCGGTTTGTACTTCACTGGGATTAATCTGCATTACGCGGATGTTGTGGGGACGCAGTTCAGCCCTCCAGCATTCGGTCATTCCACCTAACGCAAATTTGCTTGCACAATAGGCCGTTCCACCCTCAAAACCGCGTTTCCCCGCTGATGAAGAAACGTTGATAATGTTACCGTAATCTTGTTCCACAAAGTGTTTGGCACATTCTCGCCCCACCATCATCGCGCCAACGGTATTTACTTGCAGTACGCTTTTCAGAGCTTTTTCGGATAGATCGGTGAGTTTAGAAAACTGTCCGTAGCCTGCATTATTGATGAGTACATTAAAACCATCCAGGTGATCTATCGTTTCGTTCACCAAATTGATAACCTGATCTTCTTCGCGGACATCACATTGCACGGGAACAGCACCAATTTCTTCTGCTGTGGATCCCAATTTTTCCTTGCCCCGGGCGGCAATGACTGCTTTTCCGCCGGCTTCAGTAATTGCTTTAGCCGTCGCCTTTCCAATGCCGGAGCTTCCTCCCGTTACCAATGCTTTTATATCAGATAATTCCATAGTTGAGTATTTTTTTAGATTAGATGCTTAATTTTTAATTCAATATTCACAGCATTTACTCGAGATACAAATCTTGTTGCAAATAAACTATCATTTAAAGTGTCGGATGTCTTATGGGATTAAGTCGTGACCCATTTTTTGGATAAGCTTCCAAGCCTTATCTACGTGATGCTTTTTAAGATTTGTATTTCCCAAGACAATGCGAATGGTGTATTTTCCATCCAGTTTTGTATGTGTCAAAAACAATTTCCCGCTTTTCTGTATTTGTTCGAGGAGCTTTTCATTAAGCTCATTGAGTTTTTTCTGATCATCAATGTAGCCGGGATGAAAACGGAAACAAATCGTATTCAGGGGAACCGGTGCCATCACCTCAAAATGATCGTGTTGTTCCATTTTCTGTTTTAGGTGTTGGGCAAACTGAAGATGCTGACGGATTTTCTCCTGTAATCCTTCAATGCCAAAGCTGCGCATTACAAACCACAGCTTAAGTGCTCGGAACCGACGTCCCAAGGGAATACCCCAGTCGCGGTAGTTTTTGACCCGCTCGTCTTCAGGTGTTTTTAAGTATTCTGGCATAATTTCAAACGTCCGAACCAGCAGTGCCTCATCTTGGACATAAAAGGCTGAGCAGTCAAAGTTGGTAAACATCCATTTGTGGGGATTAAAAACGAAGGAATCGGCATGCTCAATTCCTTCATTCATCCATCGCAGTTCGGGTAACAACAGAGCCGTGCCGGCGTAGGCAGCATCCACGTGTAAAAAGATTTCATATTTTGAACAGATCTGCCCGATTTCTTTAAGCGGATCAATAGCGGTAGAGCCGGTAGTGCCAATCGTTGCCACCACGGCAGCAGGCTTGAATCCTTTTTTGAGATCTTCACGTATTGCTTCTTCCAACGCTTTTGGATCCATAGCATATTCATGATCCACCGGAATCTTTCGAATGTGTTGTCGCCCGAATCCGGCTATTTTTACATCTTTTTCTATAGATGAATGCGTTTCAGAGGAACAGTATACTGTGAACATTCCATCCTTTGGAAAACCGGTTTCATTGACTTCGAAGTCAGTGATCCGTTCCCGGGCCATCAGCAGGGCACAAAGGGTAGAGGTAGAGGCTGTACTTTGGATGACTCCCGTAAACAGTTCAGGCAATCCGATAGCTTTGCGCAACCATTCCATCACCTGTTCTTCAAGTTCTGTGGCGGCGGGAGAAGTTAGCCAACTCATACACTGGGCGCCAAGAGTGGCTGTTAACATTTCGGCCAGCACTGAGGGATAGCTTTTATTGGCTGGAAAGTATCCCATAAAATAAGGACTTTCCCAGTGCGTCATACCCGGCATAATAGAATTTTTAAAATCATCAAACATATCTTCAAATGACTCTCCTTGAGCCGGTGCTTCATCAGGGAGCTGTTTTAAAATATCCCCGGGCTGTATGTCTGGCTTTACAGGATAGTTTTCAACCTCTTCAAAGTAATCGGCCATCCAGTCGACGAGTTGGTGGGCATGCTCACGGAATTTTTTATTGTCCATTGTATTGATTAGTTCATCTTCCAATATTTACAACTATGATAAATAACAAATTATTTCGAAAAGTTTGACTCCCGATGTTTACGAATAAGCTGGAATATTACAAAACCATAGCTCCTCAAAAAGCAAAAGAACTTCAAAAAGAATTGCGGGAAAAGATTTCTTTGCAATGCCTACCCAGCTCTCCCAAATATGTAGCTGGTGCTGATATTTCTTTTGATCGCGGATCGGACGTGCTGCATGCTGCTATTATTATATTGGAATTGGATACCTTAACTCCAATAGCGCGATCGTTGGCTTCGGATACAACCTCATTTCCATACATTCCGGGACTGCTGGCATTTCGGGAGATGCCGGTTTTGATGAAGGCATGGAATCAGCTTGAATACAAGCCTGATGTATTACTGTTAGATGGACATGGAATAGCACATCCCCGACGTATGGGTATTGCCACTCATTTTGGGATAGAAGTAGATCACCCTACTATTGGATGTGCAAAAAATATATTAACCGGGACGCATGGTGAATTGGGAATCAAAAAGGGAGAAAAAGCTGATCTTGTAGACAATGATGAAAAAATTGGAATTGTATTGAGGAGCCGGAGGGAGGTAAATCCGATTTATGTATCGCCGGGATATAATTGTTCTTTTGGCGATGCTTACGAAATAGTGATGCAATCATTGACGACATATAAATTGCCAAAGACTACACGATTGGCGCATCAGTGGGCGAATAAATTACGAAGAAAAGAAGCGGAAGAAGGATATCAGGAGCTATAGTCTGCCTAACACTGATTCCGCTGCATGATAGCCGCACATACCGTGAACACCACCGCCGGGTGGGGTGGAAGATGAAGCGATATACATATTGGTTTTTGGGATATGATAGGGATCAAACAGTCCCGCCGGTCGTGTAAAAAGTTGCGTAATATCTGCACGTCCGCCATTTATGTCACCTCCAATATAATTCGGATTGTATGCCTGCATATCCTGTGTATGCATGGCATGTCCCTCAATAATACAATCCCGGAACCCGGGAGCAAAGCGCTCAATCTGACTAATAATTGGTTCGGTCATATCTTCAGTTGATCCATTGGGGACGTGACAGTATGCCCAACCAGTGTGTTTATTGTCAGGCGCGCGACTTTCATCCCCCAAACTTTGTTGAGCAACTAACACATAGGGCTTATCAGCATGTTTCCCATTTGCTGTTTGTTCTTCGGATGTTGCAATTTCTTCGAATGTGCCACCTACGTGTACGGTCCCTGCTTTTTGGCACAGCTCGTCTTTCCAGGGTATAGGTTCACTTAGAGCAAAATCGAGTTTAAAAACCCCTTGCCCGTACTCATAACGTTGTAATTTTTTTGCATATGATTGTGGGAGCTTTTCACCGGCAATGTTTAAGATTTGTTGAGGGGTATTATTGAACAAAATGGTCTTGGTATCAGGTAATTCTTGAACAGATGTTATTTCAACACCGGTTTCAATTTCTCCGCCCAAGGATTCAAAATAGCCTGCCATTGCTTTTGTTATCGCATGCGAACCGCCTTTGGGATAGGGCCATCCAACGGTATGAGCTGTTATTCCGAGCACTAATCCAATAGCTGCCGTAGCTGTAGCATCAAATGGCATAATACCGTGGGCTGCTAACCCTGCAAAGAGTGCACGGGTTTGAGTAGATTTAAATCTTTTCGTAAAACCGTTGGCCGATCGAAGTGCTTGAAGACCAAATTGTGCCATTTTTAGGGGATGATTCGGTATTAGCGAAAACGGTGCCAGGATATCAGTTAGCAGTTCATCCCACTTCTCAAGGAAAGGCGCAAAGCTGTGAGCGTAGTTACTTTTGTCTTCTTCTTGAAGGTATGATACTGTTTTATCAAATGACCGGAAAAGTGCTCCAGAGGGTTGATCATCCAAAGGGTGGGCAACCGGCACTTCCGGTTGAATCCATTCAAGCCCATAATCTTTGAGTGGCAGACTTTTTAAAAAAGGTGAGGCTTTGGCCAATGGATGTATTGCCGAGCAGATATCGTGATGGAAGCCGGGCTGGGTTAACTCCAGCGTTCGGGTCCCGCCGCCGATGGTATCTTCCTTTTCAAATATTTTAACCGATAACCCCTCTTGTGCTAAGCGGATGCCCGCGGCTAAACCGTTGGGGCCTGACCCGATAATAATTGCATCGTATTTCATGTATGGAGGATATTATTAATCAATAAATGCAGAAATAATTTTCAGAGTCTTATGATAAACTGAATATTAATGGATAGAAAAACTAATAAATATGAATGTAAGATATCTAAAACCAATTTTGTGATATTCTATAAGCAATTCTTACATTCTGAACGGTATCAATGAGAGCGTAAATCCAAAATTGGATTAATTTGTTTGGATATTATTTGATTGTTATCGGTGCCAATAAAGGAAAAGCTTACAACGTGATTTATTTATGATAGTTCATCTGCTAAAACCGGAATTTGAAGAGCTCATTAAAGAAAAGGATTGGGTAGCTCTGAAGGATATCCTGAATGATGTTCCTGCCGTTGATGTGGCTGAACTATTGGAAGAGCTGGATGCAGAGATTGCCATTGTCATATTTCGTTTGCTTAAAAAACAGAAGGCGGCCGATGTATTTACGTATTTGAGCTCGGGCAAGGGGGTAGAGTTACTCAATATGTTTACTGCTCAACAGCTCAGTGAGGTGATGTCAAATTTGGAGCCGGATGAGCGTGTATCACTAATGGAAGAGCTTCCGGGTCATCTCACCCAGCGTGTGATGAACTCTATGAGTGTGGAAGATCGCAAACAGTCGCAAAAGCTGCTTGGTTTTCCCGACGAGAGCGTAGGCCGACTGATGACGCCCCGCTATGTGAAGGTGAAAAAGGACTGGACTGTTCAGCGGGCCATGGAGCATATCAGGAAATTTGGTCACAGCGTTGAGACGGTTAATGTTATTTATGTGGTAGATGCTGATGAGCATTTGATTGATGATCTGCGATTGAATCAGCTGATTTTGGCTGATCCCGAGGCGCCAATTTCTTCGCTAATGGATGAAAGCTTTGAAGCATTGAGCGCTTTCGATGATCAGGAGGATGCCGTAAAAATGCTCAGTAAGTACGATCGGGTGGCCATGCCGGTAGTCGACTCCGATGGCATTTTAGTGGGCATCGTAACTATTGATGATGTTATTGACGTTGCCGAGGAAGAAACGACTGAGGATATGCAGCTGATGGCCGGTATGAGCGCGCTGGATGACTACTACTCAGAGACTTCCATTTTTCAAATGGTCAAGAAGCGTGTAGGTTGGCTATTTATGCTGTTTATGGGACAGATGCTCACGGTTACGGCTATGGCCAGTTATGAAGATGCACTGGCTGCCGCGGCGATGTTGTCATTTTTTATTCCCATGATTATATCCAGTGGTGGTAACTCGGGTTCACAGGCCGCAACGCTTATTATTCGTGCCATTTCAACGGATGATATTAAGTTAAATGACTGGTGGATGGTACTTAAAAGAGAGTTGCTGTCAGGATTACTATTGGGTAGTTTTTTGGGAGTTTTAGGATCAGTCGTTATTGCTACCTGGATGGTAATGCGGGGCAATATATTTTCAATTGAGCTTGTTTTGCAGGCATTAACGGTAGGAACCAGCCTGATTGGGGTTGTGATTTTTGGTAATTTGAGTGGATCGATGTTGCCTTTTGTGATGTCACATTTTGGGTTAGATCCGGCCGTGACATCGGCTCCTTTTGTTGCTACCTTAGTTGACGTGACGGGTATCATTATCTACTTTTCGGTTGCGTTGTTATTATTACAGGGCGTGTTATTATAATTTCAAAATGATGGATATATGAAAGCATATTTAGATCTTGTTCGCAGTGTTTTGGAGAATGGTGTAAAAAAGGAGAACCGTACCGGTATTGATACGATCTCCAACTTTTCAGAGTTTTATAAAGTCGATCTGTCCGAAGGCTTTCCACTGCTTACTACTAAGAAGGTGTATTTTCGATCGGTGATCCTTGAATTGCTTTGGTACCTGCGTGGAGAAGATCATATTCGCTGGCTGCGGGATGAAAATGATTGCCATATTTGGGATGACTGGGCCGATGAGGATGGTCATGTGGGACCTATCTATCCGGTGCTGTGGCGGCGTTTTCCGTATCACGAGGAAGAGGAAATTCATTTTGAAGGTGATGCCTCACATATTTGCAAAACCGTGCTGATTAAGAAAGAATTTGATCAGGTTCAGCGCGCTATTAAGATGCTGAAAGAAAATCCAAATAGCCGTAGAATTGTTGTTAGCGCCTGGCATCCCGGCCTGCTCGACCAGATGGCACTTCCCCCATGCCACGTAATGTATATTTTTAATGTTACTGATGGTAAGCTTAACTGCCATCTCACACAGCGATCTGGTGATATAGCTTTGGGTATTCCCTTTAACCTGGCATGTTACTCGGCACTTACCATGGCTATTGCTAATGAGGTTGGTTTGGAGTATGGAACCTTTGCTCATACCATCGTTGATGCTCACATCTATGAAAATCATGTAGATGGTTTGAAAGAACAGCTGACCCGTGAACCTCGTCCGCTGCCAACTCTTGATATTGCCGATAAACCGGTTGATGATCTTGAATTTGATGATTTTGAGCTTAAAGATTACCATCCACACGATTCTATTAAATTTGAGGTAGCGGTATGACACTGGCCGCTATTGTAGCCCATGATCCCAACTTGGTAATAGGAAAAGACGGTGATCTGCCATGGCACTATTCAGAGGATCTGAAATATTTCAAGCGGGTAACCATGGGACATCCGCTTATTATGGGTCGGGTAGTATTTGAGGAGTTGGGAGAAAATCCATTACCCGGACGTGAGAATATTGTTTTAAGCCGATCTCGTAGTTATGATCACGTGCCTACCTTTTCTTCATTTGATGAGGCTTTGGAATATGTAAGGGATGAAGAGTTAGTGTTTCTGATTGGCGGTGGAGAAATTTATCGGCAGTTTTTAGGTCAGTGTGATAAACTTTTTGTCACTGAAATTCATCAGGAATTTGAAGGGGATACCTATTTTCCGGAATACCACGATGAAATTGGATCAACATGGAAAGAGATCAAAAGAGATGATAAGGAAAAGCTTTCATTTGTAGTTTACGAGCGGATGGAGTAAAAAAGTTGAATGTTAAAGTTATAATCAAAACTTGAAACCTGTAACCTTCAACCCTGTTTATTGTCACTTCATCACTGATGACCGTTATCCTAAATCTCTATATCTTTCAAATGCACTACATACGGTTTTACCACCGGCTCGGTGAGGGCGATAATATTCTTGGTGTCAGCCGCCTTGGAAAATTCAATAGCATTGTCTTTTTCTTCTAATATCCAGATACCTTCTTTTTCATATTGATAGGCTTCACTGTAGCTTTCATCAAAGCCGAAGTAATAATTTGCAGTTTCTTCATCATATGACAGTCCTCTTTTCTTAAGGACTTTTTGGGTCTTGGTTAATACTTTCTTTTTAATCTGCTTGGAAGGCTTTTTATCGAGAAAAGTTGTTCGAAAAAGCTTGCGTGACTGAAATCGCTTGCAGAGATTTGATAATACCGGATCGGAGGAATACTGCCAATATTTAATACTTTGAAATACATCATTATCATCAAGTTGCAGATACTTTTGCAGAACTTCGCCTTTAATTCCCTTTTGGGCACTGGGACGATTTTCAAGAAAGTATTGTAGGGCAGGGGATGCGTGATATAGTTTTTTGCCGGCATTTATTAATTCACGCACTCGGTCAAAGATATGTCGCACCAATTTATCAGCACTAAGTACTGTTTTGTGTAAATAAACCTGCATGTACATCAGCCGGCGCGCTAAAATATAGTTTTCAATGGCATAAATGCCCTTTTTTTCGATCACAATATTTCCCTTGTGTACGCGCATTGTTTTGAGAATGCGTTCAATGCCTACCGAACCCTCATAAACATTGGTAAAAGCACTGTCACGCTTCAGGTAATCCAAGCGGTCAATATCCAGTTGGGAGGATATAAGCTGGTTTAGAAAGGGTTTTTTGGAATACTGATCCGTAAAAATCTTAATGGCAAGATCTAACATGCCATCCATCTCTCTATTGAGATGACGCATTACCGCCAACGTCATTTTTTCGTGATGAAAATCTTTAATCAGGTCAAACTCCAGGGTGTGTGACAGTGGTCCGTGACCTACATCGTGCAGTAAAACGGCAATAAGTGTAGCTTCATATTCTGCGGGACTGATGGTAGTATCTTTTTCTCGGAGATTATTGAGTGTGCGTTGGGCCAATTCCATAGCGCCCAATGCATGAGAGAATCGAGAATGTTCTGCCGCCGGAAAAACCAAATAGCCCAATCCCATCTGCTTAATGCGACGCAGGCGCTGCACGTAAGGGTGATCAACAAGTTCCAAAACCGGACCCTTGGGAACGGTGATAAACCCGTGAATGGGGTCATTGAATATTTTATACTGCGTGCTTTTATCCATTGATTTGTTATTTAGAATCTATGATGGGCATAAAAATTAAACAGCTGCATGGTTATTCAAAAAGTGAATCTGGGAGAATATACTGTTCAGTATTGGGGATATCCGGAATTCGTGCGGGACGTTGTTTATTTAGGTTAAACCAAACGCCGTGGGCCTCGGCCACCGATGCCAGCTTTTTCTCATCACCGGTATAAATAGCCTGGAAGCTGGTAATACTGGAATTGCCGAGTGATTTGATTCCTGATCCGATCATAATATTGTTCGGATATTCTACGGGGCGAATAAATGCAATTTCGATGTTGGCCAATACAAAGCTAAAGCCATTTTTTAATTCACTGGCTAGCTTATTGACTTCCTGGATGAATTCAATTCGGGCTTCTTCGTAGTAGGTGTTAAAAATAGCGTTATTGACATGATTTAGTGGGTCTAAATCTCGAAAACGAATTGGTATTGTCGTCCAATGTGGAAATAAAGTTTTATCGTATTTCGGTCGAATCATAAATACAATTTTGTAATTAATTTTGCAGCAAAAAGATAGGCTCAAAATAATCATCTTAGCGTTTAATATCCTACCGTTATCTAAAATGAGTTTAGCGGTAGAGCTTTGAATTCTTATATTCGAGATTCAGAAAAAACAAAAAAGCATTTGTAGATATGTTTAACTCGACAGAAAAAGATTTTCTAGAAGAATTATTAGTAACTCCTAGTCCCACGGGTTTTGAATCAGCGGGACAGCAAGTATGGACTGAATATGTTGATGATTTTGCTGACAGTGTAGAATCCGATGCTTACGGGTCGGCTTATGCCAAGCTGAACACCAGTTATGATGTTGCTACCATTATGTTGGAGGCACACTGCGATGAGATTGGTATGATTGTGCAACATATCACCGACGACGGCTATATTTTTATCAACAAATTGGGTGGCAGCGATTCGACCATTGCCCGCGCCAAGCGCGTCAATATTCATGCCCGAAATGGGATCGTATCTGGAGTAACAGGCAATACGGCCATTCACCTACAGGACAAAAAGAATGGAGGAGGCGAACAGCCCAAGTGGAAAGATATTTATGTAGATATTGGTGCATCCAGCAGAGAAGAAGCATTAAAATTAGTGCAGGTTGGCGATCCCATCACTTACGCTGATGAATATGATTATCTGTCAGATGAAATAATATCTGGACGAGCGCTGGATAATCGTATCGGTGGATTTATGATTGCCCAGGTCTTGAAAAAGTTGAAAGAACGTCGAAGCGACCTGAAGGTGAATGTAGTAGCATTGAATTCAGTACAAGAGGAGGTTGGGGGGTATGGCGCACGCATGATGAGTTATCGCATTGATCCCGATGCTGCATTGGTTACGGATGTTACTCATGCAACCGATACCCCGGGCATTGATCACAAAGAACACGGGCTGGTTAAGCTAGGCAAAGGACCTTCTATCCAGCACGGCGGAGCTAATCATCCCCAAATCGTAGAGCTTGTTGAAGAAGTTGCTGGTAAAAACGAAATTGAACTTCAGCACGAAGCCACTAGTGTACGAACGGGAACCGATACCGACAGTATTTTCTATCAGAAAACCGGTATTCCAAGTGCACTTATATCTCTGCCACTTCGATATATGCATTCTCCGGTAGAAACAGCTTCTTTTCAGGATATTGAATCGCTCATTGAATTAATGACTGAAACGGTTATAGCTTTAGAGCCAGATCAAACCTTCAACGTTTTTTAGGGATAGAAGTATTGGGAATGTGATTATTTAAATTTAACTACCTCGGCTATTACTACACAATTAAAAAAAGCCGCACTCCTTGTGGGGAGTACGGCTTTATCAGGGATTGCGGGGTAAAAGTTATTTCGTTTTAGCTTGGCA
>ENA-ORDC01000666-ORDC01000666.1-marine-metagenome-genome-assembly--contig:-NODE-666-length-31399-cov-4.143350_pt1 | contig 31399 bp, 42 predicted proteins | sample MGYA00237783_ERZ508515 | MGnify/ENA primary metagenome ERZ508515 (study PRJEB26186, sample SAMN06268792) | marine metagenome | isolation source: Eden Landing Ponds, San Francisco, CA, USA | place... | reverse complement strand
ATGCCCAATTTCGTTGAAGACCACGCAGATCAGATCGTGGGTTGGCAAGGAAAGAGTGTGGTAGAGGGAATTCGAGACCTGGCTGATTGAGTTGATGAGAGCGTGGATGAACTATTGAGGGAGAGTCTGGCTACCGTCGAGACTGTTTCCAACTCCGCGAATCGGGTAGAGTTCGATTGCTTCGTACTCACCGTCTCCGTTAATGTGGCCCAGTTTTGAAAACAGAGACCGGCTCTTATCATTTGGTTCGTCGATATAGTAGACATCATCCTTACAGTACTCCTGGCACCAAGTCTGAATTAACTCCTCAGCAATCCCCTTACGCCGGTATCGATCTCGGACAAACAGTTGTCGAAGAACCTGTATCCCATCGAGTTCTTCCCAAGTGACGTATCCAGCCGCGTCACCATCCCGAATATAGAGCAATCCTTGGTGGTTCTCAGGGACGTATCTGGCGAATGAAGAACTCGTGTCACCACCATAGCTGGTCATTGATCCGATGACTCGTTCCGTCTTGTCTATTGGCCAGCCGTCAGAATATACGAGAAAGGAATCTTCCGCACCGATTTCCACGATGTCATCCGGGGCCGAATCGGTAAAGAGCCACTCAGAACTGAACACCTCGTCGAGATTAACTCTACGACCCTGATACTCGATACCGTATAGTCTCATACAGTCACCGCATCGAAATTCCGCTGCATCCTCAATCTCGGACATTCCAGGAACACGCCCAACTGACGGGTCGCCAATCCCCGAACATTCGCAGTCCTGTCTAAGTTCCTCGAATTTGTCTCCCTTCCCCGATTGACTGTACGGGACAAACCCCATCTTCCAATACTCTTCTAACGCCTCACCGAGTTTCTGAGCGAGTTTTCGGACTACCCTCGCGTCTTGCCCCACAAATGCAACGACTGCATCAAGGAGGTCGTCTACGTGAATAATCGGGTCCTCAGACAGCTCGTATTCTGTGAGCAATTGCCAACCACCGTGTGCCCGGTAGATCATCCGAAGATGGCCTTCACAGAGAAGGGAAACAGCGACGACCTCGATCCCATCATCAGCTTCGATATAGAGGGGAATCGTTTGATTAATTTCCTCACGTTGAGCAAGAGTTTCGAGCCAAGAGTAATCTCCGAGACCCGCAGGAAGTGGAATATTCAAACTCATTTCCGTAACAGAAATCGCTCTGTGACGTTATAAATGATAGGCGACCAGTACTATGTGGGTATATAAAACCTGCATACTGCAGGACAGAAGGTGGAAACCAAGCAGATCGCTGAGTTCGTGAAAAATATAAATTATTATGTTGATAGTGACAAATCGCATAATTGGTTGGTGCGCTAATGCACAGACCCAGATTGTCGTCGATACGACCGCCCGCTCCCCCACGATGCTGGTCCCTGCCCGGACTGTGGCACCGCAGAACTGCAGATTGATGTGGATATCCCCCTCCACGTCTGTTCAACTTGTGGCACCGCAAATGCGGGGCGACAGGAGATTGCTGGTCATGTGGAGATTCACTCGACGACCAGGTTCGCAAACTCTGATCGAACACAAACGTACAGATCAGTTGGGTCATCAACTACTGCCCGGTAATTACTAACAAGTTTCCAGCATTATACGCAATTGATGACGGACTGGCGATGGGTGACCAATACTGGCGCAGTGGGCGAAATACCCGTCAGAGTCCTTCCAAATCAACAGGCCGAGTTCCTTGGTCTCGATTTTTTAGAGGCCGTTCAAGAGGTCCACATCAGATATGAACAGGCAGTCGAGACACGAATCGCTCCAGGCGACGTGTGTATCTTTACCGCCAGAATTAGTGATGTTAACACCGAGACGGAGCCAACGATAATCACGGTTGAAGTGCTGGACGTTGAGTTCCTCCAGCAAGCTAGAGAGAATCGCACCGAGATTGATGAAATGATGGAGCATCTTGATGAAGCACGTCAGCGACGGCGGGAACAACGGGCCAACGAAACCTGTGACAATTGTGCTTCAATTGAGAGCGACACCCGATTGTCTGTGGAGCGAAAGCAAGGGGGACGCGATCTACATTACTGCGCACAGTGTGGTCGGTTGCTCTCTACCGAAGAGTATCAAGAGTGGATAGAGATTCATGGTTAACTCGAATTGTGAAATCAGCTACTGACTGCGCCAGTTCATCCGCGACCAGATTGATTTTTAGACCCTACTCGGCTTGAGCACGTGGTCAGCATCTTCTTCCAGCATCTCTACCTGTGTTTGTTCGACCCCCGGGAAGTAGAGGATAGAACAACCGATGACTGACACGGATAGTCCACAATCCTTCGAGCAGCTCCGCGACCAATTCGAAGACGAGTGCGTCCTCACCGCACTAGATCGAGCAGACCGCTCTCCAGAGGGCGAGAACTTGGAGGTTCTCTTCCTCGATGATGAGTCTGGCCGTATCTACCGCGTCCTCGACGCAACTCGTGGCACACCCGACTCAGGCTGGTTTGTCATCGCCCTTGCAGGGCCAAACCCTCAAGATGGTTTCGAGCGCCAGCGTCGCATCCACGACTCCGACACCCACCGAGTCTGCACCACACAAGTCAAGGAGAACGACTAAGAAACGGGAGTGCGATCTGCAGAATCTTGGTCCGAAACAACCGAATAGCGATCTCGACTTACAGAACGCCCACAACGGCATCGCAAGCCATCACGTGCATAGATGAGCGATCTGTGAGGTGGGTGTTTTTCACTCCCCTGCCAGCAGGTGGAGGAATCATATCGTGAGTTCACACTCCACCGCAGCGACCGGAGACGCATCCGCCTCGTCCCCAACGCTGCCCCAGAGTACTGACCGACGTGACGAACGCGCTCGTAACGAAACGATGGATGTCGCGCTCCTCAAGCAGGGCGGCATCTACTCAGTCACTGGCGAGTCCGGGGAGACCTATACTGTCGACCTCATCGACGAAACGTGTACTTGTCCAGATTACCAAGACCGCGATCCAGAGGGCGGCTGTAAGCACGTCCGACGTGTCGCCATCGAAGTTGAAGAAGAGACGGTCCCCCGCCCCGACGGGAAACTCCCGACATCAGCACTCACCACATCAATCCAAGAGGACGACGACAACGACGTCCGTGAGGACGCTGACTACCAGCAGGCAGAAGCCGCCATCATCGACGCCATCCAAGACCGCGAGGAAGGAATCGCCCGGCTTCAGTCAGAGATTGAGGCGCTCGAATTTGTCACCGACACGCTCGAGGCCATCCGCAACCCTGACGAGGACTTTAGTCTCGACACGATTCGAGACCAGCGATAGATCACCTACAGCTCCACACGCTATGAATTCGTCCACTCACCACGATCGAACAGTAACCATCGACGTGCAGATTCCCCTTGGTGCAACAGAGGACCTCGGCGAATCAATTCCAGCCGACATCTACGCCGACTGGCTTCAAGAACGCTTCAATGAGGGACTCTCCGATCTCTCAGCCCCCCTGACCATCCCGGTGTTCTCGAGGTCGACGTCGACGCCATCACGGTAACCGAAGTCACGAGGTATGAATCGGGCTCCGCTTACCGCCCCAAGTAACTACTATTTCGAGCCCAATTTTTCTTCTCCGTTACAGGCGCGAAGAGGTTTCAATAACAAATGACAGACAGCACTCGAGACGAGGACTCCGTTGCCTCACTCCTCGTCCCTGACGACACCTCACAAGCCGCACTCATCGAACTTTTCGACACGCTGGAACGTGCCGGCTTTGGTATCGCCCTCCGCGATGGCTACGACTCCCAAGACGCCATCGCGTACGACCTCACCAAGACCAGCTCGCTCAACGATATTGTTCCGTCTCCCGGCTCGCCCGAAGACTACGACGCGGCCTATCGAGAGATGCAAACAGGCATCCTCAGTGGCCCAGCCTTTGAAGCCGCTATCGCCGTTCTCGCAGCCCATACAGCAGTCGCAACGCAACACCTCATCGACGGCGAGCGCGCAGATCCAGACATCGACGATCTAGATGAACGCTCACTCGAGTCGGCAATCTCTGAAACCGAGACGCAGATCACTGATGCCCTGTACGAACGGGCCCTAGAGAACGTGGAGGTCGACGTATGACGTCTGAAAAGAACACGCCGGTTCCGATGACCTGCCCGGAGTGCGGCGGCCGGTCGTTCTCTTGGATCATCGAAGAAGTCCAGTTCGGCGACATCCAGAAGTACGAGGACGGTACTTTCGAAGAGGTCGGTATGAACCGCGGTGAGGTTGTCGGAAGTGACGTTGAAAATGAGGGCGTCTACTGTACGAACTGCGATGAGCGCCGCGATCGCGACGAGCTCGTTCCTGGCGACGAGGTGACCGCCATCAACCAAGAGAGCGCGTGATTATCCCTTTCATCCCGTCGCCGGAGTAGTCCTGACTCACCAACACCCCCGGACTTCCGTCGTAACCTGATCTGATACTATGTCCAACGCATCCACCACGCCATCCGACGACACCGATTCGGCCGCACCGTTCGCCACTCTCAGCCGGCTTGCGTACGCCCACGTAACGCACGCCCCACTCCACGAACGCTATATGCCCTCGGGCAACTTCGAGGCTGTCGGCAAGCCCGGCGAATTCGGTCCGGTAGACCCCGAGACTGGGGCTGAATACCGCGCTCTCGGTGGCCTCAATCATCAGTACAACCGCGACTACAAAGTCGGTAGCTCATATCCAAAGACAGTCTTCGTTTACGCCGAGGATGCCTCCGGTGAATCCCTCTCCCACAATGCACTCGAAGCCATCCTTGATGATCGGAATCTCTGGTCGGATGCGCTCACTCCCGTCCTCCTCCCGAAAGGTATCGAAGAAGACCAAGCAACCTGGTACTCCGCGTTCCAATTCCGTCCCCCGGAGCGCGCACCGAGCCTCCGCCGGGTCAAGCGCCAGCTCGACCGCGTCTTCGACGACGCCGAGATCTATCACGAAGGCCCATTCCTCGATGCTCGAATCTGGCACGAGTAGCCGCACCACCTGTTGTTTTTCACCCCCATCAGAAGTGAGGTGCACAAAATGCGATCGTTCCTTCCACCGTCAGAATTCGATCTCTCGGATCTCCCCGAGAGGCTCGATGTCGAACAGCAGCTCAAAAACCGACAGGGAGTCCATATGGCGTTTGCGACGACAGCCCTCACGGTCGACATACTCGGTCGTGATCAAGGCGAACGCCACGATGCCCTGAAGGGACTCATCCAAGCGTGGGACTACATCGCCCGCCAACACGGCGAGGACGTCCACGTCGAGTACACCGGGAAGCCGTGGCAGTCACTCAACATCGACGTCGTCGACCGCACCGACGAGCCCGCAGCAGGAGGCGAGATCAAGCAATACGGTGTGCTCAACACGGAACGAGACATCCTCCTCAAGCTCGGTCAGTTCGGCCCGACACTCACAACGAACCGTGAGAAGGCGGCCAAGCAGGCACAAGCGGACAGCCACCTCGAACTCGTCGAGGTCACGAGTATTCCGCTCGATCAGAGCAGTCCACTCTCGCACTAACTAAAAGTGAATATGACCTCAGAACCCCAGCGCCAGCTTCCCACCGAAACATCCGACGCCGTCTCCGCACGCATCGCCGCCAGTGAAGAGGCCAGTGATCTCACCTTCCAAGACGCCATCGAGGCACTCCGAGAAGGGATCGATGGCTATGGGGACCGGGTTCACGCAACCGCCGAAGTCCTCCGCGCCGTCGACGACCTCGGAGTCCCGAACAACATCCTAACCCACCCCCGCGTCGAACAAGGTATCTGGCGATACAGCCACGACGCAGACACCGTCCGCCGCGAGATCGAGATCACCATCGAGCGCGAGGCAGACGACGACGACGTCACCGTCGACGAGATTGTCGCCGCTTATCGCGTCGCCGCCGCCCGTCTCGACACGCCTATCGACGTGGACTGACCCACTGCGTCCAAATCCGCTAGTAGCCCCGCGGGGTGTCAAACCCAGCAGCTCCCTTCTCAAGCCTTCCATGACAGTCATCGTCATCAACATCAAAGAAGAGCGAATCGACTCCGAAGATCAATCCCCCTCAGACGTTCTTGAGTCACTCCCCATCCCCTCCAAATCGCCGGACGATGATACTGTCAGTCCCGAATACGTCCAGAAACTCCTCCGTCAGCTTCCGTCCGACGCACTCAAAATCCGGCAATCAATTCACGAACCAGAGTGGGGATTCGGAGAGCCCTGTCCTGTCTGTGGGACCGAAGCACTGAGCGCCATGACGGTCAGCGAAGACATTTATAACTCGAGTCACGGCGAGTTCGAGTACGTCAAGACTGGCGACGCGAACGGTCCCGTCCTCTCGGTGATCTGCCCCGAGTGCCGGACGTACCTCTCGCACGTCCCGTACCAAAATCTGACCACCTGACCGATGGCATCCATCGACACCGATCCCGACATTACCGTCGGATACTCACGGCTCTCGTCAAACGCCGTGTGGTGCTTCTTCGACGAGATTGACGATGTCCCGACTCTGACCGCCATCGAAGAACAGGGAGAGGCGTGGGAAGCCCTTCTCGACGGCGACCGACTCGGAATGGCAGTCGTCGATACCGTCGAGATGCCGTTCGTGAGTCGGAATCGCCGTCACACCGATCGCACGACGGATAGGCGTCGCGACCGCAATTCTGGACCGACTCCAAGACGAGTATTCGCGCCCCCACTGTCGCGTTCACAAGGAAAATCTGGCAGGTATCAGCCTCATCGAATCCACCGCGTTCCACCGGAAACAGGAGGGTCACCACAGCGAGCTCCGGTGGTACGATATACAGGTCAACGACGTCGGGGGGAGACCAACTCGACACGGAGAGCGACACTACCGCAGTATCCTCAACGTCCGCTTCAACGGCGTCCCGATCAGGAGGTTACCGATGATCAACCACGACACCCGTATCAACCCCGACTGGACCGTTGCACAGCTCCTCGACCTCTACGACGGCCATACGTACGAGACGAAGCACGACCATCCCGACCGCTTCATCTGCGACTTCTGCGCCGCTGGTGTCGCCTATTCGAGCTCTCCCTGTGTCGCACAGTATGTTACCGACCGCGTCCTCAATCCCGACCATCCCGTCTGGCAGTCCAAAATACGTGAGCATCCCGGGAAGCGGCCGCTCACGCCACTCGCGACTTACTGCGAAGACTGTGCCGCGCGACGTCTCTACTTTCCGTGTGAGGGCTTCAATGAGGCTCGAGGGTTCTTTACTCTCGAAGAGGATCGCACGATGTCGAATCCCGAGGTTACGGACGTCTCGTCGGCCGACGACGGGATTCCCTGGAACCCCCGCGAACTCTCGCAAAAGATTACAGGCGTTCCTTGGGAGGCGAACGCCATCCTTGCCGGGGATGAACTCTGGGGGGCCGAAAATATGGTTACCGTATTTCTCTCGATGGGGAGTGGCGTCGACATCCGCGAACTCGTTAAGTGGGACGGCTCACTCGATCCGCAAGTCCTCGGCCACGCACGTCGTGAGTATCGCGCGTTCACTCGGAAGATGCTCGAGAAGGGACAGACTCGAACTGCGTTCCGTGACCACGTTCGCGGAGACAACTGACGTGTGGCACTGTCGTGAGGTAGGTTTCTTCGTCGCCGATAGACAGTGAGCGCCTCTTATGACCGACTCGACCAGAACTCCTCAAGCGCAGCTCACGGAGCTCGACTACAAGGGACACGTCCTCGAACAACCTCCTGCAGAGCGAGTAACGGCTTCCGTGGAGACAGCCGAAGACCTCTACGCGACAGACGAAGGCGACCTTCTCTGGATCGATGGCACCGAATACGCGGTCGTCAAGCGAAACTTCGGGATCTTCCACAGTCCGCTCTCGGTCGTCGGCGAAGACGGCACGCAAGGGCGGCTCATCGGGGGCACTATCAACCAGCAGTCGTCGATAGTCGGCATCGCGTGGACACACGACCTCCCCGGAGACGACGACGATCGCCCCCCGCAGCCGAGTGACTTGCTTGCGCGGTTTGACCGTGTCTACCGCCTCGAGGAAGACCGCCTCGACTGTCTCCACGCCTGGACGCCCGATAGCGACCATCGCGTCTGTCCAGCGTGTGAAGAACGCAGTGGCGAACCGATACGTATCGAACAGCAGGCCGGCAAGACTGTCGAACTCCGACAGTGTACGAACACCGACTGCCAACACATCTATCGGTACGTTCGACCCTTCCCAGAACCGGATACTGCAGCCCTCCTCATTTCTACAGGCACAGTGGACTCTCCCGTGCTCGGATCGGGATATACCACGAGTGAAACCGTCGACGAGTATGAACTCTCAGGAGTCTTCCGCTGTACCGAGCAGGACGATTTCAAGTTCCCCGTCGAGACGAACCGTGGTCGCGACGACGGCTTTTACTCAGCCTCTGAAGTCGCCGCGTTCTGCAACCCAAAGCTCGATCACGACGATCCCGACAACCGTTTCGGTACCGTCACCGTCGACACCAACGACCACACTTGGGGATCAGTCATTCGATGGCGCGACGCACCAGGTAGTCAAGCGAAGATGACCGTCGAGTTTCAGGAGCTCGTCGACAGAATGAGCTCGCCCACGCCGGACTACGACCGCGCTCTCGACTGGAACCTCAACCGAGACGCATTCACCGCAATTGTCGATCAGACTGGCCCAACCTGTACCGACACGTATCCTGACATTTCCTCTCAACAGAGCGCACCCAACGATTACACAACTGCCTGAATCACCCGACCGTTAATACCAGCGAGCCTGCTACCGATACACACGACGCGAACAGCGATGGCCACAGATAGTACATTCGAGGAGGACGTCATCTACCTCTGGCGAACGCTCCGCTCTGTCGTCCTCGTACTTGTCTTCATCTTCGGCGCGATCATTACCAGTCTCATTGTCGGCTATGTGGGCATCGTCGTTCTTGATCAGGCCTACCCAGTTGCCCAGCAGTCAGAGACGGCACGCTTCCTCGCTTCCGCCGCGTTTAGTGAACTCGGATACGCGATCTTTGTCGGTGGTCTCCTCTACTGGAAAACGGACCTCCTCCCCACAGGCCTCCGCTTCCGTCGTCCGACCCGCCGCGACGCTCGCTGGATTCTCGGCGGCATTCTCGTGATGATTGTCACAGAATACGTACTCACGTCCCTCTTCACGTTTTTCAACGTTCCAACCGCACAGAACGCGGCTGCGATCGAGGCCACCAAACACGCCACCCTCCCGATGTTCGGCGGGCTCATCGTCCTATCCCTTCTCATCACTGGACCCTGCGAAGAAATCCTGTTTCGCGGCCTCATTCAAGAGTATCTCCGCAGGCATTTCTCTGCTAACGGAGCAATACTCCTCGCCAGCCTCTTTTTTGCGAGCATGCATCTCTTCACCTTGCAGGGATCTTTGAGCGGTATCCGAAACGTCCTCCTCTCACTCTTTGCGCTATCACTTATCCTCGGCTTCGCCTACGAGCGTACCGACTCACTCCTCGTCCCGATCCTCATTCACGGCAGTTTTAATGCTGTTCTCTTTGGCAGCCTCGGTTTAACTCATCTATACTAACGACCGTCCAAGTGTCACCAAAATCACCCCCCTCGTCGACACCAATCTAGCGAGATTGCAGGGTGTCAAGAAGTGTTTTCTTCCAATTCAGTCTCATTACAAGTTTCCGGCTGTTCGTCAGTCTGTTCATCTCTTTCTGCTTTCTGTTTCCGTCGCCTAAGCATACTGAACTGGCGTTTTACTGTAAAAAACCTGATCCCCGCAACCACGACAAATCCAAGAACAAGTAACCAGCCACTCACCCCAGGTATAGCATCATGATATAGTACCACGACAGCAATAAATAACGCGAGGAATCCGTACCCGAGGGCTTTCTCCTGCAACATAAACCACACACGAGTCGTTCCAGTAACCTCCGACACTTCGTAAGTGAAAAACATTAGAACAATAACGACCGCCAGTACCTGCAGGACATTCACAAACTCCCCCGGATTATCACCTATCGCAACAAGCAATGCCATTACTGTGAACGCCATTCCAGCGAATGTCAACGCGTGCGTACGCATCTGCTCCGATAGCTCATCGACGTGGCTTTCTGGCGGCACAATCGTCTTATACCGCTTTTTATTTGTAAATGCTACCGCAACAATTTCCACGACAAGAAACACAATAATAAGTAACCACGCGTAATCCCTTGTGAAATTAAAAACATTAGCTAAATTAATCATATCCGAGAACCGCAGTTCCAACAATTCGACTCCCCAGCAGAATTGCTTTCACCACACGAAGCACACGTTACTAACTGGAATTTTTGTGTGATGAACATACTTTTACCGCAGTTTGGACATGGGTCTTCCTCCATACTTTTCTGCGGTCGATTACAGTTCATACAAATAGTCGGCATATATGACCCATCCGCTTCATATTATAAAATCGTACCGCAGGACCAACATTCCCTATTATGCCCCCCATTAGGCTCACCACACTCTTCACATAGTACAAGCCCTGATTCCGCTGAGGTCAGATTTTCGTTTCCACACGAAGGGCACGTAGTCACGAGTGCTGAACGCGGACGTCCGCAACCTGCGCACACAACCTCGCGTTCTTGATTATCGGTACTTGTTACGAGCGTTGTACCGCAGTTCCAACACTCAATGTCAGTTGAAGAATTGTCTTCCCCACACTGGACACACTGAACAAGAGCATGTAGTACCTCTACTTCTCCAACGTCAGAACCGCAATCAGGGCATATCTCGACATCGTCTGGAACCACTGTATCCCGGTCACAATCCTTGTTCGTACAATACCCCATAAGCGAACATTTGAGATTCTGAATGTTAATTTCCTCGTTGTTCCGTGATGACGCCGTATTCCAGTCTAACCACTCTCGACGAGCTTCTCGTCAACTGGGCTGATGATTAGGAGAGTGGAAAAGGACTTCTCGCGAAGATCGGTACAAATGAAAAAGGAAACTGGTGTAAGTAGCTCAAGATGCTCCGAAACGATGGCGGCCACCCCTATCTCAAAATCCAGCGCGGCGCCCACCACACTTGGCTCCGCAGATCGCCGACCCTCGGTCGCAAAGAGTTCGATGGCGTCTTCGGAAACGTCACCGTCATCTAACCACCAGGATCAGTCCCCCTTCGGATTGACAGGCGCGATATACTCGTTCTTCCAACTGTCACCCTCCCGCCATTGCCAATAATAATACCTGTATCCCTGTTTCGGCTCCTTCACCGTGATGTAGGCCCCTGTAGGGGGGACATCATCGTAGTCGGCGGGATCCATCGAGACACCCTGCTCCTCGAGATCTTCGACGACATCATCGTCGACGGCATCCTCGGGAGCGGTATCTGGAGACGCAGGTGGTTGCTCCCGCTTCCAATCGGCGAGAGCCTGTGCGTAGTCAGCCAAGTCCTCCAGCTCCTCGACCGATAATTCGTCTACTGCGTCTCGAACGTGTGCCGGAAGGTTAGGTCCAGAAGGTCTCTCAGTGTCGCCCGTCATTAGTTACCCCACAGAAGGGCACATACATAACTATTGTGGGGTAACTCGTGGTGAGCACTCTCCGGTTGGTTTCTCGCCCCCACAGATGGTGGAGGTAACTACGCATGTCTACCCACCAGATCACCCCGACGGACGAGCACCTCCCACCCCTCGAACTTCCCCCAGGCGCGCTCGACGCATCGCACCCTGACTATGAGAACACCACGGGTAGTGACCCACCGGAGATCGAGCCTATCGAGCACCGCATTCGTCTCGACATCATCGAAGCTGGCGGGCTCTTGTCTCACGACACCCACGCCCCCACCCCGCTCGCCCGGCAGTACATCCAGAGAACACTTGTCGATACTTACGAAAGCGAACACCGGTTCTTCCCCTCCTACGACCGCCTCGATGACTTCCTGGACGAGGCTCCTGCCTTCCTCACAGGTGAGCTCGAACCCCATTACCGTGAGCTCGAACAGATTCGTGCCGATCGCCGAAAGTGGTACACGGAGCTCATTCCGAAAAACCTCGACACTATTCAAGGAACAGCCGACTCCCTTCTTCCCCTCCACGCAAACACTTTCCACGGAGTCGTCATCGTCGACGGAAACACCGATCCAATCGGGTATGCCGACGGACACGATCTCGATGTAGACGATGTCATTCGGGAAGCCCAGCTCGATAACCACATCCTGCCCTCCGAATACGGGATCACTCTCCCGGCGCCGCTCCTCGTCGGGGAATTCGCCAGCGGGTCCACTTACGCGTTCCTTCCCTGGTCGGACGCCGTCGTCTGTGGCTGTCCCTATAAGCAGACGAACAAGTGGGCGGTGATGTGCAAACACGAACTGGCGGCTGCATCCTGTCTCGCCACCGCTCACGAAGGAGACGTCGATGCCAAGTACGTTCTCCCGATCGACGTCGGTGTTGACATCCCGCAGCGCGCCCGCCGGTTCGTCAGCCCGACCGTCGCAGCCACTCACACGTCCCGGAAGCAACGGTAATCACGATGACGCCTTCCATCACAGACCCGGGGAGCCACCCCCAGCTGCAGTGGCTCATTCGCGGGTCGCCCGCGATTACGCTCACTGAAGCTCTCCACAACGCCATCCCTGTCGAGGTCCTCGACAACACCGTTGTCGACGCTGACGCCTACTATCACGTCGCGACAGACACCATCATCGTCGTCCAATTCGATACGGTCCAAACCGTCCTCGAACGGGACGGTGCTCCTCTCCGCTGCCCACACGACAACGACCCGGCTTCTTGTCCGTCGTGTGCTACTCAAGGAGACACGACCGATTGCGATTCACTCGATAGCACCGACCACCATCCACACGATCCGTCACCAGCCTGTTCGTGAGTTCCGATATCTCTCATATTTCACCCGTTCGACAGGAGGCTACTCGAGCACCCCACTCCTCCTAACTATGCAGATCGACACAAGCACCCTCACCCAGATCCAGACGTATCGCGTAACCGCAGACCCGGTCATCGCGAGTGACCACGCTGCCGGCACCGCCAACCTTACTGACGGTATCTACGAGGAGCGCCGCGCACTCGTCAAGGACACACCTCCAGGTGAACGTGTGCCCGTCGCAACGTGGGGCGAGCTCACAGTACTCTGTTCGACGGCCTCCCTCACCCACGCGGCATTCACGAACACGGAGTTCGTCAGCCTCTATCAGTACGCCTTCCGCCAGTACCTCGACGGAATCGGTGACGATGACCAAGATGCGGACGCGATGCTTCCCTCAAACTTCACGATTTTCCCCGCAGACGACGAAATTCGCGATCAAGCCCGTAACCTCCGCGAAGTGCTCAAGCGCGACCGCTGGTTTACCGAGCACTTCGATGATCTTGACGTCGAAACCGGTGACGTCCCCAAGGCGTTCTGGCTACACGATTCCACGACGACGGCAGCGGAACGTCTTGCCGAGGGGTTCGCGGCCGGTGAGATCTCCGACCAGCTTCTCCAGAGTCTCCCCTGTCTTCCTGGACAGGCTCCCGGGGAGAATCCCGATACAGCCGAGAGTACAGCAACACAGATGATCAACGAGAGCGATTCAGCACAGGCCGGTCTCGATATGTTCTAACTGACTCTGTGAGATCACCAGATTGTGACAAGTGTTCCACCGCCGTCGATACATACAGCGGGTTGACTTACTCCTCAGCCAGCGTGGTCTCTTCCATCATAGACACTAACGTCGACTGTAAGCTACTCTCATCCTCAACGATCTCTTCACCGAGGAGCCCAGTTGACACGCTTTCGTCCGGCACCATACCACCGACGAGCAGAAACTCTTCTCCAGAGCTTTCGAGGGAAAGGAGACCTCGGAAATCGATGTTTTCCAATTCGTCGTTGTCACCAGCTTCCCACTCTACCTCAAATGTGAAGCCGAAGTGGCGGTACTGGGGTTTCTCATACCCGAATTCCCTGATACAGCTTATGGACCAATCTTTCTGTAACCCATCCTGTATAGACGGCTCACCCCCATAACCATGCAACTCGCGCGTTTGTTGTGTATATACCTCCTGGGCGAAATTAGTGGTTGTCTCACTATAGGGGTTCTCTCCGCAAGTATTCTCTCGAAGAATCGTCATCGGGTTATTGACCGATACAGAAAATGGGACTGGACCACCACCGATTGTAATTCGTGATGAGGTATCCTCTTCATCATTCTGAATCATCTGTGTAGGGGTTGCACGAATAGCTAGGAAGGACGCAATAGACGGTGCATTTGACGCGAATTCGTCAGCGGTTCCCCCAAGCTCTGCTTGCTCTGCTCGAACCCCCTCCCAATCGAAGCTATACGCTTCTTCGGATATTTCCTCGTCATCCCACTGATCGCCAAACTCGGGGGGAGTTATTCCGTTAATTGTGTTTTCATTAGCAGATGTTACCGCACTGCCAACCGACGAGAAACCAAATGTGAGCACCGCAGTCGAACTCAGGAGAAAGTCTCTACGGTCCATACCAGGTTATATTGATTAAGGAACATACGTTTATCGCCAATACAAACAGTTTGTGGATGTGTTTGATATGCTGGAAGGGGAAATGTATACTATATAACAGCTGTTTTCACTTTGAAGAACACCAATTTATTGACCGCAGCCGAAACAGAATGTGTCATCAGCTGATGATTTCAACAAACCCGATTATTTAGGCCTTGAGGGGATGGTTCGTTCTATGACGTGGTTTGGTGATTTTCGGAGCGAAGTAAGAGAGAAAGCACGGGTTTCGGATTTGGTTTTGATTTCCTCGGTGCCAATCCTTCTCTCGCTGATCTTCCTGCTTCCTGAATCAATTCAGAACGCTTTGATCCTGGACTACGGTGATTACTCTATTTTCAACCTCTGGAGCTCTGCCTTTGTACATCGAGGATTCGATCACTTCAGCAATAATTTAGCGGCTTACTGCGTCCTGATCGGCCCAATATATCTGCTCTTTGTGCTGGCAAATGAACGGAAGCTGTTCCGATACACGTTTCTGTCACTTCTCTTCATCCTGCCGTTCGTGATAGCCCTAATCAACATAGCCGTCCTTGGCTCTGGAACCGGAGCAGGCTTCTCCGGAATCGGCTCCGCATTCTTCGGCCTTCTCCCCGTCTCGCTATTCCTATTCATCAACAACAAAGTCTCAGAGAAGATAGAACCAACCCACGGAGTCGTACTGTTTCTAATAGCCGCCGGAATCATCGCACTAACCTACTCCGGCGTTACTGCAGCAGCCGGAATCCTGCTGATCGCAGTACTCCTTACCATCTACGACATATACCAGATAGGTCTTGACGAAGCAAAGAATGCTGCTGTCGAGCTAACTTCGATGGAGGGGTATTTTGAACTGGTTATGATCACCAGTCTCCTGTTCCTGATCTCTCCAGTACTGCTCTTTCCTCAAGATATTGCCCAAGGCGATGGCGCAGTGAACATTCTATCCCACTACTTGGGGCTTGTCTTCGGATTCTTCGGACCCACGACCTACCTAGTCTATCGAAGACGTCGACAGTAGCTATCTGACGGAACCAAAGTACGGAGATGACCGGTATCAATCAAAAGGCCTCATACAAAATCGTGTGACTCCTCGTTAGCAAATCGACTTTTACAGGTCTTGGCAGTTCTATTTAACAATCGAGTTTTATCTGTTAAGGTAGGATGGCTGGAGAGACCGATTCAGAGCTCATCGAGAAAATCAGGGCTGTTGTCGATCGAGTCTATAGTGAGCAGTTAAGCGACGACGTGAATGCAGTTGAGAGCCTCCGATTGGTGGGGAACCCTGAGCCTGATGTTGGGATCTTCCAGTATGAACCGAGACAGGTAACATGGGCAGTAAATCCCTTCGCGGGCAACATCGATATTCTAACTGTAGAAAAGGCTCTGTTGAAATCCTCAACATGTGATATATTCTGCTCCGATGGTGGTCAATACAGGAGAAAGAATTATCAATATTGTGGAATTAGCTCTACATATGGTGCTAAAGGATGTTCAGTGTCCCAAGGATGGCTGTGGTGGAATGGTACAGACGACAATAGACGCGAATGAGGAGATTACGGGGGTAGCTACTAAGTGGTATAAGAAAATTGGCTCCTGTCCTGAGTGTGGAGCAATAATCAAAGTCCAAGTCGAATAGATATCTATACGGCTAGAGCTACAAGTAATCTGATTACACCCTAGTCACATATTCATAGGGGCTACATAGATACCCAATTTGTACGCATATCGCTGCTGAATAAGCACGAGCTACCTAACGGCTCTTTCACGGGGATTCATGTCTGACTAATAGGATTTCAGCAGAGCCGTAGAAAAGTATGAGGAGACAGAGCAGCTATCTGACCACTTGGAACAAGAATACAATCTTCGTATCGTCCAACCGGTTCTAAACACTCTACTGGTCCGAATCTTCGGTCGAGAGCTGGAACACTTGGACAACTACAATCAGCGCTTAGACGATATAGCCGAGGAAATCACAGCGGACGCTGAAAATCCGAAATACGATTGGAAAACATTCGTCTTCGGATTAGAAACTAAAGGCCGAGAAATCGAGCTACCAACTGGGAAAATACGGGAGCCAGTCGAAGAAGACGTCAGTTTCCATGTGGACCATATCTCCGAATTACTCCCTAACCAAAGCAGAATCCCCGCAGATGAGAAAATGCTCAACAGTTCTATCTTCGAGTTCGCAACCACTGACTCAGAAGACCTGAAATCACAGAAAGAAGCCCACAGTATCTCGGACTTCACCTGCAACATATTGAATCTCTACGACGACGCAAGTTACACCACCGTCAGAAGAGAGCTACACCCGAGATACTTCAGACCTAGCGGAAGCACCATCACACATCCAGAACCCCGTCTCGCACCAGAGAACCGGTTTGAGATCGAAACAGGAGACAGTGAAAAACTCGGCCGGCTTTACAGGCTGATGAATAAGAAGTGGAACCGAGATGACAATGGTATGGGATCATTCCAGTATCCATTCGACGTAGCTGTTAACTACCTATACCGGGCCTGGGAGCAAAATAACAGGAGACGAGAGTCGATGGGGTGGTTGGTAATAGCATTTGAAGCGATATACGGCTCCGGTAAAGGGAAGGTATCCACCTACTGCGGTGTACTGCTTGACTCCGCCGATCAACTATACGAACCACTCAAAGTACGCTCCAACGTTCAAGATGCATTCGACGAAAGGCACAGCTGGGCTCACGGAGGCAGCATCAAGAAATCAGGGATGAGCGACTCAAAGGCCAGAATTAGAAACTATCTCAGGTCAACCCTGATCGCATACTGCTACCTCATAACCGAAGGCCACGCAGAAAGTTACCAGGAATTCGTAAACCTTCTCGAAGACGCAGTAGTCGACAAAGAGGTTCGAAACGAGCTACAAAACCACTTCTCCGATTTCAACTTTCAAGATTACATTAGAATCGACGACTCACTACACCAATAGTGATGCGAGAAATTCACAGCCTGCTCAAAGACTGTCTCAAGTAAGGCCTTCACGGTACTCTATGAACTGCATTACTTTTCATTTAGAAGGGGCCAAATCATATTCTCAACGTAGGTTTCTTCCTCGGCGTCTGACCCTACTTGAAAATTACTAGTTTACCCCCACAATACGACACGCTCTCACCGTGTATTTCTCACCCTCCACTAAGAGTGGAGGTTCCATCGATAGATGCACCAGCTTATCCGCGTACTTGTTCCCGGTACCACTCAAGACGACGCCCTCGTCTGCGCTCACAGCGCCCTCGACAAACTCGTCGGTGTCGGCGTCGATACTGCCAGTGTCTACGACTACTACGGGACGTTCGATCAATCGGACTCTCGTTACAAGCCACACGTCGCGAACGTCATCAGTGATGGCAGGTCTGAGACTGTCGACGAGACAACGGTCGCCCCAGCGTTCCCACTCGACAGCGACGAGGGGCAAGCACTCCTCGATGACGCGCTCGAGGAACAAACGGAGGAGTTCGGAGATACATTGTCAAAGTTCCAATCGAAAGTCGACGATCTCTCCGTTGAGGACGTGATGAACAACGTCGACGGAGTACGATTCCACCTGGGACAGCTCGCCGAATGTCGAGGACCGTCAGTGTACATCTATAACGAATACGGAGGCGGTCTCGTATCACCGAAGGCCGTCGACGAATACGTCGATCGCCTACACAACGCCTCGTCCGGTACTTCCGGCGGCGACGGTGACGCCGCAGCGGCCACAAAAGAAGATGAGCAGATGTCCTGGGCATGGCTCGTCCCCGCCGACGTCCATTTCTAGCGCTTTATGCCGAGTGAGTCACAGCTCTTCGAGACGCTTAACTACCCGAATCGGATAGCCTTCCGGGTAGAGCTTCCGGGCGGGAAATTAACAGCGTTCGCGACGACTACAGTTACGACGGGGCTCGTGAAGAGCTGTACGTTACACGGCTTGTGAATCACCCGAATCGCCCACCGAATACGTCGAGTTGGATGCTTGCGCGTCTTCGAGACTGGGTACGTGAGCATACTAAGCGAAAGCGGCTCGTCGCAATCGCCGGCGTCGACGACAACGCCGGTGTCTGCTACCGAGCCGCTGGGTTCGAACTCGACCGGATCAAACCCGTCTCGAGTACTGATTGGGAGAACCGAGAAGGACGTACTGTGCCCCGTCGCGACGAATGGACGAAACGAAGGTACGTCTCATCAATATAACATCTGATTAGTCAGGCGAACCGTTTCAGCGAGGATTTAGAGATATCTCCGAATCGAGAATCCTCCATTACGATATCAAGGATAGCCTCAGGATTGTGGAGTAACCGATGAGAGTTGTGGCGGCCACCGCCTTTTCCCATATTCACTTCTTTAGTTTCGATTACCTGGCTGAGTTGCATCTCATCGAGAATATCCCGGAACCGCCGTATCCCGATTGTGTCCATATCTATCGCGTTAGTGATCTGCTGGTACGCATCGTAGAGTTCACCTGTGATGATGTAATCGTCACGCGAGTAAAGTGACTTAGCAGCAATCGAGAGACAAGCTGCTTTCATTTGAGTGGGGGTACCCTGGAGGAAGTCGCGGAATCGATCCTTTTCAAGTGCGTCCTGAGCCCTTCGCACGTGGTCTTCTTCGACCATGTCATCTTCCTCACGATCGGCTAGCTCTCCTGCGGTTCTGAATAACCGCATTGCTTTCCGTGCATCTCCGTGTTCCTGGGCTGAGAAAGCCGCGACAAGAGGAATAACCTCATCAGTGAGAACACCATCACGGAATGCGTCATCACGCCCTCGAAGAATCTCTTGAATTTGATTTGCGTTATATGGGTCGAAGTTGAGTTCTTGGGTCTGGAAGGCACTCTTGGTACGTGGGTTCAGCTCGTCGAAGAAGTTGATTTGATTGCTTATTGCTATAATTCCGATTTGACACGACGTATCATTCGATTCGACGGCCTTCGCGAGACTCATCAGAACGTGGTCGCTCTTGAGAAGGTCGACTTCGTCAAGAATAATGATAGCCGAGTCGTAGTGATCGAGAATCTGCCAGAGCCGTTTGTAGAACTTGTCTTTCGGTAGCCCGGTATCGGGCATTTTTACGATGTCTTCATCCTCGTCATAGATATCCTCGTCGTTCAGCTGTTGCCCGATTGTCGAGATGACTTGAACTTCAGTTGAGGATTTCGAACAGTCTAGATACGTATGACCTATTCGGATATCCTCAACAGATGCATTGACAGCGCGACGAGTGACGTATCGGGAGACAAGAGATTTTCCCGTCCCTGTTTTCCCGGTAATTGAGATATGGTTTGGGGCACCACCATAGACAGCGTCGTTCAGACAGCTGCTGATAGTGGAAATATAATCGTCACGTCCGACAATTCGATCGCCATCAGGTACCCAACCGACACGGACCATCTCCTTATTTTGGAAAACCCCCTTCCGTTGAGAAAAGAGCGGGTCGTCAACCTTGAATTGTTGACCGTCCCCTTCGCTTGATGGCGGTTTTCCATTCTCGTTTGGACTCCCCTCCGGTTCCGATGTTTGGACACGAGATCGGTCGTCTTGACCGTCTGAAGACGTAGAATCCAAATCTCGACTTTCATCGGAAGTCGAGGTGCCGTTTGACATAGAAGCACCGACGAAACCCGATTACTTAAAAGTATTCCCACCTTGACTTCCGACGTAAATCTACCACGACGGAAAGTCTATTGGAAGGACTACCTCGATCTTCGAACAATCACGGAACCTAACACACACACCCCTTCGGTTCCGTCGTTACCGATGAACGTGTACCCCCCACGGGAAGGATAGGTGCAATCACGGTTTAGAGGATAGAACGCGTCTCTACGGCGTTTCTGGACGTTCCAACCCGTTACCGAGCTTCGTCTCGAACGTACCAGTCGCTCCGCTTCTTCATCCCTAGTACTTCGTCCCGCAGAATTGTTTAAGCTGTATTGTAATAAACCTATGGGTGGCATAACTCACCTTTTACATATTCTTATCGTGGGACAGAATCCAGGCGACTCTTGCTATTCTCAGTCTAGTTACCGCTTTTCGCTGCCGCTAACGTCGGAACTGGTGGGGTGTGTCTGGTCATCGTGATCTTGATCTGCGTTGCCCTTGTCTATCTAACGACGGAACCGAAGGGGTGTGGGTCCGTCATCGAGTAGTGGTAGGATTTCCCCGAGACCAATTCTCGTCTCTAACCTTCGTTTATAGACCTGTTCTGCCCGTGGTATCCTGAAGTATTCATTCTTGACGAGAGTTATGAGGCTTTTCTTCCGTTTTTTCGTTCCACCCATCCCGCTCTTACTCTCATCTAAGGGGAGTAAATTCGCACGCTAACGTCGGAACTGGTGGGGTGTCCCCACCCGAGATCTGGAGACTTCATACGATTTGTCCCTCGTTTACGACGGAAGTCCAGGGGTGTCCTCATTGCGATAACGCCGGAACCAGTGGGGTGTTTTCCGCCTCGCCTTACGACGGAACTGGTGGGGTGTCCCCTCTCTGGATTTTTCTCTCCCTACGTTGAACTGAGGCGATTCGTCGATGGCTTCCATCACCGACCCGAGTACATACGAACCAATCACCGAGAATCTCGATGAAGTCCACAGGAAAACGGGCTTTCGTACATACGACGTCTTCACGAACTGGCTCAATTTCACCGTCACCGCTCTTAGTCGGAACGACGACGACTACCTTGACCTCGTTCACGATCTCACAGATCGTCTCCACGATGATGACGATCTCATCAGAGATGTTCTCGAGACCTATGAGACTGCACTCGGAGCCCTCGTCAATACAATGGAAAAAAACGACCGTTCCGGGATATCCGCACTCGGCGGAACTCCTCGGCGGGATTTACGAACACTACGGAGCTAACAGTGATGCCTTCGGCCAGCACTTCACACCCCAGAATGTCGCCATCGCGAAGGCTCAGATGCTCTTCAGCGCCCCCGAGGGCATTCGTGACGCCACTCAGAAGGACCCTATCACGATCAGCGATCCGGCGTGCGGGAGTGGTCGACTCCCGTTCCACGCTGTCCAGCAGCTCCGTCACATCTCTCCTAACACGCCCACTGTCGTCGTTGGACGCGACATCGACAAGACGTGCGCTCATATGGCCGTCATCAACTTTGCACTCCACGCCATCCCCGCGTATGTCGTCCACGGAAACTCCCTCACCTACGAGACGTGGCACGTTTGGCGAGTAAACCATCCCACGCGAATCCTTACCGACTCAACCGTCAACGGGGCTATCACTGAACTCGACCCTGACAACGCACCCATCATAACGAGCTTTGAGGAGGCCGATGGCTCCGCTCAGGACGACACCAACAACGATAGCGACCTCTCCGAAGGAAACGTTGAGGACGCCGTCACGATCGATGATCCCGATACCATCGAGAACGTCACGCTTGACGCCTTCAGCGAATAACTATCTGTATTCCACACTCCACAATGTCCGTTGTTCTCCAATCCGAGGCGAACCGGCGTCAAGCCCTTCGAGAACTCTTCCAGGCCCTTGAGGACCATACGCCGCCGCCACGAGGTCTCGCACAAACCAAGTCTGGCGTCGTAGCTGCGATCGGGCCCGCCCCGATGACCACCCGTGCGTGGTTCCTCGAGCGATATCCTCATCTCAAGGCCAGCGAAGAAACCACCGGAGCGCAGGTCTTCCGAGCGTACTGTTTCGACCCGACTCACATTCGAAAACCAACTACGGATCCCCGCGATCACGTCCAAGGGAACTTCGTAGAAGATCACCTCGTCACCTGTCAAGTGTTCGTCCTCGATCTTTCTGCTACCCACCTCGAAAATTGCACGAGACTGGACGAAATTCTCCGGATCGCCAGCGAGCAATTCTCTCCTATCATCCGTGACGGTCGACGTGTCCTTGAGAAGACGATTGTTGGCTCCGCTCGAGACGTCCACGAACTCTATCAGCGCACTCGATATCAACCAGCTTGCGACCCATCGACGAATATGTGAACAACACTGCTCCTCGATAGGAACGACGACTACACGCTCGCTCGCGTCGACGACTAGCCAGTTCACGTTGGTCATTCGTAACATTACGGAGTCCTCACGATGCCATCGAATTCCCAATCCCAACTCGATGCGTTCACGACGACCGAAGAATCGACATCCGACCACTCAACAAATACTTCCGCAGTAACATCGACGACTGAGAAGTCTGAAGCGACCCACTCAACAGCGAAAACACCGCTAAACGATTTCTACGAGGATATCCAGAGGGTCTTCGAGGAAACATATCCGTCAGCACTGTTGAATGTCGATCAGGTTATGGCGCTCACTCCGGATCATAACGTCTTCTGTACATCTGACCTTCCTGATGAGCTCGAGGTCGCCCCAGCCCGTATCGGTCAGTGGGAACTCGACTACCACGACGATACGACCATCACCTACCGAGCCTCGGGACGTGCCTTCGACGAACGATGGGGAGAAGGCGGGTCGATCGTCCGTCACCGCGTCTACTTGAACGACTCCGGAGCGAACCGCGACGGGATGTGGCACTATATGACCGAACTCGTGACCGGCTACGGGAACCCCTCACAGGTTCGGAAGGCAGACACCAGCGATAAGGCGCGACTCTCCGGGATACGCGGCCACAGCGTCCAGAACAACGACGGCGACTACGGCGTCTCCGGAGGGACGAACGCACGCTTTGAAGACATCAAGACCGCAGTCGCGACGGTCGTTGCCCAACTCCATACAGAGCCCTCCACAATCCGAACGCACCTCCCCGACACCGACGACCTGGAGTGGACGCTGTCCAAATACGGCCTCAGGACGGCTACTTACGAGCGGCTGGCACCAAACGAAACAGATTACGACTACTTGCGTCTCACCGCAACGCAGGATCGCGTCTACCTCAAGGGGCTCAAGGAGAACGAGTCATCAGCTCACCACGACCGCGTGCCTGTCCCCATACCTGATTCGATCCCGCCCGCCTGTGCGACTCAAACCGAGCGAGCGACCACCGTTGTTGCCTCCTCGCTTTCTCCGCTGCTCATCGAGCCTATCCTCAAACAGCCAGTCGAGGAGGTTCTTGAAGCCACCGCGTTTCCACAGTGAGGATGAGACATCTTCACCCCCGGAATAGTCTTTTTGTCGGACGAAGAAGATGGAGCTACGGCTCCAGAGATGCATCGACGTGGTCATTACGGACTCGCTCTTCTCGTCTTCTCACCGCTAGCGTTGCTCCTCACCATTAGTCACGCATCTGGCGAAGCCCTCGTAGGAATTCTCATCGTCGCCGGCGTAGCACCGATTCCCGATATCGACCAGAGTATCCCCTTCGTTTCGCACCGGGGCATCACGCACACCGTCTGGTTCATTATCGTCGCGTCCACGATCGCTACGGCCGTGACGTGGGCCGCGACGCTCCAGGGAACACAATCGGTAAACGGGACGCTGTCAACAGCAAGTGCTCCATCCCTCGTTCTTCCTGCGTTCGGCGTCGGCTTTCTCGTCGCGCTGGGGCTCACGACACACCTTATCGGTGACGTGATCACGCCGATGGGAATCAAACCGTTCGCGCCCGTGGACGACACGGAGTACACGTGGAAGCTTACGACGTCAGCGAACAGCACGGCAAACAACGCTCTGTTCGTCGCTGGGCTCGGGGCCACAGGAGCGGCCATCTATATCCCGCAGATCCTCGCGACGATCGGCGCGTAACTGTGGCTTTAACGCGGTCATCGAGCAGGCAGTCTCTATCAGTTACCCCACTAAAGGGGAGTATCGCCCCAGAGTGGGGTAACTCGGCTCGATCATCGAGCAAATTTCTCTCTCCCCTTTGTTGATGGAGGAATTCACGTATGGGTAGTCTTTCCCGATACCGCGCAAAGCAACGCACACATCCAAGCCCTCGACAACACTATCAATAGCCTGGTCAACAACGGACAGATTGACCCTGAAGAAGTTCAGTACCTTCGAGACAAGGTCATCGCGATCAAGGACCGATTTGAACAGCACCGTTCACGCGAGTAGCAGAAGATGGCATACCACAACTACTTCGACGATACGATACCCGCCTCCATCCGTTCTCAGGTTGCGGTGTCACTAGGCTCCCATATCCAGACATCGCCAGCACTTGATACTCGCACGTGAATCCCGTCGTAATCGAATTGAACCCTCACGTCTCCTTGTGAAGACTGGCCGCTCTCACCCTGGAGAACCTCAGCAAGAGCATCTGGATCGATCCAGTAAGCGAACGGTGGGAGGTCTTCGATAGGTCGGTTTTTGTAACATGCCACCACCTGTACCAACTCGTGGGTAATCGATCCTCGATCTGGATCTATCGTTTGATGGTATTCACACTGCTGCTCATCCATACAGATGTGTTATTCGTCGGTATTATAAATCTGTGTTATTCATTAGCATTATCGCTTTTATTGGGAGATTTGTTCACGGCCTTATTCAGCGATCCGTCTATAACGATCGAAACTGCACAAGACGCTCCCGAAGCTGTCATCTGTTCGGCCGAGGAGATTCACGACTTCCTCGCGACTCGATTCGGTCGCGACGATGTCCTCGTCGAGGTTGAGTCATCTGGCGCCGTCCAGACTACGATCAACCAGGACGCTGGGGTCGAGTTCCCCGGTGAATGGGGTACTCTTCAAGATACTATCACCTCGTCAACTAAAACTGCCTAATAGGGTCGCATAGAACAGTTGCCACACTATTTATTCACCTCTTGTTCACTCAATACAGATAGTCAGTCGAACGTGTCATAAATGGCTCTCAGAAACACGAGGCCCCAGATTCCGAGAGCTATCATCATCGGAGTGGAGATGTTCTGGAAGGTGGTGTTAACTGTAGGTGTGACTCTTGGGACGAGATAGGCTGATATTGCAGCGACTGCTAATCCGCTAATCACCCACCTCCAGAAATCGTTATCTTCGGTGATGAATTCTTTCGTGTTTGGATGTTGTGGTTGACCCGCTCCGTGGTCTTGACCTCGAATATGGTTGGCGACATATAGGCCAAGGAGAAGGGCGATGATTCCAGAAAGGGTCCAGCTCGGAAGTTGCACAAAATCAGATATAATCTGAAATGATTTAAAACATCCTTATGCACTTTTAAAACCACTCCATGGGATACTTCAACTTCTGAGGTTCTCTATCGTTCAGTATGCACAGTTACTAATCAAGCTCTGTTGAAACGCTCAACTGCTGACAGCATCGGCGTGACCGATACAGAGGATAGATTCAGTACCGCTGACCGTCGCTTCAGTCGTCCGGGCGGCTACTCATCGCGTCCTCCCTCGACAAGTAAGGCCTCCGGATCGTGAGACCAGAGATAGCGATTCCCGACGAGGATACCGACAGCGGCTACACAGAGCATTCCCCACACAGGAATCGCATACGTGGTCCCCATCGAAAGAGAGATCATTCCCCAGAGTAGCGTCAGCGGGAACAGAAGATAGAGGAGGTGATGAATCTCCCATTTGGCGAACGCGACTGACAAGTACACGTGTACTCGGTCGCGGCGATTCGTGGGTGTCCGTTCCGATAGTTCGGAGCAGGCCGCGACTGCGGCAACAAGAGAGAGAGAATCGCGTAGGCTGCTGGGTACGCGAACGTAACGAGGTAAGCGACTGGTAGAACAGTTCCATCTGGAACCGTACTGAGTGCTGTCTGCAGTATGTCAGGCGTGGCTAGAGCAGACGCGAACGCAATGTACCCCGCAGCCAGACAGAGATTGGCGAGCACGCCTCCTGCTGGCAAAATACGGATACGAACGCGAAGCGCTAATCGAGGGAGAGCGTTAGCAATCAACGGTCTACCCTCCCACAGTTCATTCGATCTGAACGATTTCCACGCGCTATGTAAAATCACCGAATGTGAATGTTCAGCAACGGACATATACACGCTGAGCATTCAGTACGGCTCCAGCAACATATCAGCAGTTGAGGATTTCAACAGAGCCACTGATCAGCATATCCAACCAGTTCACGCTGGAAACAATCCCTTTGTGAAGAGTCTTCTACAACCCTCACCGCCTAACCCTATTGGTACCCTCGATCATCCCAGTAGTCTCGCGATTGATGTGTCTTTGTTTGCGGCCACGGGCCTGAACCGCTTATGGCAACTCTTCAAGCAACTACCGCATCGAACCACCCGACTGTCGACTCCGACGCTGTCGAGGCAATCGAAGCAATAATCGACGACTACGACTTCTACGGAAGTTTCGATTCCCTGACCATCGGCGTTGTCGAACCCAGTCCGGAGGATACCGACCCGTACCTCGAACTCTACGGGTACGTTGCCTTCGGGGTCACCAAGCATATCCACGACGAAGATGGGACTGTCGTCGATCGGGAAGATCACTGCACTGAGGAATTCCTCGAACGTCTCGCTCCCTATCTTGAGGAGCAACTCGTCGTGGAGACCGTCGGCTTCGAGAAGTGCCGCTTCCCGTTGCTTGCCGGCCAGTGGGTCGCTTGGCCTGATGGGACTATCACCTACAATTCGTTCGACCACGCCCCCGAGAACCCGTCCGAGGAGTCGGCTACGGAAACTCCCGACGCACCGTCTGAATCGTCCACGTAACCCCATACCCAACTCATCATTATGGACTCTACAGATACAACGTCCGTGAACCACGATACTGACGAGCAAGCAGACCAAGCCTCTGAGCCGACATACATCAGTATACAGCCAGCGTGCCCAGTCTGTCAGAACTCCAAGTTCGAATCTACCGAAGAAGGGGTGCCGAACAATTTCGACACCCACTACGTCCACGTCAGATGTGCGAGATGCAAAACCCAGCTCACCATCGAGTATCGCGCCATCGACGTTTTCTGGCACGGCGGATTCGACGGCCAACACAGCGCCGTTTCGCAGGACCTCCGCACCCCTATCCAGAACGAGTACGTTGACGAAGTATCATATGGGGTACTCCCCGACAGCGACCTCCTCTCATCCCTTGACTGGCCGCTCACTTGTGACTGCGGCGAGAACCTCACGGGAAACGAACTCGTCTCCGATCCAACCGTCCTCCACGACCACGACGTCGACTACGATGATCCCGACTGCGAAACCATTCTCTTTCGATGCGTGAACTGCGACACCATCGTTACTGTGTAGTGTCTCAGAACGGCGGCTACAGAAAGTGCAGATAACAACAGTGAATCAAACGAAATAGGATGACGAAATGGGCTTAGAGATCTCGGGTTTGAACGGTCTTCCTGTCGTTCGCGTCTGCACGACGCGCAGCATCGTCAAGGAGGTCAGCGACTTCCTCGTCAAGCGTGTCGAAGATGTCTGCCGAGACGTTCATTCCATCGAGATGCTCTCGAACCTTCGATTGGACAATCAGGTCTGCCATACGATTTCCCGATTATCAGACTCCGGCTTAATTATTAACGCCTCTATCTCCTGGTTTCTCTCGTCCGAGCTGTTTCGAGGACTCCGTATGCTTGAAACTCAATCAACTCCGTTGAATAACTCATATACCTCACTAACATCAGATACGTCAGATACAATCTCGGCCGAACCGGCCAAGCCCCCGGCGTAACCCATCAGTAGCACTCAACCCCCCTATAGCGCCCGCTTCGCGAACCATCCTCCACTCACCAGTATGCCCACCTCGCTCTCCTACTGGACGATCCAGCCCGACCGCTGGACGTTCAACGCACAGAAGCTTCGTGACTGGGTCGAATCGCACCTCGACGGTCGCGTCCTCAACGCGTGTGCTGGACGGACCCAGCTCACCCATAATGGGCGGATCGTCCGGAACGACATCAATCCCGAGATCGATGCCGATTATCACGTTGATGTCCGCGATCTTCCTCACATCCTCGAAGCTGAATCGTTCGATATGATCGTCCTCGACCCACCCTTCTCGGAACGACAGAACACGACCACCTACGATCGTGAGGACGAGACACTACCTACGGTTACCGAGCTCGCTCGCGTCATCGACGCCCTCCTGAAACCCGGTGGTCGCGTCATCCGACTCGGCTATACGACGACGTTTATGCCGCCTGGAGAGGAGTATCTGCTCGAAGAGGTCACCATCTGGAACACCCTCGGTCGCCAGCACGACTGGCTTGGGACCGTCGCTCAGAAACCCGATAACGAGACTGCGTCGGCAACCCGCCCAGTACACGTGACTGACGCCGCAGTTCCGAACGCAGGAGCCACCGCCTCAGGCGGTGTCGCGACCAGCGGGAACGGGAGCACGCCCATCGACCTCGAGTATATTCGCCTCAGCTCCAAGATCACTCCTCAAGCCGGCGTCGCCGACTACCTCGCCACCCACCTCTCCGGACGTGTCCTCGACGTCTCGACGTACGAACGGTCACTCTCCCACGACGGCCACTTGGTGCAGACGAGCGTCGATGAATCCGTCGACGCCGCGTACCATTTCGACGAGCGTGAACTTGCCGCCGAATTCGCTGCTGACATCTTCCACACCGTCGTCGTGGACCTCCCGAGTGAGGCGTTCCAGCAGACCACTAATTATGGTGGCCGCACCACTGGTCGGGATACAGCACTCAAGCAGGAACTCCACCCACTCGTCGCCGCAGGCGGTGACATCATTCAAGTTGGCCACACCGCGACCTGTATGCCGAAGCGCCTCGACTATTGTCGCTCTCACGTCGCCATCATCGAGCATCCCGACGCTGAGCAGGATTGGCTCATCAGTATCGATACGAAACAGACCACGGGACTCGATGTCCACGCGACCGACCGTTCACCCCAGGATATCCACGTGACCGACTCAGATGCCGAGGCACAGCACTCGTGTATTCGGTGTGGTGAGGGCTGGTATCTCCATCCCTCCTGGTACGTCGACTGTCCTACCTGCGGCGCACGACCCGAGAATTACTGCGTCAACGACGACGGTTCTATCCTTCACCAGTCACATCCCGAGCGCCTTGCCCACCTCGAAGAGCATCACGACCGACACGAATGCGACCCCGGCGTCACTTCCAGAACGCCAGTCACCCGCTCGAATAACCAAGAGAACGGCTCTACGACTACCTCGACAGCACCAACCGAACAGGAAACGCTCGAACAGTTCGCTTCCCAGCCGAACTAACTACTGCTCCCCTTCCCCGCACTATGTCCTCTCGTGCTCACTCCACGACGGATCGCCGCCAGCATCATCAGCGCGCCTCGGCCCACGCCTGTCCCGAATGCGGAGCTGATCCGCTCATCATCATCTTCACTGACCCCGCCCCGAACGAGGACGCAACCTACTGGTTCGACTGCCCACATTGTACGTTCGATTCAGCGCTCCGTACGGTCCCACCAACTGAGGACGAACCCACCCGTCAAGCGCCGTTAGCGCAGGAGAATCTCAACGAGTACGTCGCAGCGATCGATGTCGAACCACCGTTCTAACAGAACCTCCCCGCTCGCGGGTTTTTCTGGCTTATCGAGCCTGAAAGCCCGTCGAACGGGCTGTGTGATCCATATGACTGAGACAGGTTCCACTACGTCGACCGACGCCCGCAGCGAGACTCCCTACACGTTCACAGGTCCTCATCCCAGCGAGGAACCATACTCCGTCAAAGCTATCGAACGCGATGACTGGGAGCCAGGACAGCCCTGCCCTAACTGTGGGACGACTCATCTCCACGAGTTGCATCTGAACGAGGAATGTGCGATACATCACGAGGGGTCGAGCGCGTTTAGCGCCGCCATCGATCGACTGGGTACAGTCGAGTATTGCTGTCCCGACTGCGAGACCGTCCTCTACCGCCATGCCGCATACGCTCTTTGGCTCGCCCTCTCCAACAATTTCGACTATGACGACTCAGAATGAGTTCTACAGGCGGAGCAGGCCGAGTGCCTCGGGCCTTGACCCCGAGGTGAAGGCCGTAAGCCCTGCTAAACAATCCTCCTTCGGACATGTCATCCACCAAAACGTATAAGTATATCCGAGGGATATACACGAGTATGGCGAACCGCTTTAAAATCGACGGCGAGGAAGTTCTCGACGGTGAGGTCAAGCCATTCGGGAACAGCGCCCACGTCACCGTCCCGAAACGCTGGCGTGGGGCTGACGTGAAAGTCGTCCGCACCTCTGAACCTACCGAACAAGACGACGAATGACCAACGAACAGGCTCTCGTCAAGACGCTGGACTTCCAACTCGACATCCAGAGTGACAACGAGAGCCTGCTGTACGACGCCACCCTCGAAGCGCGGTCGGTGTACAACGAAACGATCCGTCTCGCCAAGCAAGGTGTGGACTGGGACGCAATTCCCAACCGGGTGGCCGACGACGTCGACCTCGTAAAGAACACGACTCAGCGCGTCGTCGCCGAGGCACTCGGCGCGATGGAGAACCACTACGAGTACAACGACTTCGGCCAACCGAGCCACACCAAGGACAGAGCGTACCCGCTTCGTGCGAACTACGAGGAGGGGTACAACCTATCTCTCACCGACGACGGTGACGTGGCGTTCCGAATCAGTGCGAAACCGTACAAGCACGTCAAGGGCGTTCTCGAAGGCGACGACGCTCACCTCGACATTCTCAAGGCCGCACTCGAAAGCGACGAGTGGAAGATTGTGACGGCAGAAGCCCTATTCCACGACGACACCGCCGAGTTGCACGTCAACGTCACCAACACCGAGCAATCCGTTCGAGACAAGCAAGACTCACGGACGGTTGTCGGCGTGGACGTGAACGAGGACAACGTAGCGTTGACCGCGCTTTCCGAGGATGGTGTCGAGAACACATTGGTCATCGACTTCCCCGAAATCAAGTTCAAGCGTCACCGCTACTTCACGATGCGAAAGCGCGTGCAGAACGCGGGGAAGTCGAGTATGCACGACACGCTGGAAGGGCGTGAGGAACGGTTCGTCCGCGACCGACTCCACAAGGTGAGCCGTCACATCGTGGAGTGGAGCCGTCAGTTCGAGAAGCCGTGCATCGTCTTTGAAGACCTCAAAGAGATGCGCGACAGTATCGACTACGG
>ENA-ORDC01000665-ORDC01000665.1-marine-metagenome-genome-assembly--contig:-NODE-665-length-31418-cov-3.279634_pt1 | contig 31418 bp, 29 predicted proteins | sample MGYA00237783_ERZ508515 | MGnify/ENA primary metagenome ERZ508515 (study PRJEB26186, sample SAMN06268792) | marine metagenome | isolation source: Eden Landing Ponds, San Francisco, CA, USA | place... | reverse complement strand
GCGCTCGTCCTCGGTCAGGTCCTTGTCCCAGCCGAGCTTCTTCAGCATCGCCATGGTGAACTCGGGATAGCCGTCCTGGATCTCCGAACCCTTCGGGTAGCTGCCTTCGGCGAGCATGTTGCCGCCGCCCCACTCCTCGGGACCCTCGACGCCGAAGCGGGCGCGGAAGCCCAGGCCGCCCTCGGCGACCGGCTTCGACGGGTCGTACAGGTTCGGCGTGCCGGGGTGCTTCATCTCGGCGTCGCCCCAGCACGGCCACGGCAGGCAGTAGTACTCGCCGTCGCAGGGGCCGCCGTTGGCCCTCAGCGTGGTCTTGTCGAAGGTGTGCTGGTTGGCCATGTGAAGCTTCAGCCGCTCGGGCGACTGCCCGGTGTAGCCGACGGTCCACATGCCGCGATTGTACTCCCGCGTGATGTCCTCGATCAGCGGCTCGGTGCCGTTGACCGTGATGTTGCGGAACATCTCGTCGGCGTAGCCGAACTTCTGCGCGAACAGGTACATGATCTCGTGATCGGGCTTCGACTCGAACACGGGATCCACGATCTTCTGCCGCCACTGCACGCTGCGGTTCGACGCGGTGACCGAGCCGTTGGTCTCGAACTGCGTCGCCGCGGGCAGCAGGTAGGTGTTCTCCTTGCGGTCGTGCATCAGCGCGGACAGCGGCACGAACGGGTCGACGATCACCAGCAGGTCGAGCTTGTTGAACGCCTCCCACTGCTCCGGCATCCGCGTCAGGGAGTTCACCGAGTGGCCCCAGAACACCATGGCGCGCAGGTTGTCGGGCTGCTCGATGTCCTCCTTGTTCATCAGGGCGAGCTCGTACCAGCGCGACACCGGCGTGCCCGGGCTCTCCATCAGATCCTTGGAGTGGAAGCGGCTCTTCAGCCACTCGTAGTCGGTGCCCCAGACCCGGGCCCAGTGCTTCCAGGCGCCCTCGCCGACGCCGTAGTAGCCCGGCAGGGTGTGGCACAGCACGCCCATGTCGGTGGCGCCCTGCACGTTGTCGTGGCCGCGGAAAATGTTGGTGCCGCCGCCTTCGGTGCCGACGTTGCCGAGCGCCAACTGCAGGATCGGCATCGCCCGGGTGTTGTTGTTGCCGATGGTGTGCTGGGTCATGCCCAGGGTCCAGGTCAGGCACACCGGCTTGTTCTCCGCCAGCGTGCGGGCGACACGGCGCAGCTGCGCGCCGGGGACGCCGCTGACGCGCTCGACCTCGTCGGGGGTCCAGCGGCGCACCTCCTCGCGGACGTGGTCCATGCCCCAGGTGCGCTGGCGGATGTACTGCTCGTCCTCCCAGCCGTTCTCGAAGATGTGCCACAGCAGGCCCCAGATCACCGCGATATCGGTGCCCGGGCGCGGCTGCACGTGCTCGGTGGCGTGCGCGGCCGTGCGGGTGAAGCGCGGGTCGACCACGACGAACGGCGCGTGATTCTCCTCCTTGGCCTTGAGGATGTGGTACATTGACACTGGGTGCGCCTCGGCGGGGTTGCCGCCGAAGGTGATGATGGCGCGTGACTTGTGCATGTCGTTGAAGCTGTTCGTCATCGCGCCGTAGCCCCAGGTGTTGGCCACGCCCGCGACGGTCGACGAGTGACAGATGCGCGCCTGGTGGTCGGTGTTGTTCGACCCCCAATAGCCGGCGAACTTGCGGAACAGGTAGGCCTGCTCGTTGCTGACCTTGGCCGAGCCCAGCCAGTACACCGAGTCTGGCCCGGACTCCTCACGGATGGTTTGCATCTGGCTGCTGATCTCGTTGAGCGCCTGCTCCCAGGAGACCCGCTGCCATTTCCCGTCGACCATCTTCATCGGGTACTTCAGCCGGCGGTCGCCGTGCGTCTCGTGGCGCGCCGCCGCGCCCTTGGCGCAGTAGCCGCCATTGTTGATCGGACTGTCGAAGGCCGGCTCCTGACCGGTCCACACGCCGCCCTTGACCTCGGCCTGGATGCTGCAACCGACGGCGCAGAAGGTGCAGACGCTGAGCGCGGTCTCCGTCGGCTCGCCGCCCTGGCCCTCGGTGGCGCTCTGCGCGCGGTCCACCGACATCAGCGGCATCGAGGCGAGCCCCGCGCCGCCGGCCGCGACGCCCGAGCGCCGCAGGAAGGTCCGGCGATCCATGGTGCCGCCGAACGCGGATCCGCCCTTGCCGGCAACGGCCGCGCGGAGAGAGCTGGATCCACGGGCCGTGCCCTGACTCCGTTTCGTCAACATCGCTCACCTCTCCAGTTGAACTGTTATTGCTTGGCGGGCCGCCGCCGGCCCGCATTGGTGTTCTGTTGGCTTTGACGTCGCCTCGACGTCGCTTCGAACTTGCTTTTGCGGGGACCGCGTCGGCGCCGCTGGCACGGGTCCCTTGGGTGCTGCCGGGTCGTGTCCTCCTCCGTACGCGCGGGCTCCGCGCGAGCGGGCGGCGCCGGACGCCGGGGTCCGGCGCGACGCCGCGGGCCTAGAGGCGCGCCAACTCGTAGTAGCGCCTGACATGATCGCTCAGGCGGTATCCGGCCGTCGCATCCGATGCGGCCGGCCCCTCCGCCTGCGCCGCCTGCGCGGTGTCGGGCGCGGCGGCCATGGTCGCCGCGCCGGCGGCGACGCCGAATGCGCTCAAGCGGACGAAATCGCGGCGCGAGGCCGCGCGATCGGTCTCGTCGGACATGGCTGGATCTTCCGTCTTTGCGATGGAATTGGGAGTGCTGCGGCCGCACCGGACCGCCCGGCCCCGATCCGCTCTCGGCACCCCGCCAGGGGCGCCCGGTCCGGCGGACGGGCCGTGCTTGCGAGCCATCTTGGAGGCGGCCTTAAGCATGGGCTCCATGGGGTCGAGGCTGGACATCGACCCGCTCTCCTCATGCTCAAGCTAGCAATTCATTGCGCTTTTGGCAAACCGAAATGAACAAAACATCACTTCAGGCACTATTTTGCACATCAAATGTCCCGGCGCGGCCCGGGCGTCAGGCCGCGATTTCGAACGCGCGCCGCTCCACTTCGAGGAAACGGGCGGCGACCTCGGCGACGGCGGCGTAGAACGGCGTCGACTCGCACTGCGCCAGCCGCTGGAAGAAATCGGCTGCCCAGGCATCGAGGTGTCGGGCGAAGAACGCTTGCTGCTTGGTGAGCGGCGCCGGGGTGTCGTCGAACAGGCCCAGAATCAGCCCGGCCATCATCTCGCACAGCGGCGTGATGTGATCCTCCGGCTCGCGCACCTCGCCGCCGCGCTGGATCTTCAGCCGGGCCATGTCCTCGCGCAGCCGGACCAGGGGCTGCGCGTAGTAGCGCCCGGTCTGGGCGAACGAGGCGTAGGGCTTGAACTCGGCGTGGTCGATGCGGACGAACAGCCCCTGATACTCGTCGTCGATCGCCCCGGCGTCGGACTCCCGGGCCGCCTGCGCCAGCGCCGAGATCGCCTGCCCGAGCGCGCTGCCGTCGCCCTCCAGGGCGCGAATGCGCTCCAGCAGCTCCGCCTCCGGCGGGTCGTACATCAGCCTGGCGATCAGCAAATACAGGTCGGCGCGCTGCTCGTCTTCCGCTGAGACGGCGGCCGCGCCTTCGGTCGATTCTGTCACGCCCAACCCTCCCTGGCCTTGGCGCAACCGCGCGGACTCCCGGCGGCAGCGCCCTCTTGTGTTTAGCCCGGCGCTTGGCCATCATGCAATAAGACGCGTTTTCATGCGAACTGTGCGACACCTCTGGCACAAACCGCAGGGTGTACGCGGCCGCGGGACTCGAGGCCGCCCGGTCACCGACCACGGCCTGCTCACGTCGAAGGGGCGAACGCCATGACGCGAGGCAACGGTTTCTCCACGGACACGTCGGCGGACAGGACGGCGGACGGTCGGGCGGACGGCCCGGCTGGCCGCGCCGGCAGCGCCACCCTGCGGTCGCCCAAGCCCGCCGCCGGGTCCGGGCTGCAGGCCGGCGCGCGCGGCGGATCCGTCGAGGCCGTCGTGGAGGTCGCCGGCCAGGCGCCGCAGCAGGTGCGCTGGCTGATCGCCGAGGAGGTGCCGGTCGCGCTGCTCTACAACGGCCGCTCCAAGATGGTGATGATGACCTCGCCGGCCGATCTCGAGGATTTCGCCGTCGGCATCACGATCACCGAGGGGATCGTCCCCGGCATCGACGAAATCGAGGGGATCGAGATCGCCGCCAAGTCGATCGGCTACGAGATCGACCTGACCGTCCCGCGCGAGCGGATGGCCCGCCGCCGCCTGCGCGAGCGCGGCATCACCGGGGGCACCGGCTGCGGCCTGTGCGGCGTCGAGACCCTGGCCGAGGCGGTGCGCGACCCGCAGCGGGTGGCGCGGCCGATGCAGGTAGCCAAGGCCGCCGTCTCCGCGGCGCTGCGGGAGCTGCCGGGGTGGCAGCCGATGAACGCCGACAACCGCTCCACGCACGCCGCCGCCTGGTGCACGCCGGAGGGCGCCATCGTGACGGCGCGCGAGGACGTCGGGCGGCACAACGCGCTGGACAAGCTGATCGGCGCGCTGCTGCGCGCCGGCCGCGACCCCGCCGACGGTTTCGTGGTGATGTCGAGCCGCTGCAGCTTCGAGCTGGTGCAGAAGGTCGCCGCCGTCGGCATTCCCTATCTCGCCACGATCTCGGCGCCGACCGCGCTGGCGCTGTCGCTGGCCGAGGCCTCGGGCATCCGGCTGGCCGCCCGCGCGCCGAACGGCATCGTCGAGTTCGATCCGGAGACCGCCCGGCACTGACCCCGGCCGCACACCCCCGGCCCGCCGGGCCAAGCCGTCGCCGCCGCCGTGCCCCGGGCGGCGGGTGCCGGGGCCCGCGTCCTGCGAAATGCAGCGAAATGATGCGAAATTGCGATTTCCGTCTTTCGATTCGGGATGCGGCGTGGCACAGTACGCATCGCTCGCAGCATCATGGCGGCATCGTCAGCGTTTTCCGCCGCCGCTGTCGAGACCGAGGCTCCTGTGGCATCGAACTCTCCGGGCCTCGCATAGACCGGTCGCCGCGTCCCTGCCTCGAGGGGGATGCGGCGACCGGTTTTTCTTTGCCCGCCGGCCGGGTGGGGCAGCGGCCGGACCAAGCCGCCGAATCTAGGCCAGGCGCAGGCGCGGCCCGTTCAAGTGGATGCGTCCGATGTTGCGCGCGTCGTAGCCGCCGAGTTCCTCCACGCGGGTGCGGAACGCGTCGGAGCCCCAGAACTCGATCAGCCGCTGCATCGGCTCCTCGAACCAAGCGCAACGGTCGATCAGGAGGTCGAAGCGCTCGTGCACGATCGGCACGAAATCCAGCCGGAACTGCCGGGCGATCGAGCGCAGCCCGAACGCGGCCTCGGCCTTGCCTTCCATCACCGCCAGGACGGCGTCGGTCTCGGTGCGCGCGGGGTCGGTGAGCTGCAGGTAGTCCGGCGCCAGCCCGGCCTGGTCGAGCAGGTGCAGGAACAGCTTCTGGCTGCCCGCCTCGATCTGGCGCGGGGTGACGCGGCGCCCCTTCAGGTCGGCGATGCCCGTGATCCGTTCGGCGTTGCCGGGGTCGATCACCAGCCCGCGCTCGCGCCAGGCCCATTCCACCAGCACCACCGGCTCCTGGCCGAAGCGCTGCTGCACGGTGGGCACGTTCCAGGCGTCCTGGTCCGGGGAATAGACGTGCAGGCCGGTGGCCACGCCCTCGCCGTTGGCGAAGCGCTCGAGGCCGTCGAAGCTGCCGTCGAAATAGGTCGCCAGACCGGCGCGCGACTGCCGCATCGCCCATTCCAGCAGCGGGTCATGACTGCCTAGGAAGACGTTCGGCAGCTGCGTCTGCGCCGCCGCGCTGGGCGCCGTCCCGGAGCTCTTGCTGGCCAGCCAGGCGTCGACCGCGTCGCGCGGGAACAGCAGCTTGCCGGTCGCGCGCGAGCACGGCAGCTCGCCGGACGACGCGAGTTCGTAGACCTTGCGCTCGCGCACCCGCAGCAGCTTGGCCAACTCCTTGGCCGTCAGGAACTCGCTTTCGATCTGCGTCATCGCGCCCTGCGGCTATCCCGTTGTTCGACGCCGGCGCCGGGCCGGACGCCTCAGTATGACCCACCGGGCGGAGGATCGACAACGCGCCGTCCCGCCACGGCGCGACCGGCAGGCCACGGCTGCCGCGCATCGCGTCCGCAGCGTCATGGTGCGCTGCACAATACGTGCGGCGCAACGGTTGCCTTGTCGCGACGGCGTCCCAAGCCGCCGCGGGCGGGGTCGACCGCCGGACCGGGCGATGCCGGGCCCGGCTGGGCAACGTCCAGCGCGCGGTGCTGGACGGCGCGCCGCGGCGCCAAGGGGATCACTCCGGCAAGCGCACGTTGTCGGGCGAGTCCTGATCCGGGCCTTTGCCGTTCACCTGGCCGCGGCAGAACTGCAGGGCGCGCGCGCGCATATCCTCGGCTTGCCCCTCGTTGATCTGGCCGCGCTCCAGCAGCGTGTCCAGCTCGCTGGTGCGCTGCTCGACGCAGGCGGCCACCTGCGGGTCCGACGCCGTGCCGGACCCGGTCAGATCGTCCCAGTGGATCGCCAGGAGAAGCCCGAACGCACCGGCCGCGATGCCAAGCGCGCTCACCCGAGCAATCGGACGGTCGAGAACCGAGTTCGCCATGCCATCACCCGAAGCTGTTCCGCGGACGCTATCGAGCGTTTCTGCCCGCTGCAAGCGGCGAAACTCATGGCCGCAGGACCAGCGGCGCCGCGCGGCCAAGCGCGAAAAGGGGTCAGAGTCATTTTCGGCCCTTGCCACCGACGCGCCGGGACCGCAGGCGCAGCGAAAATGACTCTGACCCCTTTTCCGGCGCGCGCTCCCGGCGCGCGCTCGCAGCGCGCCGAGCGCGCCGGGCAACAAAGATCCGACAGCAACAAGGCACTGGGGTGGTCGAACGGAAGACGGCCCCTTCACCAACGTCGAGCGCCGGATCAACTGCGTGCGCCTGGCCGCCGTCTTTGGGCATGCCCGCCTGACCGGTTAAAGTGCATCCGCGGACCGCGACCTTACAGGAGGGATAGATGCTCGACGCCCTCACGGCGCTCGAACTGGCCCGCATCCAGTTCGCCTTCACAGTCTCGTTCCACATCATCTTCCCGGCCTTCTCGATCGGCCTGGCCAGCTACCTGCTGGTGCTGGAAAGCCTGTGGTTGTGGAAGCGCGACGACGCCTACGCGACGCTGTTCACCTACTGGAAGAAGATCTTCGCGGTCGCCTTCGGCATGGGTGTCGTCTCCGGCATCGTGATGTCCTACCAGTTCGGCACCAACTGGAGCACCTTCTCCGACAAGGCCGGGCCGATCGTCGGTCCGCTGATGGGCTACGAGGTCCTGAGCGCGTTCTTCCTGGAGGCCGGCTTCCTCGGCATCATGCTGTTCGGCTTCAACCGCGTCGGGGCGAGGCTGCACCTATTCGCCACCGCCATGGTGGCATTCGGCACGCTGTTCTCCGCCTTCTGGATCCTGAGCGTGAACAGCTGGATGCAGACCCCGGCCGGCTTCGCGATCAACGACGCCGGGCAGTTCGTGCCACAGGACTGGTGGGCGATCGTCTTCAACCCCTCGTTCCCCTACCGGCTGGTGCACATGGTGCTCGCCGCCTACCTGACGACCGCCTTCGTGGTCGGCGGCGTGGGCGCCTGGCACCTGTTGAGGAACAGCCAGGATCGGGGCGCGCGCATCATGTTCTCGATGGCGATGTGGATGGCCGTCGCGGTGGCGCCGCTGCAGATCGTCGCCGGCGACCTGCACGGCCTGAACACCCTGGAGCACCAGCCGGCCAAGATCGCCGCGATGGAGGGCCACTACGAGACGCACGAGAACGGGGCGCCGCTCTACCTGTTCGGCATCCCGGACGACGAGTCGGAGAAGCTGTCCTACTCGGTCGGCATCCCGAATCTGGGCTCCTATATCCTGACGCACGACTGGACCGGCAAGGTGAAGGGCCTGGAGGCCTTTGCAGAAGACAAGCGCCCGCCGGCGGAATGGGTGTTCTGGTCTTTTCGGATCATGGTGGCTGTCGGCTTCGCCATGCTCGCGGTCGGTCTCTGGTCGCTGGTGCAGCGCTTGCGCCGGCGGCTCTATTTCGACACCTGGCTGAAGCGCGCGGCCGTGACGATGGCGCCGTCCGGCTTCATCGCGGTGCTCGCCGGCTGGATCACCACCGAAATCGGCCGGCAGCCCTACACGGTCTACGGCCTGCTCACGACGACCGAGAGCACGTCGGCCGTAGGCGCGCCGGCGGTGGCGGCCTCGCTCGTCGCCTTCATCGTCGTCTACTTCACCCTGTTCGGGGCGGGCACCGTCTACATCCTGCGCCTGATGGCCAAGCCGCCGAGGGCCGACGAGGCCGACGAACCCGAGGGCCCGACCCGCGCCTCCGGCCTGACCCCGGCGCCTTCGGTCGCCCCGCACAAGGTCTTCTCGGCGGAATAGGAGGACACCCGCGATGATCGATCCGGCAACCATCTGGGCCGCCCTGATCGCGGTGGCGGTCCTGGCCTACATCCTGCTCGACGGCTTCGACCTGGGCGTGGGCATCCTCTATCCCCTGGTGAAGAGCGAACAAGACCGCGACGTCATGATGAACTCGGTCGCGCCGGTCTGGGACGGCAACGAGACCTGGCTGATCCTGGGCGGCGGCGGCCTGTTCGCGGTGTTCCCGCTGGCCTACGCGACCATCCTGCCGGCGCTTTACGCGCCCCTGATCGCGATGCTGCTGGCGCTGGTGTTCCGCGGCGTGGCGTTCGAGTTCCGCTGGCGCAGCAAGCGGCACAAGCACCTCTGGTCGGCCGCGTTCGCCGGCGGCTCTATCCTGGCGGCCTTCGCGCAGGGCGTGGCGCTGGGCGCGCTGGTCCAGGGCATCGAGGTCGAGGGGCGCGTCTATGCCGGTGGATGGTTCGACTGGCTCAGCGCGTTCAGCGTCATGACCGGCCTCGCGCTCGTCGTCGGCGACGCGCTGCTGGGCGCCGCCTGGGTGGTGATGAAGACCGACGGCGGGCTGAGGCAACAGGCCCAGCACTTCGCATGGCGCTTCGGCGCGCTGACCCTGGCGGCGATCGGCTTGGTCAGCCTGTGGACGCCGTTGCTGAACGACGCCTACCTGGCGCGCTGGTTCAATTGGCCGAACGTGATTCTGAGCGGGGTGATGCCGCTCTTGGTGCTGGCCTGCGCCGCCGCCCTGATCCGCGGCCTCCGGCGCGGGCCCGACGCCCTGCCGTTCCTGGCGGCCAACGGGCTGTTCGTACTGTGCTACATCGGTATCGGGATCAGCTTCTATCCCTATATCGTCCCGCACTCGGTGACGATCTGGAACGGCGCCGCGCCCGACAGCAGCCTGTGGTTCCTGCTTGCCGGCACGGCCGTGCTGCTGCCGATGATCCTGGGCTACACCGCCTACGCCTACTGGGTGTTCCGCGGCAAAGTCGATCCGAACGAGGGCTATCACTGATGCCCCGCCGCCCGCGTCTGCCAGACCCAACCCGCTTGCGGTGGGGCGTGGTCCACGAAGACCGGGTCGATCCCGCCGCTGCCGGCGCGAACAGTCGGATGGCACGCCTCGCCTGGTTCGTCGCCCTATGGGCCGCCAGCGTCGGCGGACTGGCCCTCGTGGGCCTGGCGATCAAGATCGCCCTCGGCCAGTGAGCGCCAGCGACGGCTGCATCGGGCTCCGTCATCGTCGCGGGCCCTAAGACGGGCTCCGCTGGCGTCATGATGGAATGGCGGCGACGCCCGGCCTGACACCGCCCGGACACGCGGGCATACGGTCTACGTTTGGCGAACCGGGACCCGGGCTCTGAGGGGTTAGGCGGCCTCCGTCGGTCTCGAACCGGGCGCCTGCCCGGCCTCGGCGACGGCGTCGGGCGCGGCGGCCCGGCCGATCGCCTCCAGGATCGCGCGGCAGACCTGCTCGGCGAGCTTTGGGGGCGGCGCGAGCGCGGCGGCGCGGCTCAGAAGATCCCGAACCACACGCCGATCCCGTGCAGAGCGCCGATCGGCGGAATCACGATGCCGATCACCAGCAAGACGGCGTAGCCGAACGTGGTGGCCAATTCGGTGCTGCTTGTCAGCACCTGGATGGCGACGACCAGATGCGTGACCCAGCCGGCAATCGCGACTCCGATTCCCGCGACGACCGTCACGGCGGCCCCCAGCGACAGGCGCTTCAACCATCGGACCGGGTTGCGCCGGGCGCTGGCGTCGTCGTGCGTGACGTCGGGACGTTGGGGCATGCAGGACGCTCCATATGGGACGCTTGAGCCGCTTCCAGCGGCGCCGATGGACCGAAGCCGAAGCGGGCGCGGCCACGCCCATCGATGCGGCCGCGATCGCGGCTCCGGTCCCACCCGTCCATATAGGCATCCGGGCCGACTCGCGCCAATCGGCGAGCCGCGCGCCTGCGATCGGCCGCGTGCGAGCGGCGCCCCCAGCCGGAGAAGCACGGCGAACGGCCGGTCCAAGAGACCCCGCCAGGCCAGGGGGCTATGGCGGGAGACGGGCTGGCCTGACGGTGACCGGGAGGCTCACGCGTCGATCCCGACGCGCAGGTGCTGAGGTGGCCCGGAACGTTGTCCGGACTCTGACACGAATGTTGCTGTGCGATGGAGACGCTCGACGCACAAGGTATCCCGCAGAAAGAGCGGTATTCGTTGACGGCACTCGCCTGCCGGCTTCCGACCGGTCCAGGCGCTATGCGGGCATCCGTGTGAGTGATCCGAGCAGCGGCCGACGGGCTGATGAGCCGAGTGGGCGGGAGTTAACTCCCAGCACAACCGTGGTTGGTGACAACGCGAACGCGATACCCACGCACCCGACTGAGAGCGCGTGGGCACGCGACGGATGCCCGCGAAACCCGTTCGCGGGCGAGCCGAGACATCAGCGCTCGATGACCCCGCAGGCGATCCGCGCGCCGGCCGCGCCGGCGGGATTGGTGCGATAGTCGTCGGCGCCCCCGTGGATCACGATCGCGGCGCCGTCGTCGTCGAACAGCTGGTCGTTCAGCTCCAGGCGCGTGTTCAGCACCTCCTGGCTGAGGTCGCCCAACGCCGCGTCGGACTCCGCCGGCGGCACGGTGATGTTCGGCATGTCGCCGGCGTGCATGCCGTCGTCGTCCATGATGCCGTGGCCGGCATTGTCGGGATTGAAGTGCCCGCCGGCCGAGGTGAACGGCGGGATGCACTTGCCGGTCTCGTGCACGTGGAAAGCGTGGGTGCCGACCAGGAAGCCGTGCAGGTCCAGTTCTAGAAGCGTGCCGTGCGGTGTTTGCGTCAGCGTGACCTGCCCGACGTTGACGCCGCTCGTGTCGCGCAGGTGCGCGACTGCATCGGCGGCCGGAGCGGCCTGGGGCAAGGCAACCAGAGTGGACAGAGCGACCACGCTTCCAAGCATGGCATTGCGCAACGTCATCACCGAATGCATGGCATGCCTCCTTATGTCGTTTTGCCGTGGTGACGCTGTGCCGTGCGATCTTGGCTCAATGCTCAGCTCGCAACATGCGTCGGCGATGGCACAACCCGGTCGAAGCGAGCCTGCGTGCGCGAATGAGCCTCGGTGACGTCGAGCGATCCCATTGCTCCCTGCGCGTTCGTCCCCGATGCTGGATCGTGCCTGCTGTTTTACTTACAAATCCAAAAACTCAGAGAAATCCGGCAACCCTCGCCCCCAATAGACAGTCGTATTTTCTGTACAGATTCTCTTACATTCCGCCTACTCGAGAAAAAATCCTGGGTCAGGTGGGATGGTCAAGAATCCGCCTGCGCAATCAAAGTTCGTATTCGAAACTACTTGGCCCAAACATGACCGCGAGCACCTGCGCTACGCAACCGACGTGACGGACGCGGAGTGGACGGTGATCACGTCACGGCTGCGCGCCGGCTGCCGCGGCGATCGGCCTGCCGGTCCAGCGCTGCCGGCGCAGCTCGACGATCCGCTCGCAGCGCGCTTGAGCGGTCGGCTGGCGCAGCCGATGCGGCCTCGAGGACCGGTCCTCGAGGCCGGCCGGTCCCTCGGCCTGGTAGCGCTCGACCCACTTCCTGACCGTCTTGGCGCAGATGCCGAAGGCGGTTGCCGCGACACTGCGCGGCTGCCCCTCCTCCAGCACGCACCGGACAAGTGCGGCTCGACCGAGCAGCGTCAACCGGGCCTTCTTGTGCATGTCCATTCGGTCCCCCGAAGATCGCTAGAGCTTCAGCAACTTCAGCTTCCTCGGCTGGGGCCGGATGGACACCCTATTGAGAGCTCGCAGCTTGCCCGGGACGCCGCGGCGGCGAACGTCAGGCCACGCGGTCGCCCTTGCGGGCCTGTGCCACCCTGGCATCGACGCCGGGCAGCATCTGCGACGGGTCGCGGGTCACCACGACGTCGACCACCGTGGGCCGGCCGGGGGTCGCCAGCGCCTCGGCCAGCGCATCGGCGATGCGGTCGGGATCGTCCACCCGGATGCCGTGGCAGCCCATCGCCCGTGCCACCGTGGCGTAGTCCACCTCGGTCAGGTCGCTCGACTGGTAGGCGTCGGCGCCGTACATCAGGTGCTGCAGTGCCTTCACGTAGCCCGACGCCGCGTTGTTCACCACGATCAAAGCGAACGCGAGGCCCATGCGCCGCGCCGTCTCCAGCTCGCCCAGCACCATGTTCAGGCCGCCGTCGCCGGTGAGCGCCGCCACCGCGCGGCCGTCCGCCGCCAGCGCCGCGCCCATCGCGCCCGGCACGCCGTAGCCGATCGAGGCGAAGCCGCGGTCCGGTACGAAGTGGCGGCCCGGCCGCTTGGTGTCGAACAGCAGGCCGCCCCAGTGCGCGGCGAAGCCGCCGTCGGCGACCAACAGACCGTCCTCGGGCAGCGCGGCGTTCAGCTCGTGCAGCAGCCGGGCCATGTTGATCGGCCGCTCCTGCGAGGTCAGGCGCTGGTCGACCGACCGGCGCCAGTCCTGCATCCGCCGGGCGACCTCGGCGGCGTAATCCTGCCGCACAGCGCGCTGGCGCCCGGCGTCGTCGGCCATGGCGCGCTGCAGGTCGCTCAAACCTTCGCGCGCGTCCGACCAGAGCCGCAGCGTGGCCGGCGTGGTGCGCTCGAACTCCTCGGCCAGCACGTCCAGGTGGATCAACGTCTTGTCCGCCCCCGGCAGGGCGTAGCGCTTGGTGGCGATCTCGCCCAGCTTGCAGCCGACCACCAGCAGGCAGTCCGACTCCTCGATCAGCGCGTTGGCGATCCGGTCGTAGCGCCCGAACAGCCCGGCGTTCAGCGCGTGGGTGCAGGAGATCGCGCCCTTGCCGGTCATGGTGTGGGCGACCGGCACGGCGAAGCTCTCGGCGAACTCCTGGACCGCGTCGGCGGCTTGGGAGATGTGCACGCCGCCGCCGCACAGCATCAGCGGCCGCTCGGCCCGGGCCAGCAGCTCGGCGGCGCGGGCCGTGTCGTCCTGCGCCGGCCGGCAGCGCAGCCCGGGGGCGCGCGTATGCGCCGGGTCGGCACGGTAGTCGTCCTCGGCGAACGCCATGGTGTCGTGGCAGACGTCCTCCGGCACGTCGACCACGACCGGGCCCGGGCGGCCGCTGGTCGCCACCGCGAAGGCGCGGCGGACCAGCTCGGGGATGCGCTCGATCGCCTCCACCCGGATCAGCTCCTTGCAGGCCGGGCGCAAGATGTCGGTCTGCTTGGACTCCTGGGTCATGTTCTTCCAGGAGTGCATGCGGTGAGTGTCGCCCACCAGCACCACCAGCGGCGTACCAGCGTTCAGCGCCTCCACCAGACCGGTCGTCAGGTTGGTGGCGCCGGGGCCCAGCGTGGCGTCGCACAGCCCGACGCGGCCGGAGACCTTGGCGTAGGCGTCGGCGGCGAAGATGCCGCAGCGCTCGTCGTTGATCAGGTGGTGGTTCAGCCCCAGCCGCCGGGCGGCGTCGTAGAACGGCAGCAGCTGGAAGCCGCCCATGCCGAACATCGGTCCGGCGGCGTGCGCCAGCAGCATCCGCGCCAGCGCCTCGCCGCCGGTGATCTCGTTGCTCTCAACCATGGTCTCGGGCCTTTCCGGTTCGCGGCGGCGGCGTCAGATCAGGTGCGATAGCCCAGCGCTTCGGGCAGCCACAGCGCCAGTTCGGGGAAGAAGATCACCAGGCCGAGCGCCAGCGCCATCGACAGCACCATCCACAGCACCCAGGGGATGGTGGACTCGATGCTGACCCCGGACACCTGCGCGGTGACGATCAGGTTGACCGCGACCGGCGGCGTGAACTGGCCGATCGCGATGTTCATCGCCATCAGCACGCCGAACCAGGTCAGGTTCCAGTCGAACGCGGTGGCGATCGGCATCAGCAGCGGGATCGTGATCAGGTAGATCGACACGCCGTCCAGCACCATGCCGGCGACCAGCAGCACCGCCATCACCATCAGCAGCACCAGCCAGCCCTGGTCGGTGGTCGCCAGGATCGCCTCGGCCGCAGCGTCGAACGCGCCCAGCGTCGAGCCGGCCCAGGCGAACAGGCCGGACAGCGCGATCACGAACATGATCACCGCCGAGGTCTCGGCCGCGTCGGCCATCGTCTCGTAGACGTCGCGCAGGCCCATCGTGCGGTACAGCAGGCAGCCGACGAACAGGCCGTAGGCGACCGCGACCACGGCCGCCTCGGTGGGCGTGAACAGGCCGCTGCGCAGCCCGCCCAGGATGATCACCGGCGCCATCAGGCCCGGCACCGCCTCGCGCAGACTGTTCCAGAACGGCGGCCGGTTGTCGCCCGATTCCAGCACGCCGAAGTCGTAACGCCGGCTCAGCAGCACCGCCGGGATCGCCACCGCCGCGCCGGCCAGCACGCCCGGCACCAGGCCGCCGGCGAACAGCGCCCGCAGATCGGTGCCCGGCACCAGGATCGAATACAGGATCAGCGCGATCGACGGCGGGATCAGGATCGCGGTCGAGGCGGAGGCGGCGATCACCCCGGCGGAGAACGGCTTGGGATAGCCCGCCTTCAACATGCTGGGCACCATCACCGTAGCCACCGCCGCGGCGTCGGCCGGCCCGGAGCCCGACATGCCGCCCATCAGCAGGCAGACCAGCACCGCGACGACCGCGAGGCCGCCGCGGCGCGGGCCGACGATCGCGCGCGCCAGCGTGATCAGCCGCAGCGCCACGCCGGAGCGCTCGAACACCATGCCGGTGAGGATGAACAGCGGGATCGCGATCAGCGGGTACTTGGCGACCGAGGCGTAGGCGTTGGTGGCGATCATCCCGACCGAGGTCACGTCGAGTCCGGTCGCCACCGCCGCCGCGCCGGCCAGCCCCAGCGCGACCGCGATCGGCACGCCCAGCACCAGCAGCGCCGCCAGCACGGCGATCAGGACCAGGTTGCCGGAGATCATGGCCGCCGCCGCACCCGCCGGACGGTCCAGCCGATCACCCGGCCGATCGCCACCAGCGCCAGGATCGGCATCCAGATCGAATAGATCCAGCGCGGGTAGCCCAGGCCGGGCGAGGTGTCTTCGAACACGTACTGGTCCCAGGTCAGCTGCCCGCCGTAGTAGACCAGCAGCGCCAGAATCGTCAGCGACGCGGCCACCACCACCGCCTCGCTGGCCGCCCGCAGCCGCGGCGGCAGCTTGTCGACGAAGAAGCGGATGCGGATGTGGCCGTCGCGCGCGAATGCCAGCGAGGCGCCCGCGAAGGTCATGAACATCAGCAGGAACACCGACCACTCTTCGGTGAACGCGAAGGAGACGTCGATGGCGTAACGCACCACCACGTTGGCGAAGCTAATCACGCAGATCAGCAGCATCGCGATCGCGCCCAGGGCGCGTTCGATGCCCAGCGGGATCAGCGGCCGTTCGCCACGGTCGTCGGCGCGAGCGTCAGCGGGGGTGGCGGCGGTGCGCGGGGGTTCGGGCTCGGACACGGCGGCTCAGCGCCCTCTACTGGCGGATGGCGGCGGCCGGCGGCGCGTTTCGGCGCCCCGGCCGCCGCGGTTTCCGCAGGCTAGCGGTTGGCGATCGACTTCTCGGCCATCTCCACCAGGTCGGGACCGATCTTCTGCTTCCACTCCTGGTAGACGCCCCGGGTCTCCTCGACGAAGCGCTGGCGCTGCTCATCGGTCAGCTCGGTGACCTCGACGTCCAGCTCCTCGATCTCCTTGATCAGGGTCTTGTCCTCGCCGACGATCCCCTGACGCGCCAGCTCGATGCCGTAGGCGCCGGCCTCCTGCGCCGCCTGCCGCACGATCTTTCGGTCCTCCTCGGTGAAGTTCTGGAACACGTCCTGGTTCACCGCGAAGATCAGCGGGTCGGCGACGTAGTGCCACAGCGTGATGTACTTCTGGTTCAGCTGGTGCATCTTGGCGATCTTGAAGATCGTCAGCGGGTTCTCCTGCCCGTCGACCGCGCCGGTGGACAGCGCCGGCTTGGCGTCGGAGAACGGCATCTGCGTCGGGTTGGCGCCCAGCGCGGAGAAGATGTCGTTGAACAGCGGCGAGCCGACGACCCGCATCTTCAGGCCGTCCAGGTCCTCCGGCCGCGTGATCGGCCGCGCCGAGTTCGACACCTCACGGAAGCCGTTCTCGGCCCAGGCCAGCGGCACCACACCCTTGTCGCGGATGATCTCGAACAGCCGGTCGCCGACCGGGCCCTGGGTCAGCGCGTCCAGCGCCTCGTAGTCCGGCATCAGGAACGGCAGCGCGAAGATGTTCAGCTGCTGGATCTGCGGCGACCAGTTGATGGTCGAGCCCACGGCCATATCGATGACGCCGCGGCGCATCGCCGTGAACTCCTTGGTCTGGTCGCCGGCGACCAGCTGGGCACCCGGATAGATCTTCATCTGGATGCGGCCGTCGGTGCGCTCCTCGACCAGTTCCTCCCAGCGGTGCGCAGCCTCGCCCCACGGGAACGGCTTCCCGACCACGGTCGAGATCTTGTACTCGCTCTTGTAGTCCTGCGCGGCCGCCGGCGTGGTCAGCGCCAGCGCCACCGCGGCGGCGGTCAGCAGTTTCAGGCTCTTCATGGGTCGTCCTCCCTGTTTTCGCGTCGTCAGGCGGGCTCTTCGACGAGCCCTTGCGCCGCGGCGGCGATGCGCCCGGCGGTCACCCGCGCCTCGGCTTCCAGCGGCGGGGCGTAGCTGATCGGGATGCGCGGCGCGCCCAGCCGGCGCACCGGCGCCTTCAGATCGCGGTGCAGGTGTTCGGCGACGCTGGCGGCGACCTCGGCGCCGAAGCCGCCGGTGGCGACCGCTTCGTGCGCCACGATCAGGCGGCCGGTGCGGCGCACGCTGGCGAACACCGCGTCGCGGTCCCAGGGCCACAGCGTGCGCAGGTCGATCACCTCGGCCGACACGCCGTCGCCGGCCAGCCGCTCGGCGGCCTCCAGGGCCGCGTGCACGGTGCCGGACCAGGCGACCACGGTGACATCGTCGCCGGCGCGCGCGGTGCGCGCCTTGCCCAGCTCGGCGATCAGCGCCGCGTCGTCGTCGGGCATCTCGCCGACCTCGTCCTCAAGACCCCAGAAGTTCTTGTGTTCCATGAACACGACCGGGTCGTCGCAGCGGATCGCCGCCTTCAGCAGCAGCTTGCTGTCCGCCGGCGTCGCCGGCATCGCGACGACCAGCCCGGGCACGTGGGCGTACCAAGCCTCCAGCGACTGCGAGTGCTGCGCCGCGGAGGAGCGCCACATGCCGACCGGCTCGCGCACCACCATCGGCACCTTGATCTGGCCGCCGAACATGTAGCGCGCCTTCGCCGCCTGATTGACCAACTCGTCGACCGCGCAGAGCGCGAAGTCGGAGAAGCGCATCTCCACGATCGGCCGAGTGCCGGCCATCGCCGCGCCGACGGCGGCGCCCATGATGCCGGCCTCGGAGATCGGCGTGTCGCAGATCCGCTCCGGCCCGAACTCCTCCTGCAGGCCCTTGTACTGGCCGAACACGCCGCCACGGCCCAGGTCCTCGCCCAGCGCCCAGACGCCGGCGTCCCGGCGCATCTCCTCGGCCACCGCCTGGCGCGCGGCTTCGCTGTAGCTGATCCGCGCCATCAGGCCCTCCGCCGACGCGGATCGCCGACGTCCTGCACGTCGGCGTAGGCCAGCTCCTCGGCCGGCCAGGGGGCGGCGCGCGCGGCGTCGTAGACCGCGGCCATCTCGCGCTCCGCCGCGGCGCGCACCGCATCGAGCTCGGCCTCGGCCTCGCCGGCCCCGAGCAGCAGCTCGCGGCAGCGCCGGATCGGATCGTCCTGCCAGCGCTGCTCGACCTCCTCGGCCGGGCGGTAGGCCGCGGGGTCGGTGCCGGTGTGGCCGGTCAGGCGGTAGGTGCGCGCCACGATGAGCCGCGGTCCGGCGCCGGCGCGCACCGCCTCGCCCTGATCGCGCGCGGCGGCGTCGACCGCCTGCACGTCGTTGCCGTCGACCTCGACCCCGGCGATACCCAGGCTTTCCGCCCGGGCGGCGACGCCGGGGCCGCCGGTCAGCGTCGCGGTCCGGGTTGTGGCGGCGAAGCCGTTGTCCTCGCACACGAACAGCACCGGCAGCCGGTACACGCTGGCCCAGTTCAGCCCCTCCAGGAACGGCCCGCGGTTGACCGCGCCGTCGCCGAACAGGCAGCCGACGATCCGATCCTCGCCGCGCAGCTTGAGCGCGTGCGCCGCGCCGGCGGCGATCTCGATGTTGGCGCCGACCACGCCGTTCGCGCCCAGCATGCCGACACTGAAGTCGGCGATGTGCATCGAGCCACCCTTGCCGCCGCAGCAGCCGCCGTCGCGGCCGAACAGCTCGCGCATCATCGCTTCCGCGTCGGCGCCCTTCGCCAGCGTGTGGCCGTGGCCGCGGTGGGTGGACAGCAGCAGGTCGTCGCGCCGCAGGGTGCCGCAGACGCCGCTGGCGACCGCCTCCTGGCCGATCGAGGGGTGCAGGGCGCCCAGCATCAGGCCCTCGTCGAGCGCCCGCAGCGCCGCCTCCTCGAAGGCGCGGACGCGGCACATGGTGCGGTAGTGCGCGGCGATCCGCGGCACGTCCAGGTTGCCGCCGGTCCTGCGCCCGCCGCCGCTCATGCCGGCGCCTCCGCCAGCGCGGGCGGCTGTGCGGCGGCGGCCATGCGGGCGCGGATGCCCTCGGCTTCGGCCTGCAGCCGGTCGACGATCCAGCGCACCCGCGCCGCCCCCATGCGTTCGTTGATCGCGGCGACGCTCAGCGCCGCGCACGCGCGGCCGGTCGGATCGAACACCGGCACGCCGACCGCGCTCATCGCCCGGATCACCCGGCCGTCGTTGAACGCGTAGCCCTGCCGCCGGGTGCGCGCGACCAGCTCGGTCAGCAGCTCCGGCGCGAACGCCGGATAGGCGGCCAGGGCGGTACGGTTGCTCTCGATCGCCTCGTCGACCTCGGCATCCGGCAGTTGCGCCAGCAGCGCCAGGCTGCCGGCGCCGACCCCCAGCGGCCGGCGGTCGCCCACGTTCAGCGTCAGCGTCTTGATCGGGTAGGCGCCGATCGCCCGGTCGAGGCACACCGCCTCGACGCCCTCGCGCACGCTGACGAACACCGTGTCCTCGGTCTCGCGCGCCAGGCGCAGCAGCGCCGGCCGGGCCAGGTCGCCGATGTCGGCGCGGCCGGCGGCGCGGCCCAGCCGCACCAGCTCGTGCCCCAGGGCGTAGCGCCGGCTGCCGGCCTCCTGGATCACCATGCCCTCGTCCAGCAGCGCGGCCAGCAGGCGGTGCGTCGTGGTCTTGCCCAGGCGGCAGTGCCGGGCGACGTCGGACAGGCGCCAGCCAGCCGGCTGCGACGCCAGCAGCTTCAGGATGCCGACGGCACGCCGGACCGATCTGACGCCGGGATCCGCCTCAACCAACGCTGGTCCCCCCGAGGACACGGTCGCGCTTGTTCCGTCCCTTGGAACGCAGCTAGCCTAGGTGCGGAACGTTTCTCCGTCAACGCGAGCCCGCCGCCGCCATGCCGCCGTCCGACGACCCGGTCGCCGCCGACACCATCACCAAGCTGCCGCCGGAGGCGAGTGGGCGCACCGTGGTGTCCGGTTCGCACGGCGGCGTATATCCGGGATGGCTCGCGGCGGCCGCAGGAGCGCGGGCCGTGGTGCTGTGCGACGCCGGCGGCGGCAAGGACGGCGCCGGGATCGCCGGGCTCGCGCTGTGCGCCGGGCTGGGGATGGCGGCGGCCGCCGTGGATTCCACCGGCTGCCGCATCGGCGACAGCGCCGACATGCTGGCGCGCGGACGCATCAGCCACGCCAATGCGGTCGCCCGGGCCGTCGGCGTCACGCCCGGTCAGACCTGCCGCGCCGCCGTGGCGGCACTGGCTCAGGCGCCGGCCTGGCGGACCAAGCTGCCACCGCGGCCCGGCGAAGGCCGCGGCGAGCTGGCGCTGCCGGGGGCGCACCGGCGCGTCGTCCTGGTCGATTCCGCGGCGCTGGTGGAGGCGGCGGACGCCGGCGCGGTGATCGTGACCGGCTCGCACGGCGCCCTGGTCGGCGGCCGGCCCGAGCTAGCGCTGCGCACTGACGGCTTCGCCGCGGTGTTCAACGACGCCGGCGGCGGTCCCGACGGCTGGGGCAGCAGCCGTTTGCCGGCGCTGGAGACGCGCGGCATTGCCGCCGCCACCGTCGCCGCGTCGAGCGCCCGCATCGGCGAGGCCCGATCGACCTACGCCGACGGCCGCCTGTCGGCGGTCAACGCCCCGGCCGCCGCCGCCGGCCTCCAGATCGGCCACGCCTGCCGCGACGCCGTCGCTCTGCTGGCCGCCCAGCCGCCGCACGGGCGCGGCAACGGGCGCTAGGTGTGGAGCTTTGACAGGTTGTGCCCTGTCAGGCCGAGTCTGCTGATTGGCGCTTTGTGTTTATGCCGCCATGCGGTCGAAGCCAGTTATCGAAAATGGCCCTACATGTCGACAGCAGAGGCGAGTCGAGCTCGATCGCATTTGGTATCAGTGACGTGGATGGGCCGACAGCAGCCATTCGGTAGTGGCCAAAACACAATCGGACTGATCCACCCACAGTTCGAAGTCGAGGTGCCGGGGAACGGCTGTCCGGCCGTCCCCCGGCCGCTGGCTAGGCCGCGAAGAGGGGACTAAGAGCCTGCCAGCTGTATCCCGCGGCAAGAGAGAACAGGACCGCGAGCCCAAGATACCAGGCGAACACCGGCGGCCGGACCAGGGCGTAGACCGCCACCGAGGCGTAGAGGCTGGTCACGCCGCCGGCGATCAGAAACGCCATCGCCGCGCCCGGCGCCATGCCCATGTCCATCAGCCCGCGCACCAGCGGCAACGCGGCATAGCCGTCGAGGTAAATCGGCGCGCCCAGAGCGACGGCCAGCGGAATCGCCCACGCGTTGCCGCGGCCGACCACCTCGGCGACCAGCTCGGCCGGCAGAACCTGGCGCAGCAGGCCTTCCAGCAGGAACGCCACGGTCAGCCATTTGACGATCAAATTGGCGGCGTCGAGCGCGTCGCCGCGGAACAGCGCCCGGCGCGCCGGCTCGCGCCAAAAGGCGCCCTTGAGCCCGCGCTCCTCGAGGCCGGCGCAGGCGGCCCGGGCCCGCCCCTTGAGTGGAGCACGAAACGCGCCCGCGCGCACCAGAACCGACGTCGCCGCCCCGCCGGCGATCCCGATCAGCCCGGCCGCGGCCGTCTTGGCGACGGCGAACGGCAGCCCCAGGGTGCCGGCGGTGATCGCCAGCATGCCGGGGTCCGTGACCGGCGAGGCCAGCCAGAACGCCATCACCGGGGCCAGCGGCACGCCGGCGCCCAGCAGACTGGCGACGATCGGCAGCACGCCGACCCCGCAGATCGGCGTCACCGCCCCGATCCCGGCCGAAAGCACGACCGCCGCGCCGCCGCGCTGCGCGAAGGCGCGGCTCAGAAGCCCGTCGGCGCCGCTCGCGCGCACCACCGCGGAGGCCAGAACGGCCAGCCCGATCACCGGTGCCATCTCGACCAGGCTCCAGGCGGCGAAGCCGACGGCCTGCCGCACCATCCCGGGCAGGACTGCCGCTGCGGCAACGACCGCCGCGCCGGCCAACAGCCAGCGGACACGATCGCCTGCGATGCACTTGACCTGCTCCATGCCCCGCACTCCCGAGGTCCGCATGGCCTTCAGATGGCGCAGCGCTTGCCATCAGTAAAACGAGTAGATTTGATATGAGATATCAGAAAATTCGAAGGGACGCTCGATGACGCGCCACCTCAACAGCGAACTCCTGCGCGGCTTCGTCGTGGTGACGGAAGCCGGCAGCGTATCCGGCGGCGCCAAGCGGCTCGGGCGCACGCAGTCGGCGGTCAGCATGCAAATCCGCAAGCTGGAGGAGGTTGCCGGACAACCGCTGCTTCGGCGCGAAGCGCGCGGCGTTCGCCTCACCGCGTCCGGGGAAGCCCTGCTTGTCCACGCCCGGAGCATTCTGGCGCTGCTCAGCGAGGCGGAGAACTCGCTGATCGCGGATCCGCTGGTCGGCCGCCTCAGCATCGGGGTCCCGGAAGAATACGGCGCCTCGGCGCTGCCGGAGGCGCTGGCGCAGTTCGCCGAGACCCATCCCGACGTCGAAGTCACGGTGCACTGCGAGTCGACGCCGGTGCTGGAGGCCGCAATCGAGTCCGGCAGCCTCGATCTGGCCGTGCTTGCGATCGACAGCGGCCAACCAGGCGGTGAGGTGATCGCCTACGACCCGACGGTCTGGGTCACGTCGAACCGGCACCGGACCGAGACCAGCGATCCCTTGCCCGTGGCGATGTACGACCAGGACTGCTGGTGGCGCGACTGGGCCCTCCGGGCGCTCGAGGCGCGCGGCCAGGACTACAGGGTGGCCTATACGAGCCGCAGCGTCGCCGGTGTCCAGGCCGCCGTCCGCAGCGGCCTCGCCGTCGCCGTGCTCGCGCGCAGCACGATGCCGGCGAACAGCCGTGTGCTCGGTGCCGCGGACGGCTTTTCGGAGCTTCCGGGCTCGTCGATCGTGCTGCGCCAGGGCACCCAACAAGGACGGATCGTCGACAGCATGGCCGACGCGCTGCGGGGGGCGTTCCGATCGCCGTCCGGCTGACCGCGACCGGATGCCGGCGCCGCGAGCGCCGCCGACATCCAATGCGGCGCGGCAGTCGCGCTGAGCACGGCAACGAGTCCAGGTCAACGCGGTGAGGCGTGTAAGAGTTGGCGGAGCTGGGCACGCGCTACGGCTTCGAACTGATTGGCCCGACCCCGCTGCTCAAGCCGGTCACGGTGAAAGCCCAGGCGCCGGTTCAACTGGCCGTTTGACATTTAGATCATTCTCGAAATATAAGACCCTCACGCCCACGGCACCTCGCCCGGAACCCACTTCGGGCGGCGCCGACGTTCCAGCGGAGACCCGATGGCCGAGCGCGCCTACAGCGTCCTATTCCTGTGCACCCGCAACTCCGCCCGCTCAATCATGGCGGAATGTCTGCTCAACCGGATCGGCGCCGGCCGCTTCGTGGCCTACTCCGCCGGCAGCCATCCGGGCGACGGTCCGCTCCCCGACGTCGTCGACCTGCTCGACCGCAGCGGCTTCGACGTCGCGCAGGTGCGCTCCAAGAGCTGGGACGCGTTCGCCGCGCCGGACGCTGCGCCGTTGGATTTTGTGTTCACGCTGTGCGACCAGGCGGCCGGCGAGACCTGCCCGGTGTGGCCGGGGCAGCCGATGACCGGGCATTGGCCGTTTCCGGATCCCGCGAAGGCCAGCGGCTCCAAGGCCGAACGGCGCGCTTTCGTCGCCGACGTGATGCGGCAGATCAACAATCGCCTGGGCATCTTCGTGAACCTGCCGATCGCCTCCTTGGACCGGATGTCGCTGCAGCGGCGGATCGACGAGCTGGGCCGCGACGACGCCACCCAGTCGGCGCCCTGAGACTCGAGAGGCAAGCGACCGCATGACCGGCGACGCGCGCCCGCGCCTGGGCTTTCTCGACCGCTTTCTGACCGTCTGGATCTTTGCCGCCATGGCGCTCGGCATCGCGCTGGGCAGCCTGTTCGAGGGGCTGCCGGCGCTGCTGGAGAGCGCCCGGGTCGGCAGCACCAACCTGCCGATCGCGCTCGGCCTGATCCTGATGATGTACCCGCCGCTGGCGCAGGTGCGCTACGAGGAGCTGCCGCGGGTGTTCGCCGACTGGCGGGTGCTGGCGCTGTCGCTGGTGCAGAACTGGCTGATCGGGCCGCTGCTGATGTTCGCGCTCGCGGTGACCTTCCTGGCCGACCGGCCGGAGTACATGACCGGGCTGATCCTGATCGGCCTGGCGCGCTGCATCGCCATGGTGCTGGTCTGGAACAAGCTGGCCCGCGGCAGCAACGAGTACGTGGCCGGACTGGTCGCCTTCAACAGCCTGTTCCAGCTCGCGGTATTCCCGCTCTACGCCTGGATCTTCCTGACCGTGCTGCCGCCGCTGGTCGGGCTCGACGGCCGGGTGGTCGACGTTCCTTTCGCCACCGTGGCCGAGGCGGTGGCGATCTACCTGGGCATCCCGTTCGCCGCCGGCGTCGTCTCGCGCTACGGCCTGATCCGGTTGCGGGGGCGCGACTGGTTCGAGCGCGTCTTCGCGCCGCGGATCGGACCGCTGACGCTGGTGGCGCTGCTGTTCACCATCGTCGCCATGTTCTCGCTGAAGGGCGGCATGGTGCTGCAGCTGCCGCTCGACGTACTGCGCATCGCGCTGCCGCTGGCGCTGTATTTCCTGATCATGTTCCTGGTGTCCTTCGCCATGGGCAAGCTGATCGAGGCCGACTACCCGCGCACCGTCTCGATCGCCTTCACCGCCGCCAGCAACAACTTCGAGCTGGCGATCGCGGTCGCCGTCGCCACCTTCGGCCTGGCCTCGCCGGTCGCCTTCGCCACCGTGGTCGGGCCGCTGGTCGAGGTGCCGGTGCTGATCGCCCTGGTCAACGTCGCGCTGTGGCTGGGCCGGCGCTACTTCCGGGACGGCGCTTGGTCCGGCGCCGCACGGCGGGCATGAGCGGCGTGCCGGGCGACCTGTCCGACCTCCCGAACGTCGATCCGCGGGTGTTCGCCCGGCCCGATCCGGCGGACTGGGCGGCGCCCGGCGATCCCGGCCATCCGCCGCGCATCCTGCTGCTGTACGGCTCGCTGCGCCGGCGCTCCTACAGCCGCTTCCTGACGCTGGAGGCGGAGCGCCTGCTGCGGGCGCTGGGGGCCGAGACGCGGGTGTACCACGCCGACGGCCTGCCGCTGCCGGACGACGCGGAATCGGAGCATCTCAAGGTGCAGGAGCTGCGCGCGCTGGCGCTCTGGTCGGAGGGCCAGGTCTGGTGCTCGCCGGAGCGGCACGGCAATCTGACCGGCGTAATCAAGGCGCAGATCGACTGGATCCCGCTGGCGCTCGGCGCCCCCCGGCCAACGCAGGGGCGCACGCTGGCGGTGATGCAGGTCTCCGGCGGCTCGCAGTCGTTCAACGCGGTCAACTCGCTGCGCCTGCTGGGGCGCTGGATGCGGATGATTACGATCCCGAACCAATCCAGCGTGCCCAAGGCCTGGCAGGAGTTCGACGAGGCCGGCCGGATGCGCGCCTCGCCGCTGTACGACCGCGTCGTCGACGTGTGCGAGGAGCTGGTACGCTTCACCCTGATGACGCGGGCACGCAGCGCGGCACTGGTCGACCGCTACGGCGAGCGCCGCGAGGCCGCCGCCGAAGCCGAGCGGCGCACCGGTCTGCGCTCGATCTGATCCCGGGTGCAGGCTGGCGGCATGGACCCGCGTGACGGCGTGCCCCGCAGCATCGTCGGCTTCCACCGCGACGTGCATTGGCCTGACGCACCGCATCCGCCTCAGTGCTGTCCGAATTGGTTCTGTAGCTGAGCCGGTGGGATCGGTTTGCCGATTGGGGACCTGCCCCTATATGGGAGTGGTCTACGACCGTACGGTCTGGCACTCCGACCCTGCATATCTTGGACGCCCGTCGCCGGCGGGCGCAAATGGCGTATGACCGACAACGTTCTCTCGCTGAAATCCGGGGCAACGCACGCATCCGCCGCCGGAAGCAGGCGCCGCAAGATCCAGCCGAGCCAATGGCCCGACATCCTCGCCCGCCGGGACGAGGGGGCCAGCCAGGCGCGCATCGCCGAGGAGTACGGCGTCAGCCAGGGCACCATCAGCCAGATCCTGAAGCGGGCGACCAGGAGCAGCGAGGAGCCCGCGGCGGCCGCCGCCGAGACCCCGCCTGCAAATGACCGAGGCGACAAGGACGGTGCGACCCCACCGGCCAGCACCGGCGCGGCTTCGCCGTCCAGCCCGTTGGCGGAGCGGCTGCGAACGGCCGCCGAGCGCTGCGCCAGTCTGATCGACGCCGGCGAGCCCCTGGAAGCCGACATCGCCGAGGCCGCCCATGAGGTCCGGCGCGCATTGGCGGCGATCGAGATCGATGCCGCCAGGCGCGCATCGCCGGCCGACACCCGTGACCGGCCGCACGACGGCGGACCGCTGTCCGACCTTCAGCACGGCGACGACCGTTTCGGTCGGATCAAGTTCTTCAAGCCCGAAAAGGGGTTCGGATTCATCATCCCCGACGACGGCGGGGATGACGTCTTCCTGGGCAAAGACACGGCGCAGGCGGCCGGCTTGATGACGCTCAACCAGGGCGACCGTGTGGCCTTTCGATCCGGCCCCGGCGCCAAGGGGCTGGAAGCCAAGAGTGTGCAGCTCGCGCCCTGACCGGGCGCGGACCAGAGCGGGCACCGGTGGGGGCGCGTCGACCTCGGAGAAGCCGAGGCGGTCGCCGATGCAGGCCAAGGTTGTGCATCGGCATGGGGTCTCGAGGCCGATCGGCGCAAATCGAACTCGCGGGTTCCGACGCCTATCCACACAGGGAGTTACCCGGCCGTGGCTGGGGCGCCAGGATTCGAACCTGGGAATGCCGGTACCAAAAACCGGTGCCTTACCGCTTGGCTACGCCCCAATCGCGCGGCGGAAGATAGCGCCGGCAGTGCCGCCTGACAACGCCCGGCAGCCCGACATCGCGTGGCCGGGCCGTCAGCCAGTCAGCTTGGCCCAGCGCAGCCACCAGCCGGGGTGCTCGGCGCTGAGCTGGGCGGCGGCGGCCTCGGCCGCGGCGGGCTCGGCGAACAGGCCGAAGCAGGTGGCGCCGCTGCCGGACATGCGCGCCAGCAGGCAGCCGGGCCGGCGCTCCAGCGCGCCCAGCACCGCGCCGATCTCCGGCCGCAGCACCCGCGCCGCCGCCTCCAGGTCGTTGCCGTCGCGCGCCAGGTGGCGGGCCAGCGCGCCGGCGTCGGCCGGCGGCGCGTCCCAGCGCGTGGCCGGCGGCGAGTAGGCAGCGCCGTCCCGCGCCCGGCCGCGGAACACCTCGGCGGTCGCCAGTTCGAAGCCGGGGTTGGCCAGCACCAGCCAGGCCGCCGGCAGGTGCGGCGCCGGGCCGATGCGCTCGCCGATGCCGGAGACGAAGGCGGCCTGGCCGTGCAGGCAGATCGGCACGTCGGCGCCCAGCTCCAGCGCCAGCCCGCCCAGCCGCGCCGCCGGCAGCTCGACGCCCCACAACTCGGCCAGCGCGTGCAGCGCCGCCGCCGCGTCGGCAGAGCCGCCGCCCAGGCCGGCGGCGACCGGCAACTGCTTGTCCAGCACGATCGCGGCCCCCGGCTCCCGGCCGGCGGCGGCCGCCAGCGCCCGGGCGGCGCGCAGCACCAGGTTGTCGGTCTCCGCCGACAGGGCCTCGGCGTACGGGCCGCTGACCTCCAGGCTGAGGGCGTCGGCCGGCCGCACGCTGACGATGTCGCCGGCTTCGGCGAACGCGATCAGGCCGTCGAGCTCGTGGTAGCCGTCGGCGCGCCGGCCGACCACGCGCAGGCTCAGGTTGACCTTGGCGGGGGCGACGCGCTGCACCGCGCGGCGGGCGCTGTCGGGCATCGGCGCGGCCCGCGTCAGCCGTTCGGGCTGCCGGGTTCGAGGCCGTTCTCCAGTTTCGCCTCGATCGTCGCGGCCTCGTCCTGCTCCGGCTCCAGGCCGAGCGCGCGGTTCCACTGGAAGCGCGCCTCCTGCTTGCGGCCGACCCGCCAGTAGGCGTCGCCCAGGTGGTCGTTGATCACCGAGTCGGCGGGACGCAGCTCGACCGCGCGCTCCAGGAAGCTCACCGCCTTCTGATACTTGCCCAGGCGATAGTAGACCCAGCCCAGGCTGTCGACGATGTAGCCGTCCTCCGGCCGCAGCTCGACCGCGCGGCGCAGCATGTCCTGCGCCTGCTCCAGGTTTTTCTTCTGCTCGACCCAGGAGTAGGCGAGGTAGTTCATCACGTACGGCTGCTCGGGCTCCAGCTCCAGCGCCTGCTCGAAATGGCGCTCCGCCTCCGGCCAGCGGTCGGTGCGCTCGAGCGCGATGCCGCGGAAGTACAGCAGCGTCCAGTGCCGCGGCTGCGGCTCGCCGACGCGCTCGAGCGCCCGGCCGTAGGCCTCGGTCGCCTGCTCGAACGCCTCGCGGCTGCGGTACAGGTTGCCCAGACGGTACAGCGGCTCGAAACGCTCAGGGTAGGCGTCGGCGGCGGCGCTCAGGATCGCCACCGCGTCCTCGCCGCGGCCCAGCTGCTGCAGCTCCTCGGAAATGCGCAGGCGGGCGACGTAATGGAACGGCGAGCTTTCCGGGATCCGCCGGTAGACCTCGATCGCCGCCCGGCCGCGTTGCTGCCCCTGCAGGATCTCGCCCAGCAGAATCTGCCCGACCTCGAAGTCCGGGCGCAGGTGCAGCGCCATCTGCGTGTAGACCAGCGCCAGATCGCCGGCGCCCTCCTGGTCGAGCAGCCCGGCCAGGTTGAACAGCGCCTCCGCGGCGCCGTCGCCGGCGCTGTCGACCAGCGGCTCGGCCGGCGCGCCGTCCTGCAGGCGCTGCAGCGCCAGCTCCATCACCGCGTTCTCCGGGTTCTCCGCCATGAAGCGGCGGTACACCTCGGCGGCCTTTTCGGTGTCGCCCTGGCGGGCGTGGAAGTTGCCGATCAGCCAGGCCAGCCGCAGCGAGCGGGTGCCCTCGGGGCCGGCCGCCTCGCCGTAATGCTGCGCGGCCTGCTCGGTGCGGCCGGCGAGATCGTTGATCAGCGCGATGTGGGCGTGCCGCAGCGCGCCGAAGCCGTCCATCGGCTCCAGCTCTTTCAAGCGTTCCAGCCCGGAGTCGGTGGCGCCGCGGCCGCCCTCGACCCAGGCGGCCAGCAGCGGCCGCACCAGCGCCGACAGGCCACTCTGCGGCAGCTTCTCCAGGCTGGCCTGCGCCTGCGCCGGCTCATCCGCGCGCAGCTGTTCCACCGCCATAAGCAAACGCGCCGGACCGTGCCGGGGATTGATCTCCAGCATCCGCCGGCCCAGCTCGCGCGCCCGCTCGATGCGGCCCTCGCCGGCCATCAGCATGAAGGTGGCGTGCAGCAGCTGCGGATTCTTCGGGTCGTCCTCCAGCGCGCTCGCCATGAAGTCCGCGGCGGCCGCGAGGTCGCGCTGCTGGTTGGCGTACATGCCGGCGAGGTAGTCGCCGTACGACGACGATACCGGCGTGACCTCGCCGTCGCGCGGCGCCTGCGGCACCCCGGCGGAGGCCTGGCCGAACCGCTCGCCGCCGCCGGCACTGCCGGCACAGCCGGCCAACACCGACCCGACCATCGCCAACGCGGCGAGCGCCGCCGCGGCCGTCCCACGGCCGGTTCGCTTGGGAATCGCCTGCTTCACGAAAGGTGTCTCCTCTGGCCGCGCGGCCCGAAAGGCGCGGCCGACCGGTCGAACGTCGCCTCGCTCAATGGCCTGCACGCCTGCCGCGGCTCGTCCCGGCGTGATGCGTTGCAGCCCATATGGCGTCGGCTTTAGCCGCAGTCTATCCCCAGGCCGGCGCCCGCGACAACGCCAGCGTCCCGTGCACAGGCACGCCCGGCCCTGCTATAATGGGCGCGATGAGCACCCCGCGCGACGAGGCCCTGGCGGCCCTGCAATGGTTGATCCTGGCCGGCGCCGACGAGGCGATCGGTGAGACTCCGGTCGACCGCTACGCCGCCGCCCAAGCGTCGAGGCAGGCGCCGCAGGATAGAGCGAAGCCGCCGCAGCGGCGCGGCTCACCGGAGTCCCGGGCGCCCGAGCGGCCGCCGGCGGACATGCAAGCCGCACCCGGCGAGCCCGCGGCACCGCCGGCCGAGGCCGCGCCGACGCACCGGCAGCGCGCCGACGCCGCCGGCCGCCGGCCGGGCGAAATGCCGCCGATCCGGCGCCCCAAGGGCGGCGAGCTGAAGACCGCCGAGCAGGCGCTGGGCCGCGCCCACGAGCTGGCGGCGCAGGCGAGCGACCTGCAGCAGCTGGAGGCGGCGCTGGCGGACTACGACGGCTGCCCGCTGAAGGCCACCGCCACCAACCTGGTGTTCGCCGACGGCGCCGCCGACGCGCGGGTGATGATCGTCGGCGAGGCGCCCGGGGCCGACGAGGACCGCCAGGGCAAGCCGTTCGTCGGCGTCTCGGGCCAGCTGCTGGACCGCATGCTGGCGTGCATCGGCTTCAGCCGAGAGCACAACGTCTACATCTCCAACGTGCTGTTCTGGCGGCCCCCCGGCAACCGCACGCCGACGCCGGCCGAAGTGGCCTCCTGCCTGCCGTTCCTGGAGCGCCACATCGCGCTGAAGGAGCCGGACTACCTGATCCTGTCCGGCGGCAGCTCGGCGAAGACGCTGCTCGGCACCACCGAGGGCGTGTTGAAGCTGCGCGGGCGTTGGTTCGCCTACCAGAACCCGGAAATGCCGGCCCCGGTGCCGGCGCTGGTCACGCTGCACCCCGCCTACCTGCTGCGCCAGCCGGCGGCGAAGCGGCAGGCCTGGCGCGACCTGCTGTCCTTCAAGACCGTCTTCGAAGCCGACCGCGATCCCACCGTCACCGGCTGATCGCACAACTTCCCCCGCATTTTAACGGTTTTTCAAAGGACTTGGCGCTGTTGTTACAGCAACGCGCCGGGTCCGGCTCAAAGCGCCTTGGCGCTTGCGGCGAATCGCCGGACCGGCTATCGATGATCTGGGGGTTGAATGCGCGCGGGGGCTTTCGGCTTGCATCTGCGACGGGTCGCGGCGACAGCGGTGCTGCTGGCGCTCGGCGCCGTATGCGCCGTGACGGCCGCGCCCGCGGCGCAGGCCAACGACGGCGCGCGGGTCGAGACGGCGGCGTTGCCGACCATGCGCCCGGAGCCCGACGTCGGCATGCCGACGGTGCTGTCGCACGCCGACGTGGAGCGCTACAGGCGGATCTTCGAGCTGGGCCAGCCGGGCCGCTGGGATGCGGTCGACCGGCTGGTCGGCGAGCTCGAGAACCCGCTGCTGCTGGGCCACGTGCTGGCGCAGCGCTACCTGCACCCAACCGCCTACCGCACCCCCTTCCGCGAGCTGCACGACTGGATGGCGCGCTTCCACGACCATCCGCAGGCGCCGCGCATGGGCAAGCTGGCACAGATGCGCCGCCCCGCCGGCGGCCCGGGCGTGCAGCCGGCGACCTATCGCCTGGCCGACCTGTCCGGCGTCGGCACCGGCACCCGCGGCCATCGCCGCTA
>ENA-ORDC01000663-ORDC01000663.1-marine-metagenome-genome-assembly--contig:-NODE-663-length-31460-cov-3.921518_pt1 | contig 31460 bp, 32 predicted proteins | sample MGYA00237783_ERZ508515 | MGnify/ENA primary metagenome ERZ508515 (study PRJEB26186, sample SAMN06268792) | marine metagenome | isolation source: Eden Landing Ponds, San Francisco, CA, USA | place... | reverse complement strand
CGACCTGACCGTCGCCGGCGACGTGCTCCTCGACGGCGTCGGGCTTCCGGCGTTCGTCCTCGACGAACAGGGTCGCATCGCGGCGTGGAACTCTGGCGTCGAGTCGCTGACCGGCACGTCCGCCGACGCCGCGCTCGGCCGCCGGGACCTCGGTGAGACCTTCTACGGCGACGCCGCGGCCCGCGTACTCGCGGGGCAGGTCCTCGACACCCCCCGCGACGCCGCGTCGCTCGACGGCGTGGAACTCGACGACCCAGACCGCCTGCTCTACGCCGCAGAAGAGACGTTCACGGACGCGAACGGCGACGACTGCCACGCCCGGCACACGGCGATGCCGCTCTACGAGGGCGACGAGCTCGTCGGCGTCCTCCAGACCGTCCGCAACCGGACGACGGAAGTCGAGCGCCACCGCGAGGTCGCCGCGCTCGTCTCCGAGGTCGAGTCGACGCTGACCCAACTGAGCCGGGGCAACCTCGACGCGCGGGCGACGATAGCGGAGCGCGGCACCGTCGACGACCAACTCTATCTCGTCGTCGACGCGGTCAACGAGACGGCGCGGAACCTCTCGACGCTGGCGTCGAACGTCGAAGACGAGACGGAGACAGCGACCGCGGCGGTCACGCGGGCCGCGTCGGCGGCGGACGCAATCGTCGAGACCGTCGACGAACAGCGCGACCTCCTCGACGAGGGCGCGACCCAGATGCAACAGTTCAGCGCGACGATGGAGGAGGTCGCCGCGACCGCAGACGAGGTCGACACGGCGGCCACGGAGGCGCGCGAGGCGACCGCCGAGGGCCGCGAGGCCAACAGCGAGGCGCGCGAGGCCACCGAGAGCGTCGTCACGATGGGCGACGAACTCGTCGAGCGCGTGACCGAACTCGGCGGCCGCATGGACGACATCGAGGCGGTCGTGGAGGTCATCTCCGAGGTGGCCGAACAGACGAACCTGCTCGCGCTCAACGCGAACATCGAGGCCGCCCGCGCCGGCGAGGACGGCGACGGCTTCGCCGTCGTCGCAGAGGAGGTCAAGTCGCTCGCCGACGAGACGCGCCAGCACACCGAGGACATCACCACGCAGATAGAGGACATCCAGTCGCAGACCGGCGAGGCGGTCCACGCGGCGACGGAGTCCAACGACCGCATCGAGCACGCCGACGAGCGCATCTCCGAGATGCTGTCGGCGTTCGAGGAAATCGCCGCCTCCATCGACACCGCCGCCGACGGCGTCGCCGAGGTCTCCCGCGCGACCGACGAGCAGGCCGAGGCGGTCGAGGAACTGACCGCGACCATCGAGGACGTGCGCGACCGGACCGTCGAGACCGAGGGCGCGGTCGACAGCATCGTCGCGGCGACCGACGAGAGCACGCGGGCGCTGTCGTCGCTCGCCACCGAGGTCGAGGAACTGTCCGGGAGCCGGTCTGCCTGACGTGACTCGGACGCGCGTCCGCGTCAGGCGACGCCGGCGAGGAGGGTCCCGACCGCGTAGGCGACCGTGGCGGCCGCCATTCCGACGACGAACATCTCGACGCCGTTAGCGAGCCACGAGCGGTTCGTCACGAGGCTCCGACTCGCGCCGACGGCGAAGAACGCCGCGGCGGTGACGGCGATGGAGACGGGAAACAGCGGCTCGACCCGGAACACGTACGGAAACAGCGGTGCCCATCCCGCGACGATGAAGGCGGCGAACGTCGCGGCGGCGGTCCTGACGGGCGTCTTTCCGTCCGTCCGGGCGTGGCTTTCACCGCGAGCGTCGTGGTAGTCCTCCTCCGAGCGCTCGGCGAGGTAGTTGCTCATCCCCATCGAGAAGCCGTCGGCGAAGAGGTTGGCGAACCCGAGGACGATGACGATGCCCGGGCTCAAAGACGCGCCCGCGACGCCGGCGACGACGGCGAACGTCGTGACGATGCCGTCGTTCGCCCCGTAGATGAGTTCGGGGAGGTACCGACCGGACGACTCCACGTCGTCGCCGAGCAACGTCTCCAAGATGCCGGAATCGTACGCTCGCGGGGCGAATATACGGTAGGGGAGACCCGCGGCGCGCCGCGCGGCGTCGATGCCGGCACGCGTAAGGGAACCCCGGCCGAACCACGGCCCATGAGCGACGACGACACGACGCGGCTCTGGTTGGTCGAGCGGTCCTACGACGACCGGGACCTCATCATCCTCATCTACGCGACGCCCGACGGCGAGTACGAACTCCGCAAGGAGCTCGCCGCGGCCGTGATGCACCAGCGCCGGATGACCGTGACCGCCGCCATCGACGCGCCGACGGAGAATCTCGAACCCGTGGCCGACGACGACCTGCGCGAGCGGTACGCGGCGGAGGCGACGAAGATGGCCGACTCCCACGACGCCGAAGACGAGGTCTGAGCCGACGAGGGGTCCGACCCGCCCGACGGCGGCGAGGTGAGCGTCGATTTCGACCCGGAATGTTATCGCCCGTGATTTTCGCACCTAAAACACTTTAAGGCAGTGCGACGCAGGCCTGCCCATGGCCGCCATCGAACTGAACGGGGTGACAAAACGGTTCGAAGACGACGAGGGACTGTTCGATTCCCTCCTCCCGTCGTCCGAACCCGACACCGTCACCGCCGTCGACGACCTCTCGTTTTCCGTCGCTGAGGGGGAGGTCTTCGGGTTCCTCGGTCCCAACGGTGCCGGAAAATCGACGACGATTAACATGCTTCTCGACTTCGTCCGCCCGACGAGCGGGTCCATCCGCGTGCTCGGACACGACGCGCAGGCCGAGAGCGTGGCCGTCCGGCGTCGGACCGGGGTGCTCCCCGAGGGCTACGACGTGTACGACCGACTCACTGGGCGCGAACACGTCGAGTTCGCCATCGAGTCCAAGGAAGCCGACGACGACCCCGACGAACTGCTCTCCCGCGTCGGCTTAGCCCCCGACGAGGCGGACCGCCGCGCCGGCGGCTACTCCAAGGGGATGTCCCAGCGCCTCGCGCTCGCGATGGCGCTCGCCGGGAGTCCCGACCTCCTCGTCCTCGACGAGCCCTCTTCCGGTCTCGACCCCGCCGGCGCGCGCGAGATGCGCGACATCGTCCGCACCGAGGCCGACCGTGGTGCGACGGTGTTCTTCTCCAGCCACGTGCTCGGACAGGTCGAAGCGGTCTGCGACCGCGTCGGCATCATGCGCGACGGCGAACTCATCGCCGAGGACACCATCGAGGGCCTCCGCGACCGCGTCGACGCCGAGGCGATTCTCCGCATCGACGTCGACGGCGACGCTGACCTCGACGCGGTCCGCGCGCTCGACGGCGTCTCGTCGGTCGAGACCGACGGCGACCGCCTCGTCGTCGGCTGTACCGACGACGCCAAGACCCGCGTCATCGAGGCCGTCGAGGCCGGCGGCGCGACCGTCGCCGACTTCGAGACAGACTCCGCGTCGCTCGAGGACATCTTCCTCGCGTACACCGAGGGCGACGACCCGGCCGACGAATCGGAGGTGGCGGCGTGACGCTCGAATCGGTCGCGCGCAAGGACTTCCGCGACGCCCTCCGGTCGCGGTGGCTCCTCGGTCTGACGCTGTTTTTCGCCCTCCTCATCGGCGGGTCGACGGCGCTGTTCTACGGCGTCTTGCTCTCGGGCGCGGGCGCGAACTCCGAGACGCTGTTCGGCCTCAGCACCGCGCCGGGCGGGCTGTTCAACTTCTCGTATGCGGGCATGCTCGGGTTCGTCCTCGCGCTCATCGCGCTCGTGACGGCCCACGGCTCGCTCATCGACGAGCGCGAATCGGGAACTATCAAGCTCCTGTTGTCGCTTCCGAACTCCCGGCGCGACGTGGTGTTCGGAAAGCTCGTCGGCCGCACGCTCGTCGTCATCATCTCGATGCTCGTCGGCTTCGTCGTCGCCCTCTTCGCGATGCTGTTCACCGGCGGGCAGGTCATGTTCGCCTCCTACGCGGGGCAGGTGGCCCTCTCGGGACTCCTCGCCACGGCGTTCGTCTCCATCGGCGTCTGGCTCTCGGCGACCTCGGCCTCCCAGCGACAGGCGCTGTTCGGCACCATCGGGCTGTACTTCATCTTCGCCGTGCTCTGGTCGACGGTCGCCACGGGCGTCCCGCGGCTCGTCAACTGGGTCGTCGAACAGCTCGGCCTCACCGCGCTGACCGCGCCGCAAATCGTCCAGATGCGACTGTTCATCAAGTACCTGAACCCGCTTCGGGCCTACGAGACGCTGGTCGCGGAACTGTACGGCCCCGCGGTCGCCGCCCGCCTGTTCAAAGCCGGTCTCGCCGAGCGGCTCACCATTCAGTCGGCGTTCCAGGAGTCGTTGCCGTTCTACTTCTCCGGGCCGTTCATCCTCGCTATCCTCCTCGCGTGGGTCGTCGTCCCGCCGCTACTCGGCTACTGGGCGTTCGAGAAGGCTGACCTCTGAGGCCGATACTGGCCCTGCGGCAGTCGCGACAGCCCCGTCTCGGCGAACCGACTTCCGACTGTTCTATTCCGGCGGATACGCCACGCCGCGCTCCGCGAGCAGTTCCTCGAACTCGGACTCCGCGAGCGTCGGCACGCCGTTCGCCTCGGCGTCGTCGCGCTTCGACCGGCCGGGGTTCTCGCCGACGACGAGGTAGTCGGTGTTCCCCGAGACCGACCCGGTGACGTTACCGCCGCGAGATTCGACGAGGTCTTTCACGTCACCTCTGCCGGCGGCGAGCGCCCCGGTCACGACGAACGTCAGGCCGTCGAGTTCGTCGCCGCCCGATTCGACGGGTTCGGGGTCGACCCCGCGGTCGAGGAGCGCGCGAAGCACGGCGCGGTTGTCCTCGTTCTCGAAGAAGTCGCGGACGCGACGCGCCACCGTCTCGCCCACGTCGGGGACCGCCGTCAGGCGCTCTTCGAACGCGTCGAACTCGCCTTCCTCGGCGTCGGCCTCGATGGGGAACGCCTCGATTGCGCCGAACTCGCGGGCGAGGCCGCGGGCGGTCGCCTCGCCGACTTCGGGGATGCTCAGGCCGACGAGAAACGAGTCGAGCGACGGGTGCTTGGCGTTCTCGACGGCGGTCACGAGGTTCTCGGCGCTCGTCTCGCCCCACCCCTCCAACTCGGCGAGGTCGTCGGCCGTCAGGTCGTAGAGGTCGGCGACCGTCTCGACGAGGCCGGCGTCGACGAGCTGGGCGACGCGCTCTTCGCCGAGGCCGTCGATGTCCATCGCGCCCTTGACGGCGAAGTGGCCGATGGAGGCCTCCCGCTGGGCCGGACAGGACAGCCCGCCCGAGCAGAACGCCAGCGGGCCGTCGCGGTTGACCACGCTCTCGCAGACCGGACACTCGTCGGGGAACTCGTAGCTCCCGCCGCCGTCTTCCGTGACCTCGACCACCTGCGGAATCACGTCGCCGGCGCGCTTGACGCGGACGCGGTCGCCGACCGCGACGCCGAGGTCGGCTATCTCGTCGGGGTTGTGGAGCGTCGCCCGCGAGACGGTGACGCCGCCCACGTCCACGGGGTCGAGGATGGCGACCGGCGTGAGCCGACCCGTCCGCCCGACCTGCACGACGATGTCGCGGACGGTCGTCACCTCGTGGCGCGCGGGGAACTTGTAGGCGAACGCCCAGCGGACCGAGCGGCTCTTTTCGCCCAACCGCTCGCGGGCGTCGCGCGAGTCCACCTTGATGACCGTCCCGTCGATTTCGTAGTCGAGGTCGTCGCGGGCCGCCTGCATCCGGTTCCGGTAGTCGATGGCCCCCGACACGTCCGCGGCGCGCTCGATTCGGTCGGCGACGCGGAGGCCCCACTCGCGCAGGCGGTCGAGCGCCGCCCACTGGCTGTCGGGCCGCGCGCTCGCGTCGAGGATGTCGTAGAAGAACACCGCGAGCGGGCGGTCGGCGACGACCGAGGGGTCGAGGTTGCGGAGCGTCCCGGCGGCCGCGTTCCGGGGGTTGGCGAAGGCGTCCTCGCCGGCCTCGACGCGCCGAGCGTTGAGGTCGCTGAAGTCGGATTTCGGCATGTACACCTCGCCGCGGACGGCGAGTCGCTCCGGGTGGTCGCCGCGGAGCGACAGCGGGACGGTCGGAATCGTCTTCACCTGCGCGCTCACGTCGTCGCCGCGCCGGCCGTCGCCGCGGGTGGCCGCGCGGACGAACTCGCCGCCCTCGTAGACGACTTCGACCGAGAGGCCGTCGAACTTCGGCTCGCAGACGTAGTCGACCGCGCCGACCTCGCGGCGGACGCGCTCGTCGAACTCCCGGAGGTCGTCGGCCTCGGTGCTCTGGTCGATAGAGAGCATGGGCGCGACGTGCTCGACCGTCTCCAGCGCGTCGATGGGCTCGCCGCCGACGCGGTTCGTCGGGCTGTTGGTCGTATCGAGGTCGAACGCGCCTTCGAGCGCGACGAGCCGGGAGAACAGCGCGTCGTAGGCCGCGTCGGAGACGAGGGGGTCGGCCGCGACGTAGTAGCGGTGGTCGTGTTCGCGGACGGCCTCGCGGAGGAGGGCGGCCTGCTCCTCGGCGGCCTCGCGCGAGAGCGACTCGGCGGGCTCGAACTCGGTCGGCGGGTCGCGGAGATAGGGGTTCGACTCGGTGTCGACGTCGGCGTCGCTCATTGGTTCGGGTGTCGGCCGGCCGGCGGGTAAACGCTCCGGGGTGACGGTAGGACGAGGGCGACTGACGAGTGCGCGCCGGCCGAACCGCCGCGTTCCCGTCGTCCCCGCTCTCCGTGGTCGCTCCCGCCGCCAACCACGGGCAACGCTTGCCGTAACTGACGGTTATTCGTCCGTCGAAGATTATGCACCTGATACATGAACCGAGGCTTCCGCACGCTCGGCCTCCACGCCGGACAGGACCCGGACCCGGCGACAGGGGCCCGCGCCCCGCCGCTCTATCAGACCACGTCGTACGTCTTCGACGACGCGGACCACGCCGCGGACCTGTACGCCCTCGAAGCCGACGGCGACGTCTACTCCCGCATCTCCAATCCGACGACCCGCATCCTCGAACGCCGCCTCGCCGCCCTCGAAGCGGGCGTCGACGCGGTCGCCACCGCCTCGGGGATGGGTGCCCTCGACGCGCTCACGACCGTCCTCGCGTCCGTCGGCGACAACGTCGTCCTCTCGGAGGACATGTACGGCGGCACGGCCTCGTACTTCTCGAAGACCGCCGTCAGACGCGGCATCGAACCCCGGACCGTCGACACCCTCGACGTGGACGCCTACGAGGAAGCCATCGACGACGACACCGCCTTCGTTCACGTCGAGACGGTGGCGAACCCCTCGCTGAAGACGCCGGACTTCGCGGCCGTCGCCGAGGTCGCCCACGAGCACCGCGTCCCGCTCGTCGTCGACAACACGTTCGCCACGCCCGCGCTCTGCCGGCCCATCGAGCACGGCGCCGACATCGTCTGGGAGTCGACGACGAAGTGGCTCCACGGCTCCGGCACGACCGTCGGCGGTGTCGTCGTCGACGGCGGAACCTTCCCGTGGGACGCGGCCGACTACGACGAACTCTCCGGGGAGAACCCCGCGTTCGGCGTCGACTTCGTCGAGCGGTTCGGCGAGCGCGCCTTCGCCGAGGCCGTCCGCCAGCGCGCCGTCAGGAGCACCGGCAGTTGCCAGTCGCCGTTCGACGCGTGGCAGACCTTGCAGGGCGTCGAGACGCTCGCGCTCCGGATGCGCGCCCACTGCGACAACGCCCGCCAAGTCGCCGAGTTCCTCCGCGACCGCGACGGCGTCGCGTGGGTCACCTACCCCGGCTTCGAGGACCACGAGACCCACGACCTCGCCTCGGAGTACCTGCAGGGCGGCTACGCCGGCATGGTCACCTTCGGCCTCGACGGCGAGGACGACGAGGCGGCCTACGGGGCCGCAAAAACCGTCTGCGAGTCGGTCGACCTCGTGAGCTTCCTCGCCAACATCGGCGACGCGAAGTCGCTTCTCATCCACCCCGCGTCGACCACGCACGCCCAGCTCTCGATGGACGAACAGTGCGCGGCGGGCGTCGAACCCGATATGCTCCGGCTGTCTGTCGGCATCGAGGACGCCGACGACATCATCGCCGACCTCGATCAGGCAATCGAACACGCCTTGGGTCAGCAGGCCGACGGGGACTCGAAGAGACAATGAGCCGCACGCGAACCACGCCCGGTCGCCGGGTCGAATCCGACGTCGTCGACATCGGGGAACACGAGTTCGAGTCGGGCGAGATACTGCCCGACCTGAAAGTCGCCTACGAGGCCTACGGCGAGTTCGACGGGCAGAACGCCGTCCTCGTCTGTCACGGGCTCACCGGGAGCCAGCACGTCGCCGGCCACGGCACCGACTCGGGCGTCTCCGGGCAGGCCCGCGCGTGGTGGGGCGACATCGTCGGGCCGGGGAAGGCGCTCGACACGAACGACTACTACGTCATCTGCGTGAACGTTCCGGGGTCGTGTTACGGCACCAGCGGCCCGGCCAGCGAGGGGCCGGACGGCGAGCCGTGGGGGACCGACTTCCCGCCGGTCACCGTCCACGACTGGACCCGCGCCCAGCGCCGCCTGCTCGACCACCTCGGCGTCGGCCGCTTACACGCCGTCGTCGGCGGCTCCGTCGGCGGCATGAACGCCCTCGACTGGGCCGTGCAGTTCCCCGACGACGTGGAGCGCCTCGCGGTCGTCGCCTCCGCGGCCCGCCTCGACTCGCAGTGTCTCGGTATCGACGCCGTCGCCCGCCGCGCCATCACCTCGGACCCGAACTGGAACGGCGGCGACTACTACGGCGAGGACCGTCCCTCGCCCGACGCGGGCCTCGGCCTCGCCCGCCAACTCGGCCACCTGATGTACCTCTCGAAGGACTCGATGGAGCGCAAGTTCGGCCGGCGCTCCGCCGGCCGCGGCGACCGCGGCGACGCCTTCCCGTCGGACCCCGCGGCCGCCTTTTTCCCGTACCGCGAGGTCGAGTCCTACCTCGACTATCAGGCCGAGAAGTTCGCCGAGCGCTTCGACGCCAACGCGTATCTGTACCTCACGCGCGCCATGGACGACTTCGACCTCTCGGAGGGCTACGAGTCCGACGCGGCCGCCCTCGCCGCCTTCGAGGGCGAGTCGCTCCTCGTCTCTTTCACCGGCGACTGGCATTTCACGACCGAGCAGTCCGAGTCGCTGGCGGGCGCGTTCCGCCGCGTCGACGTGCCGGTCGCCCACCACGTCGTCGAGTCCGACCACGGCCACGACGCGTTCCTCGTCGAACCCGAGAAGGTCGGGCCGCCGCTCGGCGACTTCGTCGACGAGGGCGTCGCGGGTCGCGCCGTAACCGACACCGCGACCGACGGCGGCGACCCCGACGAGGAAGAGGACTTCGCGCCCGTTCACTCCTCGCTGTTCTCGCGCTGAGACGCGGGCGGTCGTCGCGGCGTTTCGCCCCCGGTTCTCAGGGGTTTCCCGTCGACTGCTACCGCGTCGCAGAACCCGGCGGGAATTGCGACCGCCACCGCGCTTTACCCTCGTCCGCTTCGACGGTCGAGGTATGAGCGACGACGACAGCCCGGGCTTCCACACGCGGAGCCTCCACGCCGGACAGAGCCCCGACTCAGCGACGGGCGCGCGCGCGCCGCCGCTGTACCAAACTACCTCGTACGTCTTCGAAGACGCCGCCGACGCCGCCGCGCAGTTCGCCCTCGAAAAGCCGGGCCACATCTACTCGCGGCTGATGAACCCGACCGTCGGGATGTTGCAGGAGCGCCTCGCGTCGCTCGAAGGCGGCGTGGGCGCGGTCGCCACGTCGTCCGGGATGGCCGCGTTCGACCTCGCCACCTTCCTGCTCGCCTCGGCCGGCGACAACATCGTCTCCGCGTCGTCGCTGTACGGCGGGACCTACACCTACCTCACCCACACCGTCGAGCGCCGCGGCGTCACGACCCGGTTCGTCGACACCCTCGACGTCGACGCCTACGAGGAGGCCATCGACGACGATACCGCCTTCGTCCACCTCGAAACCATCGGCAACCCGGCGCTCGTGACGCCCGACATCGAGGCCATCGCCGAGGTCGCCCACGACCACGGGACGCCGCTTTTCGTGGACAACACGTTCGCGACGCCCTACCTCTGCAACCCCATCGAACACGGCGCGGACCTCGTCTGGCAGTCCACGACGAAGTGGATTCACGGGGCCGGCACGACCATCGGCGGCATCCTCGTCGACGGCGGCACCTTCCCGTGGGACGAGTACGCCGACGACTACCCCGAAATCGCGAAGCCGAACCCGGCGTACCACGGCGTCAACTTCGACGAGACGTTCGGCCCCGCCGGCTTCACCTACGCCGGCATCGCCCGCGGCCTGCGCGACCTCGGCAACGCCCAGTCGCCGTTCGACGCGTGGCAGACCCTCGAAAAGCTCGAATCGCTCCCGCTTCGGATGCGCGCCCACTGCGAGAACGCGCAGGCCGTCGCGGAGTTCCTCGACGACCACGAGAAGGTGTCGTGGGTGAACTACCCCGGCCTCGAATCCCACGAGACCCACGAGGAGGCGTCGAAGTACCTCGACGGCGGCTACGGCGGCATGATAACGTTCGGCCTCACCGACGGCTACGAGGCCGCCAAGGGCACCGTCAACAACGTCGAACTCGCGTCGCTCCTCGCCAACGTCGGCGACGCGAAGACGCTCGTCATCCACCCGGCGTCCACGACGCACCAACAGCTCACCGAAGACGAGCAGGCCGCCGCGGGCGTCACGCCAGACATGGTCCGGCTGTCGGTCGGCATCGAGGACGTCGACGACATCATCGACGACCTCGATCAGGCGATTCGCGCCGCGTCGAACTGAGCGCGCTCGCCTCGGACGAGTCGCTCCCGGTCGCCCCGTCGTCGGTGTCGGTGTCGGTGTCGGTGTCGGTGTCGGTGTCGGTGTCGGTGTCGGCGTCATCGTTGGCGTCAGCGTCGGCGGCGTCGTCGTCGTCGGACTGACTGGACACCGACCGCTGTCCCTTTTGTGCCTGCGCCAGTAGGTAACTTCGTGGTAGAAGCACTCCTCTTCGTCGGTCTCTTGGTGGCAGTGTTCGTCGGATTCAACATCGGCGGCTCGTCCACGGGGGTCGCCTTCGGCCCCGCGGTCGGGAGCGACGTGCTCGGGAAACTCGCCGCCGCGGCGCTGATGACCGGGTTCGCGCTCCTCGGTGGGTGGACCCTCGGGAGGGAGGTCGTCGCCAAGATGGGCGGCGAAATCGTCCCGCAAAACGAGTTCACTCTCGCGGCGAGCGTCGCCGTCCTCTTTTTCGTCGGCCTCGCGCTGTTGGTCTCCAACACCTTCGGCGTCCCCGCCTCCACGTCGATGACGGCGGTCGGGGCCATCGCGGGGCTCGGCCTCGCCCACGGGTCGCTCGACGCCGGCGTGATGCTCGAAATCATCTCGTGGTGGATCGTCGCGCCGGTCATCGCCTTCTGGGTCTGTGCGGTCATCGGGCGGTACGTCTATCCCTACCTCGACGCGTGGCTCAAACTCGACCGGAGTCCCGGCGCGCTCGTCGCGCTCGACCGCGACGGCGGCGTCCCGCGGCCGCGACTCGGACCGAACACGACCTACCGCGAGTTCGGAAGCACCGTCCTCGTCGTCGTCGTCGCCTGTTACATGGCGTTCTCCGCGGGCGCGTCGAACGTCGCCAACGCGGTCGCCCCGCTCGTCGGCAACGGCGCGCTCGAGATGAACACGGGCATTCTCGTCGCCGGCGGCGCTATCGGCGTCGGCGCGTTCACCATCGCCCGCCGGACGCTCGACACGGTCGGCAACGACCTCACGCAACTGCCCATCCTCGCGGCGCTCATCGTCGAGGCGGTGAGCGCGTCGCTCATCTCCTTCCTGTCGGCCATCGGCATCCCCGCCAGTCTCGCCGTGAGCGCGACGATGTGTATCGTCGGACTCGGCTGGGGCCGGGCGACCCGCACCGTCACCATCGGCGAGGCACTGAGCGGCGGCGAGGCCCCGAAGGTGTCGGTCAACGCGCTCGCCGCCGAGCGAGAGGACGAGGTGCCGAAGATGGGCGAGGAAGCGCCGGACGAACTCTCCGCACAGGACCTGTTCGACCCCGGCACGACCGGGCGCGTCATCTTCTTTTGGATGCTCACGCCCTCGCTTTCGGCGCTCGCGTCGTACGCGTTATTCTCGGCTAACATTATCTGACGCGCTCACCCGTCGCGGCCGCCGTTCCGGGACTATCACGGTCAACAATGAAACAAACGGAGCCATCGCCGCGGTGCGAATCGAATTCGGCGCACGGAACAGCAAAGTCTAATGGGGTGGCCTTCGAATCCTCTGTCGATGCCCACGGTAACCTACCTCAACTACGAAGTTCTCGACGACAACGGCTGGGACCTCGACGACGACGACCTCTTTGAAGAGGCGGCTGACGCCGGTCTCGACGCGGAAGACTACGGTGAGATGGAAGTCAACCAGGGCGAGTACATCCTGGAAGCCGCCGAGGCTCAGGGCTACGACTGGCCCTTCAGCTGTCGCGCAGGTGCCTGTGCGAACTGTGCGGCCATTCTGAAAGAGGGCGAAATCGAGATGGACATGCAGCAGATTCTCTCGGACGAAGAAGTCAACGAGAAGGACGTCCGTCTCACCTGCATCGGTTCGCCTATCGAGGACGAGGTCAAGATCGTCTACAACGCGAAGCACCTCGACTACCTGCAGAACCGCGTCATCTGAGGCGTTCACCCGCACATTTCTTTCGACGCACCGACCCGTGACCCGCGGGTACGCCGTTTGTCCGCCCCGCGAATCGCGAGGCCGACAGCGATTTGTCCCGCGACGCAGTCGCTTTTCCCGTGTCGAGGCTCACGACCGCCGTCCGCGAGCTCCGTGCCGACCTGCCCTTCCCGACCGAAGCGACCGAACTCGGTCGAATCGGACTGTTTCTCGCCTGTCTCACGGTGGCGAGCGCGGTCAGCTACTGGGTGGCGCTCAGAGTTCTCGGCGTCCCGGTGGTCGGCGCGCTCGCGTCGCCGAACGTCGCCGGACTCGCGGTTCCGACGCTCGCCTACGCGCGCTCCCGCGGCGTCTCGCTCCCGTTCGGACTCCCCGAGCGCTCCCGCATCGCCGACGCGCTGGCGGCGGTCCTCGCGCCGGGTCTCGCCGTCGTCGCGGCGAGCGCCCTCCTCGCGGTCGGATTCGACGCCTCGTTCGCCGCGCTCGTCGGGTGGACGTACCACCCCGAGGCGTCGGTCGCGACGGCGGCAGTTCAGGCCGCCGAAGACGTGGCGCTCGCGGGGCTCGGGTTCGGACTCCTCGTCGCGGTCGTGTTCGACCGCGCCTCGTCGCGGATCGGACTCTCGCCCGCTCGCGCGGTCGTCGCGACGGCCGCGCTCGCGACGTTCTTTCGCTCGGTGCTCCGCGACGCCGCCTTCACGCTCGTCGTCTTCCCGAGACCGTGGCGGGTCACCATCGTCGCCCTCCTCCTCGTCGCCGCCGTCTGCGGTTGCGTCGCCGCCGGCGTGGCGTACCGATGCGCGGTCGAGCGGTCGCTTCGGCCCGTCTCGCGGCCGGTGCTCGCTCCCGTGTTCGCCTTCGGACTGCTCGGCCTCGCCGCCTTCGGGACCGCCTTCGCCGACGTTCCCGGCGGTATTGAGCACGCCCTCCGGGCGCTCGCGTTCGGGGTCGCCGCCTTCGGCTACCACCGCTCGGCGTCGGTGTGGGTTCCCGCGGCCGCGATGGCGCTGTTCTCGCTTTCGATTCGACTCGTCGGCTTCGTCGAACTCGCGGCGTTCTGACCTCCCAGCGGGGTCGGTTTCAGGATTGATACCCGTCCCGAACACCTAACTCCCCTGCCCCCAGTCTGCGGGTATGTTCGGTATCGGCACGCTCCCCGACCTCCTGCGGTTGGCGGTGCTCCCCGTTCTCGCGTGGACCGCGGTACGCGACGTTCGCACGCGCCGCGTCCCCAACGTCGTCTGGTATCCGCTGGCGGCGCTGGGCGTCGTCCTGCTCGCGTGGGAACTGGTCGGCCACCTCCCGCCCGAGACCGTCTTCGACCGACTCTACCTGATTCGCGTCGGCGTGAGCGTCTGTCTCGTCGTCCCGCTTTCGTATCTGTTCTGGCGGCTCGGCGGCTTCGGCGGCGCGGACGCGAAGGCGCTCATGGTGTTCGCCGTCCTGCTCCCGACGTTTCCCAGCTACACCCTCGCCGGGACGGAGTTCCCGCTCGCCGCCACCCGCCTCGGCGTCTTCTCGATGACGGTTCTCACGAACACGGTCATCGCCGGCCTCGCCTACCCGCTTTTCCTCGCCGCCCGAAACCTCGCCGACGGCGAGTTCGAGTTCCCCATCTCGTTCGTCGGCCGCCGCGTCTCCGTGTCGTCGCTCTCGACGGCCCACGGCCGCCTGTTCGAGTCGCCCGAGGGCGTCACGCGGAACGGCCTCGACCTCGACGCGCTCCGGATGTACCTGCGCTGGCGCGGCCTGACGCTCGCGGACCTGCGTTCGAACCCGGACGCGCTCCGCGACCCCGACAGCATCGACGAGACGTTCGACCCGACGGACGGCGCGGTCCACCGCGCGGCCACCGACGGCGGCACGTCGACCGATTTCGACGGCGACGGCGAGACCGCGGACGCCGCCGGAGGAGACGCCGCCGGAGACGACGGCCGCGAAGCCGACTCGGACGCGTCGTCCGACGACCCGTGGGGTGCGGCCCGGTTCCTCGACAGCATCGAGGGGAGCGCCTACGGCACGTCGCCCGAGAAACTCCGCGGCGGACTGGACCTCGTGGCGTCCCGCGAGTCGGTGTGGATCTCCCCGGGCATTCCGTTTCTCGTCCCCATGTTCGTCGGCCTCGTCGTCGCGTTCGTCTACGGCGACGTCCTCTTCGGCATTCTCGGCGCGCTCGGTATCGTCTGAGTCGCCGCGGAGAACCGGCCGGGCGCGCCTTTCGCGCGGCGACGCACAAGAGATAACCCCCACGACCGCGTGCCCCGAATCATGACCGTCGATGTCGACTTCGGCGAGGACGGGCTCGTCCCCGCCGTGGCGCAGGACGCCGACTCCGGAGAGGTGCTCATGCTGGCGTACGTCTCGCCGGAGGCGCTCGACCGGACCATCGAGACGGGCCGGGCGCACTACTACTCGCGGAGCCGCGACGAACTCTGGGAGAAGGGGGCTTCGAGCGGCCACACACAGGAGATTCGGGAGGTCCGCGTCGACTGCGACGCCGACACCCTGCTGTACCTCGTCGACCAGAACGTCGGCGCGTGCCACACCGGCCACCGGTCGTGTTTCTACCGCACCGTCGAGGGCGAGCACGTCGGCGAGCGCGTCTTCGACCCCGACGCGGTCTACGGCGACGAGTGACCGATGCGAGCCGACCGATGACGGGCGCGACCGGCGCGACGACCACGGCGACCCCCGTGGCGACCGACCGATGACCGCGGCCGCGGGCCGATGCTGAGCGTCAATCCGATTTCGCTGGTCGCCGTCGTCGTGGGACTGAGCTGTTTCGCCCTCGGCGGCCGACTGCTCAAGAGCGCCGCGGCCGCCCGCCGGGTCGCCCGCTCGGACGACCCGGAGTTCGTCCTCGACCCGACCCGCGAGGACCCGCCGGACGACGAACTCGACGGCGACGACCTCGAACGCGGCTTCATGCTGTTGGTGTTCGGCGCGCTGGCGCTCCTGTTCGCGGCGATTAGCCTGTGAGGAACGGAAAACGTCAGCGTGGAACCGCTCCGAGTCGAGCGTCCGCGCCATGATACGGTCGATGAGTTTTATCTCGGCTGTCAGCCCGCTCTTCCAAGAGGGAGTGATGAACCTCGACGTGATCGACGAAATCAACGTTATACTGGACGATACTGTGTGGGACGCCCCCGCAGACGTCGTCGGTGGATGCTTTGATTCTCACGAGGAGATCGGTGTACCTACTACATTCACAACCCAAGATAGCAGGTCGGTACCGGGGCTACAAATCGCCGACTTAGCGGCCTACTCGTGGCATCGAAACCAGCGGAAAGGCGACTGTGCCGTCGCTAGTAACGTAGTTCGAGACCACCGACTCTAAGGTAAAATCCACCCCGAAAGAGAACTCAGCCCCTGCAGAGAGGGATCATCGCTTCCCTTTCGACGGTAAGCGGACGCCGGGAGGGCTCAGCCCCTACAGAGAGGGCTCATTGTTCCTCCAGCGTCACTTCTCGATTAAATCGTTAACCGACAAAATTCTTAAACTTTAGTAAATACCCTTAGACATCTACAAACGGGTCTTTTGGGGCTCTAAAGCCGAATTTGGTTCTGGGTCCGGAAGTCTTAACGAAGCATCTGAAGGGGGTTTGATGTGTTGCGGGTTGTCCCGATGAGCATCTCCCGTTCAAAAAAGCGTTGTTCGGACCGATTACAGCGTCGCGACCGCGCGTCGGAGCGCGTCGGCGGCGTCCTCGGCGAGTTCGGTCGCGCGCTCCTCGGAGCGACCTTCGGCGTAGACGCGGACCTTCGGCTCGGTTCCCGAGGGTCGGACGAGCACCCACGCGTCGCCGTAGTCGAGGCGGTAGCCGTCTGTCGTGTTCGGCGTCGCGTCGGCCGATTCGGCGTAGTCGGCGGCGGCGTTGAGCATCGCCGTCAACTCGGCTTCCTCGTCGTATTCGAGGTTGATGCGGACGTTGTCGTAGCCCTCGTAGGGCGCGACGAGTTCGCTCGGCGGGCGCTCGGCGACGAGTTCGAGGAACTTCGCCGCGATGTACGCGCCGTCGCGGACGAGGCGGTAGTTGGGGTAGAACACGCCCCCGTTGCCCTCGCCCGCGACGGGGACGTTCCGGCCCTCGCGCCAGAGTTCGCGGACGCGGGTGATGAGGTTCGTCGCGCCGATGGGCGTGAGTTCGAGGTCGGCACCGACCTCCTCGCAGACGTCGACGAGGCGCTGGGAGACGTTCACCGCGGAGACGGTCGCGTCGCCCGGTTCGAGGGCGGCGGCCGCGAGGGCGGCCAGCGACGCCTCGCCGGAGATGCACTCGCCGCGTTCGTTCACGAAGACGGCCCGGTCGGCGTCGCCGTCGTGAGCGATTCCCACGTCGGCGTCGGTCGCGCGGACGAGGCGTTCGAGGTCGCGGAGGTTCTCGGGGACCGGCTCGGACTGACGACCGGGGAAGTGACCGTCGGGCTGGGCGTTGACGGTGCGGACCTCACAGCCGAGTTCGCGGAGGAAGTCGGGCGTGACGAGCGACCCGGCACCGTGGCCGGGGTCGACCGCGACCGTGAGGTTCGCGTCGGCGATCTGCTCGCGGTCGACGTTGGCGAGGAGGTCCTCGCGGTAGTCGTCGTTCGCGGTCTCGACCGACCGGACGCTCCCGACGGCGTCCCACTCGGCCACGTCGAACTCCTCGGCGAGGATGTGGTCTTCGATGCGCTCTAGCTCCTCGACGGCGAGTTCGACGCCGTCGTCGCCGACGAGCTTGACGCCGTTGAACTCCGGGGGGTTGTGCGAGGCCGTGATGACGACGCCGGGAACGGACTGATTCTCGCAGTAGCGGACCGCCGCGGGGGTGGGGACGACGCCGAGGTCGTCCACGTCGACGCCGACGCTCGCCAGTCCGGACTCGGCGGCGTTGACGAACATCTCGCCCGTGGTTCGGGTGTCGCGTGCGATGGCGACCCGGTCCGCGTTCCAGACCGTGCCGGCGGCCTTCGCGACGCGGAGGACGAACTCCGGGGTGAGGCTCTCACCCACCACGCCGCGGGTACCGCTGGAACCGAAGAGTTTCATTGAGTGTGTGTGAACTCCGGCGCGACAAAGCCGTTCCGACCTGTTGGTTATCTTGTTACGTTCGTCGCCCGATTGGAGTCGCCCACTCCGGGGTGTCGCATCCGAGTCGCCGTATCCGGTGCGTTTACGCACGCCGCTCGCCCACGGTGACGTATGTTCCCGGAGTTCGAAGTCGTCCCCGCGGTCGACATGCAAGACGGCGAGGTCGTCCAGCTCGTACAGGGCGAACGCGGCACCGAGAAGACGTACGGCGACCCGGTCGAGGCCGCCCGCCGCTGGGTCGACGCCGGCGCGGAGACGCTCCACCTCGTCGACCTCGACGGCGCGTTCGAGGGCCAGCGGAAGAACGCCCCGGCGGTCGACGCCGTCCTCGACGCGGTCGACGTGCCGCTCCAACTCGGCGGCGGCATCCGCACCGCCGCCGACGCCCGCGACCTCTTGGACCGCGGCGTCGACCGCGTCATCCTCGGTACCGCGGCCGTCGAGAGCCCCGACATCGTCGCCGAACTCGCCGCCGACTACCCCGACGGCGTGATGGTCAGCCTCGACGCGAAAGACGGCGAGGTCGTCGTCTCCGGGTGGACCGAGGGCACCGGCCTCAACCCCGCAGAGGCGGCCGCTCGCTACGAGGACCTCGGCGCGGCGGCCATCCTCTTTACCGACGTTGACGTGGAGGGGCGACTCGAAGGCGTCCACCTCGATACGACCTCGGCGGTCGTCGACGCGGTCGACATCCCGGTCGTCGCTTCCGGCGGCGTCGCCTCGCTCGACGACGTCCGTGCGCTCCGCGAGGCGGGCGCGGCGGCGACCGTCGTCGGGACCGCGCTCTACGAGGGGCGGTTCACGCTCGAAGAAGCCATGGAGGCGTAGCCGAGTCACCGGCGCACCGAGACGCGCCCGAGACGCCGCGCGGCGCTACGCGTCGAGGTACGGGCCGACGGCCGCGACGAGGCTCTCGACCGTCCCGTACACGCCGACGGCGACGAACAGCGCGCCGATACTCACGGTCACGGGGCGCGAGGTCGCGAGGAAGGGACCGGCGAGGACGAGCATACTGACCGTCACGACGTCCCGTTTCGGACTGCCGGTCGCTCCGCGCCGCATCAGTCGCTCGCCCCCGGACGACTCGGCTCCCGCCGCATCGATTCGGTCTCTCCCATTTCAGACGCCCCCGCCGAGCACCGCCGCCGCGACCGCGAGCGTCACCAGCGCGACGCCGAGCGCGACAGCGACCCCGGACCCCGCGGTGAGCAGGAGTCCCCCGACGCAGATGGTGTACCCCACCACCACCGCTCCCTTTCGCTGCATACCCCACCCTACGCGTCCGAAACCATGAACGTCCGTCAGACGGGCGTCTGACGCGGACGGCCTCGCAGTCGACCTCGTTCGACGACGAGAATCCCTATATGCGCGGCCCGCCTCGAACGCGACATGAGCGACGCCGACCGACGCGCGGCCGTCTCCCGCGAGACGTCCGAGACGACCATCGACGTGACGCTGTCCATCGACGGCGACGGCGACGCGGTCGTCGACACCGGTATCGGATTCTTCGACCACATGCTGGAGGCCTTCGCCAAACACGGCCTGTTCGACCTGACCGTCCAGTGCGACGGCGACCTCCACATCGACGACCACCACACCGTCGAGGACGTGGCTATCGTCCTCGGCGAGGCGTTCACCGAAGCGCTCGGCGACAAGCGCGGCATCGTCCGCTACGCCGACCGGAAAGTCCCGCTCGACGAGGCCGTCGCCTCGGTCGTCGTGGACGTGTCGGGTCGCCCCTTCTTCGAGTTCTCGGGCGAGTTTTCCCAGCCTTCCGTCGGCGAGTTCACCAGCCACATGGCCGAGCACTTCGCCATGTCGCTCGCCATGAACGCCGGCCTCACGCTCCACGCGGGCGTCGAGGGCGACAACGCCCACCACGAGGTCGAGGCGCTGTTCAAGGCGCTGGCGCGGTCGCTCGACGACGCGACCCGCGTGGACCCGCGGCGCTCGGACACGCCGAGCACGAAAGGAAAACTGTAGTCGCCGTCTTCTCTCCGTTGATTCCGCGCGTTCGACCGCTCAGGGCCGCCGGAGCGTCCCCGAGTCGTCAACGAGCAGACCGCGTTCGATAGCGTAGTCGAAGATGTCGGCGACCTCGTCGTCGTCGAGGTCGTACGCGCCGGACGCCAGCGCCTCGACCTCCGCCCGCTCGACGGGGAACTCCCGGTTCTGGAGGATGCGGATGACCTTCCGGAACTTCGGCGGCTCCTCGCCCCGGCCGGATGACTCGGGGCTAGCCTGTGTCTCCTCGGCGGCGGCCGACTCGGGTTCGTCGTCGGTCTGTTCTGCGTCGTCGGCCGGTCGGGTTTCGTCGGTCTGTTCTGTTTTGTCGGTCTGTTCTGTTTCGTCGGAGTCGTCGGCCTCGCCCGGCGAGTCGTGGTTCGCTGGCTCCGGCGGCGTCGGCGCGGGGTCGACCGCGTTCACGTCGACCGAGGCGGCCTCGCCGACCGACCCGCTCGCGGTCCGTTCCGGTGCCGCGGACGCGCCCGTCTCGGCCCGCGCGTCGTCGGCCACGTCTACGTCGGCATCGACGCCGAGCCGGGAGAGAAGCGGTGCGATGACCTCGCTCAGGGTCTCCTCGCAGTGCTCGCAGAGGACGACGCGGCGCTGGTCGTCGGCCGGCGTCAACGCCGGTGGCAGTACCTCGAACACGCCGACGGCGTCGGCCCCACAGAAGTCGCAGGTGCGTAGTTCGCGCATAGACGACGGGTCTCCGCGCCGACGGTTAAACCCATTCCCCGGCCGCGGCGGCGATGGCCTGCTCGCGGGGTCGCCCCCGGACCCCTCGGCCGTGGCGTCGTCGGTGACGGACCACTTAATGTACCCGCCCGCAAATCCCCCGACCAACGAATGTTCGACGAGATTATGGAGAAGTTCGAGGGCAGTCCGAGCCAGCAGGCTGTCATTCGGCTCCTCTTGGAACGGGGCTTTTCCGTCAACGACCAGGGACGGGTCGTCTCGGGCGGCATCGAGATACCGAACACCGGCATCGCCCGCGAGGCCGACGTCGACCGGCGGGTCGTCGACTCGACGACCGACGCCATCCTCGACGACGAGGAGCTTCGACGAATCTTCCAGAACATCTCGTCGATTCCGAGCCTGATGGACCTCGCGCCGGTGCTCGATCTCTCCGTGCTCACCGTGGAGGTCGCCGACGCCGACGAGCCCGGCATCGTCGCCACCGTCACCTCGAAACTCGCCGACGCGAGCATCTCGATTCGCCAGACGATAAGCGAGGACCCCGAGTTCACCGACGACCCGAAGCTCTACATCATCACCGACGAGCCGATTCCCGGCGACCTGCTCAACGACCTGTCGAACCTCGATTTCGTCCGTCGCATCACTATCGCCTGAGCCGGCCCGTCGGCCCCGCGAATATTCTGTCAACGGCGCAATAAGATTCTTGTGACCTCACGCGGTAGGTGTTCACATGGGTACCATGCGAAGTTGCATGTGCTGTGGTGAGCCGATTTCCGAGACGCGCCACCTCTGCGGCGTCTGCATCCAAAACGGGTGTACATCGTACGCGGACGCCTGCGGTCAGTAGCGCGTCGCTGTTTGGTCCCCGTCCCCGTCTTTTCGCCATCCCTGTCCCTTCGCCGTCCGCCGCCTTCCCCGGCGAGTCCACACCGCCTGTCCCTTCGTCGGTGCGCCGCGACGCGGTGCGAACGCTTTTCCACGCCGCGCCGCCAACTCGGGAGCATGCCCGACGCCTATCGAACCGTCGCCGGCCGGGCCGACGCCCGCTTCGAGGTGAACGGCTCGGAGTTCATCGGCTACGTCTCCCCCGCGGAGACGGTCGAGGAGGCGGAGGCGTTCGTCGCCGAAATCGAGGAGCGCCACCCCGACGCCACCCACAACGTCCCCGCCTACCGGGTGCCCGCGGGGTCGGCCTCGTCGTCGGTCCCCGGCGGGGGGAGCGTCATGCTCCGCGAGTACCAGAGCGACGACGGCGAGCCGAGCGGCTCGTCGGGCAAACCGGCGCTCAACGTCCTCGTCCAGCAGGACGTGCGCAACGTCGCCGTCGTTGTGACGCGCTACTACGGCGGCACCAACCTCGGCGTCGGCGGCCTCGCCCGCGCGTACTCCCGGGCCGTGAAGGAGGCGCTTGACGCCGCGGGCGTCGTCGAGGAGATACCCCACGAGCGGTTCACCGCGACCGTCGAGTACGACGACTCGGGGAGCGTTCGCGGGCTCTTAGAGAGCGCGGGCGTCGAGTTCGACGCCGCCTACGAGGCCGAGGTGTCTTTCGAGGTCCGCGTCCCGGTCGAGGACGGCCCGGACCTCCGCGACCGAATCCGGAGCGCGACCAGCGGCCGCGCGGATATCGAGTAACCCGGGCGCGAAGTTCTGTTTTCGGCGGTCAGTCGGTCGGTTCGGCCTGCTCCGCGACGGTCGGCGCGGCCTTGTCGCCCGCCTCGCGGCGGTTCTTCACGGCCAGCGCGCCGAACAGCGCCCCGCCGACTGCGCGCATGGCGAGGTCGACGGGGACCGTGTTGGGAACCTCCCCGACGAGTCCGAGGAAGCCGCCGAGGTCGAACGCGGCGTTCAACAGGAGCATCGGCGCCATGAGGAGGAACGCCGAGAGGGCGAACAGGGCGCGTTCGGTCTGCGACACGCGGCTGTAGAGGTAGCCGATGACGGTCGCGCCGAGTCCGATAACGCCGACGAAGACGCCCGCGACCGGGATGACCACCTCGGGAACGAAGTAGCCGACGTCGGCCACGTCGGCGAACGTGATGACCGCCGCGGCCTCGCCCCGTCCGCGGAGGAGCAGGATGCCCGGCGTGAGGGCGAACGCGAACGGCACGATTGCCTTGTTGAGCGACAGCGAGAACGCCTTCGTCCCGGTCCGGAACGGATTGGACCGGGCGATGCCGGAGGCGGCGTACGCCGCGACCGCCACCGGCGGTGTGATGTCCGCTATCACCCCGAAGTAGAGGATGAACAGGTGGGCCGCGAGCAGTGGAATATCCGAGGACTGCGCGATGGCGGGCCCGAGCAGTGAGACGAGGATGATGTACGTCACCGTCGTCGGCATCCCCATCCCGAGGATGATTGAGGCGATGGCGGTGAAAAGCAGTAAGAGGACGATAGAGCCGCCTGCGACCGCTTTGATGAGTGCGGTCAGGTTCGGGCCGAGGCCGGTCGCGCTGACGACGCCGGGGATGATACCCGCGGCGGCGACGGCGACGACCACCTCGGTCGACGTTCGCGCGCCGGAGTCCATCGACTTCCCGATGAACGTCACGTAGCGGAAGACGTTCAGGTCCGACAGCGACGGCCGCGAGACCGCGGTCGCGACGTTGTCGGCCGCCTCGTCGACCGCGTCGTCGAACTCTAACAGCGGCGAGTCGAGCGCCGGTCGGACGAGCATCACGACGAGACTGACGACGATGGCGATGATGCCGAGGTCGCCGGCCGTGGCGAAGAGCGCGGCGGTCGCGCCGAGCGGTTCGCCGGTCCCGCCCGTGACCGCGTCGACGACGCCGACGCCGGTGGCGACGTACGAGCCGAGTTGCGCGACGAACGCCGCCGCGATAGCGCCCAAGAGGGGGACGCGGGTCCGCTTGCTGTACGCCGCGACGACGGACAGAAGCGCCATGATGGCGATGAGCGTGAACCACGCCGAGCGCGCGACCGTCAGGCGCTCGACAAGCAGGTAGTACATGAGCAACACGAGCGGGATGAGGTAGAACCACCCGCGGGCGAGGTGCTTGCCGAGGTCGACGACCTCGGAGCGGTCGAGGCCGCCGATGCCCGTCCGGGTCGCTTCGAGGTGGACCATCACCCACACGCCGAAGAAGAACACCACCGCGGGGATGGCCGCCGCGATGATGATGTCGGAGAAGGGGACGCCGATGAACTCTATCATGAGGAACGCCGCCGCGCCCATCACCGGCGGGAGAATCTGGCCGCCGGAGGAGGCGGAGGCCTCGACGGCCCCGGCGAACTCCGGGCGGTAGCCGGAGCGCTTCATCAGCGGGATAGTGAACGCGCCGGTCGTTACCGTGTTCGCGATGGAGGAGCCCGAAATAGTCCCCATGAAGCCGGACGCGAGGATGGACGCCTTCGCCGGGCCGCCCTTGCGGGTCCCGGTCGCGGCGTACGCGAGGTCGATGAACCACTGGCCGGCCCCGGACATCTCCAGGAACGCTCCGAACAGGATGAAGATGTAGATGAACTGCACGGAGACGGTGACCGGGATGCCGAAGACGCCGTTTTCGGTGTTGTACCAGAGGTTCTGGACGATGTTCGCCCACGTCCCCTCGGGGATGGACAGCACGCCGACCAGCGGCGTCGACGGCGAGATGAGGTAGCCGAACTTCGCGTAGACGATGAACGAGGCGACGATAACCATCAGGTAGAACCCGAGCGAGCGGCGGGTCGCCTCCAAGACGAGGAGGACGCCGACCGCGCCGAGGAAGAACGGGTAGGACACGTCCGCGAAGGGGAGCACGCCGATGACTGCGACGACCGCGTCGGCGAGGAAGCCGAGCGGCCCGAGCGCGTCACCCAACGAGACGAACGGTGCGCCGAGGTACTCGGCGACCGTCCGACCGGCTTCGAGGCCGAACACGCGAAGTTGCTGTATCTCGGACCACTCGAACACCATGTAGGCCGCCGTGGCGACGGCGAGCACGATGCAGAACACGTCGAGCGGCGTCACGCGCTCGCGGTCGGGGTCGACCGCGAGCCATCGGACGAACCGGCGGAGCGCCGCGGCACCGCGGGTGAGCGGGTGGTCCTCGCCGAGGTTCGACGCGAGGCTCGGGACCACGCGACCGAGTGCCGTGGCGAACCTGCCGTGGCCGGTCGTCGCCGGGAAGAGAGTGAACGCCAACACGAGCGCGAAGGCGACGTGAATCGAGTTCACTTGCAGGAGTTGGAGCGCGCCGAGCGACACCTCGCCGACGAGCGGCAGTGTGGCGGCGAACTCGAAGCCGCGGGCGGCCAACCACGACTGGAAGACGGAAAACGAGATGGCGACGAGCGACGTGAGAATCGCCGCCCAGCCCGAGAGCGTCCGCTTTCGGTCGATGCCCTCCAGCATCTCCTGTGCCTCCTCTTCGGATAGTTCTTCGTCGGTACTCGCGGCCTCGCGGTCGTCGTCCGCGGGCGGTTCGCCGCCGTCGGTTCGAACCGGCGGGTCGCCCGGTGCCGCGCCGGACTCCGGTCCGGACCGTGAGGCGTCTTCGTCGTCGGGGCCGTCGGGTCGGCCCTCGTCGTGTGTTCGGTTCATCGTTGGTCAGTGGAGGGCGGCGTCGAGGACGGAGCGGTGCGTGACGTACAGGCGGACCGAGCGCGCGTCGGAGAGCGCCACGAGGTCGTAGGTCTGGTCACCGACGTGTAGCTTGTGGCCGGCGATGCGGCCGGGTTTGACGTACAGGTCCTCGTAGCTCCCCTCGGGGTCGAAGACGAACGAGCCGTTCTCGGTCGTCACGTTCGCCCGCGCGGGGAGGCCCGCACCGTAGGACTTGAACTCCATTCTGGTCATGACGAGCTCGCCCCCTTGGACGGCGTAGGCGTCGAGGACGCGCGTCTTCTCGACGCTGTGGGTGTATTCGAGCGCGACGGTCGTGTTCTCTTCGACCGGAATCGTCTGTAGTCGCTCGCCGGTCTCGGCGTCTTCGACGACGAGCGCCTGTCCGGCCGGGACGGCGGCGCTCCCGCCGACGGCGACTGCCAGCACCGCGACTACGACGAGGAGGCGTGTGGGTGTCGAATCAAGCATCGAAAGTGGGTAGGAAACCGCTGTTCGAAAGTGAAGCGAAGCGTCCCGCGTTAGCCGAAGTAGGCCTGCGCGCCGGGGTGGAGCTCGATGGACATGCCGTCCTGTGCGCTCTCCTTGGAGATGAACTCAGTCTTGATGGTGAGTTCGTCGACGTTCTCGAAGATGGCGCTCGTGACCGACTCGACGGTCGATTCGGGCTGTTCGGCGTTCGTCGCGATCATGGCCTGAACCGAGACGGTCGGCGCGGGGTTCTCCAGACCGTAGGTGCCCGACGGGACCTCGTCGTCGGCGTAGAACGGTGCGGCGTCCTTGACGGCCTGCCGGTTGTCGCCCTCGATGGGGACGATGCGGACGTCCTCGGTCGCGGCGAGTTCCTCGATAGCGCCGACCGGCCAGCCGCCGACGACGAACGCGGCGTCGATGTCGCCGTTCTTCAGCTGGTCGGAGGCCTGCGAGAAGCCGGTGTTCTGCTCGCTGTAGTCGGAGATGCCGAGGGCCTCGAGAATCTGGGTCGCGTTGACCTGCGTGCCGGAGCCGAGGTCACCGGTGTTGATGGTCGCACCGGAGAGGTCCGACGGCGTCTCGATGCCGGTGTCGGCGAGCGTGACGAGGTGAATCGTCTCGGGGTAGAGCGTGGCGACGCCGCGGAGGTTCTCGACGGCGTTGCCCTGAAACGCCTCGATGCCCTCGCCGTTGCGGGCGAAGTAGGCCACGTCGTTCTGAATCAGCGCGAAGTCCGCGTCGCCGCGGGCGAGGCTCCCGACGTTCTCGACGGACGCGCCGGTGGACTGCACCTGAAGCGTGAAGTCGGTCTGCGCCTCGACGACCGACTTGAACTCGTTCGAGAGGGGGTAGTACGTGCCGCCCGTGCCGCCGGCGTGCCACGAGAGTCGGGTCTCTTCGCCGCCCGTGCCGCCGGATTCGGTCGTCGTCTCCTCGGCGGCGGTAGTGGTCTCTTCGCCACCGGATTCGGTCGTCGTCGTCTCTTCGCCGCCGCCGCCGGAACAGCCGGCGAGGCCGGCGAGGCCAACGGCACCTGTCGCGGCGATAAACTGTCGGCGGTCAAGCTTCCGAGTCATATAGTGTCATTCGGCACGATACGTATTTATGGCTGTTCATGTCAACGGCCAGCTAATCCCGATGTTCCCCATTGACACTGCCAGATAGCTACCGATTTTTGAATTGTACTTCGATAACGGTGCATATCCCTGAACTGGTCGGTCGAAAGAGAACCGCAGTCTCGGGGTGTCGATTCGATTCGGTCGGGTCCCGGCGTGCCGGTCTCTCCGCGTTCGCCTTCGAATTTTTCCCGTGCGTTCTCGGGCGGTTCGACCCGAAACGAAGGGGTTCGGCGAGTCGGGTCCCGACCCCGGCACACCCCGTGCAAATACCTCTCACAGTAGTCTACTGGGGTACGGTTCGGGACGTTCGACTCGAACGAAAAACCGGCCGCCGGAAGCCTGTTTTCGACCCGAAGTGAGGGGGTTCGGACGGCGGTTCGCCGGACCCCGGCTGTCAGGCATCGGGGGACGCGACTCCGCATCGGTGCCGTCAGTCGACGATTATCTCGGAGTCCGTCGAGTCGTCCGACGACTGCGTGGGCGACATCTGTTCTTCGTATCGGGTTATCCAGTCGGCGAAGCAGGTCGGACAGAGCCGCTGGTTGTCCACGGTCGAGCCGTCGACCTGCAACTGGACCGCGCGGGCGAGGGCGTCTTCGACCGCCCGCCCACAGCCGTCGCACGGGTCGCTCATCGTCGGTACCCTCCGGTGGCGCGAGGTTCGTCCATGCGTCGGAGGTGCGCGGGCGGTAACTTAGTCGTTACCCGAATCCGGGTCGGTGGCCGAGGCGGCCGTCGACGACTCCCGCGCGTCGATGCGAGGCGCGCTGAGACCGAGTTACGTCGTGCGGAACGCGCGGTCGCCGGCGTCGCCCAGCCCGGGGACGATGTAGCCGTCGTCGTCGAGGTAGTCGTCGATGGCGACCGTCAACAGGTCGACCTCGGGGAACTCGTTGTCGACGCGGAGCAGGCCGTCGGGGGCGGAGACGGCCGAGAGGACGAACAGCTTCTCGGGGTCGACGCCCGCGTTTTCGAGGATGTGGTCGAGGACCGAGCACATCGTCGAGCCGGTGGCGAGCATCGGGTCGGCCACGATGACGGTGTCCTTCTCCGTGATTTCGGGGAGCTTCACGTAGTCGATGGTGATGGGGAAGCCGCCGTCGTCGTCCATCCCCGCCTCCTCGTCGCGGCCGGCGGAGATGACGCCCTGCTTCGCCCGTGGGAACGCCTTGAGCAGTCCCTCCACGAACGGCGTCGCGGCGCGGAGCACGTTGATGATGACGACGTTGTCGAGCCCTTTCACGCGCTCGCCGGTCGTCTCAGCCAGCGGGGTCTGGATGGTGACGTACTCGGTCTCCATCGCGCCGTCGATTATCTCGTAGCCACAGATGCGGCCGAGTTTGACGAGGCCTTTCCGGAAGGCGACCTGCGTCGTCTCCACGTCCCGGAGGCGCGAGAGCGTGTCCTTCGCCAGCGCGTGCGTGATGAGGTACGCGTCGTCTCGGTCTTCGATGGGCATCTTACTGAGAAGGCGGTTCCCCGAAGGACATAAATGCGGCTATCGGCCGCAAGCGGTTCCCTGCGGGTAGTTCACGCGTAGAGTGGGTCGGTGACTCATCCCGTGGTTTCAGTTCGTCACGAGGTACGTGACCGCCGTGAGCACGAGGGCCGCCGACGCGACGTTGACGACCGAGAAGGCCGCGAGGTCGAGGTACGACAGCCCGTAGACGACTACCGCCGCGAACGCCGTCGAGAGGACGAGGTTCATGACGAACAGTACCCGCGGGTCGCCCTCGCCCCACGCTATCTCGTCGGCTCCGCGGTCCTCGTCGTCGCGTCCGGCTCGCTCAGACTCGCCGCTCATCGTCCGCCCTCCGGGGCCGTGCCCGCGGTCGGGACCGACTCGCGCTCCCGGGTCGGCTCCGCGAGCGCGACCTCCGCGCCGGGGTCGGTCGGGTAGTCGCCGGCGTCCGCGGACGCGCCGGGGTCGAGCAAGTGGGCGTCGAGCGCGGCCGCGAGTGCGCCTTCGTCCATCCCGCGGCCGATGAACACCAGTTCGGTCCGCCTGTCGCCGTGGTCGTCGTGCCAGTCGAGTTCGGGGTGGTTGCGGCGGTAGGTGTCCTGTTCGAACTCGGGGCGCGAGGCGACCCACGGGCCGGCGGCGGCGACGTACGCCGACGGGCCGGCCTGACTGTAGGTGTAGTGGACGTCCTCGGCCCCGGCGATCCACAGCGAGCCCTTGGCGCGGACGACCGACCCGGGGAGGTCTCCGAGGACCGCGGCCGCGCCGTCGGGGTCGAGCGGTGCCCGGCGACGGTAGACGAACGAGGTGACGCCGTAGGTCGCCTCGGCGTGCGGGGTCTCGTCGTGGTCGCTGTAGTCGTGTTCGTGTTCGTGGTCGTCGCGGTCGTGTTCGTGGTCGCTGTGGTTGTCGTGGTCGTCGCGGCCGTCGCGGTCTGCGTCCGCGTGCTCGGCGTGGTCGTGGCCGCCCTCGCCGTCGTCTCCGCCCGTCCCGTCCTCCAACGCGGCCCGCCAGCCGACGGGCGCGTCGGGGTCGTGAAGGTCCGACAGGAGCAGGTCCACGTCCACGTCGCCGTGGGCCGTCTCCACCACGGTCGCGCCGGGGCGAAGCGCCTCGACCGCGTCGCGGACCGCCGCGAGCTCGGCGTCGGAGACGAGGTCGCGCTTGTTGAGGACGACGAGGTCGGCGCTCTCGACCTGCTCGACGAGGAGGTCCGACAGCGGGCGCACCGAGCCGTCTCCCTCCTCGGCGACGGTTCGGTCGGGGTCGCCGCCGCCGAAGGTGTCCGCGAACAGTCGCGAGTCGACGACCGTCGCGAGGCCGGCCACGTCGTAGCGGGCGGCCGCCCGCGAGGTGACGAACAGCCGGGCGACCGGCCCGGGCTCCGAGACGCCCGAGGCCTCGACGACGAGGTGGTCGAACGACCGCTCGCGCGCGAGGCGGACGACCGCGGTTTCGAGGTCGTCCTGTAGCTCACAGCAGATACAGCCGTTCGAGAGCTCGGTCACGCCGTCGCCGACCGCGAGGTCGGACTCCTCGGCGACCAGTTCGGCGTCGACGTTCACCGAGCCCATGTCGTTGACGAGCACGGCGATGTCGCGGTCGCCGGCGTTCGTCAACAGGTGGTTGAGAAGCGTCGTCTTGCCCGCCCCGAGACTCCCGCCGAGCACCGTCACCGGAATCGTCTCCCCCGCGTTCATGAGCGGGCCTACCGGGTCCGCACATATGAAATCGCAGGTAACCAGCGCGGACGTTCGTGAACGATACCCTTTTGTCCGAAAACGGGTGAGTGTGTAAACTGATGACGCTCGCCGTGCGCATCGAATCCTTCCGCGAACTCGTCGAAGAGTGGCTCCGCGGCCTCTACCACGGGATGATTTCGCATCCCGCCTACGAGAAGATCGAACAGCAGGCCGAGGACGACGAGGACGCGTTCATGCTCGCGTGCTTCCCCGACGCGTTCGGCATCCCCTCGCCCATCTCCTACTACACCGCCGAACTGCTCCCCTATCTCGAAGACGAGTTCGAGGCGTGGGAGCGGCGGATGTGGGACCGCGGGTCGCTCCTCGAACGCAAGGGCCACCAATATCACTTCTAACATGCGCAAATTCGTCTTCTTCGGCGGCAAGGGCGGCGTGGGCAAGACGACGATGTCCAGCGCCTACGCGGTCAAGTGCGCCCGCGACGGCGTCCGGACGCTCCTCGTCTCGACCGACCCGGCCCACAGCACGAGCGACGTGTTCGACCAGTCGTTCACCGACGAACCCGCGGCCGTCGCGGACGAGTCGAACCTCGACGCGATGGAAATCGACCCCGAGACCGAGGTGCGCGAGCACCTCATGGAGACAAAGCGGGCGATGGGCGACCAGGTCAGCCCGGCGATGGTCAACGAGATTGACCGGCAGATAGAGATGGCCCACCAGACGCCCGGCGCGTACGAGTCGGCGCTGTTCGACCGTTTCATCGACGTGATGCGCTCGGCGGACGACTACGACCGGGTCGTCTTCGACACCTCGCCGACCGGCGGGACGCTCCGACTGCTCTCCCTGCCGGAGTACCTCGACGGCTGGATTCAGCGGCTCCTCCACAAGCGTAAGGAGTCGGTCAAACTGTTCGAACGCGCCGCCATCGGTAACAACGAACCCCGGCGGATGATGGACGGCGACCCTATCATCGCCCGCCTCGAACAGCGCCGCGACGACTTCTCGTTCGCAAAGGAGACGCTACAGGACGCCGCCGCCTTCTTCCTCGTCGTGAACCCCGACGAACTGTCGCTCCGCGAGACGGAGCGCGCCATCGACCAACTCGACTCCTTCGGCCTCGACGTGCGCGGCCTCGCGGTCAACCGCCTCACGCCCGAACCCGACCCCGACGAGTCGGGGCGGGGCGCGACGTTCTTGCGCGAGCGGGTCAAGACAGAGCGCGAGCGACTCGCCGACCTCCGCGAGAATTTTTCACCGCCGCTCGTCGCCGCCGTCGAGACGCGGGTCGCCGAGGTCAAAGGCGACTTCCTCGGCGAGGTGGCGGCCGAACTCGCCGTCGACACCGCGCTGGATACTCAGTAAGCTGTCACGACGGGCCGAATAGCGAGAGTTTTCGGCGTCCCTCGCCGATTGAACCTGTCGTTCGAACACGATACATTCCTATCTATCGTTAATGTTAAGGTGGGCATTTTCGTGTCACCGAATGGGGCAGCGTACCATGGTACAAGTCATTTGGATGGTCGTCACGGTACTCGCGTTGTTTACCGTCGGGTATCTCGGTTACTCCCGATATCTCGCGCAGTTCGTCGAACTCGACGACAGTCGTGAGACGCCAGCGCACAAGTACGAAGACGGTCAAGAATACGTTCCGGCGAAAAAGCCGGTGTTACTGGGGCATCACTATTCGAGCATCGCGGGCGGCGCGCCGATTGTCGGGCCGATTACGGCGGGCGTGGTGTGGGGT
>ENA-ORDC01000661-ORDC01000661.1-marine-metagenome-genome-assembly--contig:-NODE-661-length-31556-cov-6.978621_pt1 | contig 31556 bp, 28 predicted proteins | sample MGYA00237783_ERZ508515 | MGnify/ENA primary metagenome ERZ508515 (study PRJEB26186, sample SAMN06268792) | marine metagenome | isolation source: Eden Landing Ponds, San Francisco, CA, USA | place... | reverse complement strand
TTCGTGGGGCCAGGTCGGAAAGGCGAGCACGTCGCGCTCGACGTAGTCCGACTCGGTGCGCAGGTCCTGGTCCTCGCGGCGGGCGCGCTCGAAGTACTCGTAGGTCAGCCGCGGGAGACCCGTCTTGCGCTCCTTGCGCTCGCTCCAGGTCGGCGTCTCGCTGTCGGGCGCGACGACGCCGGCGCCGTCGCCGCGGAGGGTTTCGTCGCCGGGAGGCGCTGCGTCGGTGTCGGCGTCGTCTGCGTCGCCGGCGGGGGCGGCGTCCGCGTCGTCGGTATCGTCGACGTCGTCGTCTGCGTCGTCGGTACCGTCGTCGGGTGTGCGTTGCGGATCGGGCATGCGTCGGGGGACCGGGCGGACCAACGCGGGCGGGGGAAAAGAGGGTACACGAGCGTTTCCAGAATCTGGAAAGGGTAGGAGTGATCGACCGAAAAGCGAGGGGCGATCGAGGAAAGCGTACGGACGATCGACGGCCGGAGCGCATGAGTCGGCTACTGGGCGGTGCAGGGGCTACTGCGCGGTGTAGGTGACGCGGACGGTGGCGGTCACGGTCACCGGGCCGGGTTCAAAGGTGGTCGCGGCGCCATCGGCGGCGCCCCCTTCGGCGAATCTAACGTCGTAGACCGGGGTGTAGCTCCCGCCGGTCGAGGCGCGGGCGACGCCGGTGACGGTCAGGTCGGCGGCGGCGGCGATGGCGTCGGCGTCGGCGCGGGCGGCGTCGACGGCGTCGGTCAGGGCCCGCTCGCGGAGGTCGGCGCGGGTCTCGTCGGCGAGCGTGAACTGCACGCCGTCGACGCGGTCGGCGCCGCCCGAGACCGCGAGGTCGACGACCTCGCCGGCGCGCTCGGGGGCGACCTCGACGCGGAAGGCGTGGACGGCCTCGTACCCGAGGAGTTGGCGCTCGCGCTCGGTGTAGTCGTAGCGCGGCGAGAGGTGGTACGAGGCGGTCGTCACGGCCTCGTCGGGGACGCCGGCGTCGCGGAGCGCGGCGCGCATGGACTCGACGTCGGCTGCGGCCTGCGCGCGCGCCTCGTCGGCGGTGTCGGCGCGGCCGACCACGGTCACGAGGACGACCGCGAGGTCGGCGTCGGCGGAGACGGTGCCGGTACCCGTGACGTCGATGGTCGGGCCGTCGACGGTCTCGGCGGCCGTCGCGCCGCCGTCGGTCTGGAGGGGTCCGACGCACCCCGCCAGCAGGGCGAGGAGCGCGAGGGCGATCGGGAGTAGTCGGGAGTGCATGCTACGCTATCGGCGGCCGAGCTATTGAAACCGCGCTAGACGCTAGGACGCGTTTCACATATCTGAGGCCGCTCGCGGGCGAATTCGGGGCTCGGCTCCGGAGACCGAGGCCGATCACGCGCCGCCGACCGGGGACGCTCCGGCGGGGGCCGGTCGATCGCCCCCGGGAGCGGCCCGATGCGGAACGGGCCGGGAGACGCGTTCGGGGGAAGGGGTGACGCCCCCGTCGTCGGACGATTCGACGGTGACGAAGCGGATCGAGACGACGATCGGGCCGTCGTCGGGGGCGAACGGGTCCGGGACGAGCGGATCCGACGCTTGGGCGTTGATCCGGCGGGCGAGTGGGTCGGCGATCTGCGGGGGATCGACGCCGGGAGGGTGGCCCGCGGTGACGATCACCCGCTCCGGGTACCGGAGCGGGAACTCGTCGTAGTCGACCTCCATCGAGATGAACGTCAGGTCGTACTCGGCGAGCGTCGACTCGACGACCGCCTGCGCGTCCTCCTGGAACGCCGCCGTCTGGACCGTCGAGACGGTCACCCCGAGCAGGAACGCCGAGAGGAGGACGATCCCGACGCCGAGGACGACCAGCCGCGTCACCGTCGTCACCCGCGTGTCGGCGAGTCGGAACCAGCGGTCGGGCCGGTACCCCTCGATCCACAGCACCACGAGGGCGGCGAAGTTGACCGAGAGGAAGTTCAGCCCGACGAGCACGGCCGATCCGAGTACCGCCACCGGTCGCCCCCAGGCGAGGCCGATCCCGAGCACCGCGGTCGGCGGGACGAGCGCCGCGGCGATCATCACGCCGACGAGCGCGGCGGAGACCCCGGAGGACAGCGAGAGCGCGCCCGCGGCGCCCGCGCCGAGGGCGATCGCCAGCGACAGGAGGTCCGGGGCGAGCCGTTCGCGGATCTCACCGATGGCGAACACCTCCGCCGCCGTGTGCGGGACGACGCCCGTCAGGTGCAGGGCGGCCGCGAACAGCGCCGCCACGAGGACGGCGAGGACGCCCCCGATCGCCTGCAGCGCGACGCCCCGGCGGAACAGGTCGTCCTCGTCGAGGACGGTCCCCACGCTGGTCGCCATCGCGGGACCGATCAGGGGTGCGATGACCATCGACCCCACGACGACGGCGGGCGAGTCGAGGAGGAGTCCCGCCGTGGCGACGATCGCGCTGATCGCCGTCATCGCGATGAACGTGTCCGGGCGCGGGGCCAGGTCGCGGGCGCGAGTGACCAGTTCCTCGCGCGCGATCCGGTCGGGGTCCTCGACCATCTCGTAGGCCTCGGCGAGCGACTCGAACCGGTCTGAGACCACCGTCTCCGCGTTGACGACGACCGTGTATGCGTCGCGCTCGACGCCGGCCTCCCGGAGCTCTTCCAGGACCGGCTCGACCGCCGCCGACGGTAGCGGGAACGTCACCACGGCGACGAAGTCGCGCTGGCTGTTCTCGTCGGTGAGCGCGTAGTCGATGCCCTCCGATTCGAGTACGTCCAGCACCGCGTCCCGTCGACCCGCCGGGATCATGACTTGGACGAGGCGCACAGCACCGGGTCACCCGCCGACGGCAAAAAGGCGCGGATCGCCCGCCGCCGACCCGTCCCCGCGGCGAGGCTTTATCCGGGAACGGGCGGCCAGACCCCCCGTGACGTGACGCCAGCCGCGCGGCGCGACGCGGTCGCGCGACACACCGCCGCGCGGATCGACCACGTGTCGCCCGTCAGCCCCTTCGGCAGACGCCGACGGTGAGCCTTCGGCAGACGGCTAGCCCTCGCGCTGTGCCTCCCGAAGCCGGGCGAGCACCGGGATCTCCTCGATTCGCTCCCCGTCGAGCAGTTCCCAGTCGATTCCGGCGGGCCGGGCGGCGACGACGTCGGGTCGTACCACCCGTTCGGGCGTCACGAGCAGGTCCATCGGCACGTCGTGGGCGGCGACGGGGACGTCGTCGTCCACGACCTGGCGTTCGTGGACCGTCGTCGCCACCGGCGTGTCGGCGTCGACGGCGCCCAGTTCGCGGAGGACGGCGTACTCCAGGTCGCTGTACCCCTCCCCCTTGCCGACGCGCGCGCCCTCGGTGGTGACCGCGACGCTCCCGGACACCACCAGGTCGACGGTCGGCAGCGCGTCGGGGCCGACCCGCCGGGCGTGCTCGTCGACGTGCGAGAGCGTCGCCGCCGCGTCGAGGTCGTCATCGTCGATGCGCGCCGGGTCGAGTTCGAGGAAACACCGCTCGTCGCGGAGCCGCGGGACGGCCATGTAGACGGTCTTACCGGCGCGGAGCGCGCGCCGCCGAACCGGAAGCTGGGGTGCGTCCGGGTTACTCTTGCAGACCGACGCCGCCTTCCACTCCGGCGTCGACGCCAGCCGCTCGGCCGCCGCGTCGGCGCCCGCGAAGTTGGGGATCCTGTCGTGGGGCGGGAATGGGAAGCGGGCCTCACCGCTCGCCTCCAGTTCGTCCCAGATGCGCTCGCGGAGCGACTGCTTGTCCATGCGGGGGCTTCGAGCCCGGTCGGCCAAGAGCCTGCGGTGTCGCGTGCTCAGCACCGCCGGCGACCGTCGGGTGGTCCCAGCGGCGTGGCACCCGCGCTCACGCCACGCTTAACGGCCCTGCCCGACTACGGACGCCCATGTTCGAGGACCGGCCGGATCGCGACGAGATCGTCCTCGTCGGGCGGTCGAACGTCGGCAAGTCGACGCTGATGCGCGAACTGACCGGCCACGACGTCACGACGGGGCGCAAACCGGGGGTGACCCGGAAGCCGAACCACTTCGACTGGGCGTCGGAGAAGTTCATGTTCACCGACCTCCCGGGGTTCGGTTTCATGGAGGGCGTCTCCGAGGAGCGCCGCGAGCAGATCAAGACGGACGTCGTCCGCTACGTCGAGGAGTACGCCGACCGGATCCTCGTGGCCGTCCTGGTCGTCGACGGCAAGAGCGTGATCGACATCATCGACCGCCACTCGGGCCCGGACGAGATCCCCCACGACGTCGAGATGTTCCACTTCCTCCAGGAGGTCGGCGTCCCCGTCGTCGTCGCGGTGAACAAGATGGACAAGGTCGACGACGAGGACGAGCGGCTCGACGCGCTGTGCGACCGCCTGGGCCTGCTGCCGCCGTGGAAGCAGTGGCAGGACACGATCGCGCCGATCAGCGCCAAGCGCGGGAACGTCGAACCGCTCCTGGAGGCGCTCCGGACGCACCTCCACGACCACCGGCGCGACGACCTGCTCAAGTTCGTCACCTGACGCCGCGTCGTTCGGTCGTAGACACAACACGGTCAGAGAGGTCACTCCGGTCGTCGGAGCGGGCGGTTCGGTGGTGAGGATCGTCACACGGGGCTCGGTGGGGGTAACCCTCGTCATCACCGCCCGGGCGCCCCTACGTCGGTTCGCTACTTGCGTCTCACGGTCGCGACGCCAAAGCTCCCGATCAGTCGAGGGCGTCGATCCACCGGGCGCGGTCCCGGTGTTCGTTCGCGACCGCACTCAGCGCCTCGACGTCGAGCGGCCCGTCCTCGGTCACGACCGCGGTCACGCAGTCGGCCGGAGTCACGTCGAACCGTGGGCTGGCGACGCGAATCGACGCCTCGCCGTCGTACACCGGCGCCGGGTCGGTCGCCTCGCCGTGGATCGCCTCGTCGGGCCGGATCTTCGCTCGCGCCGCGACGACGTACACCGGCACCCCGGCGCGGTCGGCGGCGAGCGACAGCGCCCGCGTCCCGGTCTTGTTGACCACGCGCCCGTCCGCGAGCACCGCGTCGGCGCCGACGAGCACCGCGTCGACGCCGTCGTAGCCGGGAGGGAGCGACGCCTCGTCGAGCCCGAGATCGGCCGTCGTCGCCCCGTCACCCGCGGCGCAGTCCACGAGCGCCGGCAGCGCGGCGTCGGTCGTCAGCGTGACGTCCAGCCCCCGGGCGACGAGTCGCTCGGCGACGCCGACGCCCTCCCGCGCCGGTCGGGACTCGCCGACGAGCACGGCAGACCGGGACCGGTCGAGCGTCGCGGCGACCGTGCCCGAGCGCGACAGCGTGGCGACGGCGTCGTCCCGGGACAGCAGTGCGGCGGCCGCCGACGCGGTCGCGTCGTCGGCGCGGAGCGCGGCCTCGATCCGGTCGAGCGCGGCCCGGTGGACCGCCCCGGGCGTCCGCGCCGCGCTCGCCATCGCGGCGTCGATCCGGGTCGCGACGGCGACCATCCCCGGCCGCGCCTCCCTGAGTTCACGCGCCGTCCGCGCGACCCGCCGCCAGCCGTCCCGGTCGGCGTCGCCGGCCCCCGCGTCGCCGGACTGCTCGGCCGCCGACACCTCGTCGGCGACCGGTTCCGCCGCCGCCTCGCCTGCGACCGCCTCGTCCGCCGCCGCCTCGCCGGCGACGTCCCGGAGCGCCTCCAGCGCCCGAACCGAGAGGGCGGCGGCGCCGTGGTCGGTGTCGGTCTCGACCGTCTCGACGGTGGGACCGACGCGGCGGTAGGCCGTCCACAGTCCCGGGACGGTCTCCCGGTCGAGCATCGCCGTCGCCGGGACCCACTCGGTCGCCGCGAGTTCCTCGTTGGGGTCGATCTCCCGGTCGGGGAGGTCGAACAGGAACGGGTGGACGGTCCACTCGCGGTCGCCGTCGACGACGTCGAGCGGTTCGCCCGCCGCGACGAGGCGCGCGTCCGTCCGGCCGACCTCCTCGCGGATCTCGCGCCGGGCGTCGTCGACGGCCTCCGCGGGGTCGCCCTCGACGTAGCCGGAGACACCCGCCCACCGCCCCCGATAGGTGCCGACTGCGTCGCTCCGGCGGGTCAGCAGGATCTCGGCCTCGTGACGCAGGAAGCAGGTGACGACGTGAGCCATACCGGACCCACGGGCGGCGGACCAATGAGTGCCCGGTCCGTCCCGCCGGCGCGACGGTTCGGTCGCCGGGCGCACACCGCGACGGCACGGCCTCCAGCGTCGACCGCGCGACCCCTCCCGAACGACGACACGGCGGGTGTGGCACAACGGCTATTGCGACGGCGGGGGAGCGAGGCGTATGCAGCTGGTGATCCTCAGCGACACCCACATCCCCGGGCGGACGACGGAGATCCCCGCCTGGGTGCGCGAGCACGTCGTGGCGGCCGACCACGTGATCCACGCGGGCGACTTCGACTCGGCGGAGGGACTGGCGACGGTGCGCGAACTCGCCGACGGCGATCTCACGGCGGTGGCCGGAAACACCGATCCCCCGGAACTGGACCTCCCCCCGGTGGCCACGCTCTCGGTCGAGGGCGTCACGTTCGTCGTCACCCACGGCGACGGCGCGCGACTGGGGTACGAGGAGCGGGTCGCTGCGGTAGTGCGCGAGGCGGCCGGCCCCGACGCGATCGGCGTCGCGGGCCACACCCACGACCCGGCGGACGAGGTGGTCGACGGCGTCCGCCTGCTCAACCCGGGGAGCGCGACCGGGGCGCGCCCGGCGAGCGAGGCCTCGTTTCTCGCCGTCTCCGTGAGCGACGGCGACGTCGACGTGACGCTCCACCGGGAGTGAGACGCCGGGGGCCGGGACGCGACGCTCGACGCCGATCGAGCGACGGACACCGTTTTTGCCCCCGGCGTCGTGGGGCGGGTATGGAACTGTTCGCCGTCCCCGACCTCCCGGAGGTGCGGCCGGACGACGACCTGGCGGCGCTGGTCGAAGCGCGGGTGGACCTCCGCCCCGACGACGTCCTCTGCGTGGCGAGCACCGTCGTGTCCAAGGCCGAGGGGCGTGCGGCGAGCCTGACCGACTTCTCCGCCGGGCCGCGCGCCCGGGAGATCGCCGCGCGACTGTCGGAGGTCCACGGCGAGGAGAAGGACCCGCGATTCGCCCAGGCCGTCCTGGAGGAGTCGACCGAACTGGTGATGGAGGCGCCCTTCCTGCTGACGGAGACGCGCTTCGGCCACGTGAGCGTCAACGCCGGCATCGACCGCTCGAACGTGCCCGACGCCGACCTGCTGTTGCTTCCGGAGCGACCGGACGAGAGCGCCGCCCGTATCCGCGAGGCGTCCGCGGCCGACCGGGTCGTCGTCACCGACACCTGCGGGCGGCCGTTTCGCCACGGCCAGCGCGGCGTGGCGATCGGCTGGGCCGGGCTGCCGGCGAGCCGCGACTGGCGCGGCGAGCGCGACCGAGACGGCCGCGAACTCGGCGTGACCGTCGAGAGCGTCGTCGACGAACTCGCCGCGGCCGCGAACCTCGTCGCCGGCGAGGGCGACGACGGGACGCCGGTCGTCGTCGTCCGGGACTTCGAGTTCGGCGACCACGCCGGCAGCGAGAACCTCTACCGCGACCTCGACTCGGACTACGTCCGGCAGGCGCTGCGGGGCTGGTCGTTCGACGGAGAGGGCTGAAAGGCGTTCGACGGAGAGGGCTGAAAGGCGTTCGACGGAGAGGGCCGAGAGACGCTGGACGCCGGCTGATGGGCGGGGAGAACGAGGATCGGATTCCGGGCTGTTCAGCCCTGCTGGGGCGGCGCCCGGCCGATGGTGCCGTCGCCGTCGTCGCTGGTGACGAGGTCGACCAGCGCGCCCAGCGTCAGGTACCCGAGGACGCCGACCGAGACGAGCACGAGCAGGGCCCCCGTGACGAAGGCGACGAAGGACAGCGGATCGCGGAAGGCGACCTCGGTGAAGAAGATGACGAACAGCCTGAGAAAGCTCCCGAGCAGTTCCACGACGAAGTCCGTGAGCGTGACCATACCGGCCGTTGGGGGCCGCCCTACTTGTGCGTTCGTGGTTGGTCCCGGCCCGCCGAGCGCGGTCGGGTGATTTTTGCCGTCGTGGGTCGCAGGAACGCACATGATCCCGGATCCGGAGCCGGCGTCGGCGCCGAGCGGCGCGTCGGACGCGACCCTCGACATCGACCTCGTGCTCGTGCCGGTCGACGGGAGCGAGGAGTCGCTTTCGGCCATCGAGTACGCCCTGGCGATCGCCGACCGGTACGACGCCGCGGTCCACTGCGTCTACGTCTTCGGCGAGGACGTCGCCCGGGCGATCGAGAAGGGCACGGTCGACGAGGAGGCGGTCGCCGCCCAGGGCGAGGAGTTCACCGAGGCCGCCACGGAGATGGCGGCCGACCACGGCGTCAAGCTCTCGACGTCGATCGCCTACGGCTTCTCGACGCGGGTGAAGATGCGCCACCCCGGGAGCGTCGTCCTCGACACCGCCGAGGACGTCTCCGCGGACTTCCTCGTCGTCCCGCGCGAACCGGTGTCGGGCGACCCCGGCGAGGTGCTGGAGAAAGCGGCGGAGTACGTGCTGCTGTACGCCAGCCAGCCCGTCCTCTCGGTCTGAGTCCGACACGATAGGCGCCGGACTCGACCGCTATCGCTCCGGGGCGTCGGCGAGCCGGAGCGCCATCTCCAGTTCGAAGCTCTCGGAGCCGCAGGTTTCGAAGCCGATCTTCTCGTAGAGGCCGACCGCGCGCCGGTTCCAGCGCTCGACGGTGAGCCACACCTTCTCGACGCCCTCGCGCTCGCCGTGGCCGAGCAGCGCCTGGATCAACTGCGTGCCGATGCCCGCGCCCTGGTAGGCCTGGAGCACGAAGATCGCCAGTTCGTAGGCGTCCCGGTCGGGGACGAGGGTGGCGTGGCCGACCACCCCCTCGTCGTGCCACGCCAGCACGTTGAGACACTCCTCGGCGAGGATGGCATCGAGCCAGGAGCGGATCCGCGACTCGCCGCTGGGCGGGATCCCCTGGGCGCGGTCGGCGGGGTCGAACGCCACGTACATGTCGACCAGCGCCTCGCGCTCGTCGGGGTCGCCGCGGTGGGCACGGAGTTCGATCTCGCGCCCTTCCCGATCCTCGACGGTGATCGGCGGCGGCTCGAACGGGCCCGCTGGCTCGTCCGGGTACCGTCGGTCTCGCGTCATCGAACGAGCGAGACGGTGGTGTGTGCGTTCAACAGGACGAACTCCTGTACGGTCCCGATGCGGATCTTGCCCATCGGACTCTTCTCCCCGCCGCCGAGGGCGATCTCGTCGAACGCCTCCGACTCGGCCAGTTCGACCAGCCGCGCGCCGGGATCGCCCTCGACGTGTCGGACCTCCGCGTCCGCGTCGGCCTCCGCGAGGATCTCGCGGACGATGCCCTCGACGGCGTCGCGGTCGCGATCCGACCCCGGATCGTCGACGATGGCGACCGTCAGCGCGTGACCCGTGCGTTCGACCCGGGCGACGGTCTTCCGCAAGGCCTCGATCGAGTCGTCGGTCCCGCCGACGCCCAGCAGGAGCTTCATGGGCGGCCCGTCGTCGGCCCGATAGAAAAGGGTTCCCTCGCCGGCGACGGGGGGATCGGGAGCTTTAGTGTTCCGACGCCGTACGTCCGGTCATGGCGTACGATCCCGAGCGGACGGCGGTGGTCGTGGTGGACATGCAGAACGGCTTCTGTCACCCCGACGGGAGCCTCTACGCTCCGGGGAGCGAGGCGGCCGTCGACCCCTGCGTCGACCTGGTCGAGCGCGCCCGGGACGCCGGGGCCGCGGTCGTCTTCACGCGCGACGTCCACCCGCCGGAGCAGTTCGAGGACGCCCACTACTACGACGAGTTCGAGCGCTGGGGCGAGCACGTCGTCGAGGGCACCTGGGACGCGGACCTGGTCGAGGAACTCGACGCCGACGCGGCCGACCTCGTCGTCACCAAGCACACCTACGACGCCTTCTACGAGACGCAACTGGAGGGCTGGCTCGACGCCCACGGCGTCGACGACCTCCTCATCTGCGGCACGCTGGCGAACGTCTGCGTGCTCCACACCGCCGGCAGCGCCGGTCTCCGCGACTTCCGCCCCGTGCTCGTCGAGGACGCCATCGGGGCCATCGAGGCGGACCACAAGACCTACGCGATCGACCACGCGGACTGGCTGTTCGGCGAGGTACAGGCCCTCGACGCCGTCGAGTTCGAGTGAGCCGGTCTCGGGGCCGTTCAGCGCTCGACGAACTCGAACCGGGCGCCGCGGGACGTACTCGGCGCGTCCGTCGACGTAGGCTCCTCGGTCGACGTTGGCTCCTCGGGGCGGTCGACGTCGGCCCGGTCGACGTCGGTCGCATCCGTCGCCGTATCGGCCACGTCCGCCGCTGAATCGGCCACGTCCGCCGCTGAATCGGCCGCGTCCGCCGCCGTATCGACGGCCTCTCGGTCGTCGCCGCCGGCCTCCCTGACCGATGCCCCCGGCGAGGGGTGCGTTCCGGTCCCGTAGGCCAGTCGGGGCGTCCAGCCGTGTTCCCGGGCCACGTCCCGGACGACCGACAGGCCGATACCCGTGCCCCGGTCGCCGGAGACGCCGCGCTCGAAGGGATCGTCGAGCGACGGCGGGACGCCGGTGCCGTCGTCCTCGACGAAGAAGCCGCCGTCGAGGGCGCCCACCGTGACGGTGTCGGCGGCGCCGTGTTCGACGGCGTTGCGGAACAGGTTCTCGAACAGTTGTCTGAGACGCCCGCGGTCGGCCAGCAGGCGGCGATCGCCCTCGACCGTCAGGGTGGCGTCGCCGGTGAGCGTGGTGCCCCACGCCTCGCGTGCGACGGCGCCGATCGAGACGGGCTCGCGGCGGTCGGTCGAGCGCTCGTCGCGAGCGAGCGCGAGCAGGTCCTCGACGAGGTCGTCGATCCGGTCGAGGGCGTCCGCGACCCGGTCGAGTTCGGGCTGGTCGGCCGCGTCCCGCGCCAGGTCGAGGTTGCCGCGGGCGACCGCCAGCGGGTTTCGCAGATCGTGGCTGAGGACGGAGGCGAACTCCTCCAGCCGCTCGTTCTGGCCGGCGAGTTCGGCCTCGCGCTCCACCCTCGCCAGCGACGCCGCCGCGGTCGCGGCCAGCAGTTCGGCGAAGTGGATCGTCTCCTCGTCGATCCCCCCGCCGCGAGCGATCCCCAGAACGAGGACGCCGCGGTCGGCGACGGGCACCAGGAGCACCCCGTCGAGTCGGCCCGCCTCGTCGTCGGTAAGCGTCGCCCAGCCGTCGCTCTCGGACGCGGACAGCCGACGGACCTCCGCGGGCAGCGTCTCGGCGACGACGTCGGTCCTCGACAGGACGACCACCGGGGACTCGCGCGCAACGATCCCTCCGAGCAGGCTTCCCTCGGCGGAGAACGCGGGAATGCGGTCGAACAGTCGATCGGCCGACGCCGTGTAGGCCACGGGCCGCAGGTCGTCGCCGTCCCGGAGGTAGATCGCCGCGTGGTCGTGTCCCAGCGCGTCCTCGGCCGCGGCGACGGCAGTCTCGCACACCTCGCCCACGGAGCCGGCGCCGAGCAGGTCGCGGGACGCCGCCTGGAGCGCCTCCAGGGCCACCTCCCGGCGGCGGTGGTCGGTCACGTCCGAGAGCACGATGAGCCGACCGGTCCCCCGCCAGCGGCCGCCGAGCCGGTGCTCGCGACAGTCGTAGTACCGATCCCCGACGGCGACGGTGTCGGCGGTGCGGCCCGCGACCGCCGGAAACGCGGCCGCGAGCGGGGCGCCGACGAGCGACGCCTCGCGCGTCGGTCGCGTGGCGCGGCCGACCGGTTCGGCCTCGTCCATCCTCGAATCGTCCACCCTCGAATCGTCCACCCTCGAATCGTCCACCCTCGAATCGTCCGCCCCCACCTCGTCCGCCCCCGTCGCGTCGGGGCGAGCCGCCGCGTCACCGCGGCCGGCGAGCGCGAGCGCCGCCGGGTTCGCGTCGACGATCCGCCCGTCGTCGTCCACCACGACTGCGGGCGAGCCGAGCTGTTCGAACAACGCGGCCCTGGCCACCGGGACGAGGTCGAACAGGTCGTAGCCGTACAGCGCCCCGAAGACGAGCACGGCCTCGGCGACGACCGCGTACGGGGTGAGATCGATCCGGGGCAGCGGGCCGAGGCCGAGGATGTACAGCCCCGCCGTCGCCACGGGGAGGGAGCTGCCGAGCACCAGCAGACCGGTCTGCGTCCGGTGGAGGCGGCCGGCGGCGAGCAGCACCTGCCCGAGCGTCGCGAAGCCCGCGACCAGCAGCGCGGCCGCGTAGCCGAGCACGACGAGGGCGCCGATCCCGTACCCCGGGACCGGCACCGTCACCCCGAGGGCTGCCGTCGCGTCGACCGACCGATAGACGAGACCGTGGAGGGGGTTCGTCGCGATCAGGCCGGCCAGCGCGAGCGCGGGGAGGCCGGCGACCGCGGTGAGGCGCCGGACGCGCCGCCGGGCGAAGCCGGCGTAGGTGAACGCGAAGGTCACCCACGCGACCGGGGCGAACACGACTATCGACTTGGACGCCAGGAACCACCGCCCCGCGGCTCCGGGCGCCGAGACGAGCGACGCCGCGTGGGTGGCGATCCAGAGTGCGTTCACCGCCATCACGCCGGCGAAGGCCGCCGCGCCGGGGCGGGCCCGGCGGCGCCACGCGTACCAGGCGAGCAACAGTGAGACCCCGGACGCGACGACGGCCCCGCCGACGAGCGCCGCTCCCGGGGTCCCGAACATGTCCCGAGATGTCACCTCATCACACAAAGAGGTTTCCGCTTTGCCGACGCCGAATCGCCCGCAGTATTCCGGTTTTTGCCCGTCCCGTGCGTCGACCGTCCCGTCCGACGCACGGGGGGCGTCCAGCGGAGACGGACGCGCGCGCGGCGACGCGTCACGTCGCCGTCGCGCGATCGTCGATCAGTCGGCGGATCGCGCATGTCCGCACCGCCCCCTCACCGCCCGGACACCGGGCCGCGGGACGGGGAGTCCCCCGGGGCGGGGGGCGACCCGTCAGTTCACCCCAGTACCAGTCTGAGGGCGCGGTTCCGGCGGACGACCTCCATGTCCTCCAGGTAGGCGTCGAGACCGAGGATGCGGCCCGCCCCGAAGGCGCCGAGGCCGAACAGCAGGGCGGCGTAGACGATGTGGTCGTCGACCACCCAGCCGTGGGCCACCGGCAGGCCCGCCAGCAGGCCGCCCTGCAGCGAGGCCAGCCAGTAGAACAGCATCATGACGGCGCCCCAGAGGGCGCTCCAGCGGACGAACGCTCCGAGAATCAGCGCCAGGCCCGTCAGCGTCAGCCCCCACATGTTGAGGACGTCGATCAGGGGATTGCCCGCCATCGCGGCGAACAGGCCGGCCAGCGGGTTCCCCGCCGGGATCGCGTTGGCGAGGTAGCCCGCCGCCGTCCAGTTGTTCGACGGATCGGCGTCCAGGTACGTCACCAGTTTCGTGACGCCGCCCTGGAACAGGGTCCACCCCATGACGATCCGCAGCAGGAACAGCGAGTAGCCGACCCAGCGCTCCGAGTAGTCGAAGTCGACCTCGCGCCCCATGATCTCCGCTTGCATCTTGCGAGTGGTCGTGGACATCGGCGCTCACCTCGTCTGAGCGTTGCCGCGCCGACCACTTCAACCGGGGTCGCGATTCTCAGGCAGTAGTAACGGCCGACCAGCGGTCGCCGCGACCGGCACCCGACGAGCGACGGCGGTTCGCGGCGACCGGCTCAGCCGCCCGACAGCACGGTCGGGTCGTCGGCGGGCGCCAGGTCGACGGCGACCCGGTCGCCGACGGCGAAGTCGTGGCCGGGGCAGACGAGCTTCGCGCCCAGCGCGTCGCGGGCGGCGAACAGCGACAGCCCGGTGATCCGTCGCCCGTTCGCCCGGATCGCCAGGTCTGCCCACTCGACGGTTCGCCCGCGGACGGTGCCGACGCGCTCCCCGAGGAACCACAGGGCGCGCTGCTCGGCGGACGGGACTGCTGGCGTCCCGACCCTCGACGCGGGCGTCCCGACTTCCGCCGGGAGCGCCCCACCCCCCCGGTAGTGGACCAGTCCCCCGTCTATGACGACGGCATCGCCGCCTCGGGGTCGATCGACGCCCCCCTCGCCCTCGACGCGGGGTGCCGTATCCGCGGCGTCGGGGGCGACCCGGGCGGCCAGCCCCGCGTAGCGCTCGCCGGGCGCCGGGTGTCCCGGTTCGTCGAGGACGACGAACGTCTCACCGACGGCGGCGACCCGGCCGGTGCCGTCCCACGGGACGGCCTCGACCGGCGCCTCGACGGCGAGGGGAAGCGACCCCGTCGCCCGCGTGAGGTGCTGGTCGTGGCGGCGGAAGCCGAGGTGGACGTGGTTCGCCACCCACGGCGCGAAGAAGCCGGCGCGGACCAGGGTGCCCAGACGGTCGCCGACGGCGACGCGGTCGCCCGGTTCCACCGCGGGGTCGACGTGGAGGACCCGCGCGACGTGCTCGCCGACGTCGACGAGGATCAGGTGATCCTCGCTCTCGGCGTACGGTTTCGGCGGTGCGCGCACGGACCGCACGTCGAGGACCTCGCCGGCGACGGGCGACGGCGCCGGGTCGCTCCCGCCGGGGGCGGCGCCCTCGCCGGGGTAGAGGTCGACCGCGCACCCCGCGTCGTGGGCCGGGTACGGCGAGTTGTACAGCGAGAAGCGGGGGAACGACTCCAGGGCGGACGCCGGGAGCGTCACGGCGGGCGCCGACTCCATACCCGGGAGACGTCCCGGGGAGACTTAGCCGCGCCGTTCGCCGTCGCGACCGGGGCGATCCGGGCGGCGCCATCGCCGTCGCGGACGGATCGCTTTTGGTCGCGCGGGTCTACCCCCGAGTATGCGACTCGTCCGCGGCCGGGACCCGAACCCCGAGGCCGATCGCGCGGCCACTGACGCGATGCTCGACCGCGTCGGGAACACGGGCGAACCCGCGGTTCGCGTCTGGCGCCCCCACCGGCAGGTCGCCTTCGGCCGGCGCGACGCCGCGGAACCCGGGTACGAGTCGGCCCGCGACGCCGCCGAGGCGCAGGGCTACCGACCCGTGGTGCGGAGCGTCGGCGGCCGGGCGGTGGCCTACACCGGGCGGACGCTCGCGTTCGCGTACGCGACGCCGCTGGACGACCCGCGCCGGGGACTGAGCGACCGGTACGACGGGGCGGTGGAGACGGTGCTCGCGGCGCTCGACGGCCTCGGCGTGGCGGGCCGGCCCGGCGAGCCGCCGCGCTCCTTCTGTCCGGGCGACCACTCGGTGGAGTGTCCGACCGGCCCGCCGGACGGACCCGACGGCACTCGGGACCGATACGGGAAGGTCGCGGGCGTCGCCCAGCGGGTTCGCTCGGACGCGGCGCTCGTCGGGGGCTGCGTCCTCGTCGCGGACCACGACGCGCTCGCGGCGGTGCTCGCGGCGGTCTACGGCGCCCTCGACGTCCCGTTCGACCCGGGCTCGGTCGGCAGCGTCGCCCTGGCCGGCGGGCCGGCCGATCCCGAGGTCGTCGCCCGGGCGCTGGAGGACGCGTTCGCGGATCGGGCCGGCGACGGGGTGACGGCGATCACCGACGCGTCGACGCTCCTCGACTGACGCGGTAGGTGCGCCACGTCACCGCCGTGGCCGCGACCGCAACACGTACCACCCCGGCGGCGGGACACGCCACCATGCTCATCAGGGACGCCCGCCTCGCGGACGGGCGGGACTGCGACGTGCGGATCGACGGCGAGCGGATCGACGCCGTCGACGCGAACCTGGCGACACGGGACGGCGAGCGGGTCGTCGACGCCGACGGGCGACTGCTGTTGCCCGGCGCGATCGACGTCCACGTGCACTTCCGGGAGCCGGGGTACTCCCACAAGGAGACGTGGACCACCGGGTCGCGAAGCGCCGCCGCGGGCGGCGTGACCACCGTCGTCGACCAGCCGAACACCGACCCGCCGACGACGACCGGCGAGGCGTTCGACGCGAAGGCCGACCTGGCGGCGGCCTCGCTCGTCGACTACGGCGTCAACGGGGGCGTCACGCCCGACTGGGACCCCGACTCGCTGTTCGAGCGCCCGCTGTTCGCCCTCGGCGAGGTGTTCCTCGCGGACTCCACGGGCGACATGGGCATCGACGCCGACCTGTTCGCGTCGGCGGTCGACCGCGCAGCCGACGACGACGTGGTCGTCACCGTCCACGCCGAGGACGCCGACCTGTTCGACGGAGCGGCGCTCGCCGCGGCGGAGGGCGACGACCGCGTCGGGCGCGCCGCGCCGGCCGATCGCTGGAGCGCCTACCGGACGCCCGAGGCCGAGGCCGCGGCCGTCGAGCGCGCGGTCGAGGTCGGCACCGGCCGGGGGGCGACGATCCACATCGCCCACACCTCCACGCCCGAGGGCGTCGACGCGGCGGCCGACCGCGGGGCGACCTGCGAGGTCACCCCCCACCACCTGTTCCTCTCGCGGGCGGATCTCGACGAACTCGGAACCTACGGCCGGATGAACCCGCCGCTGCGGAGCGAGGAGCGGCGGGCCGCACTGTTCGACCGGCTCGCCGACGGCACCGTCGACGTGGTGGCGACCGACCACGCGCCCCACACGGTCGGGGAGAAGGAGCAGTCGCTCACGGCCGCGCCGAGCGGCGTCCCCGGCGTCGAGACGATGCTGCCGCTCCTGCTGGAGGCCGCCCGCGAGGGGATGCTCGACCACGAGCGCGTCCGGGACGTGACGGCGACGCGACCCGCCGAGATCTTCGACCTCCCGCGGAAGGGGCGGATCGAACCCGACCGGGACGCCGACCTGGTGCTGGTCGACCCGGACGACTCCCGGGCCATCCGCGGCGCGGAACTCCACTCGAAGTGCGGCTGGACGCCGTTCGAGGGGCTCTGCGGTGTCTTCCCCGACCTGACGCTCGTCCGGGGAACGCCCATCTACGCCGACCCCGACGGCCCCGAGGCGTCGCTCGTCGACGGCGACGACGGCTTCGGCGACCCGGTCGGCGAGAACGTCAGGGCCGACGGATAGCGGGGCCGGCTACGGTAGCGGTGCGAGTGCGGGGGCGGTGCGGAGGCGGTGGGGGTGCGATGGCGGTCTGGGGGCGGTTTCGCACCCGCATCACACCGCGAGCGAGGCCGCAGGCCGAGCCTCGCGGGATTTTTTGGTCGAGCTTTTTGCGAGGAGTGGTCGCGCTTCGCGCGACCCGACGAGTAAAAAGGTCGCTAGTCGTCCGCGGTCTTCTCGGCGTCCGTCTCCTCGCCGGCGTCCGTCTCGCCGGTGAGGTCCTCGCGCCGGAGTTCGGCGCTGGCCTCGCGGACGTCCCGCATCACCGAGGAGATGCGCTCCTCGGCCTCCAGTTCGTCGTCGACGGAGAGGTCGACCCCCTCGACCTCCAGCAGGAACTTCGCGATCTCGCTGACCTCGTACATCATCTCGTCGAGTTCCTCGGCGGTGAAGAAGCCGCTCATCGCGCCGTAGAGGAACGTCGCGCCCGACTTCCTGACCTTCTCCTCGAAGGAGGTCCGCGCCTGGTTGACCGCCTGGGGCGTGTAGGTGTCGGTCATGAAGGGCACCAGTTCGGGGAGGTTCTCGCCGATCTTCGTCATCTCGACCCCGGTGTCGGTGCGGAAGTCGGCACAGAGGCGGGCGATCGCCCACTCGCGGGCGGTGACGTAGGTCCGGTCCCGCAGGAAGGAGTTCACCCGGTCGTACTGGGCGCCGTCGACCTTCTTGAACCGGGCGTACTTCTGAACGTCCTCGGGCGGTCGATCCGTCCGCGGGTCGTCGGCGTCGGTGGGTTCGGTGTCCGCGTCGTCGGCGTCGACGGTCGCGCCGTCGGTGTCGGTCACGTCGTCGTCGACGGTCGGGTCGTCGGGTTCGGCGTCCGCGCCGGCGGTTCCGCGGCCGGTGCTCGTCGGACCTTCGGGCGCGGTCCCCTCGCCTCCCGCCGGTCCTCGGGCGTCTGTCGCCGGCGACTCGTCGTCGCTCGCGTCGCGGTCGGTGGACCCGTCGGTCGTTGCGAGATCGACGTCCTCCGTCGCGGGGTCCTCGGTCATGGGCCGAGTTCCCGGCGGCGGCGGAAAAGCGTTCCGTCGGTGACTGACAGGCGTCTGACGGCCGAAGCGTGGCGGACAGCCGGCACGGGTCGAACGCACGGCGACGTGCCGGACACCCGCTGCCCGCCGTGCGGTCGCGTTCAGACCACGGAAAGTCTGGCCCCGCCATCGTACCTAAAGGATCGCCCCGCGGCGGGTCGGTGACGTCGGTCGGACGTCGGCCCGAACGCTTAACGCGCCCCGAACCCAGGCAGTGGGTGTGCAACTGCGTGCGCTCGTGCTCGCCCTGTGTCTCGTACTCTCGGGGTGCTCGGCGGCACCTGTCTCCGACGCGCCGCTCGACGACGACTCGGCCGGCCCGGCGGACGCGAACGGGTCGGCGCCCCCCGCCAATCCGGAGGGGTTCGCCGACCCCGCGTCGGATCGCATCGGCTGGGAGGACGGCTACTGGTACGACGAACCCATCTCGGTCGACCAGTCGGACGGCCTCTCGGACGCCGAGATGGAGGCCTTCGTCGGGCGGGCGATGGCGCGGGTCGAACGGATCCGTCACAAGGAGTTCACGAACGCGGTGCCCGTGACGGTGATCCCCCGGAGCGAGTACCGCAATCAGAGTCGGGCCGGCGGCGAGGGCGGCCAGTCCTCCGACTTCGACCGCTGGAACAACCAGGTGTGGGAGGCGCTGTTCATCACGGGCGAGGGGGACGACTCCCAGCAGGCGATCGGCGAGGCACGGGGGAGTTCCGTCGTCGGCTTCTACTCCATCCGGGACGACGAGATCAAGATCGTCACCGACTCGCCAGACGAACCGACGGTGCGGAACGCGACGCTGATCCACGAACTCGTCCACGCCCTCCAGGACCAGCACTGGAACCTCTCGGCCGAGCGCTTCCGCGGCCGGACCCAGGACGGCGACCTCGCGGTCGACGGCATCGTCGAGGGCGACGCGAGCTACGTCGAGCGCACGTACGCCGCCCGGTGCGCCGGCGAGTGGGACTGCGTACCGACGCCGGCACAGCGCGCGGGCGGCGGCGGGGGCGGAGGCGGGGGCGGCGGCCCCAATCTCGGCATCGTGCTGACGACGTACCAGCCCTACTCCGACGGCGCGCCCTACGTCGCCGCGCTGCACGAGCGCGGCGGGTGGGACGCCGTGGACGCCGCCTACGAGGCGCCGCCGGTCTCGACCGAGCAGACCATCCATCTCACCGACGAGGAGCCGGTGACGATCCGGTTCACCGACGAGGCGCGAAACGGCTGGCGGCCGTTCCCGAACCAGGGCGTCGACGGGTCCGACACCGTCGGCGAGGCCTCCATGTACGCCATGTTCTGGTACCAGGCGCGGGCCTTCGGCGCGCAGACGATCGACCCGCGCGGGCTGTTCGACACCGGCGACCGGTACGATGTGTACAACTACTCCGCCCAGCCGACGGCGGGGTGGGGCAACGACCGGGTGTTCCCCTACCGGAAGCAGGTCGACGGCGAGACGCAGTACGGCTACGTGTGGGTGACCGCCTGGGACAGCCGGCGCGACGCCCGCCAGTTCCACGAGACGTACCGCCGGATGCTCGGGGCCCACGGCGTCGAGCAGCGCGGCGAGTCGCTGTACGTGATCCCCGACGGCGAGTTCGCCGACGCCTTCCGCGTCGTGCGCGACGGCCGCCGCGTGGTGATCGTCAACGGTCCGACGCCCGCCGCGGTCGACGACATCCGCCCGGGCCTGGCGTCCTGACGTCACGGCCGGCGCCGCCCGGGACGCTTATCGGGCTTCGGATCCCAGAAACCGCCGTGTACGCCCGTCCGCTGCTCGTCACCCTGCTGGTGCTGGTCGCCGGCTGCGCCGCCCCCCTCGGCCCCGGGTCGCCCGGCGAGGACCCCGACGCCCCGGCGACGACAGCCGCCGGCGCGACGACCGCCGCCCCCGACGGCCCGACCACCCGCGCCGGGGCGGGGCCGACGCGGACTGGGCCGGCGCCGCTCCCGGCCGACTGGGAGTTCCCCGACGACCCGCCTGACGACCGCCTGGGCTGGGAGGGCGGCTACTGGTACAACGAGACCATCGCCGTCGACCAGTCGGACGGGCTGAACGACAGCGAACTCGCGGCGTTCGTCAACCGCACGATGGCCCGGGTCGAGGTCGTGCGCGACCTGGAGTTCACCGAACCGGTCCCCGTCGAGGTGCAGTCGCGGGCGGCCTACCGGAACTCCTCGATGTTCGAGTCCCCGGCCAACGAGTCGGCGCGGGCCTGGAACGACCAGGTGTGGGAGGCGCTCCTGCTCGTCGGCGAGGACCGCGACGTCGCCGACGTGTTCGACGACCTGTACGGCGGCGCGGTCCAGGGCTACTACTCGCCACGGGAGCGACGGATCGTGATCGTCAGCGACAGCGACCGGCCGAGCATCGGACGCGCGACGCTCGCCCACGAACTCGTCCACGCCCTCCAGGACCAGCAGTTCGGTCTCCCCGACGCCGGCGACACCCAGGACGTGCAACTCGCGCGCGACGGGCTGATCGAGGGCGACGCGCGCTACGTCGAGCAGTTGTACCGGGCCGAGTGTTCGGTCGGCAACTGGTCGTGCGTGCCCAACCCGAAGGCGAGCGGCGGGGGCGGCAGCGTCGACATGGGCGTGTTCCTCACCGTCTACACGCCCTACAGCGAGGGGCCGACGTTCGTCCACTATCTCCGCGAGCGGGGCGGGTGGGACGCCGTGAACGCCGCCTACGGCGACCCGCCGGCCTCGACCGAGCAGGTGCTTCACCCCGCGCGGTACCCCGACGAGCGGCCCGTCGCCGTGACGGTGCCCGACCGCTCGGCGCCCGGCTGGTCGCGCTTCGACCACGATCCGGTCGCCGACACCGTGGGCGAGGCCTCCCTGTTCGTGACGTTCTACGACCAGCGCGGCATCGATCGCGAGCGACTCCGCGAGGACCCCGGCCCGTACTCGCCGTACAACTACACGAGCAAGGTGACCGAGGGCTGGGCCGGCGACGCGGTGGTCCCCTACCGCAACGAGGACGGCGCGTTCGGCTACGTCTTCCGCACCGAGTGGGACACCGCGGCCGACGCCGAGGCGTTCGAGCGCCGGTACACCCGGACGCTCCTCCAGCTCCGACTGGGGGCGACACGGGTCGACAACGGCACCTGGGTGATCGAGTCGGGCCCCTACGCGGACGCCTTCCGGATCACCCGCTCCGGCCGGACGGTGACGATCGTCAACGCCCCGACGACCGAACAGCTCTCGGAGATCCACCGGCCGGAGTGAGGGCGGCGTCGGTGGACGGGCGATCGCGGCGGTCAGCCGTCGTCGATCGACGGCGCCCACCCGGCGGCGCTCTCGTCCCAGAGCCGCCCGGCGACCCGGACCCTGGCGGTCGCGCGGAGGGGTTCGTCGGGGATCGACACCGCGCCCCGGAGCCGCCGCGTCGCGTTCGGGGCGAGTCGGGCGCCGTCGCCGAGCGGTCGGCGCACCGCCGTCGAGCCCGACGCGTCCTCGAAGGTGACCACGGCGTCGACCGCCTCGGCCGCCCGGTCGCCGAGGTTGGTGACGTCGACGCGCAGGTCCGCGGTGCCGCCCGACTCGACCGCCCGGAACCGGTGGGTGAGGGCCGGCTGCCGTCCGAGGGGGAACACCTCCGCGGGCTCACCCTCGTACCGGGACGGGCACTGGCCCAGCCGCCAGCCCGTGTCGGTCGTCTCCAGGACGAAGTAGCGGCGCCCGTCGACCGCGTAGAACGCCTCGCCCGCGGTCTCGCCGTCCGGCGTTGCGACCCCGACCAGGACGTGGTCGCGGAGGACGACCAGCGCGACGTCCTCGCCGAGGGCGGACAGCAGGGCCGCGAGCAGGATCGAGGAGTCCTCGCAGTCGCCGCCGCGGTACGCGAGCGTCTCGACCGGGAACCGGTGGTAGTCGGAGTACGACGTCGACAGCGAGTCCGAGACGTACTCCAGGGACTGTACGAACGCGGCGGCGAAGTGGATCCGCTCGGCGGGCGAGAGGTCGTTCCGGGCGGCGAACCCGCGGACCCGGCGGGCGATCGAGCCGATCAGGTCGCGGTCGAACGGGTCCGCGACGAACGCCGGGTACGGGAGGGTCCGCGGGCGCCCCGCGTAGTACGCGAGGAGCCAGGCGGGAATCGAGAGCCGGAGGCGCTGGCGGGTGCCCCGGAAGAACCACTCGAACCCGCGCTCGTGGGCCGGGAGGTCCGCCCGCCGGGACGGGCCGGTCTGCCCCCGCCAGCGACGGTCGCCGTCGACCATGGCTCGCCATCCACGGGCGCCCCGTTACCTCTTGCGGTCGTCGGCTCGGCCCCCGGAGCAGGGGCGGGATGCGGGCCGTGGGCGCGACGGCGCGGGGAGGCCGCGGGCCGCAACCCGGCCAGCGGTCGGGCCGGCCGGGATCATTGAAGACGAATCGTCTTCACACGACGTCTCCGAACGGGTGTCTTTTTCACATCGGCGTCGAAGCGGTGGGTATGACCGCGTTCGACATCGTCGACGAGGACGCCATCCGGTCGGGGCGGGCCACGGACGCGTACTTCGAGCGAACGGAGGAGGCCCTGCGCCACGCCGGCCGGAACCCCCCGGTCGTCGCCGAGGTGACCGCCGACCAGTTCCCGGACGGCGACTTCGAACTGCTCGCGGGCGTGAAAGACGCCGCGGCCCTGCTCTCGGGGCGGGGCGTCGACGTCGACGCGCTCCCCGAGGGGACGCTGTTCGACGGCGGCCCGGTGATGCGCATCGAGGGTCCGTACCTCGAGTTCGCGCGCTTCGAGACGTCGCTGCTCGGCTTCCTCTCCCACCAGAGCGGCATCGCCACCGCGGCGCTCGACTGCCGCGTCGCCGCCCCCGACTCGCTCGTGCTCTCCTTCGGCGCCCGGCACGTCCACCCCTCGATCGCGGCGATAATCGAGCGGGGCGCGACCATCGCGGGGCTGGACGGCTTCTCGCACGTCGCCGCCGGCGACGTCATCGGGCGCGAGGCGTCGGGGACGATGCCCCACGCGCTCATGATCTGCTTCGGCCGGGGGAACCAGGAGGCGGCGTGGGAGGCCTTCGACGAGGCCGTCGCCGCGGACGTCCCGCGCGTCGCGCTCTGTGACACCTACAGCGACGAGGTCGACGAGGTCCGGCGCGCCGTCGACGCGCTGGGCGACGACCTCGACAGCGTCCGCCTCGACACCACCTCCTCGCGCCGCGGGGACTTCCGCCACATCGTCCGCGAGGTCCGCTGGACGCTCGACGCCGCGGGCCGCGAGGACGTCGACGTGTTCGCCTCCGGTGGGCTGGGCCCCGCCGAACTCCGGGGCCTGCGCGACGTCGTCGACGGCTTCGGCGTCGGCGGCTACGTCTCGAACGCCGACCCCGTCGACTTCGCCCTCGACATCGTGGAAGTCGACGGCGAACCCGCGGCCAAGCGGGGGAAGCTCACGGGGGCGAAGGAGGTCTACCGGACGCCGGACGGGGGCCACCACGTCGGCCTCCGCGGGCGGCCCGGCCCGACCGACGGCGAAGCGCTGCTGGAACCGCTCGTGCGCGACGGCGAGGTCGTCCGGGAGTTCGACCTCGACGCCGCCGCCGAGCGCGCCGCCGCCGAGCGGGAGGCGGTCGGCTACGGGAGCGACGCGTAGCGCGGGCAGGGAGATCGAGGGGAGGCGAGGACGGGGCAGGGGCGTCGCGGAGTCTCGGCGCGGTCGCGAAGTCTCGGTGGGTCACACCCCGGACACCTGGTGGAGCCCGACGATGCCGACCACGATCAGCCCGACGAAGGTGAGCCGGAGGAGGTCCGCCGACTCCTCGAAGAGGACGATCCCGAGCAGCGCCGTCCCGACCGCGCCGATGCCGGTCCAGACGGCGTAGGCCGTTCCGACGGGGAGGTCCTGGATCGCGCGCGCGAGCAGGACGATGCTCGCCAGGAGCCCGATCGCCGTCAGGGCGGTCGGAAGGGGCTTCGTGAAGCCGTCGGAGTACTCCATGCCGACCGCCCAGGCGACCTCAAACAGGCCGGCGGCGAGCAACACGATCCAGGGGGTCATCCGGTTGGCGTTCGACAGCACACCCACTATGCGTTTCGGTCGGGGGGATCGATTGGCGGAGGGGGCGGCGGGTGCGACAGGTCGGAGGTGACGCCGTGTTCGGCGGCGCTGCAGCGCCCCAACGGCGATCTAGACGACGAACCGACGCGCGGCGCCGCCGCTCTCGACGTACGTGGCTACGGCTGAGTCGGGGTCCGGGTTACAGTTCTTCGACGCTGCCGCCGTCGTCGCGCTCGCGGAACACCTGTCCCTCGAACAGGGTCACCATGGTGTCGTCGTCCTGCCAGGCGAACGGCGAGAGCTTCGCCTTGCGACAGACGCGTGTGAGGTACTCCTCCTTGCTCCAGCCGTTCTCGACGGGGATCGTCGGGTAGAGCCAGCCGTGGTGGGAACCTTCGTCGACCGCGACGCCGTGGGTGCCGAGTTCGAGGTCGGCCAGCGGGTCGTCGGTCAGAATGTAGTTACACACGACGCAGACGGAGACGTTCAGGTTCGGTAGCTCGGGCGGTTCGACCTCGGAGCCACAGGAGTCACCCGACGCCGCTTTGATCGCCGCGTCGACGATGGCGTGGCCGAGCTGGTCTTTGCCGCGATACGCGCCGGCACAGCCGCGCAGTCGACCCCGGCCGCGGGTCGACTGGAGCCGGACGAACGCCCCGGTTCGCGCGTAGAAGGCGTCGCGCATGCTCCCCGGCTGTTCGCGCTGGCCCTGGAGAACGTACGATTCGACCGCTTCTCGCGCAAGTTCGACCGCCCGAGCCCCATCCTCGTAGGAGAGGTGAACGGTCTGCGCCTCGGACATACACAGATTCTGGGGGTGGGGCGACTTTAACGCTTCCATTGAATCCCGAAGAATAGTTACGATATTACATTGACACGTGTCGCGGGGCGGGCGGGCGCGTTTCGGGCGTGCGAGACGGGGGTCACGGCGCGCTCGAGAACGGACCGCCCGCCGTCGGGCACTCGCATCGAACGGCTTATCGGGGGCGCGCGGCAAGAACGGGTGGCAGAGAGAGCCCGGCCCCCGTGCCCCGCACGTCCCGGCGACCGCCGGTCGGCGGGGCATGAGGAAAGTCCCCCCACCGTCCGGACGGGTGACCGGGCGCAAGCCCGGAGTCGGAGACGGCTGGCTCTGGAACAGAAACGAGACCGCTCGACCCGACCGATGAGGTGTAAAGCCCGGGCCGACAGTCGTCGACCCGGTGCGCGAACCCGCTCCCGAGAAAGGCCGTCCCCGACGGCCGAAGAAGGGCCGGGGAGTTGACCCACCGAGGGCGGACGGTCGAGAACGGATGGAACGGCGAATCCTCACCGGTGCAAGTCCGCGCCGCAAGGTAGTCCGGACAGGGCGCGGATGCTCAGCGGAATGCCGGGCCGAACAGAAGGGGGCTTACTCCTCTCAGCCGCCACCGACGGCGAGCGAGGGCACCGCCGGCCCACCGCTCGTGCGCCGTGCCGCCGCGCGTACGGCATGCCGGTACGCCGCGTTACTAACTCGACCCGACAAAATTGTTAATGATAACCACTCAGATGCCGCTCACTGACAGGTGAATTAATACAGTCCGAGCGGCTAGGCTCACTCATGAGCGAGTCACGCGAGGGGGCCGCCGAGATCCGGTACTCGGTGCCGGAGATGGACTGTGCCTCCTGTGCGGGCAAGGTCGAGGGGTCCCTGTCGGCGACGCCGGGCGTCCGCTCGGTCGAGCCGCGGCCGGCCTCGGGGACGGTCGTGGTGCGCTACGACCCGGGCGCCGTCGACGAGGCGACCCTGCGCGACCGGATCGAGGCGGCGGGGTACGCCGTCGAGGCGTCCGAGACCGCGACGCTGTCCGTACCCGACATGGACTGCGCCTCCTGCGCGGAGAAGGTCGAGCGGTCGCTGTCGGGGGTCGCCGGCGTGAGCGAGGTCGATCCGCGGCCCGGCGCGGGGCGGGTGTCGGTGACCTACGACCCGACCGCGACCGACCGCGGCCACCTCGTCGCCGCCGTCGAGGGCGCGGGCTACGCCGTCGCGGACGACGGGGACGAGGCCGAGGAACCGCCACACGCGGTCTGGACGAGCGACCGGGCGCTGAAGACGTGGGCGGGCGGCGCGCTGCTCGTGCTCGGGCTGGCCCTGGAGTTCACGCCGCTCCCCGATCCCCTCCTGGTCACGGCGCTCGGGCGGGAGGTGACCGTCGGGTGGCTGGCGTTCGTCGTCGCCGCCGCCGTCGCGGGCGTCCCCGTCCTCCGGAACGGCTACTACTCCGTGCGGACGCGGAGCCTCGACATCGACCTGCTGATGAGCGCCGGCATCCTCGGCGCGCTCGCGGTCGACCTGCCCCTCGAAGCCGCGACGCTCGCGGTGCTGTTCTCGGTCGCCGAGCTGCTGGAGGAGTTCTCGATGGACCGCGCGCGGAACTCCCTGCGCGAGCTGATGGACCTCTCGCCGGACACGGCCACAGTGCGCCGGGACGGCGAGGAGCGGGTCGTGGCGGCGGACGACGTGGCCGTCGGCGAGCGCGTACTGGTCCGGCCGGGCGAGCGCGTGCCGGTCGACGGCGTCGTCCGCGAGGGGCGGTCGGCGGTCGACGAGTCGCCGATCACGGGCGAGTCGGTCCCCGTCGACGCCGAACCGGGCGACGAGGTGTACGCGGGCAGCATCGTCGAGGAGGGGTACCTGGAGGTCGAGGCGACCGCGCCCGCGGGGGAGTCGACGCTCGCCCGCGTCGTGGAACTCGTCGAGGACGCGGAGGCCGAGCGCACCGAGCGCGAGCGGTTCATCGACCGCTTTGCCGCCTGGTACACGCCCGCCGTCGTGGGCGGCGCGATCCTCACCGCCGCCGTCCCCCCGCTGCTGTTCGGCGCCCCGTTCGAGCGCTGGTTCGTCCGCGGGCTGACCCTGCTCGTGGTCGCCTGCCCCTGCGCGTTCGTGATCAGCACGCCCGTCTCGGTGGTCTCCGGCGTGACGAGCGCGGCCCGGAACGGCGTCCTGATCAAGGGCGGTCGCTACCTGGAGGCCGTCGGCGAGGCCGACGTCGTCGCCTTCGACAAGACGGGGACGCTGACGACGGGCGAACTGGGCGTGACCGACGTGGTGCCGCTCAACGGGAACGGCGAGGGCGACGTGCTGGCCTGCGCCGCCGCGCTGGAGCGCCGCTCCGAACACCCCATCGCGCGCGCCATCGTCGACTACGCCGACGAGTCCGGCGTCGAGGACCGGGCGGTCGAGGACTTCGAGAACATCGCCGGCCGGGGCGTCCGCGCCGACCTCGACGGTGCGACCCACTACGCGGGCAAGCCGGCGCTGTTCGCCGACCTGGGGTTCGACCTCGAACACGCCCACGTGCGCACCGACGGCGGTGCGACCGCGACCGACGACCCCCTGGTCGCCGCCACCGACTGCGACCACGGCGCGTACCTCGACCTGGTCAACGACGTCGTCCCGCGGCTCCAGGGCGAGGGCAAGACCGTCGTCCTGGTCGGCACCGAGGACGAACTGGAGGGGGTCGTCGCCGTCGCGGACACCGTCCGGCCGGAGGCGGCGTGGGCGGTCGAGCGCCTGCACGACGCGGGCGTCCGGACGGCGATGCTCACCGGCGACAACGAGCGGACCGCGCGGGCCATCGCCGCCGACCTCGCTATCGACGACGTGCGCGCGGACCTGCTCCCCGAGGCGAAGGTCGAGGCGGTGCGGGAACTCGAAGCCGACGGGACGGTCGCGATGGTCGGCGACGGCGTCAACGACGCGCCCGCGCTCGCGGCGGCCACCGTCGGCGTGGCGATGGGCGCGGCGGGCACCGACGCCGCCCTGGAGACCGCCGACGTCGCGCTGATGGCCGACGACCTCGCGCGGCTCCCCTACCTCTTCGACCTCTCCCGGCGGGCGACGCGGGTGATCCGGACCAACGTCTGGAGTTCGCTCGGCGTCAAGGCGCTGCTCGCGGCGGGCGCTCCCCTCGGCCTGGTTTCGGTCGCCGCCGCCGTCGTCGTCGGGGACATGGGCATGAGCCTCGCCGTCACCGGCAACGCGATGCGACTCGCCCGCGTCGCGCCCGAGGACCCCCCCGAGCGGGCGACCGGGGGATCGACCGAGGCGGCGAACGCGCCGCCCGAGGGCGCGACCGAGTAACCACCGGCGACCGGCCGTCGCTGGCCCGGCGGCGGGCGGCGACGGCGAAAGTCCCGGACAGTGTTGCCTTCTGGGGGGTAGTTTACCCGGTCGGTGGCGCGAGGGCACACAGTGACATCGTCTCCCCCGTCGTCGGGATCTGAGGGACCGTCCGCGTCAGCCGCCGGCGGGTCGACCGAGGGGTCGGTCGGCGAGACGGTCCCGGAGGACGCAGGGGACGGGCGCGGGGTCCTCCTGACCGTCGCCGGCGGCAACTTCGCCCAGCTTGGCTCCCGGCTGGTGCTGAGCGCCGTCGTCCCGCTGGTCCTCGTCCGGTTCGGCGCGAGCAAGTCGAGCGTCGGGCTGGCGCTGACGGGCATGTGGGTGGTCTACGCGCTGATCCAGTTCCCCAGCGGGGTCCTCGCCGACCGCTTCGGCGAGCGCCGCCTGCTGCTCGGGGGGCTCGTCGGCGTCGGCGTCGGCGCCGCGACGGTCGCCCTCGCGCCGTCGCTCGCGGCGTTCGGGGTCGCCGTGCTGGTGCTCGGGGCCGGCGGCGGGCTGTTCTTCCCGGCGGCGTCGGCGCTGGTCTCGCGGCTCTCGACCTCGCGCGGCGGCTCGCTCGGCTTTCTCACCGCCGCCGGCGCCATCTCCGGCGTGGTGTACCCGGCCGTCGGCGGGACGGTGGCGACCCGTTTCGACTGGCGAGCGGCGGTCGCCCTCGGCGCCGTCGCCGTCCTCCCGTGTCTCCTCGCGACCGTCCTGCTCGTGCCGTCGCTCCCCCCCGTCCGCCCCAACCGGCGCCTCGGCGTGCTGGTCGACGCGCGTTACCTCGCCGAGATCCTCACCCGCCCCGGCGTCGCCTACACCACGTTGCTCGCGGTGCTGGGGGCCTTCACGATCCAGGGGTACTCCTCGTTCTTCCCGACGTTCCTCGTCGAATATCGGGGGCTGGATACGGGGACGGCCGGCCTCGCCTTCGGCGTGGCGTTCGCGCTCTCGGCGGTCGCCCAGCCCGCCGCCGGCGCGCTCTCGGATCGGACCTCCCGCGACCTGGCGCTGGCGGCCAGCATCGGCCTCACCGCGGTGGGGTTCCTGGTGATCCTCGCGGTGCCCGGGACGGCCGGCCTCGTCGCGGGCGTCGCGCTGCTCGGAGTCGGCATCTCGTGGCCGGGGGTCATCTCCGCGCGGATCATGGACCAGCTCGACGCGTCCGAGCGGGGGCTGGGCTTCGGCCTCGTCCGAACCGTCTTCCTCGTGCTGGCGGCGAGCGGGAGTGCGGTCGTGGGGGCGCTGGCCGACTACGGCGGCTGGGGCCTCGCCTTCGGCGCGCTCGTCGCCGTCCTCGCCGCCTACCTGCTGCTGCTCGCGGCCAACCACGCCCTCGGCCTCGACCTCTGAGCCGCCGCGGGGTCGCAGCGGCGTCGCCCGCAAAGCGACCGCGGGCGCGTCACGAGGCCGAACGTTCAAGCCCGCCCGGCCCGGAGTGTCGCCGATGCGTCCCCTGCTCGCGGCCGCCCTGGTCGCGCTCGTGGTCACGGCGGGCTGCGTCGCGCCGTTCGACGGCGGCGCCCTCCCGGACGACCGCCCCGACGCGGACCCCGCGGGCCTGGAAACGGCGAGCGGCCCGACGGCGACCGAGCGAACCGGCGACGGCGGGTCGCGGACGACCGCCGGGGGCAACCCCTGGGGCGAGCGGATCGTCGTCGGCGTCGCCGCCGAGACCGAGCCGTCACGCGACTACGCCGCCATGGTCCGCGAGGCCGCCGCCTTCTGGGAGCAGAACGCCGAGCGGTACGCCGGGTTCCCCGTCGACTACGAGGTCGATCCGGACGCGGCCGACCCCGACCTCGTGGTTCGGTTCGTCGAGCACGTCCCCGAGTGCGACGGGGCGAGCGACGCCGCCGGCTGCGCCCCGGTGATCACCGACGCCGGCCAGATCGACCCCCCCGAATCGGTGTACGTCCGTGGCGGCCTGTCGGTCGCCTCGACCGTGCTCGTCACCAAGCACGAACTCGGCCACACTCTCGGACTGGGCCACGACGACGCCCCCGGGGCGGTGATGGCCGCCCGAACCGTCCTCTACACCGAGCCGCAGCCTGACGCGGTCGACCGCGACTTCCCGTGGGCCGACGCCGAGTTCGCCGTGCACGTCGACACCGCGAACGCCACGGACCCGGCCGGCGCCGACCGCCAGGTGTCCCGCGCGCTCTCGTACCTCGACGACGACCCGCCCGGCGCGCCCTCGAACGCGAGCTTCCGTCGTGTCGACGACCCCGACGACGCCGAGGTCGTCGTCCGGTTCTCCCGCGAGTCGCCCTGCGGCACCGGCTCCGGCTCCTGCATCGAGACGGTCGGGCCGGACCCCGACGGCGACGGCGCCATCGAGCGCTACTCGCAGGTTGAGATCGTCCTCGTGAAACTCGACACGGACGCGGTGGGCTGGCACGTCGGCTACTGGCTCTCGCACGTCCTCGGCGCGGAGACCGACGACGAGAAGCCCCCGCCGTTCCGGAGCGCCACCTACCGCGAGCGCCGGAGCGCGTGGTGGCGATGACCGGCGGGCGCGATTCGGGGCGCGACGGGGACGAGACGCTCGACCCCGACGCCCTGGACCGCGCCCTCGACGAGGCGTACGAGGCCGACCCGAACGAGCGCCGCGCCGTCGTCCGCGGCGCGGTGGACCTCGCTGACGACGGCCGGGCGACCCGGGACCGGGGCGAGCCGCTCACGGTCGACGTGATCCTCGACGAACTCGACGACGCCCCGGCGGACGCCTCGCTCGCCGGCCGGTGGAACTGGTGGCTCGGCGCGATGGAGGTCGCCTACGGCGGGTACGAGCCGTTCCAGGTGCGGCGGTACGCGGCGGGCGACCGGGAGGACGAGGATCGGCCCACCGACGACTCCGCCGGCGACCGAGGCGACGACCGAGACGACGACAGGCCATGAGGATCTCGACCGGGGCGATCCGGGGGGACGCCGCGCGAAAGCGACGGGCACAAGCGGGCGGCCCGGGTAGGGAGGGGAAATGGACCTTCGCTTTCTCGGCGGCGCGCGCGAGGTCGGCCGCAGCGCCGTCCTCGTGAACGACCGCCTCCTCCTCGACTACGGGCTCCTGACCGGGAACCCCCCGCAGTTTCCGGTGGCGACGCCCGACCCCGACGCCGTGGTCGTCAGCCACGGCCACCTCGACCACGTCGGGTCGATCCCCTCGCTGCTCTCCGGCGACCGGCGGCCGCCGATCCACTGGACGCCCCCGACGCGGGAACTGGCGCTGACGCTCGCGCGCGACACGCTCAAACTGCACGGCGGCACCTACGACTGCCCGTTCACCGAGGAGGAGGTCAGGCGGGTGACCGAGGTCTCCGAGACCCACGGGTACCGGGAGTCCTTCGAGGCGGCGGGCCACGAGGTGACCTTCTACGACGCCGGCCACATCCCCGGGAGCGCGCACGTCCTCGTCGACGACGGCGACAC
>ENA-ORDC01000660-ORDC01000660.1-marine-metagenome-genome-assembly--contig:-NODE-660-length-31645-cov-11.227097_pt1 | contig 31645 bp, 33 predicted proteins | sample MGYA00237783_ERZ508515 | MGnify/ENA primary metagenome ERZ508515 (study PRJEB26186, sample SAMN06268792) | marine metagenome | isolation source: Eden Landing Ponds, San Francisco, CA, USA | place... | reverse complement strand
CGCAGCGTGGCGGTCGTGGTGGCGATCGGTGGTGTACTCACCCGCCGCCCGGAGGCGGTCCGCCGTCTCGTCGGGATCGGGATACGACGGGGGGTCCGCGACCAAGTCCGTCGGATCGAGGTGGATGGCGGCTGTCGTTTCGGCCTCGTCCGGCCGGTGGAGACGGGCACGCATCCGCCCGGAGAAGGGTGGGGTAATCCGGAGAACGGTCCGACGGTCGCTCCGCTGTGTCGATTCGAGAGCAGTCACCACGTCGTCGACGGTCACCGCGATAGAGCGGATGGCTGTGGGGTCAGCGTCCTCGCCGTGGCTGGGCATCTGTCCGACGGAGGTCGCCCGTAGACGAAAGCGTTACTGTACCCGTCGTCGCCGAAGCTCGCCGCCGCAGTCCGGACACGACGCGCGGTACGAGATGGGGCTCACACGCTGGTTGCAGTACTCACATTCGAACGACGACCGTTCCAACATCGATATCGTCTATGGCGTAATGTGTGTTAAATGTTATCGCGGGGCGATCGCCGAGCACGCTGGGAGTCTCCCGGCCGTTCGTAGTAACGTTCAGAACTGTTCGCACACCCAATCGCGGGGGGTTCGATCGAGCGTGCGACGATTCGTGCGGGGCTCTCGCCGCGTCACCCGTCGCCGTCGAGGTCCAGCCCCGTCATCTCGAAGCGGGCGCCACCCATCTCGCTCTCGGTGACGGTGATCGACCAGCCGTGGGCATCGGCGATCTCGCGGACGATATCGAGCCCGAATCCGGTCCCGTTCTCGTTCGTCGAGTAGCCCGCCTCGAAGATCCGATCGCGCTTCGACTCGGGGATGCCGGGGCCGTCGTCGGCGACGTAGAACCCGTCCGCGAGGGTCCCGACCGTGATAGTCACGCCTTGCTCGTCCGTCGCGTGTTCGGCGCTGTCACCGGCCTTCGTCCGGTTATCCGTGGAACCGTGTTCCACACTGTCGACGGCGTCGCCGTCACCGGCCTTCGTCCGGTTGCTCGTCGAACCGTGTTCGACGTTGTCACCGGGCTCCGCCCGGTTGCCCGTGGAGCTGTGCTCCACACTGTCGTCGGCCCCCGGCCGACTGCTCGTGGAGCCGTGCTCCACGGCGTTCCGAAACAGGTTCTCGAACAGTTGTGCGAGCCGTCCTTCGTCGGCCATGATCGTCCGGTCGGCGTCACAGTCGAGCGTCGCTTCACTGGTCGCCACGTTCGCCCAGCACCGGTCGACGAACGTGTCGAGGTCGACGGGAGCCGGATCGGGGTCTCGTCGCCGGTGACCGGCGAGTGCCAACAGGTCGTCGATCAGGCCGTTCATGCGGTCCAGCGCGCTCGCCGCGTCGTCGAGGTGGGTGGAGTCGCACTCCTCGCGTGCCCACTCGATCCGTCCAGCGGCGACGTTCAGCGGATTCCGGAGGTCGTGGGAGACGACGCTGGCTAGCTCCTCGAGGCGGTCGTTCTGTCGTTGCAGTTCCCGTTCCCGGGCAACCCGCTCGCTGATGTCGCGCGTGGTCGACAGAATCGCCGTCTCGCCACGGTACGGGATCAGCGTGGCGTTAACTTCGACGGGAATCCGATCGCCGGATTTCGTCTCGTGAACCGTATCGAAGCGCTCGATGTCGCCCCGTGAGAACCGTTCGACTCGCTCGGAGACCTCGTCGCCGTCCATCCGTGGATCGATGTCCTCGGGTCGCATCGACAGGAGTTCGTCGCGGTCGTACCCCAGCCGTTCGACCGCCATCTCGTTGACGGCCTGGAATCCTTCCGCCTCGGTGCCGACGAACACGGCCTCGGGAAACGACTCGAACAGTTCGCGGTACTCGGCCCGCGACCGCTCGAGTTCGCGTTCGTAGCGCCTTCGCTCCGTGACGTCGAGCAGCGTTCCCATGATCGCCGCTTCGCCCCGATAATCGATCCGGCCGCCGTGGACCTCGAACTCGATCTCCTCGCCGTTCTTTCGCCGTCCTCGGAGCGTGTAGCGGAGGTCGTCCATGTCGCCCTCGATCCGACGGTGGAGGTTGCGCCGCAGTTTCTCCTGATCCGCCTCGACCACGAGGTCGAAGGGGGTGACATCCGACAGCAACTCCTCTTGCGTGTACCCGAACATCGCCGCGAGTCGGGGGTTGACGTATTCGAACTCGCCGTCTTGGATGAGATACACCCCGACGAGATTCCCCTCGACGAGCTGTCGATACTTCGCCTCCGACTCCCGCAGATCGGCGCGGATATCGAGTTTGTAGAGCGCGCTGGCGATGTCCATCCCGAGTTCCGCCAGGAGATCGTGTTCGAACTCGCCGCGCAACCCCTCGTCGGCGGTTCCGACCACGAGGACGCCGTACCGAACCGATTCGTAGTCGAGCGGGATCGCCGCGACGGCGTTCGCCTCGGCGCCGACCGCCGCGCTCGCCGCGTCCACGCCCACCGACGAAACGACCGGTTCGCCCGCCGTCACCGCCGATCCGACGGCCGGAACGCCGTCGAGCGTGAGGTCGGTGGTGTCGACCGGCCCGGTCGCCGTGGCGCCCGATCGAACGGACACGAGTGGAGGGTCGCCACCGGCCTCGGTGGGAACCGAACCGATCACGGCCCAGACGTACGGCTCGGACGCCGCGAGTCGTTCACAGACCGCCCGTTCGATGGCCGCCGCGTCGTCGGCCCGGACGAGCGCCTGATTCACCCCGCGGGCGAGTTTCTGGAGCCGTTCGAACCGGGACGCGCGCTCACTGCTCCGCCGTTTCGAGACGGCCTGTACGATTCGGTTGGCCAGCAGGGCGTACTGATCGGCGGCCGTCCCCTTCCGGACGTAGTCCGTCGCGCCGGCGGAGATGGCCTCGCTCGCGGTCTCCTCGCTCCCCTCGCCGGTAAACAGGATGAACGGGAGCGCCGGCGACCGTTCGCGGACGGCCGCCAGCAGTTCGAGCCCGTCCATCTCGGCCATCTGGTAGTCACTGACGAGGCAGTCGACAGTGCCGGATTCCAGTTGGTCGAGACCAGCCGACGGCTCCGTCTCGACAGTTATCTCGAGTCGGTCATCCTCGCGCTCGAGCAACTCGGCCGTGACGGCCGCGAAATCGGGCGCATCGTCGACGAGCAGTACCCGGATCGTGCTCTCCATCGACCTGTTCTTACCCCTGTTGGGCATCGGGCCATTTACACTTATTGGGTCGTCAGCTCCCAGTTTCGGCCCGGGCGACGAGCCGTATCGCCCGTTCGACCGCGTCGACCGCGCTCGTCCCGAGGACGTAGGTGATCGGTTCGACACCGAACGTGCCCTCGTGGTAGACGAGGCGGGGGACGCCCGCCTCGAACAGCGTGTCGAGACGCTGCCGGCGGTTCTCGTACTCGGCGTCGAACGCCACTGCGTCGACGCCATCCGGAACGGCCGCCAGCAACGCGTCGCTCGTCGCGAGGTTGACCGCTCCCCGAATCTCCGGATCGGCGGCGGCGGCCGCCAAGAGCGTCGTCGCCACGTGGTGTGACGCCCCGAACTCCGGGTTGGCAGGGACGTTGATCCCGCCCCGCATCGCGTGAATACGGCCCGGGACGGCCGCCACGTCCGTCTCGTCGGCCGCCTCCGGCAGCGCCATCGCCACGTTCGTCCCGACGTTGGGGACGTGGTCGGCCACGTCGGCGTTCGCGAACCGCCGGACGGCCCGTCTGACGTTCGCCAGCACCTCGCGTTCGGCCTGCACCGCTCGGTCGCGCCCGCGCACGCACAGATCACAGCCCATTCCCTCCAGTGCCGGCATCTCCTCCTCGTGGATCGCACAGATCGGGCCACGGTCCTCGAACGCCCGGACGAGTTCCAGCAGCTCCGCGAGGGCCTCGTAGTCGTCCATCGTCCCGGCGTCGAACCCCTCGGCGATCCGTTCGACGGTCGCCTGCATCCGCGGATGCTCCACGAACCGCTCCTCGCCCCGGCGCTCGCCCGAGAGATACTGGCTCACCGCCGCTTGCGACACGCCGAGACGCGTCGCGATCTCCCGTTGTGCGAAGCCACGTTCGGCCAGTTCCGCCGCCAACATCGACCGGACCGTCGGCAGGAAGCGTTCCACGACGATCTCGCTCGGTAACTGCACTGTCACGGTTGCGCCCTCCGCTCGCCGCGTGCCATACCCCACCCACTCGGCGGGCGGACCTTAACTGTCGGCGCCGACGCGTCGTCTCCCAACGCTTTAGACGAGCACCCACGACCCAACGGACATGCAACCCGTCCCCTTCGACGAGGCGGAGACGTACGAACCCGACGAGGGCTGGCGTCGCGTGTCGCTGGCCGGGAGCGACCGGTTCACTTTCGAGTGGTTCGAGAAACCGCCCGAGCACTCCTCGCCGATGCACGACCACGAGCACGAGCAGGTCTGTCTGGTCCTGCAGGGCGAACTGACCGTCTACACCGAGGACGACCACGTGACGCTCGGTCCGTACGATTCCGTCCATCTGGCGGCGTGGGAGTCCCACCGGGTCGAGAACACCGGTGACCAACGAGCGGTCGGCCTCGACGCATTCGCGCCGGGTCGGTCCTTCGACTTCTGGACCGACCGGGAGTAGGCCGTGCCCGACCGCCTGCGCTGTTATCGCTGTGACCGGACGTACGATCGGACCGCACAGCGCTGTGACTGTGGCGAACCGCTCTGGTTCGACGTGAGCGGGCCCGCCGCCGACGCCGGGGCTGCCGGAATCTGGCGATTCGGTGGTCTGTTACCCGTCGACGATCCCGGCGGCCTCGCGAGTGCCGCCGGCGACACACCGCTGATCCGCGCCGACCGCCTCGACGACTACGCGGGGTGTCGCGTCCACGTCAAAGACGAGGGCGAACACCCGACTGGGAGTTTCAAAGACCGCGGGACCGCCGTCGGTGTTGCGGACGCCCTCGACCGCGACCGGACGGCCGTCGGTACCGTCTCGCACGGCAACATGGCGATGAGCGTGGCGGCCTACGCCGCCGCCGCGAATCTCGACTGTGTCGTCCTCGTTCCCGCGGATATCCCACCCGAGCGGCTGGGGATCATCGCCCAGTACGACCCGCACGTCCTCCGGATCGACGGCGACTACGGTCGTCTCTACGAAGAATCGCTCGCCGTCGGGACGGCGACCGGCGTCACTTTCCTCAACTCCGACTCACCGCTCCGGGTTGCGGGCCAGAAGACGACGACGCTGGAAATTCTCTCCGCGTTTCGCCCCGAAGCCCCCGACGCCATCGTCGTGCCCGTCAGTAGCGGCGGCCACGCCAGCGGCGCGTGGAAGGCAGTCCGGGATCTGGCGGCGCGTGACGCCCTTCCGTCGACGCCGAAGCTGTGTTTCGTCCAGTCCGCGGCCTGTGATCCGATCGCTGCCGCCTTCCGCGCCGGCGACGACAGGGTGTCCCCGACCACACCTGGCGACACGATCGCGTACTCCATCGCCAACCCCGACCCGCCGAGCGGTACGCGCGCCCTCACGGCGGCGCGAGCGACCGGCGGCGCCGTCGTGTCCGTCGACGACGACGAGATCCGTGACGCTCGCGTGCGGCTCGCCCGCGACGCCGGCCTCTGTGTCGAGACGGCGTCGGCAACCTCGCTCGCCGGCGCCCGGCGACTCGCCGCCGACGGCGTCCTCGTCCCCGACGACCGAGTCGTCCTCGTCGCCACCGGCTCGGGGTTCAAGGAAGCGTCCGCGGCCGTCACCGACATCGACGCGCCGACGGTCACGCTCGCGGCGGTGCAGGACGCGGTCGAAACGTTGCTCTGAACCGCCGGCACTCGCGGGCGGATTCGATTCTCCCCGGTATTTTCCAGTCGTCGCGGACGGTGTCGGCGACTGGACGGGCAGGTGGTGGATCGAGGATGGAATCGTGAGATCCGGACGAACCGGTTCCGAGACCAGTTACCTTTTTTCTCATATGTCTGTCTGCTCCCACTCGCGAGTCCGGTCCTGCTGTTGCATTCGTTGCAGCAACTGTTCGTAGCGGTCGCGGATCGGCGAAGTCGGTCGGTGTTCGTGTCTAATTCGCACATCACGGCGTCTACCAGTCGCAACGACGCATCTGAATCCACCACTCGCATAACCGACATTTAAGCTCTCGCTGGGCGCATGTCGGACCATGACTACGGCACGGTGGTCCTCCGGATTCGGGTTTCTTCTCGCGACTGTGGGGGCCGCCGTCGGCCTCGGAAACATCTGGCGGTTTTCGGCTGTTGTCGGCCAGAACGGCGGTGGTGCCTATCTCGTTCCGTACCTGATCGCAGCCGTCGTCTGTGCCGTGCCGATGCTCGTCCTGGAACTCGCCATCGGACGCCGCCTTCGAACGGACGTCGTCTCCGCATTCAGATCAGTCAACACGGCGTACACGGCGCTCGGCTGGCTCATTCTCGGCGGGGTGCTCCTCATCCTGAGCTACTACCTCGTCCTCACCGGATGGGTGCTCGGGTTCTTCCTCTCGTGGCTCGCCGGGTCACCGACGACGTTCGCGCCGTTCACCGCGAGCTGGCTCCCCGTCGGATTCTTCGTCGTTGCGACGGCGGTGACGGGGGGCGTCGTCTCGATGGGGGTCCGCGGTGGGATCGAACGCATGGCGACGGTCGTGATGCCGACCGTGTTCGCACTTCTCGTCGCGCTTGCGCTGTACGCAGTGACGCTGTCGGAGTGGGACCACGCTGCTGCCTTCCTGTTCACCCCGGAGTTCTCGGTGCTCACGGATCTCGGCATCTGGAGTGCGGCGTTCGGACAGGTTTTCTTCTCGATGTCCGTCGGCCAGGGGATCATGCTCACCTACGGGAGTTACGTCGAGGAGGGGACGGACCTGTTGAGATCATCGGTCGTGATCGCGATCGCTGATATCGGTGCGGCCATCGTCGCCGGCCTCGTCATCTTCCCGATCGTGTTCAGCTTCGGCCTCCAGCCGACCCTCGGAACGGAACTCGCGTTCACGACGCTGCCGACCGCTTTCGCGACGATGCCGTTCGGGCGGGTCATCGCTGTCGCGTTCTTCGGGCTGCTCTTTTTCGCCGCGCTGTCGTCGTCCGTGGCACTGCTCGAGGTCGGCGTCGCCGCCGCGGAGAATACGACTCGACTCTCCCGTCGACGCGCGACACTGCTGTTGACGGGTGGGGTGTTCGTGGCCGGCGTTCCCTCCGCGTTGAGTTACAGCCCGGTCAGTCTCGCGGTTGCAGGGCGGCCGGTTCTGGACCTAGTCGACGAGTCGGTCGGGACGTTTGCGCTGCCCATCTCGGCGCTCTGTCTCGTGTTCGTCTTCGTCTGGGTCGCGGACGCCGAGCCTGTCCACGAGGAACTCGGACGGCTCTACCCGTTCGTTCGCTATCTGATCCCTGCCGTGCTCGTCGTCGTCACCGCCGCCCGGACTGTCGGCATCGTCCGCCCGGCGTGGCGACTCGTCGTCGGTCACGCGCGAGACGGCCCACTCGGCCTGCTCGTCGCTGTCGCACTCCTGCTCGTCTTCGCTGTCTTGGGGTGGGTGCTCCGGCGTCGACTCCCCGCAGTTCGTGGTCGCCGACGCTAGTCGGGCTCCTGTTCACCGGGACGGTGCGACTCGGTCGCGGTACGTAGTCGTCTTTGATTTTCAGGCAGTGCAGCGTCTCTCGGCGTCCACGACGCTCGATGATCGATCCGTCATGAAAACCGGCTATCCAGAAATTGGGTGATCTGCTCGCGGTTCAGATAGCCAATAATCGAGAGCCCCACGATCAGGGCCAGGAGAACCATCGCTTCGTACACGTCGCCGTTCGCGACGAGATGGCCGAAGACGTTGACCAGGAAGAAGGCTGGCGCCCGCCCGACGATCGCGATGAGGACGAGTTTCCGGAGCGGAATCGGCGTGAGCCCCCCGACGAAACAGAGTGCATCGTCCGGGAGGCCCGGCACCAAAAACAGGATGAAGAGACTGAGCAGTCCGTGCCGGGCGACGAACGCGTCGAACGTCTCCAACGCCTCGTCGTCGACCATGCGTTCGACGTACGTCCGGCCAAAACGACGCGACAGCCAGAACGCGACCGTACTCCCGACCGTGATTCCGAGCATGTTGTACAGCGTGCCCCACCACGGCCCGAAGAGATACCCGGCGACGGCGGCCAGTACCTGACCGGGAACCGGCGCCACCACCACTTGGAGCGCCTGGAGCACGATCAGCACAACCGGCGCCCACACACCGAACCCTCGGACGAACGTGCGGACTGCCTGGGCATCGAACAAAAACGCCAGTTGCTGTCGCAACAGTACGACACCCCCAACGAGGAGCACGGCGCCGAGTAGTAGATGGACGAGAAACCGTCTCCGAGCGCGAGCAGAGGCGAATATTTGCCGGTCCGACGGACGTAGTTGGAAGCCCATCGCTACGTTACGCCGCCCGAGAAGGTTGGCTGCCGCTCGTAGGGGCGGACACGTCGGGAAAGCACACGATCCGACGCACAGATCTGCGTATAACGAGAGCGCATCAGTCCACCGAACTGAGTCGTGTCCGTGGCTGACTGCCCTGCTGGATGATAATGTCCCGGAAGCCTCGCATTGGTGAGAGATTATCCACGAGGAAAGTTAAAATAGCCCGTTGTCAGGGGTGGCATCCTCGCGACAATTGGACCTCCCTTATCGTGGTGGAACGACCGGTGGTGTTCCGAAGCGTGACCTCGCCAGAGATCCCTTGCTATCGGTCGGCTATACGCTCGTCGTGGTCATGTTGGTCCATTGAGGGACTCCGTTCGTGAAGCGCCGTATTCCGTGGATGTGTCGCTTTAATTAGTCGGAGCACGTACGTCGAGGGGCATGCCAGAGGAAGTTCTCTTCACATCGGAGCGGCGTATGAGCCGGGAACAGATCGCGTCGTACCTTCAGACGGTCGTCGACAAACTCGACGGCGGTGAGCCGGTTACGTTGCAAGCTGGCGGGGACTCAGTTACGCTCGATCCTCCCGCACAGCCCACGTTCGAGGTGAAGGCCGAGCGAGAAGGGCCGACGAACGGCCCGAAAGAGCTGAGCATCGAGTTCGAACTCGAATGGCCGGAAGATGGTGACGACGACGGCGAACTCCAGATCGGGTAACGGTCCCCGTGTTTTCCGCGGTAGTAACCGATCAGGGCGACGAATTTCGGAGTCGACACAGGGGAAGCCGAGTCGTTCTGTCGGCGTACGGCCAGCGCTGGCACATCGAGAACGAGTACGAATGGGGTGCGTTCGTGGCGAAGACACCCTCGAAAGACTACCTCGTTTTCGCCGTACGACCGTCCCATCTCTGGCGGCGTATCGACTTCCTGCTGAAAGCGGACATCGACGGCGAACGGACCACGCGTCGGTCAGTTCTGCGAGTGTGAGTGCTTCTGTGAGCGCATGCAGCGAGTCGGTCGGAACGAGGATGTTCTGATAGTCCTCGTCGGTCATGCTATCGAGCCCCCTCACAGACACGCTCTCGCTGGTCGATCGTGTTTCGGACGACGGGTGCCCTGTGTGGTGCGCTCCTGGATCGAACGCATCCGTCTAATCACCTCCCGTTGCCGGGTCGAGTTCCTCGGTATCGATGCCACCGGGAGCACCTGTACTTCGGACGTCGTCGGTGCGCCAGGTGCCGCGTCGGAACCACAGCCACGCGATGACCGCCCCGACGACGTTCGAGACGAAGAAGGCGAGCCAGATGCCGCGTGCATCCGGCTGGCCGAAGAACCACAGGTCCGTCGGGAGGATGCCCTGTGAGGCGACGTAGGCGACCGGCAAGCGAATCCCCGCGAGCGTGAGCACCGAGATCGCTGCGGCGATCAGCGTCTTGCCCGCACCCCGGAAGCCACCGGTGAACGCTCGCATGATGCCGATGAAGCCGAACGACAGCGAGACGTACCGAAGGAACTGCGTGCCGACAGCCAACACGGCCGGGTCGTCGGTGAACACGCTCACGATCGGTGTCGGGAACAGGAAGATCGCGACCCCCGCAAGCGCCAGGACGACGAACAGCCCCTTCGCGGCGACGTAGTTGGCCGCCTGTGCGCGGTCGTACTTGTCGGCACCAATGTTCTGGCCGGCCATCGTCTCGACACCACGGGCAACGGCGATGGCCGGCAGGAAGATGACCGAGAACACCCGGGTCCCGATCCCGAAGCCGGCGACGACCGGCGTCGAGAACAGGCCGACGACGATGAGCAACGCGTTGATCGACAGTGCGCGACCTGTCCCTTCGATCGACGCTGGAATGCCGATGGCCAGGATCTTCCGGAGATACTGGAGATCCGGGACCATGTCCCCGACACGGATCTGGATCCCGCGCCGTCCACCCAGCATGATGTAGACGCCGACGAGCATCGCGAGACTCCGCGAGAACACGGTCGCGATGGCCGCTCCCTCGATGCCGAGTTCGGGGAACGCGATGGTCCCGACGACCGGGGCGTTCGCCACGAGCGTCCAGCCGTTGATGAGGAACGGATCGAGGATCACGTTCAGCACGACCGTCCCGAACATGACGAGCATCGGTGTGATGGTGTCACCGGCGCCGCGCATCAGCGAGATGAACACGAAGAAGCCGAACATGAACGGCAGCCCGAGCGCGACGACCTGCATGTAGGCCGTCGCACCCGGGAGGACGGCCGGTGATGCCCCGAGAAACGAGAGGAACGGCCGGACGAACGGATAGCCGAGCAGGCCGAGCGCCAACGAGCCCAGGAAGGCGAACGTGACCGTCTGTGAGGCGGCGTACTCGGCCTGGCGCTTCTCGTCGGCGCCGGTGTGTTGGGCGACGAGGACGCTGCCGGCGACTGAGAGGCCCATCCCGAGCGAGATGAGCAGGAACACCATCGGGAACGCGAAGGAGATGGCTGCCAGCGCCTCCGTCGAGTACTGGCCGAGCCAGAAGGTGTCGGCCAGATTGTAGGCGGTCTGCATCAGGTTCGTGACGACGATCGGCAACGAGAGGTACAGCAGGGGCTTGACGATGCCGCCCTCGGTGAGGTCCAGTTCCTCCTGTCCCTTGAACAGGTTCACGCAACCACCCCCGGACTGGCCGACCGGTGTACTCGCGCTGGCTCGCGGGGCCCGCTCACGGGACGGCCTCCGATCCCGACGCAGGTGTCCATCCGAGTTGCAGTTCGAGGTACTGTTCGATAATCGCGCGAGTGGCTTCGGCGTCCTCACCGAGTGCGACCGTCCGGGCGTGTGCGCCGTTGATGGTCGTGACGACGTGGCGAGCGACTTCGTCGGGGTCGGCAGCCTCGAAGTAGCCCGCATCGATTCCGTCACTAACGGCGGTTGCGACGACCGAACGCATCACCTCGTCGAGTGCGATGAACCGCTCGCGAAACGAATCTTGGTAGTGAGCCTGCCCTTTCATTTCCATCAGGGCAACGGGAAACTCGTCGGGGTTCTGTGAGGGGGTAAAGACGGCATCCAAGAAGGTCTCCAGGCGCTCGCGTGGGTCCTCTGCGTCACAGGCCAACCGCACCTCGAATCGGTCCATGAGGTCGTCGAGGAACGCGTTCAACAGCTCCGCTTTCGTGTCGAAGTGGTAGTGAATCGCGGCCGTCGTCATCGACGACTCCTCGGCGATTCGTTGCATCGTGAGGCCGGCGTAGCCGTGCTCGCACAGGGCCCGACTGGTCGCGGCGATGATTTCGTCTGCGGTTTCCGTTTCCATTCCTACCATAACTTACTAACTGATTAGTTAAGAGCCTTCTGACTGATTAGTAAGTCCGTCGTCTGTCAGACTATCAGCCTCGGCTTCGGGATACGGATTCCAATGACCACTCCCCAGAGTCGTGCCGAACCGCCTGGGTGTTCCGGCCTCCGAGGGAGCTAATCTCTCCCCGAAGACTCGTGTTTCGAGCTAGTCGCGCCCGTCGCCCCAGTATGCAACTTACTGACGGCGTGTACGGCCTGCCGTTCGATGTTTCGCTGGGTGACCGCGAGATGACGCTCGACCCGGTCGCCGTCGAGACACCGAGGGGGTTGCTCCTGCTCGACGTTGGTCTGTCCTCGTTAGTTATCTGTTTTCAATAATATCTTGTATTTTGATATTCTTGGTGTTAGTCGGAATTGATCAGGAGATTCGTGAGTGAATACAGAAAGCGGACCGACAACCCAACGGCGATGCCGATCCGAAGCGAACTGCAGTCGACGAAACAGTGAGATGACGACCGAGAGCGCTGTAGGCAGTCTATCGTCGTTAGACAGCGTCGCGTGCTGAGTGGCTCGTCACCGCGGACCCGAGACGAATCAATTCCGTCACGTACGGCTGTTACAGCCCAGAACGACACACTTTCCACGCTTCGTGACCCCAGTAGAACCAGCAACTCACCCGTCACGTTCCGCGTCGACGACGCGGAAGGTCCCGCTGAAGTAACTCGATCACTAATTCAAAACGAATAGCTAATACTTCTCTCATACCCTATAAAGTATGATAGGATGAACATCCATCTGCTTTCGTCTTTCGGAGATGGTTTCGAACACGGGACTTCCGACCGCAGAATCGTGGCTCGACGCCGAATCTATCACGATCTATCACGGATTATTGTAACTGTTTGCCGGTGGGCCGCCGAGACGGTCTGGCGGCCCACCGGTGACGACTTGGGATAAACCGTATAAGCCGCTGTCATGCGGGAGCGATCCGGTTGTCGAGCGTCTTCTGAATAATCTGTCGCGATGCCATCGAACAGAGCAAGTACTAGACGATCCACGTTGACATCGGTCCGAGTAGTGGGTCCTGCCAGAAAACGGCCCCCGCGAGCGGAACGACGAGGCCCGTTTCGCCGACACCGAGATGGCCCCCACGAACTTTCCAGCGGAGCCAGAGGAACACGGGAATGGTCAGGAGCATAATCCAGACCATCGGGCGGAACTGCAACTTGACCATCCCCAGTTGGTCGCCGGCAGCGTCCACCTGTTCCCGTTGAATCCGTTCGAGTGCGTCGTCGTCGTCTCTCTCTTTGGCGGCCGCTTTGCGCTCTTTCAGCCGCGCCATCCGCTCCTGATAGGCCGACAGTTTCTCCGTATCCATGAGTCGCGCCTGCAAGAGCGTCGAGTAGAGTCCCGTGCCGACGGTCTCGGGGATGGCGTCACTTCGGAGCCCGCGCGTGAGCCCGTAGGCGAGAACGCCCTCCACGATGGGAATCGCAAACCAGAACCCGAGGATGACGACGTACTCGTGAGTGGCGAACCCGCCGCCGAGCGCGATGCCCGCCCCGATCATCGCTCCAGTGACAGTGAACGCGGATGGGATCGGATAGCCACGCGAGTTCCCGATCGTGATGAGCGTCGCCGCAGTGAGCAGCGCGGCTGCCGCCGCGAGCGGCGTGATCGTCACGCCGGTGACGAGATCCTTCCGACCGTCTCGGAGATACTGCCGCCCTGGAGTATCGCACCGAGTCCGGCCACGATACCGACGAGCAGGGCCCCCCGAAGGACCGAGAGGGCGTTCGCGCCAACGGCGGGCGCCACGGGTGCCGAGTTACTGTTTGCGCCGACGGTGAACGACATGAACAGGGCCGCCAGCAGTGCGATCGAGAGGACGAGAACGACCGACGCCATCGTTCACACCTCCGGGCACTGCCGCAGTCGTTGGGCGTTCGAGACCGACCGACTTCGACTCCGCGGTACCATGTGTCCGAGCACCGTGTCAGGAACGGAATGAATCCACCGAAATCGCGTATATCGGCCGTCGTTGAACCAATTGTCTGGATAAGTAACGCGACACCTATCGCCCCGAACCCGGGCGACGCGCGTGGAGCCAACTGTAACAACCACTTAGTGATTGTCAAAATCGAACCGTTTCCGACGACCCACGCGAGATGTTCCCCCCGTGGTAGCGGCAGTAACTACTGAGAGCGTGTCGAAAGGGTACGGCGACAGTGTCTCGCTCTCCGTCGACAGGGGTGAAATCTTCGCGCTCTTCGGGTCGTACGCGATTCCACAGAGCGAGTAACACCGACTTCGTGTCACCCACCCGACCAGCGTCGTGTACCGCAGCCACGCGTTCAGGGTGCTGATGGTCCCGATGACGACACCGAGGAGACGGGGCGTGGTCGGCCCGTTACGGAATGCACACATCCGCTTCTCGCGTGAACCACAGGAGCAAGACGGTGGCTCGACGGACTTCCGGAAAGGCTCCCGGTTTTCGATGTTCCTATTACGGACAGCCGCGAGGTGACGGTGTGATCGATCCGTCGTCCCGTCGACCGTTGCGTTGCGGTGGAGGTGTGCGCCCGTGTTAGACACCGACCGACGCGTCATCGCCCTCGGCCTCGCCCGAATGGCCGACGCACTCGGGAACTCCTTTCTCATCATCGTCCTGCCGCTGTACATCGCCAGCGGACAGGTGTCGTTGACGGAACTCGTCGGGACGAACCTGTTCGGCCTCGTGGTCGGTCAGGAGTTCCTGATCGGCTTGGTGCTCTCCCTGTTCGGCTTCCTGAACAGTTTCGGCCAGCCGTTCACCGGGCGTCTCTCGGATCGTACCGGGCGACGGCGGGTGTTCGTCCTCGCTGGCCTGTGTCTGTTCGGCGTCGGCAGTGCGGCCTACCCCTTCCTCGACAGCTACTGGTGGATCGTCGTCGCTCGCGCGTTACAGGGGATCGGAGCCGCGTTCACCGTGCCGGCCACCGTCGCTCTCGTGAACGACTTCGCCCGCTCGGACAGCGAACGCGGGAGTAACTTCGGCGTGTTCAACACGTTTCGCCTGATCGGATTCGGATTCGGCCCCATCGTCGCGGGTGCAGTGATCCGGTTTGGCCCGTACACGACGCCAGCCGGCGTTTTCTCGGGGTTCGACGCCGCCTTCGGCGTGGCCGTCCTCGGCGCCGTCGTGAGTTTCGTCCTCGTGACGATACTGGTGTCCGATCCCGAGTCACTGGGCACGGAGAGCAGCGAGAATCTCGCCATCGCCGTCTTCGACCGTCGTGGCTCGACGCTGTTCGACTCGGTGTTCGTCCTCGGCGTCGGGACGTTCTTCATGGCGACGACCATCGCGCTGTTCGCGACGCTCGAAGGCCCGGTTCGGGCACGCCTCGACGAGGGGACGTTCCTGTTCAGCGTCCAGTTCGCCGCCGTCGTCATCGCGAACGTCGCCTTGCAGGTGCCCATCGGGCGGGCGAGTGACACGTACGGTCGGCGGCCGTTTCTCCTCGCTGGCTTCGTTATCCTCGTCCCCGCCGTGTTCGCACAGGGCGTGCTACTGGATCCGTATCTCGTCCTCGCCGCGCGCCTCCTCCAAGGGGTCGCCGTCGCCTTCGTCTTCGCACCGGGACTCGCGCTGGCCGGCGACCTCGCCAGTGAGGGGGCCTCCGGGACGACGCTCTCCGTGCTGACGATGGCGTTCGGCCTCGGCGTCGCCGTCGGTCCGCTGGCCTCGGGATTTCTGTACAACATCGGGACGTTCAGCACCCCGTTTACATTCGGGACGGTGCTGTCGCTGGCGGCACTGGTACTCGTCTACACGCAGGTCGAGGAGTCGCTTCCCGCCGACACCGCGCAGTGACAAGCAGCACGCTTATTTGTGGGACGGAGAAACGAGGGGCCGATGGTGTCACGCAAGCCGACCCGATCAGTGACCAGACGACAGTTTGCAAGTGCGTTCGCGGGGGTCGTCCTCGCCGGCTGCTCCGGCGGCGGTGGGGGCGGTGGGGGCGGCAGTAGCACGCCGACGGAAACGGTCGAACCAACGGCCACGCCGACTGCTACCCCGATGTCGACGCCGACCACCACTCCGAGCGCCGATGCGGACGTGACGATCGAGGTCGGCCCGGACGGCAGCTACCTCAATTTCGTCCCGGAACGAGTCAGGCTCTCGACGGGCGATACGGTCGAATGGGTGTTCAAATCGTCCGGTCACAACGTCTGTGGCCATCCCGCCGACAATCCGAAAGTCGAGCTTCCGGACGGGGCGGAGCCGTTCGGGAGCCATCCGGACGGAAACGCACAGGCGGTCGATCCGACTGACTCGACGTACACGCACACGTTCGAGACGAAAGGCGACTACACGTACGTCTGTATTCTGCACGCCCACAACGGCATGGTCGGGCATCTGACGGTCCGGTAGCGTCGACGCGACGGTGTCGGCCGCCGGTCAGCCGAAGAGTTGGCGCATCATCGGGTGCATCCCCGTCAGTCGCTTCTCGTGTTTCCTGTCGGCGGCGGATCGTCGACGACGGCGCTCACGAAACGGTGGTAGCGTCCCGATGGTTACAACACCACTAGCTGGGCGGACGAGAGCCAGGCTGGACAGGAGACGGACTCGACCATCGGGACGATTCGACCTTCGATCCCCCCAATCATAAAAGTTGTAGCTGTCGCTCGCCCATACTGCCGGCTGTAAGTCAATCGAGATATCCGTCACCCTGAGGTGACGGATATCTTGAAACAGTCACCGCCGACAGTATCACTCGATCCCGACGATCACGGAAACGCGGAGGGGACCCCGGCGAATCCGAGGACACGGGCTCTTCATCGGTTCGACCAACCCGCCCTCGCTCGGCCGTTCTAACAACCACTCGGTCGTTGTCAGCGTCGAATCGGTGGGTGTCGTCGGGAGAGCCACGCACCTCGTCTCATACGGTTTATGTAACTGTTCACCGGTAGTCCGCCGGATCGTCTCGGCGGGATCGTCGATACCCTCCTGGTCGTAGAAGAGCAACTGCCAGCCCTGGAACGCGACGAAGGAGACGTTGGCTGCCATCACGGGACCAAACGAACGGTGCTGCGTGACGACGAATTCGACGGGCTGAGAGGAGATCGATTCATCGCAGCCCCGCTCGCTCGGGAGCGGTTTAACTCTGGCGAGAATGTGTCACACTGTCACACACCGCCGAAACGGTGTCGATCGTCGTGGGGGCCCCGACTACGGGGTCGCACTAGCGTCGGCGTCGACGTCGTGGGAGACGACGTCCCAGTCCGCCGGCGAGAGTTCGTGTCCGTCGAACCACTCGTGTTCGGGATACGCGGTGAGGACGAGATACGGCGCTCGATGCCGGAGATACTCGACCAGGATCCGGAGGTTGTCGCTGGCGAGGCCACCCAGTCCGTCGAGCAACAGCACGGGCACCCGGTCGCTGACGTCGAACGCCTCGTGACCGGCGAGTGCTGCCACGATTCCGAGCAGTTCACGCTCGCCCTCGCTGAGTGCGTCGAGCTGTGCTTCCCGGCCGTCCCGCGCGACGACGAGGTCGAACGTGCTCGTGAGACGAGCCGTCTCGAAGCCCGCATCGAATCGATCGAGCAGGTCGTCGAGTGCGGTCGAGAACGACTCCCGAACCTGTCGCTTGATCTCGTCTTTGCGATTCCGGAGGGACGTAATCTCGTCCGACATCGACTCGTACTCGTCTTCGAGTAGCGATCGCTTGTCCGCACGGTTCTCCGTCGTTTCGAGGTCCTCGCGAGCGTCGGCCAGTTCCGCTTCGAGATACTTGATCTCGCTCTCCAGATCCGTCCGCTGTTCCCGTGTGGTGTCGACGGCGGCGGCCAGGTCGTCGATCCGTGACTCCAGTTCCGAACGGGTCTCGCGGGCGGTTTCTAAACTCTCTTCGGTCTCAGCGAGTCGTGATTCCAAGTCGGCGATGCGGTCGGTCAGGCCGGACTCGCGGCGGCGGGCCGTCCGTATCTCGTCACGCTGTTCCTCTAACTCCGTGATCTGCTCGCGATACGTGTCGGCTCGAGCGCGGAGTTCGCCGATCTGTCGGTCGAGAGCCGCCAGTTGCGATTCCATCTCGTCGCGGGTCGTCGCCTCCCCACAGAGCCAACAGGAGACGGAATCCGTCAGCATATCGTGCGAGACGTCCGTCAGCAGTTGGACGCGACCCTCGTCGAGGACGCGCCGATTCGCCTCGTAGACCGCCTGCAACAGTTCCAAATCACGTTCGACGTCCCGACGTTCCTCGTGAACGGCTTCGAGTTCGCTCTCGACGTCCGTATCCGACGGGACGGTGAGCGAGTCGAGTTCGGCGCGCTTCTCCGCGAGTGTCTCTCGGACGCGTTCGGCAGTCGTTTCGAGACGTTCGATCCGGTCACTCACGCGGTCACGCTCCGCTCGTAGCTCGCTCAGTTCCGATCGAGCGTCGGCGTCCCCGTCGGTGTCCGTCTCCAGGTCGGTTCGTTCGGTACGCAACGAGTCGAGTTCGGATTCGAGACTCGTCACCCGCTGCTGCAGTTGGGGAAGCCGATCCGCGGCTTCACGGGCGCGTTCGAGTTCCCGCTCGACCTGTTCTCGCTCCGTCCGTAAGTCCCTGATCTGCTCGTCGATGTTTTCGAAATCGAGGGGTCGCGTCAGCACGGCCTCCAAGTTGTCGCCGTTTCGAACGGCGCGTCGGACTTCGTTGTCTTCGTCTAGGAACGCAAACAGCGACGCACAGACCCGATCGTACTCCGTCGTCAGGTACGGTGTCCCCGTGCGCGAAATCGTCCCGTTCGACCGCGTGAGTTCGACCGCGACGTCTTGCTCGCCTGTCGTCAAGTCGACACGACCGGTCTGCTGTCCCTCGGTCAGGGGCGTGGCCGTTCCGAAGGCCGTCTCGATACCCGCGAGGAAACTCGATTTCCCCTGCCAGTTGCTCGCACGGACGGCGTTCACGCCGGGTTCGAGATCGGCCTCGCCGCGTCGAATGCCCGCGATGTTCTCGATAGAGAGATGCCAGGCCATGATCAGAGCGCCGTCAGGGCGACCGCTTCCACGACATGGGGGTCTTCCAGAACGAGCCTTTGTACCGCCTCGGCGACACCGTACGGGAGGGCGAGTCCCGACAGGTTGTTACGCACCCGCTCTCGAACCGTGTCGGTCTCGTCCTCGACGTCGGTGTGGGTTTCGCAGACGTATCCACGCTCGACCGCATTTTCGAACGGCACTCTGACGGAGCAGTCCGGACAGCTCAGTTTGACCTGTACCTCGACTTCCGCACGCTCTGCTTCGGGCAGTCGACCCGACGAGTCGAGCGAGGAGAGTACCGATCGCGTCTTTTCGACGGCGCGTTCCTTCGCCATCGCGACGGTGTTCATCTGCCAGTCGGTGGAGGCCGATTCGGTCGTCTTCTCGGCCTCCAAACAGCCCTTGAGGTGGTGTCGCATCGTACTCCACGACACCAGTTCGTCGGCGAGTTCATCGATGTCGAGGCCGTCCGTCGACAGATCGGCGGCGAGTTCGTCGCGATCGATATCGTCGTCACCGACGATGGTTTCGTACTCACGATCGAGATGAATGCTCACCGTGTCGCGGCCGTGGGTTTCGTATATTCGACGCAGCAGGCGCTTGTTGAACCACTCCGTGATTGCTTTGTACCCCTCGGCAGAGCGCCCATCGTCGCCGGTCCACCGTGTCACCAGATACTCGTCGACCGAGTCGTACTCCGGGTCGGGAACCGTCAACCCGTGGCGTTCGACGAGAGAGTCGACCTTGCATCCCATCGTTTGTTCTACGTGCATACTCGGCCCGTTCGGTAATAAACGTGATTACTACGACGTGTCCGTGAACGACGAGCAGAGAACGCGTACCCGTCGGATGTCATCCGAAAATCTATCGGCTGTGGCTGTTTCAAGATCTCCGTCACCCGCGGTGACGGATACCTCGATCGACTTACAGCCGGCAGTATTAGACGCCACTGCCGACCGAGGTCGCAGACGTGGTACATCATTCGTGGCGGGGTGGCGGGTGACGCTTCAGTTCCCGGATTGCGAGTGCAAATACGGTGAGGACGATAACCATCCCGACGAAAAACTCGATTGTCGGCACCTCGCCGGTGTTTAGCCAGATGAGAATATCTTCCATGCCCATAACCACGAAGAGGAGAACGAGCAGAAGCACTCCACGTCTACCGATATTCAACTGGACCATGCTGAGAGTGTTTGTTCGACTAGGACTTTGGTCTATTGGAAAGCAGTAATTCTCTATCGAAGCGCGTTCTCACAGTCGGGGGGCCTGTTATTTGGACTCCAGGCGACCGTTCCGCAGTTTCGAACCGGCTGGTTTCTCGTGTCCGTCGTCCCGGGCTTGACCACCCTTGGGGGATCACTCACCCTCTATGAACGATTGCCAAATCACAGTCCACCTCGTGAATCCGTTCGAACGTCGGTGTCGAAACGAGACGTGAGACAGCGCTCCGATCCGTGCTCGCCCCGACGACCACCAAATCGTAGAGAGACGCGTTTCGTTCGAGAAACGCTTCGATCGAGCCGTTCGCGACTCGTGTCGAAGTGGTGAGCGTCGTGACAGTCCCCCAACAAACGCCGCTGTCGGAAGGGAGACGATTTGTCTCGGACGAACGGGAGGTGATCGATGCCGCGCTCGAATTCGCAAACGAAGAACGCCCCGATATCCCCGTGAGTGGGAAAATCCGCATCGGACACGATGTCTCGAAGGCAATTCTGAACACCATCGAGCAGGACGAGATCGATATCGTCCTGATGGGCTGGCGTGGCCGCGGACGCCGGACAGACTACGTCCTCGGGAGCAACGTCGACCGGATCGTCACCCAGGCACGGTGCGACGTCCTCGTCGAACGCATGGGTCCGGCCGGAGACGTGAACTCGATCTTGGTCCCGACGGCTGGTGGTCCCCACGCCGAATTCGCCGCCGAGATCGCTGTGCCAAACGATGCACGCGTCGAAGTCCTATACGTCTCTACCGCAACCGACGACGATGGCGACCCCGTGTTGGAGGATACGACGGCGATTCTCGACGGTGTCGACGTAGATACGACCCTCGTCGAGGACGGCGACGTCATCGAAGAGATCATCGACCGCTCTGGCGCACACGATATCACGATTATCGGGGCGTCTCGGGAAAGCCTCTTGGAGCAACTCGTCTTCGGGGCGATTCCAGAAGAGGTCGGTCGCCGAGCGAAAAACACCGTCATCATGGCAAAGCGTGACCTGGGGATTACGTCTCGCGTGACGCGGTGGTTCCGAGGGTACCGACGCAGCTGAAGAACTCACACGGTACGTCGACTTTACGAAGGGTTCGACTCGTCCTGTCGGCTGTAACTGTTTCGAGATGTTCGCCACCAGGGGTACGAACATCTGTCTCGACTTACAGTCGACAGTATCAGATGTCGTCAGATACGTTCCGACGGATGAGCGTCCGACGACGGTCTTCCTGGCTGTTCGGCAACGGCTCCCGTCTCATGTGTATGGACCATGCGGGCAGTTATCGCAGTCTGCTCCGCGAGGCTGCCGCTTTACTACCTCCGAGGGTGTTCGGTCGTCCCGGCGATTTCTTCGCCGGCCGGCTCGATTTGGTCGGTCGGCATGTGACGGGACTGGAGGAGTTCCCGTGCGTAGATACTCGTCTCTCGGCGCTCGTGAACACTCAACTGCTGCAATGGCGACACGGCCGACTCCGGTACGGCTGCTGGCGGAGTTGGCACATCGTATAGACCGGTCGGAGGAAGCTATCACTGACCTCGACTGGTGAGCGGGTACGATCGACTTCGAAAACAACGACTAAGCCATTGTTACCGTTGGGGCTCCGGGACACGTGCGGTGACCAGTACCGCTCCGCACGTTCGCGGGCGGACGGGAGTACCAGCGGTAGCGTTTTTCGCGTCCTATGCAAAAATGTAGCTTCACAGCAGTGTCGAACGAATGTGGAGCGAGAAGCAACACCGAGGCTGTTGGTGACGCTCAGTATTAGCCTCATCTGACAGATTCGAATACTATTTCTATTTTTGAGATATTGTTGCACGAACACAATCTACCGTTCACAAGACCGATCTACGGCCCGGGGCGGATCGAAGCCCGGTCACGGTGCAGTCGACGAGACTGTGATCCAACTCAGCGACGAGCAGTGTTGGCTGTGCGCCATCATCAGACCGCCTTGCGTTCTGATTGGCGGACGAGCGCTACGCTCTCGTCAACGCCGTTGATCCAGAGGCACACGGATTACTTCATACAAAGCTTGAACCGACGAGAACGAACGGACTCGTTCTTCCGCGAATCTCGTGGGAAACACGACGGCGACAGGGAATACCCCTGAACGACGCCTGCCGTCCCTACGGCCTGGATTTCGGATACGAACGCCACGGAAAATCGGAATATACTCAAATATATGATAGAGTTAGCGAAATATAAGATCTCAGATCGTTAACGCCAAAGCAGAAAACGCAACCGAGTGGCTCAACTCCGTTGCCGTCGCATGGACGCAACTAATCAGAACCGCACCCTCTGTATCGCGCCAAACATCGTGGAACGAGGATTCGGTCGACGAGGAATGACTGAGGACGATATACCGGCGAAACCGGGCGTCCTGAACGCAACCGTCCTCTCGAATTACGTATATCGACCAACCGTGGGTGGGTGCAGGACTCTCCGTCCAGTCGTTCGCGAGGAATTTGCACGCAGCGTTGCTGATCACACTCGATAGCAGAACAGCCTGGGGAACTAGCTGAGGCGCTTCCCGCTGACCGAATCAGTCAAATTCAGGCATCACAGCGCAACCCACTGTAGCCCCAACTCACACTCTCCAGAATTCATATAGCGATATACAATTTATGCGTTCGCACACGAACGCCGATCATATCAGTTGATATATATTTTCTTCGTAGGTTCGGCGCACCCGATCACCCCAGTCGTGGGTGTACGTGTCGATGATGTCGCTCGCCACGTCGCCACGGAGATACTTGACGATGCCGCGGTCGCCGGTGCGGTCCCGGAGATGTGTCGTGAAGAAGTGCCGGAAGTAGTGGGGCGTGACGTTCTCCTCGCTTCCGCCTCCGTCGCGGTGCCACCCGCGCTCGCGCGCGTGTGACTCTACGATGTGGTGGACGACGTGTGGTGTGACTCGTTCGCCCCAGCTATCCCGGGTGCTCACGAACAGTGGATTCGCCTCGGAGACGGGGTCGGGTCGGATAGCCAGCCACCGGGCGAGCGCTGCGCGTAGTTCGTCGTCGACCGGGACGACCGTCGCCCGCTTGCGTTTGTTCGCCGCCGTCCGTCGCTCGCCCTCGATTACGTCGCCGACGGCGCGGTCGGCCGCGACGAAGAGGGCGTCGCCCCGGCCGTCGAGCTGGGGTCGGATCGGCGCGTCGAGTCCCTCCCGCGTCACCGGGATAGAGAGATCGCGCACGTCCAGATTGCAGAGCTCACCCACTCGGATGCCCGTTTTGAGCATGGTCAGTAGGAGGGCGCAGTCGAGGGGGTGGACGATTCCTGCGAGGAAGTCGCGCATCTCCGGGATGGCGATCTCCCGTCGCGTCGGGTCGGTGTTGATCCGTTCGTCCATCTCTTCCGCGACGAGCGTCATGGGGTTGGAGTCGAATTCGCCCACTTGCGTCATGTAGGCGTAGAACCGGTGGAGGTAGGCGGCGTAGGTGGCGACGGTGCTCTCCGCGACGGTTCCGCGGAGGCGGTGGATCCACGCCATGCAGTCCCGGTGTTCGGCCGTCGTGGGCGTCGCGTCCCGTTCGTCGTCGAGAAACGTCTCGAACTCCCGGAGGACGCGCTCGTAGGCCGCGCGCGTGCGATCGGTCTTCCCGTGATAGGTCATGTCCTGCAAGAAGTAGCCGACGGGATCGTCCATCACGAGTCCTCCACGAGCCGGTAGCCGCCGTGGCGGCCGTTGTACTGCACGGCGTTTGCCTCCTGGAGCGCGTCCAGCGCCTCTTCTAGTCGGTCCTCGACGCCGTCGGTCACCCGATCGAGCAGGTCGTCCCAGGAAAGGTGGTCTTCCCCACTAAGGGCGGCTTTCACCTGGGGTTCGAGCCCCGAAGATTCCCCTTCGGCGGGTTCTCGTTCGGTCGACCGCTCGGGTACCTCGAAGTCGCGTCGACCGGCCTGCACCATCGTCCGGACGAACTCGCTTTGGCTCATGCCGAGTCGGTCGGCGTGTTCGCGCCAGCGTTCCTTCTGGTACGACGGCACGTACGTCTTCACCGGGACGCTGTCGTCTCCCATGTGTGGGCCCTCGACCCCGGGGAACTTCAAAGTAGTCCCACACAGGGGGATAAGGGTCTTTATCTGTAGTAGTAGTACTGCATTTCACCTCCGTATAGTCCATTATTTGTGAGAGTGTGACTGTATTGGATCGCTGTGTAGTACCGAAAGCACAAATACAAAATTAAGCCCGTTCACGCCTCCACTCGTTCGACCAGCGACGGATCGTCGTGGCTCGGATCGTTCACGCGCGTCGAGACGGGGTAGGCCGTCAGGTCGTCCGCGGGGTGGGGCCGACAGCAGTCCAGGGCCTCCTCGACGGTGCCGTGGAGCCACGTCGACTCGGCGTCCGGGTCGAGGATGACGGCCATCCGGTGGTGGAGGTCCCCGACGAGTTCGTTCGGTTCCGTCGTCACGATGGCGAACGTCTCTACTGGATCTGGATCGGTCGACACGCCGCCGTCGCCGAACTCGCCGAGTCCGGTCTGGCGAGTCGGTGCCTCCCACCGCGACCAGATGCCAGCCATGGCGAATGGGCGGTCGTCCTCGAAGGCGACGCGGTAGGGTCGCTTTCCGCCGTCGCGGTCGACCCACTCGTAGAAGCCGTCCGCCGGGACGAGACACCGGCGATGTTCGACCGCGTCGGCGAAACTCGGCTTCTCCCCCATCGTCTCGGCGCGGGCGTTGATCGACGCCGTCGACGCGTCGTCGGCCCACTCCGGGATCAGCCCCCACTGCTGGCGGGCGAATCGATCCGGTTGGCTCCCGGTCACGACCGGGAGGTCCTGACTCGGCGCGCAGTTGTACCGCGGTTCCCAGTCCGGCGTCCGCGTCCCGAACCGGTCCGCCAGTTCCGCCGCCGGCGTGGACAGTGTGTACCGCCCGCACATACGCTCCCGTTCGGTTGCGTGGGGTTAAATCACTCGCCGGAGACGTGCGCCGCGAGCGTTCGCTCGGCAACACATAAACTTCATATCGCTATATCTATTCCGCCCCCCGATCACCGAACGGCGGGGTGCGGGTTCGCTCGAACCGTGTGCGTGTTCGCCGGCCCCGGCGTGGTCTCGATGTCGCTCCCGAACGCGCGGATGAGGTCCAGATTCGTCCGTACGTGAGCGGTCATCCGAGGGATTCGGATCTCGCCGCCGGCCAGCGCGAGCAACACCAGCAGCTGGTCGGCCATGTGTTCGTCGACCGTCGCGTCGCTGGCGTGGAAGCGCTCGAACGCGTCGCCGGCCTCGTCGGCCACGTCCTCGGCCGTGCGTCCGCGTTCGCCCAGCGCGCTGAACCCCGCGACCCGCCGCCCGTCGGTCGCCCGGAGGAGGAGCGCGGAGCCGGTCGACTCGGCCGCGACGTAGTCGACGCTCGCCACGTCGACCGGGATGCCCATCCCGTCGAGGCGCGTTTCGGCGTGTGCCGCCTGCCGGTCGGCCACCTCCCGCTCCGCGAGGTCGGTCGACGCCTTGGAGTAGATGTCGACACGCTCCAGGTCGCCGCGGGAGTCGAGCGCGAACCGCGACAGCGACGACGAGGTGACGGTCAGCGTCACCTCGCCGCCGCCGGCGGGATAGAACCCCGTCGCTTCGAGGTCGAAGTCGGCGTCGACGCCATGTGCCGCCAACAGCGGCAGTTTCACGAACCGGTAGTAGGCCGCGGTCGGCGCCCACTTCACGTCGGTTCCGCCGGTCGCCCTGAGTCGCACCGGGTCGTCGGCGACGGCGGCGATAGGGAGAATCGTATCGCACAGGAGCGTCACGCTCCCCGCGGTGTCGATGCCCGCCGTCACCGACGACCGCCGTCGGTCGCCGGGTTCGAACGTCACCGCCTCGGCGCCCAGTTCGGCCCCCGTGATCTCGGCGTCACAGTACGTCGCGACGAGGTTCACGGCCGCGAGATGCTGGGCGGCGAGCCCCGGGGTCGGCCGGTCACCCCTGATCGACTCGATCCGGAACGGCGTGTCGGTGACGACCGCGAGGCTCAGCGCCGTCCGGAGGAGTTGGCCGCCGCCGTCCGAGCCGTCGAGTTCGAGCATCGGCTCGTCTTCGACGCCACCCCACCTGAACGTGTTCCTCCCACCCCGCACGTATTTCCGGGTTGACATCGAACGTCGGCCCGTCGCTATGTCACTCGACATCCCCGCTGCACTCGAAGACGGGTTCTCCCGCCTCCTGACGCGCGTGGCCGGCCTCCTGCTGGTCGCGTATCTCGTCATCGGCGTGATATCCACCGTCACCGCACAGACCCTCAGCCTCGCCGCCGCGAGCGCGCTCCAGTCGTCGCTTCCCTCGGACGCCGCCACCACCCCGACGACGCCGGGAATGGGCGGCAGTGCGCTCGCCCTCGACGTCGGCCTTCCCGTCGCTATCGTTCTCTTTCTCGCGCAGGTCGTCCTCGCGCAGGTGGTCGGCGTCGTCGGCATCCGCACCTTCGTCAGCGAGGCGCGCACCTCGTTCCCGACGGGCGTGACCCGCCACCTTCCGTGGGTCGTCCTGAACGCCCTCGTCGCCGGCTTCATCGTCAACGTGTTGATCGGCCTCGGGACCATCCTGCTGGTCATTCCCGGCATCTACGTCGCCGTGGCGCTGTATTTCGTCCAGTTCGAGGTGATCGTCGAGGAGAAAAACGCCATCGACGCCCTCCGTACCGGCTGGGAACTGACCAAGGGCGAACGCCTCGGCGTGTTCCTCCTCCTCCTCGTCATCTTCGCCATCGGCCTCGCGAGCGCGGTCCCCAGCATCGTCCTCGGGTTCGTCGGCGCGCCGACGGTCGCCGTCGTCGCGGTGAGCGTCGTCGTCGGCGCCGTCGCGGGCGTGATCGGAGTCGCCATCGGCGCCCGCGCGTACGTTCAGTTGAAGCCCGACGGGTGGTCGCCGTCGGTGGGCGGCGTCGATCCGTTCGCGTAAACGCTTTCTCCCCCGACCGACCATTACCGTTGTGCGCATCGAGAACAGTTTCATCCCGATCAGCGGTGTGGGCGAGACGACCGAGCGCCGCCTCTGGGAGGCAGGCATCACCCACTGGAACGAGTTCGACGGCTCCGTCGTCGGCCCGACGACCGCCGACCGCATCCACGACTTCGTCGACGTGGCGACCGACCACCTCCGCCGGAACGACGCCCGCTTTTTCGACGAGTCCTTCCCCTCGGGCGAGCGCTGGCGCTTCTACGAGAACTTCCGCGACGACGCCCTCTTTTTCGACATCGAGACCACCGGCCTCGACGCCGCCCGCAACGACGTGACGACCGTGAGCGTCCACCGCGACGGCGACACCGACACCTTCGTCAGCGGCGACAACCTCACCACCTCGGCGCTCCGCGAGCAGTTCGCGGACGCCCCTCTCATCGTCTCGTTCAACGGCGCCCGCTTCGACGTGCCCTTCCTGGAGCAGTCCTTCGACCTCTCCATCGACGCGCCGCATCTCGATCTGATGTACCCCTGTCGCCGTCTCGACCTGACCGGCGGCCTCAAACGCATCGAACGGGACGTGGGCATCGACCGCGACCGGCCCGACCTCTCCGGCGAGGACGCCGTCCGCCTCTGGCGCGAGTACGAACGCGGCGACGACGCCGCCCTCGACACCCTCGTCTCGTACAACCGCGAGGACACGCGGAACCTCGAACGCCTCGCCGACCACGTCACCGAACGCCTCCACGACGCCTGCTGTCCCGCCGACGCGACGTTTTAGGCAAACCTAAACGCTCAAGTGTGACGACTCACAGGTAGGGGTATGAGCGACTTCACCTTCGACGACGTGGCCGTCGTCATGGGGACCTACAACGAGGAGGAAGCTATCGGGAGCGTTCTCGCGGACATCGAGCGGGTGAGCGGGGGCCGGGCCGACGTGGTCTGTGTCGACGGCTCGGACGACCGGACGCCCGATATCGCCCGTCGCATGGGCGCGCGCGTGATCGAACAGGAGCCACAGGGGTACGGCGTCGCCGTTCGCGAGGCCGTCCTCGCGCCGGATCGGCCGGTGGTCGTCACCACGGACTGCGACGACACCTACCCGATGGAGCGGCTGCCCGACTTTCTGGACCTGCTCAACGACGGGTACGACGTGGTCAGCGGCGACCGCATCAGCCCCGGCCCCGAGACGATGCCCCGACTCAACCGCCTCGGGAACCGTGCCTTCGCGGGCCTCGCCAGCCTCCTCCTCGGCCGCCGCCTCCACGACGTGACGACCGGGATGCGCGCGTACCGGCGCGACCTGCTCCACCGGATCGAGTGGACCGAGAACACGGGCCTCTCCGCGGAGCTCCTGATGCGCCCGGTCGCCCGCAACGCCCGCGTGACGGAGGTGCCCATCGACTACGACGAACGGGCCGGCGAGACGAAACTCGACCCGTTCCGCGGCGGCGCCGCTATCGCGAAGTCAATCCTCCGGATCGGTATCGAGGAGCGTCTCGGAACCTCGCTCGACTCGGTGACGACGACGGACACCGTCGAGCGGACGTAGCACCCCCACCGCCACAGTACCTAAACCGCCTCGCGCTGAAGCCGTCGTCGACCGATGGTCTCGGACTTCGTCGCCGTCCCCGTCCTCCTCGTGACGCTCGGGGTCGTGGGTCTCTACACCGGCTGGAAGCGTCGTAGCATCCACGCCCGGATGGACCGCGTCGACCCGACCCCGGTCCGCGAACTCGCGTCGCCGGGGGTCGTCGAACTGGAAGGCACTGCGACGCCCGTCGATGATCCACTCGACGCACTCCTGACCGACCGTGACGCCGTCGTCGCCGCGTGGAAGATCGAGGAGTGGGACGAGCGGGGCGACCGCGGGAACTGGCGCGAGGTCGCCCGCGGCGTCGAGACTGTCGCGTTCGAACTCGCGGACGGAACCGGAACCGTCGACGTCGCGCCCATCTCGAAACGCGACACCGCGGGCAAGTGGATGCAGACGACCGGCGTCAGCGCCACGGACGGGATCCGTCTCGACGGCGTACTCGCCGAGTTCGACTCGTTTCCGGTCCAGGTGGAGGTCGGCCCCGACGAGGAACCGCCGGAGCGTGTTCGTCGCCTGCACCGGGACCACGGGCTCTACGAGGACACCGGGTCGGTCACCAACGTCGTCGACGTCGGGAACAAACACGGTCGTCGGCGGTACTTCGCACAGGTGATCGAACCCGGCGACGAGACGTACGTCCTCGGGCATGTTCGGGCCCGCGACGCGCATCGTCGCGACCGCTTCCGACCGGGGGAGGCAGTCGTCACCGAACCGGACGACGGACTCTTGATTCTCTCGAATCAGGACGCGGCGAGTCTGGAAGGCGAGTTCGAGTCCGCCGCGCGGGCGAGTTTCGTCGGGGGCATCGTCTCGCTCGTCGCCGGCATCGTGATCGCCCTCGTTCTCTTCGGCGTCCTCTGATAGTATTTATTGTGAGTCAATACCGCTGGGTCGCCGGAACGGGGCGGGGACCCAGCGGTAAACAGTCACAATAAACACTATGAGCCACCGGTGTCGGCCACGGGCCGGCGACGCCTACCGCACGATATCCCCGATCCGGCGGGGTTCGCCGCTGAGCGATGGCTCCTTCTCGACCATCTGCAGCACCTCGTGGTCGGTCACGTCGGGGTACTGCTTGCCCACCGCTTCCTCGATCAGTGCCTTCTCCAGTCTGAATTCGGTCCCGTCGTAGACGACGTCGACGCCGTTCTCGTCGAAGGAGAGCGCAGTCATGCACGCCTCTAGTGGGTGGCCGGGAAAAACCCCGTCGGATCGGCGGCCGGGCGGGTTCGGGACGAAGGCCCCGTCAGACTAGCGTCTGACGGCGGTTTTAATACGAGTAGCGTGTAGAGCCGCGCGTGGCACTCGGGAGGGACCCGCTCGACGCGCTCGAGATTCCGGACGGGACGACCGTCGAGGAACACGACCTCGTCACCGAGGGCGACGTAATCGTCGGCGGCCAGAGCACCGTCGAGTTCGGCGTCCGCGGCCGCAACGTCGTTGCCGGCGAACGCGTTCGCTTCGGCGGCGACATCGAGGCCGACGGTGACTGCCGGCTCGACATGTGGTGTGACGTGGCCGGGAACGTCCTCGTCGGCGACGACGCCTACCTCGGTGAGCGCGTCCACGTCGGCGGCCAGTTGATGGTCTCGGGAGACCTGGACATCGGCGACGACGTGGAGATCGAGGAGGGGTTCGAGGCCAACGGCTGGATCGTTATCAGGAATCCGGTCCCGACGCTCGTGTTCTACTTCGTCGTCCTCTCGCAGCTCCTGCGGATGGGCGAGACGAACGCCGCCGAGGAGATCGCCGAAGCCCTGGCCGACGAGGAAGAGGCCCCGGCCGATCCGCTCGTGATCCCGCGCGGGGGCGACGTCTCCGACGACTCCTGGCGCGTCTCGACGCCCGCCCGGATCGGCGACGGCTGTCGCCTCCACGGCAACGTCCGCGCGAAGTCCATCGACATGGGCGCCGACAACAACGTCTTCGGCAGTCTGCGCGCCCGCGGCGACGTGTCCGTCGACGAGGGGACCCGTATCCACGGCGACGTGACGACCCGCGGCGGCACCGTCCAGCTAGCCGAGGACGTGCGCGTCCTCGGCGACGTCTCCTGTAACGACCTCGAACTCCACGAAGACGCGGTGGTCGATGGGTCGATCCGGTCGCGCGGCGAGATGCGGATCGTTCGCCCGGAGGCGAAGCGGGATATCGAGTGAGCGGCACGGCCGGGCGACTCCGAGGCGCCGCTCACTCGCCCGGTTCGATCCGGTCGACGATGCCATCGAAATCGGCGTCGAAACTCAATACCGCGTCGATCCCCCGCGACTCGCACAGGGTAATGATCGTCGCGTCGGTGAAACTGAGGTCGTGGTCGTCGTAGCGACGGAGGGTCTCCAGCGACGCCCGCACGTCGTCCGGTTCGACGTGAAGCATCTCGATAACGTGTGGAAACGGCTCTTCACCGAGCATTCGACGGGCGACGGTGTCCGCTGCCTCGAACGATCCCGTTCTCGTCCGGGTGAGCGTGACCGTCTCGTCCAGGACGTAATCGTTCGTGTACGGCTGGCCGTACGTCCCTTCGAGCAGTCTGTCGAACGCGTCGACAGCCGCTTCGTGTCGCTCCGCGTCCGTATCGTGATGCGCGTAGAACACGCCTGTATCGACGACGATGCTCATCCGTACAGCACATCGTCGATGTCCTCCTCGCTCGTCGTGACGCCCGAGGAGACCATCCCCTCGTGAAACGCCTCGCGCTCCGCGTCGGCGAGGGGGACGCGCTCCTCGCGGAACGAGTCGACGAGGTCAGCCTTGGACTGGATGGCGTCCTCGACCAACCGTGCCAGCAGTTCCTGCTGGGTCACGCGCCGTCCCGTCTGCAGCCGAATCTCGGCTTGGAGGCGTTCGAGGCGGGCCTTGGTGTCGTCGTCCATCTTCACGGACGTTGCCATACCCGTCCGTAGTGTCTTCTACTGCGTAAACGTTTCCACCGACGACGGTCCCGTGCCGAGTCGACCGAAACTAAATTCCACCCGACCCACCAGGGTTAGGTATGCTCTCTCTCGCGCTCGCGGGCAAACCCAACGCGGGCAAGTCTACGTTTTACAAGGCTGCCACGCGCGCCGACGTGGACGTGGCGAACTATCCGTTCACGACCATCGACGCCAACCGCGGCGTCACTCACGCACGCACGGAGTGTCCCTGTCTCGCCCGCGACGAACGTTGCGGGAACGAGCGCTGTCACGACGGCAAGCGGTACGTCCCCGTCGAACTGCTGGACGTGGCGGGGCTGGTTCCGGGCGCCCACGAGGGGAAAGGGCTGGGCAACCAGTTTCTCGACGAACTCACCAACGCCGACGCCATCCTGAACGTCGTCGACGCCTCCGGCGGCACGAACGCCGAGGGCGAACC
>ENA-ORDC01000658-ORDC01000658.1-marine-metagenome-genome-assembly--contig:-NODE-658-length-31655-cov-9.499240_pt1 | contig 31655 bp, 31 predicted proteins | sample MGYA00237783_ERZ508515 | MGnify/ENA primary metagenome ERZ508515 (study PRJEB26186, sample SAMN06268792) | marine metagenome | isolation source: Eden Landing Ponds, San Francisco, CA, USA | place... | reverse complement strand
ATCTTCATCGACGAGATCGACGCCGTCGCCGCCAAGCGGACGGACTCGAAGACCTCGGGCGACGCCGAGGTCCAGCGCACGATGATGCAGCTCCTCTCCGAGATGGACGGCTTCGACGACCGCGGCGAGATCCGGATCATGGCCGCCACCAACCGCTTCGACATGCTCGACGAGGCGATCCTCCGTCCCGGTCGCTTCGACCGGCTCATCGAGGTGCCCGAACCCGGACCCGAGGGCCGAGAGCGCATCCTGGAGATCCACACGCAGGACATGAACGTCGCCGAGGGCACCGACGTGGGCGCGGTCGCCCGCGAACTCGAGGGGTACAGCGGCGCCGACATCGCCTCCCTGGCGACCGAAGCGGGGATGTTCGCGATCCGCGACGGGCGCACCGAGGTCACGCAGGCGGACTTCGAGGCGGCCCGCGAGAAACTGCAGGACGCCGAGCAGACCGAAGAGCAGGTCATCAACTACCAGTACTAGACGTACTAGGCGTTTTGAACGCTGTGCGTTTTTGAGTTCTGTGGGGCTTCTGACCGCGGATCGGCGGTGAACTCCCCCAAATCCCCAGTCGTTCGCTTATAAGTCACAGAGACCAGATCGGTGGTGAACCCACCCTCCCCCCTTCGAGTCCCACCCGACCGCCCCGCACAGCACCTCACGCCTCCCCAGCCTCGTCAGTCGCCGTCGCTTCGCTCCGGCGACTGACTCCAGCGAGGAACCGAAGGTCCCTCTGGCAGCCGGCGCGCAGCGCCGGCGACCTCGCGCGTGCACCTCGCGCCCGAGGGGCGCTCGGAGGCACGCGCCACCGCAGTCGTTTAAATAACTGATAGCGATAAGTCTCGGAAGTACGACCGCTTCGTAACCCCTTACCTGTCGGGCCGTCGATTCCCCGCCAATGAACACCATCCACGTCGCCGGCGGCGTCGGCGTCGCCGACACGGCGATGGCCTCCTACGACGCCGCGCTCGCGGACGCGAACCTCCACAACTACAACCTCGTGGCGGTCTCCTCGGTCGTCCCCGCCGAGGCGACGGTCGAGGCGGTCGCGGAGGCGCCGGATCTGGGTCCCGCCGGCAACCGACTCACCGTCGTCGAGGCGCGCCGAACCGTGGGGCCGGGCGACGCGGTCGACTTCCGCGAGGGCGGCCGCGCCGGCGCCGAAGACGCCGGATCGAAGCGAGCGCCGCGCCGTCACTCGGACGTGGCGGCGGGGCTCGGCTGGGCTACCGGCCCGGGCCCCGGCCTCTTCTACGAGGTGACCGGCGAGGACCCCGACGACGTGCGCGGTCGGATCGAGGCGGGGCTCGACGCCGGCAGCGACCTCCGCGACTGGGCGCTCCCGGATCGCGAGATCCACGTCGAGACGGCGGCTTCGACGCCCGACAGATACACGACAGCGGTCGTTATCGCGGCGTACGGCGAGTCGGAGCCGATCCTGTAGGCGGTTCGGCGCGGTCCACCACGGGATTCGCCCCCGCCGACGCCTTTTTGAGTGGGCTCCGCGTATCGGAGGTGTCTTCGATGAACGGCAATAACCCGTACGCCGGTGCACCGGGTGTGACGAACGCGGGCGAGCCCGCGGCCGTCGACCTCTCTCCGGACCAAGAACGGCGCCTCCGGCGCGCGGTCGCCGGAATCGTCTCGCGAACCGAATCGTATCTCCCGGACAGCTACGCCGTCGGCTCCGAGCTGTCGGTCGGGGCGAACGGGCCGCAGGCGACCGTCGCCGTCAACCCGCCCGCGGGCCACCCGGTCTCGGCCGGGTTCACGCCGGACCCCGACGAGCTGGAGGCCGGTATCGCCGACGCCGACACCGACGAGGTCGCCCGCGGACTGGCCGCGAGCGCCGCGATGCAGGTGATGGACGCGGTCGGCGACGTGACGCCGACCGCCAAGTGAACGCGGGTTACTCTCTCGTTTCCGCTTCGTCGACCGCTTCGCTTCTCGCCGCCGTCTCTTCCGCCGCCGCGGGCGGCTCCAGTGTTCCCATCATCCGTCCGTAGATCCCGAATATCTCCTCGTACCCCTCCTCGCTCGCGAGGATCGGGACGACGCCCTCTTCCTCGACGCGGTGGGTGTACACGTCGTCCTCGGCGAACACCTCCCCGACGGGAATCTCCTCGAAGTTGGCGAAGTGGACCGCGGGCTCGCCGTCTCCCTTCGGAACCTCCTCGTCGCCCGCGACGACCGTCGTCTCGGTGAACGTCGGCGGCTCGTCGTCGAGCGCACCGTGTGCTCGGAGAAACGCCAGGCACGCCTCGTAGCCGAACTCGACCGCCTCCTCACTGCCCTGTCGTCCGACCTCGATCGAGACGGTGTGCGGGATCGTGGAGTCCAGCGTCGTCCCGCGGAGCCCGCCCGCGTCGACGACGTAGTCGACGGGCATCGCGGTCACGGTCCGGCGCACCGACGGCGTGAGGTCGCTGTAGATCGCGAAGGGCGGCGGCGCGCTGTGGGAGGTGTGGAGCGCGAGCACCGCGTCCATCCCCTCCAACTCGGCCGCGAGCCGCGGCGCGAGCGCCCGCTCGTACTCGTCGCTGTCGGCGTCGCCCGGGAACGCGCGGTTCAGGTCGGCGTCCGTGTAGCGCGTCCCCGCGGTCAACGCGGGCTCGTTGGCGATGATCAGCCGGACGATCCCGTCGCCGGACCCCTGTCCCGCCTCGCCGAGCTCGTCTGCGAGTCGCCTGACGATCCGCTCGCCGGCGGGTTCGTCGCCGTGGATCCCGCCGACGATCGCGACGCGGGCCGAGCCCGCCGACCCGCGGTCGATCGTTTCCATACGCGCACTACGCCCCGGTCCGCATAAAGTGTCGCCGTTCGGAGCCCGGGACGCCGGTCCGCGACCTACCGGCCGGGCAGGTCCGCGAGGGCCGCGCGGTACCGCCTCGCCAGTTCCCGCGCGACGAGCCGGTCGCGGGGGTCGACGCCGAGGACGTGCAGCGCGCCCGCGTACACCGCGAACCCGGCCGCGGCTCCGACGACGACCGCGGCCCGACCGGGAACGACCTCCCGAATCGCCCGCATCGCGACGAGCGTCACGGCTCCGGCCGCGAGCGGGGTGAGGTAGGTGCGGTCGAACGGCCACAGCCCCTCGAAGCGACGCAGCAGAACGACCTGAATCGCGTTCTGCACCGCGATCGCCAGCGACGTGCCGAGCGCGGCGCCGACGAGCCCGTACCGGACCACGAACGCGTAGGTCAGGACGACGTTGAGGACGGCGAGCAGCCAATCGAGCGCCATCCGGGCGTACTGGTGGTCGGTCATCATGAGGAGCCAGCCGGTCGCGCCCACCGCGCTCCCGACGAACACGCCGCCGAGGTAGACGACGAGGGGGACGTACCCGGCGACATACGGCTCGCCGAACAGCCCGAGCAGCTCCCGGCCGTACACCACGAGCGCGGCGAGGATCGGGATCACCGCCGTGACGATCTGGCGGGTCACCGACGTGTACACCGCGTTGAGCGTCTCGACCCGATCGTCCGCGTACAGCTCGGAGGCGACCGGCGGCAGCAGCTGGTTGAACGAGAGCAGCGGGATCCACGCGATCGCGATCAGCACGAGGACGACGTTGTACACCCCCGCGGCGGTCGCCGTCAGCAGCGCCCCGACGAGCAGCACGTCGACGCGGTTCTGGAACACCTTGCCGAGACTGCTCATCGCGACCGGCGCGGCGTGATCGTAGAACCGCCTGGCCTCTTTTCGAACTCCCCGAACCGACGGGACGACCCCGGTCACTCGCGCGGAGAGCGGCGCGGCGACGGCCGCGAGCACCGCGGTCGCGACGACGATACCGCCGGCGACGCCGACGACCGAGTAGCCGAGCGCCAGCGCCGCGAGCGCGCCCACGAGCCGGACGCTCGGCCGCAGGAGCTTGTTGAAGGCGATCTCGCCGCGGGCGGAGCCGACCGCTCGGAAGATCGCGGACGCGACCATCACGACGCCGAGGAGTCCGACGAGGAATCCGAACGCGCGCATCGTCGGCGGGAACGCGGGATCGCCGACGGTGAGCGCGCCGATCCGCGGCGCGGCCAGCCAGATCCCGGCGGCGACGGCGGCACCGAACCCGAGCGTCGTGGCGTACGCGAGCCCGGCGACGACCCCCTGTCGGTCGGGGTCGTCCGCGTACTCGGGGAGGTAGCGCTGGAGCGTCGGGACGCTCCCGAACGTGACGAGCCGAGACAGGAGCTGGGCGATCCGCCACGCCAGCGCGTACACGCCGTAGGCGGCCGGGCCGAGCCCCCTCGCGAGGAAAAACTCCGTCGCGGCGGTGAGTGCGCGCTGGCCGGAGACGCCGCCGGCGGTGATCACCGCGCCGCCCGCGATCGTCAGGAGCGCCTCGCGCTCGTCGTCGGGGACGGCGTCGGTCGCCTCCCCGTCCGCCGGCTCGCGCTCGTCGTCGCTATCGGCACCGGGTCCGTCTGTCACGGGTCGGTTCGACGTGGTCCGGCTCGGGAGAAAAGCGACTCGTTCCGTCGCCGCCCGGATCCGCTACCAGCGCTGATGCACGTGCTCGCGGACGAACCCGTCGTACACGTCGTCGACGGCCTCGCGGTCGTCCTCGCCGAGCGGGTCGAGGTCGCTGACGGCCGCGTTCGACCGGATGTGCTCCGGCGTCGTCGAGCCCGGAATGACCGTCGTGACGGCGTCGTGGTCGAGGATCCAGCGCAGCGAGAGCCCCGGGAGCGAGAGGCCGTCGTCGGTCGCGGGGGCGCGCTCGGCGAGCGCGTCGGCGGCGTCGAGCCCGACCTCGTAGGGGACGCCGGCGAACGTCTCGCCCACGTCGAACGCGTCGCCCTCGCGGTTGTAGTTGCGGTGGTCGTCCGCCGCGAACTCGGTGTCCCGCGAGAGCGCGCCGGTGAGCAGGCCGGAGGCGAGCGGCACCCGACAGATCACGCCCACGTCGCGGGCGGCGGCCTCGTCGAGGAACAGCTCGGCGGGGCGCTGGCGGAAGGGGTTGAAGATGATCTGGACCGACTCGACGCCGGGGTACGCGATCGCCTTGAGCCCCTCCTCGACGCGCTCGACGCTGACGCCGTAGTTCGCGATCCGCCCCTCGTCGGCGAGCGTATCGAGCGCGTCGAACGTCTCCGGCTGGTAGTACGCGTCCGTCGGCGGGCAGTGGAGTTGGACCAGATCCAGCGTCTCCATCCCGAGGTTCTCCCGCGACCGGTCCACGAACCGGCGGAGGTTCTCCTCGGTGTACCGCTCGGCGACGTGGGGGTCGAGCCGGCGCCCGGCCTTCGTCGCCACCGTCACGTCGCCGCTCCCGATGTCGGCTTCGAGCACGTCGCCGACGATGCGCTCGGAGCGCCCGTCGCCGTACACGTCCGCGGTGTCGAAGAAGTCGATGCCGGCGTCGCGGGCGGCCTCGACCGCGTCGACCGCCTCGGACTCGCTCACGTCGCCCCAGTCGCCCCCGATCTGCCACGCGCCGTAGCCGACCTCGCTGACCGCGCCGACGTTCCCGAGCGTTCGGTGGTTCATGTTCACTCCCAGTTGGTCGGGGCACCGGCAAGGGCGTTCCGGAGGCCGAACCGGTCTTCTCCCCGGCTCGAACCGGCGAGCGCAGTCACTGGAGCTAAACCGCTCGGCGCCCTTCGTCCGCGTATATGCAGTTCTGTGACGACTGCGGTTCGATGATGGTCTCTCGGGACGGCGAGATGGTGTGTCAGAACGACGACTGCGGCGGCACCGCCGAGCGCGACGAGGGGCTCGCGGCCGAGTTCGAGTCGACGACCGAACAGACCGGCGACGAGGTGATCGAGACCGAGGAGGGCGCGAACTTCGAAGGCAAACCGACCGCCAACGACATCGTCTGCGACGAGTGCGGCCACGGCGAGGCGTGGTACACGATCAAACAGACCGGCGCCGCCGACGAGCCGCCGACGCGCTTCTTCAAGTGCAAGGAGTGCGGGCACCGCTGGCGCGGGTACAACTGATCTGGTCGACGGTGACCAGCCACGCGGGTCCTTCCGAAACGACCGGTCGCCGAGAGCGGGAAACGACCGTCAGAGCACCACGTCGGCGTCGGTGAGGAGGTCCCGCTTCGCCCGTTTGGCTTCCGGCCCCTCCGGAACGATACCGGGCGTCGAAGCCTCGTCGTCGAACCGATCCGGGTCCGGTGAGAGGGAGTCGAGCACCTCCGCGAACGTCGGGCCTCGCCTCCCGGTGAGATGAACGAACCCGCCGTACCGTCGCTGTGCAACCGAGGTCGAATCCGGGTCCGGGAACGCGTCCCGAATGCAATCGACGTTCTCGCGGAGGTATTCCGCGGCCTTGTGCTGTGAGTACTGACTGTCCGCGTAGAGCTGTTCCCGATCGCTGTCGGTGAGATCCTCTTCCGCGAGCGTCGAGGACTCGTACCGAACCGCGTCTGCGCCAACGTCGCCGGTGAGGAAGCTGAGATTCACCGTGAAGGAATCCGGATATCGCAGAATCACCAACAAGAAAATCTGCTCGTCAACGGTGTAGCGTTCCTGCAAGCGGTAGTAACACTCCAGATAGTACGCCGCGAGCGCTCCGATCCAGTCGTCGCGTTCGCCGTCGAGATACGCGGTCGCGACGTCGTAGTAGTCCTCGCCGGCGACCTGCTGTAAGCGGTACTCGAAGCTCCGGCTCATCTCGTCCAGTTCGTCCTCGTACACCTCCGTTAGCGGAACGTCCGGATCGTCGAGTAGCCTACTCTTTCGCTCCCCGGCGTCCGCGATCCGCATCATGTTCTCGTGGAGGTCCCGTTCCGCCTCCACGTCCGGAAGCGGAATTCGAACCGCCCGCTGGCGTAGCATGTCCGTCCCGGAGTGCAAACGCTCACGCCAATCCATGTCGGTATAGTCAACCCAGATGGGTATTAAGTTCTGAGGTCGCTCGCGGTCGACTGCCCCCGGGACAGACCGATCGCTATTCACCCTCTCGAAGCCGCGGCCCGAGAAACGCCGCCGCTTCCTCGCCCACGTCACCGGATCGCCCCACGAAGAAGTGGTCCGACTCGAACGCGACCGTCTCGATCCCCAGCTCCTCGGCCCGCTCCACCACGGGCTCCCAGTCGGCCGTCGAGTCGCGGGTCGCGTACAGAACCCGGGCCGGGACGCCGAGATCGCCGATATCGTCGAGCGCCGCGACCGCGTCGACGTCGGGGTTCAGCCGCGCGGCCGGCGCGAGCGCGCAGACGCCGGCGAGTCCTGGTCGGGACGCCGCCGTGACGAGCGCGATCGTCCCCCCGAACGAGAAGCCGAACAGCCCCACGCGCTCGTAGCGCTCCGTCGCCCAGCCGACCGCGTTGTCGGCGTCGGTGGTCTCGCCGTACCCCTCGTCCCAGTCGCCGTAGTCGAACCGGAGGCAGTCGATCCCCCGATCGGCCAGGGCGTCGCTGACGGCGGTCAGGCGCTCGTCGCCGCGGTGTCCCCCGTGTCGCGGATGCGGCGGGCAGGCGACGACGACCGCGTCGGCGCGAGGACCGTCGCCGGTGGCGGCGTCGATGGCGGCGGCGTCGCCCCCTTCTCCGCTGCCACTCGCGGCGGTGTCGAGGGTGGCGCGCACGTCGCGGCCGCCGGGAATCAGGACGGTGTCGCTCACGGGTTCACCGGATTACCGCGTCAGGGGACCTGCGTCACGCGATCGACGCCGTCGAGGTCGACCAGATCGCCTGCGAGCGCCTCCTGGTCGACGTTCGCCTCGTAGTAGAACACGAGGTCGAAGGTGCCGTCGCGGAGGAGCTGTTGACACTCCCAGACGAACGCCTCGTCGTCGAGGGTGAGTCCCTGGAACTGGTTCGACGAGAAGTTCGCGTCGTCGTTGCCGGCCTCGATGTACGCCTCGCCCTTGCCGGCGCGGTCGGCGATGACCTCGTTGATCGCGACCGTGAGCTCGTGCATCTCCAAGTCCTCCTGTCCGCCGAGCGTCGTGTGGACGATACACCCGGCGAGTTCGATGTCACCCGGCTCCAGTAAGGCCTTCGTCCGCGTGTAGAGGTCGGCGTCGACGGTCTCGCTCATGGCCGATCGTTCCGGCTCCCTCGATAAACGGGTGACGGTTCCCCGCCGATTTCCCGCCGTCCGCGAGGTCGTCGACGCGCCCGCGACGCGGCTCCTGGCCGTGTTCGCCGGATGTCCGAGGGAAGGGCGTTCGAGACCGGAAACAGCGTTCGCGATCCGCTCTTCCCCGCTCGGAACAGTTATGAACACTCACACCGATTTTTCTACACTAAATGCCGTCTGAGGGGATACACGGTGAGGCCATTCGGATTCTGGTGATTGACCCGTCGGTCGGAAGCGGGACCGACCTCGCCTCGCAACTCACTTTCGAAGGACGAGACGACTTTATCATTCAGACGACCCCGGCGCTCGAAGACGCGCGAACCGTTCTCTCCGACGAACGCGTCGATTGCGTCGTGACGCGACACAGTCCACCGACGGTAGACGGCGTGGAAACGCTCTCGGCGTTGCGATCCGACCATCCGGAGATTCCGGTTTTGCTCGCGACCGGGAGGGCACACGCGGACCACGTGCTCGACAGCTCGGCGACCGGCATCGTCGAGATGACGAACGGCGAGGTCCACGAGGGGTTCGTCGCCAATCAGATCGAGTCCGTCGTCTCGCAGGTCCGTGAGCGCCGAAACTACGAATCGAGACTACAGGCCAGTCAGGAAAGCCTCCAGCGGCTTCACCGAATCACGTCGGACCCGGACTCGACGTTCACGGACCGGGTCCACCAACTGCTCGCGTTCGGCGCCGACGTGTTCGGGATGGACATCGCTTTTCTCGCTCGCACCGACGAGGACTCGGCCGATTTCGAAGTCGTGGCGGCACAGGGCGACCACGAACTGATTCAGGCGGGGATCACCAGTGACCTGTCGCAGACGTACTGTCGCCGAACCATCGACACCGATACTGACTCGCCACTGGCGTTACAGAATGCCCCGGAGGAAATGAGGGACGACCCCGCGTTCGAAACGTTCGATCTGGGCTGCTATATGGGCGCCCGTATCGACGTCAACGGCGAGCTGTACGGCACGTTGTGTTTCGCGGACCGCGACCCCCGGCAATCCGGGTTCAGCGACGAGGAACAGGCCCTCATCGAGATCATGGCGCAGTGGCTGCGTCAACAGCTCGAACAGCGCGAGTACCGCCGAGAGCTCGCGGCGACGCGAGACAGGCTCAGTCGAACGCTTGAGCGGGTGGACGACGCGTTCTTCACCCTCGACACCGACTGGCGCGTCACCTACGTCAACGACGTGGGGGCGGATGTGCTTCGCCGGGCGATGGGGCTCGGCGACGACGCCGGCGTCGTGGGGCGACACCTCTGGGAGAACGTCCCCGAAGCCGTCGAGACGGCGTTCTTCGAGAAGTATCACGAGGCCTTCCAGACGCAGATGTCCGTCTCCTTCGAGGAGTATTTCGAACCCCTAGACGTCTGGTTCGAGGTTCGAGCGTACCCCGACGAAGAGGGGCTGTCGGTGTATTTCACGGACATCACGAAACGCAAGGCGCACGAGCGCGAACTCGAACGGTTCCGGAACCTGCTCAACCAAACCGAACGCGTCGCCGAGGTCGGCGGGTGGGAGATCGACGTGGCGACGGACGAGGTCTTCTGGACGGATCATCTCTTCGACCTCCTCGGCGTCGAGTACGAGACGGAACCACCGCTCGACGAAGCGCTCGACGTCTATCACGAGGCGGACCGTCCGACCGTCGAGCACGCCGTCGAGGAGGCCATCGAATCCGAAGAGGCGTTCGACGTGGAGCTCCGGTACTGGAAGTCCGAGGGCGAACTGCGCTGGCTCCGTGTTCAGGGGGTGCCGATCACCGACAGCGGCGGCGACGTGGTAAGGATCCGGGGCGCGGCCCGGGACATAACCGAGCCCAAGGAGCGCGAGCAGACGCTCAACGCGCTCGTTTCCGCATCCCGGGCGTTCATCGAGGCGGCGAACGAGGACGAACTCCTCACGGCGATCATCGACGAGCTGGAGCGGGTCTTCGAGTACGATATCACGTCGGTCCGGCTTCACGACGCCGAAACCGGGACGTTGCCCCCGACGCGGTACTCCCCGCAAGCGCACGCGCAGGTCCCCGATCCGCCGACCTTCGACGACGACGAAGGACCGATCGGAGGCGCGTTCCAGTCTCAGGAGCCGGTCGTCATCGACGACCTCGCTGACGCGACGGACATCGGGTACGGACGGGTCGAATCGGCGATGTTCATCCCGCTGGACGATCACGGGATGCTCGGCGTCGGCGCGACGGCGCCGAACGCGTTCGGAGACGAAGACGCCGCGCTCGTCGAGCTCTTGGCGGTCACGGCGGCGAGCGCGTTCGACCGCCTCGACCGGGAGACCGAGATGCGACAGCTCCACCGGATCCTCGACCACCTCGACGAGAAGGTCTTCCTGCTGGACGATGACGGCGCGTTCACGTTCGTCACGCGGTCGTTGGCAACGTACCTCGGACGCGAGCCCGACCAAATCACCGGTACGCCCCTCACGGGTCTCGTGTCCGGGAGCGAGGGCTCGTCGTTCGAAACGGCGCTTCGAGAAGCGCGGGCGGCGTCACCCGAAAGCCGGCGGACGGTAGAGACCGAGGTGCGACTTGCTGACGGGGAACTGCGGCCCGTTCAGTTCGAGTTCTCGTCGACGACGACGGAGCGCGGAGACGCGGCGATCGCGGCCGTGTTACACGACATCAGCGAACTCGCGGAAACTCGGACCTCACTCGAAGCCGAGCGCGAGCGGTTTCGAGAGCTCTTCGAGAACCTCCCCGACCCAGTGGTCGAGGTGCGGTTCGACGGCGAGGTGCCGGTCGTCGAATACGGCAACCCGGCCTTCGCCGACACCTTCGGCTACGGGAAAGAGCGCGCTCGCGGCGCGAATCTGAACGCGCTCGTCGTACCGGACGAACGGTCGCCGGACGCCGGTATCCTCTACGAGAGCACGCAGACGGACGAGCAGGTCCGCGTCGACGTCCAACGGAAGACGGCGGACGGTCGTCGCGACTTCCTCGTTCGAAGCATTCCCTACTCGCTCGACGACGACCAGTTCGCGTTCGCGGTGTACACGGACATCACGGACCAGAAAGAGCGCGAACGCTACTTGCAAGTGCTCAATCGGGTGCTGCGCCACAACCTGCGCAACGACATGAACGTCGTGATGGGACTGGCGGCGCACCTGGCCGATCAGATCGACGACCCGGCGCTTATCGAACACGCAGAGCGGCTTCGCGCGAACGCCGAAGACGTGGCGATGCTGGGCGAGAAAGCCCAAGAGCTCGAACGCGTCCTGGGCGGACGCGAGCGCGACACCCGCGTGATAGACCTCGTCCCGCGGCTCCGGAAGGCGGTCGCCGAACAGCGGACGGAGCACCCGGACGCCGACATCGAGCTAGACGTTCCAGGGGAGCTGTGGGCGAACGGAAGCGAGGACATCACCCGTGCGCTCGAAGAGCTGATCGAAAACGCGATAGAGCACGCAGATGCGGAGGTCCCGGCAGTTACAATCCGCGCTCAGAGCGTTCCGAACGAGAGCGACTGGACGGAGATCCGGGTCCGTGACAACGGCCCGGGGATCCCCGACAGCGAGTGGGCGGTCGTGTCCGGCGAAACGGACATCTCCCAATTGAACCACGGTAGCGGCCTCGGCCTCTGGCTAGCCAGGTGGATCGTCGAGTCGTCCGGCGGAGAGATACGCCGCGACCAGACACCGACAGCCGGGACGACCGTCGTTCTCCGACTGCCCGGGAAACCGCCCGCTCCGTCCGGGGAGGAGGCGTCGGGACTCACACCGGACGAGCGGCAGTCGGGGCAATCGGTCGATTAGGCCCTCACGGGAGCCGCGCCGCGGATCCGAACCGGGCTACCGGAGACGGGCGACCGTCCGATCGCTCCCTTCCTCGATCCGGACGAGTCCGTCGTCGGAAAGGTCTGAGAGGAGGTCGCGAAGCCACTCCCGCCCGTGCTCGCCGCCGGGCGCGTAGTCCACGCGAATCCGGTGGCCGAGCGCGTCCAGTTCCATCTCGTCGTGTTCACCGAGAAGCCGAACGATCCGTCCACGGAACTGGCGACGGCTCCCTTCGAAGCTCGGCTGCTCGGGCACGTCGGGCGCGGTGAAGTCGCCGGTCTCGTAGGCGTGACACCACCGCCGCCACGGACAGCCGGCCTCGTCACAGCGCGGCGTGGTCCCGCAGGCGACGCCGCCGAGCTCCATGATCGCGTTGTTCCAGACGCGGGAGCCACCGTCGGGCATCACGCGCGAGGCGACCCGCGCGAACGCGTCGTCGTCGTCCGGCACTGCGAACGCGCGGTGGAGCACCCGCTTCACGTTGGTGTCGACGACGGCGTCGCCGTTGTTAAAGGCGAACGACGCCACCGCGTTGGCGGTGTAGGGGCCGACGCCCATCAGCTCCCGCAGCTCTGCGGGGGTCTCGGGGAACGCCCCGTCGTAGTCGTCTTCGACCTGTCCGGCGGCCTCGTGGAGGTACTTCGCGCGGTTGTTGTAGCCGAGCGAGTGGTCCGACCAGAACGCGACCACGTCGCCGCGGTCGGCGTCGGCCAGGGCGGCGGTCGTCGGCCACTCCTCGACGAAGTCCTCCCACGCGGGGACGACCCGGTCGAGCTGGGTCTGCTGGCTCATCACCTCGCTGACGAGGATCTCGTAGGGGTCCTCGGTGCGCCGCCACGGGAACGCTCGGTGGTCCGCCTCGTACCAGTCGACGAGCGCCTCGCGGACCGCGCCGAGGTCGTCCGGCAGCGCGGGGGCGTCGCCGTCGTCGACGCCCGCGGTCGCCCCGGACGCGTCCGAATCGGTCATTACCGTCGGTCCGGTCGGCGGCGGTTTATCCGTGCTGGTCCGCGTCGGGGCCCGGATCCGTCTCCGGACGCCGGTCCGCGTCGCTCCGTACCGGCTCCATCGAGCGCGGGTCGCGGTCGGGCCCCGGATACTCGCCGCCCACGGCCTCCGGATACAGCCCCGCCGGCGAGAACACGGTCGCGAACGCCCGCGGCTCGCGAACGCTCACCTTCATCCGGTCTCGGAGCGCGGCCGCGGCCTCGGCCCCCGTGAGCGACGGGTCGAGGCTCACGACCTGCATCGCGCCGCCGCGGTACGCCGACGCCAGCGCCGGGTGGTCGCCCGCGGGCTGTGTCACCGGTTCGCGCCACGACTCGACCGCGTCGCGCCAGTCGGCCGCCAACCCCTCGTCTGCGAGCGCAGCGATCACCGCCTCCGCGTCGTCGAGGAGCGGGTCGCTGGCGACGAGGGTCGTCCACGCGTGCGAGCGCAGCGCGTCGAGCGCCTCGCGGGCCGGCCCGCCGACGAGGAGGTCGGCCGCGAGCACGTCGGCGTCGGCGACGACGCGGGCGGGACTCGGGTCGCGATCGGCGGGCGGGAGGTTCTCGGTGTCGCTTCTGGCGGTGTCCGTGTCCCCGGAACCGTCCTCGGACGCGGACCGTCGCTCGGCCAGCGCCGCGCGCACCGCCTCGGTGTCTGTGTCGTGCCCGGCGACTCGATCGAAGAGGTCGGCGAAGGTCGCGGTCATACGTGAGGGGTCGGCGGCCACGGGTATCGGGTTTGCGACCGGGGGTCGGGAAGCGTCTCAGAGCCGACGCTACTCGATCGAGACCGTTCGAGAAGAGCCTAGGCCGAGATTTGAACTCGGGGTCTCGTCCTTACCAAGGTCCTGTCCGACACCTGACCAAATCGGACGCTTCAAGGCTACTCTTACCGGTTCTCGACCGTTTCCAGTCCTTCTCATCTCGAAATCACTACACGAGCCTATAAATAAGCGATGATACATTCTCGGGTGTCACAGGAGCACGTTCCGGAAGACAACCTACAGAACCAGCCGTGGCCGCCGAAATTGATGGCATCCGGGTCTTGACAAAAAGTCCGGGCGCGTGCGGAAAACCGGATCTCACTATCACACCAGCGTAGCTTGAGACAGGACGCACCCAGCCTCACCGGCGTAGAGTCAACTAATATAATGCTGGACATGTCGAATCCATACAGAACATGAATCAGCGAGATGTCGTTTTGTTCGCTCTCTACGCTCTCATTGGGGTGCTGGTTTTCGTCACGAGGCTACTGACCCTCCCGTTGGAAGTAACAGCCTTGATCGCTCTCATCGCGGCTGTAAGCGTTCCCACAGCTCATCGAGTAGAAGACATCTACAAGCGGAGGCGTGACCAGCTAGCCCACCGAAAGCGCATCTCCGAACTCGTGAGCCGTGTGAATAACCGGGTATCCGAGATTGGTATCGAAATAACTGAGCAAAACGAGATAATAGATACTCTCGCCGAAGACGACGAGGAGCCCACGCTGGAGAAGGTCTTTGAGAATTACATCCGCGAGCATTTCGAAGAGCTACCCGACTATCAGCAAGAAATTCTCCTCATCCTCCTCCTGTCTCGCGAAGTAGACTCGAATAGTCAGCCCATCGAGCAAGCCAGGTTGAAGACACAGATTGCATCGCTGTTGTCGAATTTCAATCTCGGTTCTCTCGATAAACAAACCACCGAGCTACTGGGCGCATACGATAAAGTAGAGTATGGGAGAATAGAACAGGCGGAGGCTACAGCGTTATTCAATCACGAGCCAGAGAACGCCCGAGACTTGGCCTTAGAGTTCGCTACGGACTACGGGACTACTGATCAGCTCGCAATTGTTCTATTCAATGACCGCGAGCGTTCAACAGAACTCAGGAAAACGCTGGGTCGTCTAATTGCCCGTGGGAAGATCGATACTGAGACCGTCAATCGTGAGACAGCTGAGCGAATCAAAGACGAGATGGAACAGATGGGCGATGGGGCTACGAAGTATCTGGTCTTCTCCCGGAGAATGCACTACAATGATTCCTTTGAGGAGGCTATAGACCGGTTCCCGCACTTACGTATTGGCACTAAATATCCCGAGAATGGATTCCCAGATGCCGCGGAGTACATGCGAGTCTATATGATCTATCCAGAGCACGACTACGGAAGCGCCGACCGCTTCTTAGAAGAAGCACTGAAGCCGATGGTGTCTGAGGAAATCCTCGATGAACACCCAGATGCGTTTGTTGCCGCGATGCCGCTCGAACTTTCGAGGCTGTCAATCTACCCCGAACACGAAAACGTCGACGAGCACCTCTCGGGAACCCACGAGGCACTGATGTTCCTGAAAACAGGTGCAAGTGAGGACCTATCAGAAGTTGTCTCAGATCGCGTTGTGAGTGACGTAGGAATTTCGGAGCTCTTGGCTGTCCTCCCGTTCAATGTCATCACACCCGACATCAACGAACACGAGAAGGAACTAATCATTGAGCACTACGACGAACTACAAGATCGGTTTGGCGTATCTGAGCTGTTCGACTGGGCGGATATTGATCCGGGAAGCTTGGCAAATGCCCTTTCGGAAATAGAGAGCGATGTAGAAGATGAGCGGTGGGAAGAACTGGCTGAGACGATTGTAGAGAGGGCTGAGAAGTACTCGACCGCGACTCACGGGGAAGAGTCGCCCTCTATTTCTCGATAGGGGACGGACACTGGAACGTACTAACCCACGATAGATTCGCTGTCTGGAATGGGGTTCAACGATGAAACCGGCACTTCGTAGTTGTAGTGGTCAAAGTTCGACTTCTTCCGATCCGCATCAAGTACCATCTCTTTCGTTGCCGTCCCTATGAGATTCACTGTGACCTCTTCTAACGTATCTTCCAACGTACCCTCCAGATGGGCGAGAATATAATACTCTGAGTCAACACGCCACTCCTTCACCGGTAAGGCATACGGCTCTTTCCGACTGGTTTTCACATCGACTGTCCGATCAACATCATTGATTGAAACCTCGAAATCAACGCCTCCATCTGACCACCATACAAGTTCCGTGTCTATCTCCAGATCAGCATAAATAGCGAATGCCATCTCACCCAGGAGTCCAATTGCATGTCGGTCCTCCGGGTCTACACCCCACGTTCTGGCACTGTTGTCCCAGTCTTCTCGTTCCTCGAATGACTGGTTCCGCTCACTGGCCTTTCGATACACCGTTCTGACCAGCCGAGGCGGGATTTCCACAGACGTAGACATTCAGGAGTTCCGCTACCAGCTCACCCGCTAAATATCTACTGTGACCCGGTTTTCTGTATGTACATATACACTAGCCCCTATGTACGTACACGAAGATGAAGTCGGAGTTCCAGCGAGAACCATCTGTTGCTATATCGGGGGTGATGGCATCCAACCGTTCCCTTGATCAAGAGAAAAGTAGCGCAAAAAGTAGAATAACCGCTAATATCCCCATACCGCCGAGCAAGAGATAGTACATCGCAAGATCACGTCGGAACCGCCGCGTCATCTCGTCATCCCCCTGATCTGGAAGAATATGATCATCTAACCAGGTAGGAGATTCCTCATTCAATTTCACGCCGAAATTCTGTAACTCGTCTTCGTCAAAGAACCGATCATAGAACGTTTCTAGATTTTTGTGGTTTTCTGTCTGAACAACATACTGTTTTTCTATACCTTTTATCCTACGATGTGTTATTAGAGTGTATCCTCCCACAATCACAGAGGATATAGCAAATATAGTATTCTCGCCCAAAACTTCATTTACCCGAATCACTAATCCCGCTGAAATGGCAATAATAAAACCGAATGTTCGGAACAAGTCTCTGGATAGGCCGCTCATTAATTCGGAGCGGAGTTCTGAGAGTTGGCTTTGAGTCTGAATAGCACCCTCAATCATCTCTTGACGGAAGTCCACGAAATCATCTACAGATTCTCGTCGATAATATCGAAGGTTCGACCTTGCGGAACTTTCTATGACCTGAGCATCTTCTATTACTTCCGACAAGGATCGAGCGTACAGAGTCATAACATTTCGTAGTATATCAGCTCGGTTTTCTGAACGACCTTCAGAATACACCCAATCGTAGAGTGAGACCACAGAGTCAACCACCTCATCTGACAACTCGATAGAGTCTGTCTCGTCTACCTCAACACTGGTTGCATCGGGGAATGAAAGATGACCTTCTACGAATTGTTTACCCTGAATGAGGATGTTCCACTCGCCTTCTCGTATATGTCGTGAATTACTTGCTATCGCTAAGAGAGAAAAGAGTAGCTGATGGCGGTTGAAAAGCGAATTCAACCGAGGCATCGAATCATTCGTAACAGACTGGAGTTGGAAGACAGACGGCGGGAGGTATGCTCCGACGTTTTCTATAAGTGCGGTAGTTGCGATCTCTTGAGTTTCCTCCTCCCATTCGAGTTCATTTTGCTCCATCTGAGAGAGGACTTCCTCTGTTGAGGCAATACTCGAAATTCCAATTGCTGAGGAGAACCGGACAATCTCGGTCTCCAGAATTGAAAACACACAGCGAGGACTCTCATCAAGATATTTTTGCCGAAAAGCCTCTGGTGGCTGGCTGTTGAGCTCGTTAATCAACCGGTCTAACGAAAAGAAAACCGTTGGAGCGACATCGATTGTTGCACTCTCGGCGATATATGCCTCGATATTCGATTTTCTAAGATTGTATGAGGTACTGATCTCGAAGTACTGTTGATTCTCGTACACATCGCTCAACACGCTAAATATCTCCTTTACGCCAGAGATTGTATCAAGAGTTAGCTCCTGAAGCGAGTCCGCGAGGTCTGGATCGCTCGGATATAGGTCCCCAGGATCGTATTGCTCACCATCTACTTGTTCGGTAACAATGGTATCCTCGGAAGGATTATACTGGATTTGATAGCCATCTGATTCCCCTTCAATATGGACTGTAAGACGACCAGTTTCGATATACTCTGATAGGTGGATCACCGCCTCGACAAAATCCTCAATTTCCTCAAGAGCTGGCTCCCCGATTTCAATCGAATATGACTGACTATCTTCTCCCGCTGAATCATCTCCGAAATCGACTACCCTCGAAACAGCACTTGCTAACTCCTCCATCTTTCTCAGTTACTTCTGTACTGACCGATCTAATGATGAAGCGTGTATCCTAACTGTCCATTGGCCGTCCTCAGAGTTCGGCTCCTCTATGACAAGTCGATCTTCAGAAAGAGCACTAATGGGAGCTGAAACCTCGATATCATCGTCAAGCGAAAGGACGACAGATTTTGGAGAATAATCTGGATCGATACGGACATTCGCTTCATTCTGTTCATAGAGCATATCCTCTACTTCCTGTTCCTCATAGTTGTCACCTAATACACGACGAGCCCCTTCATGTACATCCTCGTTGGTCGCAATATCATCACCTACACTCGTAATTACACTCTCAAACTCCCGAATCTCCCCTGGACTGAGATCAGAACCCGTCTGTTCCTCTTTTAGATTGCTCAATCCATTGATGATCGTTTTCATTTGATCTAGACTTGCGCTACTTGTTAGACATCCTAAGAAATCCTCGAAATATTCTGACGGAGCGTCTTCTTGGAGGAATTTTACGTCTCCAGTGAGTCCAAATTTCTCGGACTGAAAAACAGGATACGTACCACCTTTCTGTAGACTCTCAGCCTCAGGAAGTGCGCGATTGAGTTCTTCGTACTTGAGCTCGTTTGTGTCCTCTTCTAAGACTGAGCGTTGTTCGTCATTAAGATCGAGCTTGAGGAGTCCAACGAATTGTTCACCACCTCGTTCAGCAAGAATTGTGAAAAGTACCCCATCAGAAGATCGAGCGTCCATCTCTCCTTTTAGACGGTTAGCCAAATTTAGGGAAAGCTCCTCAAACCGGTCATAACTCTCGGAGTCTTCCTCTAAATCTAATTCCATCTCCTTAATTTCGTCCAGCCAGTGCTGTATTCCACCATCATTCTCGTCATCATCGAAATGTCCAACTCCGACCTTTTGGGTGTCTCGCTTGTTTATAATCGTAGTTAGATATTCTCGAAATATATCTAAGATGCCATCGTCGATTGTAACGTCACGCGAACTTTGTAGCCATTCTTCATCGATGTCGTGGCCAACCGGAGAATAAGCGATTCCATGAATATTGACGGTCATTGATTAAACACCGTATGTGACAATATATATACTTTATTACACAGGTGAGATTACATTTGGAATAGGGCCGCTCGACTCAACTGTTACGGCGATGATTTCAAAGAAATGCGCGGTCGACTGGGTGGTATCGAGCCGGCGACAGATATAGATGAACGTCGAGAAGTCCAAGCCGAACTCGACGCCGCCGCGTTCCATGCTTACGAGCTTAACCGAAAATAAACCGCGTTCGTGCTGGATGACTTCTACCGTGTCCAGAATCCTCGACTGATGGACGAGGACTACTTTGACATGGTGTTGGAGAAGTATGACGACCTTGCGTAGCATAGTATAGTTGTTGGACAATATAGATCGCACTCTTGCTACGCCGAGACTTCTTTGATAATACCATATTTTTGTAACTGTAATGAACTCAACGCACTGGGAGCTGAGAAACCAGTTCTATTGAACTCCGTAAAAATGTCAGAGATGCTGTATCCGGTCGTAGAAGACTTCGTGAAATCGCTCGCCCCGCTCCAGCATCCATGTATGATAGTCGCTCCACGACTCTTTGTCAGTAAGATCGCCTGGGCGTCGAAGTGTAATCTTCGCTCGCTTACTGTTACGTTGCGCTTCCTCAGGCGGACTCCAAATTAATTCTTCACCTATCTCTTCCTCGATGGTGTCTCTCTGGCCTTCCAACTCTTGGTACACCTCTGAGTCGTTTTGAATCACCAGCTGACAGTAGAGGTTATCTTCGACCGTGTTGACCGTAAACTGTAATTTGAATCCGGCTCGGCCTATCGGATTGTTGTACCAGTGCTGTGGTTTCGGCTTCCGTGTGCGAAGTGGAGTATCTCGATCACTGATGAGGTCCCGAAACTGAGTCCAGTACTCCTCTTGGAGCTTCTTAGTCTCGGACAGTTCACCTTCAGAGCGTTTTGCTTTCTCTTTCCACTCGCTGGGGTCTTCGATAGGATTTAGACGGACCGCGGGGGCCGAATCTCCGATCCGCCAGACCTCCAATCGCACCGCGAATAGGTCCACGCCCTCCCGGCTATTCTTATTCAACCACTGGAATGCGTCCTTGTGCTCGTCATTGAATTGGGGTGACACCCAGACAATGATGTCAGCGTCAACCCCGGCCGCATACGCAATACACTTCCCCAGATGATCATGATCGGAGGCCTCGAGCTGATTTTCAATCACAATCTGGCGGCCGTCATCGATGACCTCCGCAACTATGTCGACACTGTATTTTCCGACGTTTTTCTCCGTCTCGATTACTTCGAGATCCAGTCCAAGGACATCCTCCAAGTGAGAGGCGTCATCATTACGTATCGAATCCGCCAGCCACGGCGTGAACTCGTGGGCTTCGTGTTCCCAGAAATCTCGAACGTCCTGAGGCTCCAACTCGCGGAACTCTGGAGGCTCGAATTGAGACATATGTCGTTGGTTCAGCCCAGGGAACAAAACAATACCTGGTGATGGCATCGAGCGGGTTAGCTATTCATCTAACATCCCTCGAAACTCCTCTTTCAATTCTTCAGCCCGCTCAAAAAGGGCGTTGCTCGTCTCCAGTGCCTTGGCGGAGGCGGCTGGTCTCGGGTTCACAGGCCGTTCGTAAGCCGCGCTGTACCGCCATGTGGCCGCCCTACGCATGAACACGTAGTACTCTATTAGTCGCTTCAGTCTTCGGCCTTTTCAATTAGACTCAATACCTCAGTGGTTGAACGAGCTCGTCCGTTGGGCATTCTATTGATCGAACCTCGGATGCGCGCGAGTTCACACAAGTCGTTTTTAGTGAGTGTCGCGTCAGGACGCATAATATCCAGTGCCTCGATCCATCGCTGGTAGGCACCGTATTTTGGTGTCTGTTTGAATCCGCTATCGTGGTCAGCTACGTGCTCGTCAATCTGTGATCTGAGCGCGTGGCAATCCTCCCGCGAACTGATTGTCCATGCGTACCCGTTGTTGTGATCGGTGACGCGTCCCAGATCGACGACGTCCGCGGCCCATTTGAGTAAAGGCTCGCTGTACTGTCCCATATTCAGTTGGAACCGGATCCCTGGAGTGACTCCAAACCGGCGGCGATCGTCCTTTCCAAAGGTCAAATAGAACGATCCCTCACCGGCAATGAGGCCGAGAGCAAACTCGGTGTGCAATACGTCTCTGTCGATAGTCTTGCCAGTCTTTATCATGAGTACTGAACGACCAGGTAACCTATCGCGAGAACCTGTGCCGCTATATAATGTTAGACGCGATAGATGTTTAGTTCTTTACTTCCAATACCGGTCTTAGGCTCGCTATAGGCTATAAAAGCCAATCTAACGCGGTAAGAGGCTATCTCAAAATCGATTCTCGATGATTCTGAACCTCCGAACATCCACCTCATGCCATCAATCCCAGTAGCCGGAGCTCAGGCAATCGCGTTTGATGGCATGTCGGAGTGGTCGATCGTCCAGTTGAACCCTTAGAGTATATAAAAGAGACAGGCAAAACCGCATGACTCAGCGGGGTTTTTGATAAAATTGCGTCCCCGGATGCCATAATGGGTACTATATTATGGGAAGCGGGGAAGCGTTTCGAGGATAATCGTAAGAAGGCGTCGGGTTTCGGCGGTTTTCTTTAAGTAGGATCTACAACATACTGAGGTCGAGGTGGCCCTTCTCGGGGACCTCCTCGGCCAGCATATGCCGATTCACTCCGTTGAGCTCACCACGCTGGGCGACCTCACGATCAATGAGCTTATTCATTGTTCGTCGTGTCGCACTATCGGAGACATCAGTTGCTTCGACAATCTCACTGACTGTAGAACCTGGGTTGTTGCGGACGAAGTCAACGACGGCTTTCTGTTTGTCCGAGAACACCCACGAGCTGTCAATCTTCGTGTCGACCATTCCGTCCGGGATCGCGTCTGTTCGTGTGAAGACGACCGCGTTCGGTGCGCCGGGACCGCGAGACCATCGTCCGATTCCTTGCGCGATTGAGTTCTCTCGGATGCCAGCGAGCATGTCAGCGGCCTCGTCAGCGTCAGGACCGACAAACTTCCGGCCCGGCTTTCGGTTACCCTCACCCTCACAAACTGGACACTCGGGATCGTCGTCTTCATATCCGATACAGTCGTACATTTCGGGGGAAGCGTCGAGGCCACGGGCGGCCAGGAGATCGAGCACGTAGTCGTCGCCGGGGTCGATACTGTTGGTGACCAGACCTACTTGCTCCGTCTTGAAGTCGTTGTTACTCTTGACGTTCCCGTGGGTCATTGTCCGAACGTCGTCCGGGAGAAACTCCTGGATTTGGTCGTCCATCGCCTTGGGGTAGATCGCTGACTGGAAGTTCGTTCCATACTCGTTCCGGATGGACTCGATGGCAACCTCTTGCTGGTCGGGCTTTGTGTAGTTCTCGACGGCGAACTGTGTTGCCGCCGGGCGAGAACTCTCACCGATTTGGACGACTTCGAGACCGCGCTCGTGACGCCGCCACTTCTCGAACTCGTTGGGTGTAACGATGTGTTCTATGTCGAGCGCGTCACCGACGTTCTGTTTCCACTCGTGGATGGACGGCCATGCGTCGAGACAGATGATACTCCGAGCGTTCCCGAGCTCGGGAACGTTCCAGAAGACGGTGGGTTTGTTGTCGTCGTCGACGATCAGCGTGATACGGGTCCGGTTGAATCGCTTGTCACCGGTCTCTTCGGACTCGTCGTCGAACCGCTTGAGATTGCTCGTGGTCTTCCCGACACGGCGACCGTTGTTATCGGGGCGGCTCGAGATCGCGCCATAGGCGGCCTCGGCCAGTGCGGGGGCCAGCGAGTGTGCGTTCTTCCCCGTGATGAACCATTCTTCATTAACATCCGGAGGGTTTCCGAGTGCGTCTCCGAGAGGTTCGTGACCACCATCAGAGGCCATCGCAACGAACATCTCCCAGGACGTTACCGGAGCGTCGATTATCTTGAGCCACGCGGTAACGATGTCCTGAAACCGGGAGCGAGTCATCTCGTCGTTGTCACGGTCTCCGATGGAGCTTTTGAAATCCGGTTGTTCGTCGATGAAGATGTTCGATTGGGCAATGAGCGTCGGAACATACTCGAAGTTGTGGGTCGCGTGGATGACATCGTACGCCACCTCACGATCCTCGTCGTACGGGACATCTTCCCACTGTTCCACGGATTCACATGGACAGCACGGAAGCTCACCGTCGTTGTACTCCTTGAGGTAACTATGTGCCTGACTGAGCGTGTTGCCTCTGTTCGAGACCTGGTCTTCGATCCACACACTCACTGGATCACCGGTCGGAGTATCTACTTCACCGTCATAGTCTCCCCTGACCATACCACACGCCTCGCTCCGACCGAGAAGATCAGTTGCGTCGACATCTTCGTCAGCATCGTTGCTCATTTTCATCGCTTCCTCACGACTGTCCGTGGTCGCGTGGAAGTGAACAACGGGCTTACCACCAGTCAAGTCGGGGCGCATCAACCATGGTGTCGTTGCACCGTTGTGTGACTTCCCGCTGGACGTCGGTGATGGAACCAGACCGTTCTTCGCACCGGCCATCATCTCATAGATTGTATCCTCGAGACGGCCCCGCAAGTCCTCGGTGGTCGGCCAAGCGTTACGCTGATTCCATCGGGTAGTAGCCATAGACATTTCTGAGAATCTATTCTTCCGTATCCAGATCGCCGATTTTACGTTCAATCCGGATACGCTGGTTGATTGTGTCGTCGACAAACTGAGAGAAATTCATCCCGTTCTCCTGGATGAACTCCTCGTGGTCGTCGTCGATCATGACGGTGGTGCGCTGATACTCTCTGTGAGTACTACGTCGATCCTGACCCATGGGGTAGTCCCGTTCGCCGCCGAGAACCTCGTCAAGGGCGTTTCGTGAGAGCTTAGAGAGCTGATACGGGCTGTCGTCGATGTACTCCTTCTGAGACATTCGAATACGAACAGTCTTGCGAACCATTGTTATACTCATATGTATGCACGTCCCCTACGTAAAATTATTGTACGATGATACATCAGATAGTAGAGTTAACAAGTTGTAAACTACTGTATCATACCGTTAACGCTATGACCCAAGCGCATGCATCAAAAATTATGTCCAAAAAGTAAGGATACTGATACAGTATATAAAGAGACCTATCAGCTTCAAGATGAACAAGACTTTGCCACGCTTGGTGAGGCCATCCGACACATGTGTCAGGAAAGTGGTAACAATGTCTGATGATGTCCCACTATTCAAAGAAGAGGACCGAAAACGACATACATCAACCAGTGTTTCGAGGATGAAGTCCCAGCGCCCCTCATTGATATGGTCGACAAGCGAACGTGGGCGGCCGTTGAGTTTGACGTGGCCACTACGGGTGACGACTACTACATCCTGACCGAGGAGGCCATCGACGAGATCAACACAATCGCTGAGCGGTACGGTGAGGAAGAAGAAATCTCACAGCGAAACAATATCAGCGCACTCTCCGCCGCGTATGGGTCTAACTTCACCGGGTTCCCCGATATGCGCCCAGATGTCGCCCAGCGGTTCGCGAATGAGATTGTAGAAATTGTCCTTGATGAGAGCAACTGGGAGCCACACACAAACGCTCTCTCGTAGATTGTCCGTTTCAGTGATGGCATTCAGCCGGCGAGCTCGTCAATCCATTCACTGAGTATCGTAGCGAGAAGAACCAGTGTGACCCACGTTGGCTTGGAAACCAAGTAGAGAAGGCCAGGATACCTACCGTGCTGGACCGTTTGTGGATCCCGTCGGATCCCAAAGGTAAAGATTCACCATTTTAGGATCGATTCTACTTATGGAACAACAGACGGCGAGAGTGTACCCATATCAACGAAACGATTCATATCTCAAACAATTGGTCGCGATATATTTGATCGCCACTCACAAAATTTCGAAATACAGACAGACGAAAAACCACAGGAGATAGTGTCTATTGCGCAAGCCAACATGCCATCACCTGTGTCGGCCCGGATCACGATAGCACCAAACCAGCTTCACTCTGAATCTCAGTGCGTCTGTAAAATTGGACTGGGGTAGACAATTACCTCCGGCGACCCCGTTTAGGGGACCTTCAGATGGGATGGTGGTTTGCTGTATGTACGTACGGTACTGTGTATATGTACATACACGATCGTGGATGTGGTTCTGGGTTATCTTGCCCGCCCAGCATCATCTCAGCGATACTTGCTGAATCATCTCAAGGATAGGCTTGTCACGGGATTTCATCTTCTAACAATAGACATGTACAATCTATCGTCGATTAGTTCTCACCAAGAGATTTCAAGAGAAGACGGCCGTTTTCGGTCAACTCGTAGTATTTTTGTTGGCGACCTTCTTCCCTCTGTTCAGTAACTCGAATCATGTCTTCCTCCTCAAGTTGATTCAGGTGAGTATAGACACCTCCAGAGGAGACACCAATCTCTTCAGCGAGAGCATATCCATGAGCGGGGCCAGTGCTGAGCACGCGGAGAATCTCTAATTTGGTCTCGCCGATTAGACTCATCTGTCAGAAAATCCACGCCGGTTTCTCCTAAGCCATATAAAAGAAATTCTAACCGGTTTGAAAATTAAACCCATTAGAAAATTCTAACTGGTAGTAGCATAACCAGCGTGTCATGCGCGTTTTTGACCTTGGTAGGGGATCGATGGAATCCGCCGCTACTCAACTCTCTGAGGCTGACATCCCGGATGAGTCTACACTCGAGTCTCTTCTCCACGCGAATCCCGGGGTAATTCTATCCGAGCCGCTGTTCGTGTTCGGTCGACAACCCGCTGTTGAAACTGGCATCCTCGATCTTCTTGCCTTGGACCAATGGGGCAACATCGTCGTTGTTGAGCTCAAGCGAGGACAGAGTGGATCGGGAAGCGCCTCGGAGGAGACGGTTCTTTCCCAACCTCAGAACTACGCACAATCGCTTGCCACATATGGATATGAGGCACTGAACGAAATTTATCAGGCGTATCAAGCGGACGTGGAAGCGGGTCGATGGGATGTCGGTGAATGGGCCGTTCCCGCCTCCGAACTTGACGATTCGTTCGAGCACGTCTTCGGCCAACCCCTGAAGCCCGCGGATTTCAATACCACACAGAGGATGGTGATTGTCGCTGAGACCATCACCCGACGGACCGAACAGAACGCTCGTTATCTTCTTGAGCAAGGATTGAACCTCCAGTGTGTGGAAGTACAGCGATTCAAGTGGAGTGATAGCGAGCAAATGGTGCTGGCTACTAACGCCCCAGTAGATTATGAGTTGGGCCGGGTACAACCCGAACGCGATGGTGTCCCCCTCTATCCTGAAATCGTTGGGAAGATTCTTGATGGGGTGTTCTCCGACCTTCGTCCACTCGTCCATGCGGAAAATCCCCGCGAAATTGCCACCGATCTGGATGAGCATGATCCGTACATCGTTTCCAACGATCCCGATCAGCCCGAGGGAGTTCGCTACAGCATTCGACTTCACCCCCTCACTGAGGGTGTCGTTCGAATTGCGATCGATATTGTTGGCAACGAGGGGGCTCTGGAAACCGTACGTGATGCGACAACTCAATTCCAGAGAGAAGGATTTGATGTAAACCAGACACGTGGAAGCTACCGAATTGTCACGGATGAGTGGGATGCGAGCACTGTCGAACCTCTCCACGATGACGAGTTCCTTGAGGAGATTGGATCGCGCTACGTAGAATTGGTTGAGCTCGGCCACGAGGTACTTGCGAGCAAAAGTAGATGAGAACAGGCGACGACGGCCTATGATTCAACGGTCGGGGTGGTTGGCTGGGCACGAAATGGACGGGTATGTCGACCTCTTTGGCGGGATGTCGCCCCCAACTGGGGGAGCCAGCAACGGGCTGGTGGAGTCGGGCTGTTCGCCCCAATGGTCAGGACCGACCGTTTGAGGGGAGAATCAGAGGCTCCGGCCGGGCCAGTGTGGCCCGTAACTCGCTTTAGTACTCTTGATCTTTTTCATAGTCCGGATTGGGGTTGCTCTCGCTTCTCAAGGGATATTGTCAGACTTTCTAAATGTTAGAATAACGTATTCAAACCGACCACTGGATGCCATCAACCACCAAGAACGAGTAACATCGCTACAAGAAGAAACGGAGTACCGACCCCCCACGGCCGGTACACTCTCCGTTAGTCAGCCAGATGACTTGGAACCCTGTCAGGAAGGGTGGAACCTCAAGACATCTCTATTGAGCCCTTTTGAGTGGGCCCGTTTGAAAATAGGCGGTGTATTTATTTAGTCCTTCTGACACTATGGTGGAAGAGGGTCCAGAGTGTTAGGGTCCAACTGTGTCCATGAAGGCCGCTCAATATTTCCGCATCTTGGGTCGTCATAGTCGCACCAGCCTACAGGTGGTCGTTGTACCATGCGAGAGTCTCTCCTTGGGTCAGTCCTTCGGTCGGAATCTCGACTTTGACGGAATCTGGGACGTGCGAGAGTAGTTCATCGTTGTAGTCGTGACCAGCGTGGATGACGAGCGTGGTATCGCTATTGAACACACCTACCTTCTCAAGTTGTTCGGCTGTTTGTTCGGCCCATTCACGTCGTTCGGCAACAGATGCTCCACTGAGAGTCTCATCGTACGGTTCGATAGGTGGTCCATCCGGAGATAGAAGATGATGTTTTGCGGATAAGATATACCACCGATCGTGGTTTGCCTCACAATATGCACGAGCCTTTCTGAAAAATGTAGACTCTATGTACAGGTCTTGTGGAGGTTCTGGATGGTCTTGCTTGGATTTAGTACAGCTGACCAGACCAACTTACATACATTATCTACCATTGGCCGACATTTCAAATGAGGGGTTCCGTTGAGGAGAAGTATTTATTCTGTCCGGAATTATGTATTATGGCCTCAATGTATTCGTTATTCTGGACTCAGTAACCCGGATCTTCCAATTTTATATATCAAAGCTAAAACGGTTGAAACGGTCACCACAAGAATAACTGATCGGGGAATTATATCTTGACGAACAGAGAGGAGTACATCCGATAGAGTCACAATCAGTAAACCGATTGTGAGGAATCCGATAGCGGCGTTTACTTCATTCGTTCTCGTGACCTGTTCTTTTTTGAACTTTTGTTTCCTCTCAAGTCTATCTTCTTCATATTCTTCTTGAGTCTCCAACAATTCTTCTTCCCACTGAGCCTGTGCGTTCGCTGTTTCCCAGTCACGGATCGCTTTGATTCCCTTCTCCGAGATACGGATAACCGTCAAGTAATCAATTGGGACAGATGGGTCGTGGCTCATGTCTACATCTTCCACTTCGAGATGGCCAGACTTGAGAAGATCTTTAGCGTGAGATATTGTATCGATTTCTTCTAAATCAGGATGATCTGGAATGAAGCTATGCATATGCTCAGGATCGCCGGTATATTCGAAGTTGAGATTCTCCTCCCAAAATATCCGCAAGACGGTCATCCACTCTGGCTCTTTCATCAAATAATGGAGATAGCCAAAGTACAATAATCTAATTGAACATCCAGAGGGTGATTTTTTCTAATGCTCAAAATTGACTGTCTAAAAGATAGATCAAGGGCCTTGGCGGGCCGTAACGGCGCGAAACTCACCTGTTCGACGGGAGTGGTTACCAGATTTGTTCGGCGGCGTCATTCCGAGTTTCAGCGTCGGAATGAAGGTATTTCATCGTCGTCGTGACGCTCTTGTGACGAAGCTGTTCCTTCGCGTGGTGCGGACCGATATGATTCGCCCAGTATGTCGCAACCCCGTGACGAATCGCGTACCACGTTATGTCCTTGTGATCTGGGATGGGAAGATCACCGTCATCAACGAGCCGACTCAGTAGGTAGTTACATGACTTCGAACTGTACGTGGTCCCTTGCTTCGTGAGCCAGAGTTCGTCCCGACCACTGTACTTGTCGTACGTTGCTCGCTCCTCTAACCACCGTTCAAGGACTCTTGCTGTGCGTCCCTTGAGCGAACAGTTCCAGTGAGCTTCGTTCTTTGTGGACTCATCCTTCGGAATGTTGAGCTCGTTGTTCTCAAGATTAACCCAATCTGTGGTGGCTCTACCCACTTCGATAGGGCGGAGGCCGGTGTCCAGGGTCACAGCGATGATTGAGGGTTCTTTCCAAGAGTTGGCCTGTTTGAATTGCTCAGGGCCGACCTCTGACTTGGGCACACCGAGTCGCTGGGAGACGAATGTCTTCAGCCGGTCACGCTCCTCGGAGGACATATTGCTATGGTAGCTCTTGATTGAGTTGTATTCCAGCGCCGCCTGATAGAGAGGCTTGAACGCGGTCCGGCGAAGATAGTCCCGTTCATCTCCAGTCGCTTGACTCAGTTCGGGCTTTGGTTCCCAGTCGTAATCGGTTCCGTGGATGTGGTTCTGGTACTTGAATAGCCGCTGGACAGCCTTCCCGTAGTGAAGTACGCTTGAATCAGCTATCCCATCTGAACGATTGAGGAGTCGAATAAAGCGGTCAGCGTGGTCGGGAGTAAATTCTGTCGTGTAGGCATCTTTGTCCTCCCAGAGCCACCTGAATACTATTTCGAGCTTGTAGTGTGTCGACTGAAGCGTGCTCTGTGCGAGGCCTTGGCCTTTCTCTGGGTGTTTGCCATATGAGCCGAGCCACGAGAGAAGTTCCTTCTTGAAATCGCGGTAGTCGTCGACCATATTGAGCCCGTATGCTTCGAGGTCTTCGCGTGACCGTTCACTGACGAGCGGGAAATCGAGTTCCACTGGTTCCGGAGCCGATGGAAGGCTATCCTGAGTGGTGCCATCACCGGCGGGGAGGTTGTCCAGCGGATCGGGCTGGTTGGTCACGCGCGCGCACCTTGATCTGTTTGTGTGCCATGACACGTTCTCGAATCGCAAGACGGCGGGGCTATCGGATTGTAGCGTTTTCGTGCGTTATTGGACATCGTTTGGCTCTCCTGAGAAGGGCGAAATCAGCCGAGAGAGCCTGTAAGACCGCTTAAGCCTAGGCCGAGATTTGAACTCGGGGTCTCGTCCTTACCAAGGACGCGCTTTACCGCTAAGCTACCCAGGCGCAATCAGTCGTTGTCGGGAGTCGACTTTAGGGGTTTCGATTCGGGGGCGTTCCGTCAGGCGGACACACACCGCTCCGCCGCCGTCGGGCGACTCACCGATCGGTCGCGCTCACGGCCCGGTCGGAGATGTCGGCGATCCGGTCGGCCGTGGCCTCGGGAAGCGCGCGTCCAGACGGAGGGAATCCGCCGTCGTAGTCGGCCGCCAAGTCGCGGGCGTACGTCAACAGCTCCTCGGGCGGGTCGCCGCCGACGGCGGTGGTGCCGGCGACGACCGCGAGTTCGAGGGCGTCGATCTCCAGGTTCCGATCGAGCGCGGTCGCCGCGGTGGGGTCGGTCCCCTCGCGGTCGCGGAGCGTCTGGTCGCGGCCGAACGCGCGTACGACCCCGACCGCGGCCGCCGCGGCGTCGGTACACGCGAGCAGGGCGAACCCGCGCGAGACGAGCACGTCGGCGGTCAACACGTCCATGTCGGCGTCGATGTCCGTCTCCTGCGTGGCCGCGGCCTCCCAGGGCTCCTCGTGGGCCACCGACCGGGTGAGCCGGAGCCCCTCGTAGATGAGTTGGACGCCGGCGGCCCGGTCGACCACCGCGTCGGGGTCGACCTCGGGGTCGACCGCGCGAGCGGTGACCAGCGCCAGCACGCCCGGGGTCACGGCGGCGTTCGCGATCCGGTCTTCGAGGGCCTCACGCAGCTTATCGGGCTCGACGTCGGCGAGCGCCTCAGACGCGGCGTCACGCGCTCGCGCGGCATCGTCCATTACGTAACGGTAGTCGATCGAGGGGCAAAGACCTTTGGAAACGACCGGGATACCACGGTGTGATTCGCACCCGAGACGACGACGCGGTCCGCGTCGTGACGATCGACCGCCCGGCGCGTCGAAACGCCCTGCGACCCGAGGACCTGACCGCGCTCCGCACCGCCGTCGCCGAGGCCGACGCGCCCGTGACCTACCTCCGCGGCGCCGGCGAGGCGTTCTGTGCCGGCGCCGACCTCGACGTGGTCGCCGCCCTCGACGACCCGGCGTCGTTCGCCCGCGCCGGCCAGCGCACGGCCCGAGCGATCGCGGACGCCGAGACGGTGGTCGTCTGCGGGATCGACGGCGCGGCCCGCGGCGGCGGAGTCGAACTCGCGCTCGCGGCGGACCTCCGCGTCGCAACGCCCGCGGCGACGTTCGCGGAGCCCGGCGTGGAGTTCGGGCTGTTCGGCGCGTGGGGCGGAACGGTCCGCCTCCCGCGGGTGATGGGCGAGGGCGACGCGCTCGACTTCGCGCTGTCGGGCCGCGTGCTCGACGCCGACGAGGCGCTCCGGACCGGACTCGTCTCTCGGGTCGTCGACGACCCCCGGTCGGTCGCGAACGCGATCGGGAGGGGGAAGCCGGACGCGCTCCGCGCGATCAAACGCCGGGTGCGCGACCGGCGGGACGACGGGACACAGGAGGAGGCGGAGGCGACCGCGTTCGCCGACCTCGTAGCGGAACACGGCGACGACATCGCGGCGACGCGCGGGGTGTGAGTCGCGAAATCTGCTCGCTGTGCCCCCCGTCGCAGCCCCCGCCGTCGGTCGGATGTGACAGGTTTAAGTAATCCTCCGACCAATCACCGAGTGCGAAGCACGCACCGGTAGTGTAGTGGTATCACGCAACCTTGCCATGGTTGCAACCCGAGTTCAAATCTCGGCCGG
>ENA-ORDC01000657-ORDC01000657.1-marine-metagenome-genome-assembly--contig:-NODE-657-length-31864-cov-13.919495_pt1 | contig 31864 bp, 33 predicted proteins | sample MGYA00237783_ERZ508515 | MGnify/ENA primary metagenome ERZ508515 (study PRJEB26186, sample SAMN06268792) | marine metagenome | isolation source: Eden Landing Ponds, San Francisco, CA, USA | place... | reverse complement strand
CACATCACCATCGCCTTCGCGGGCGAGGGCCAGAACATCGACACCGGCGCGAAGGTCTACCACAACGCGCCCGACACCAAATCGACTATCGAGTCCAAGTCGATCAGCAAGGACGGCGGCCGCACGAACTACCGCGGCCTGGTCCACATCTCCGACGGCGCGGAGGATTCGAAGACCAACGTCGAGTGTGACGCGCTCATGTTCGACAACGAGTCGACCTCCGACACCATGCCGTACATGGAGATCCAGGAGAGCAAGGTCGACGTTGCCCACGAGGCCACCGTCGGCAAGATCGGCGACGAGGACGTCTTCTACCTCCAGTCGCGGGGACTGGACGACGACGACGCAAAGCAGATGATCGTCGCTGGGTTCATCGAGCCGATCACCGAGGAACTGCCCATCGAATATGCGGTCGAACTGAACCGACTCATCGAACTGGAGATGGAGGGTTCGCTCGGATAATCATGAGTACGCAGGTACACGCCAATCTCACAGCAGAACAGGTAGAGACGATTAGCGAGGATCTCGACGAGCCCGAGTGGCTGCTCCAGACCCGTCTGGACGCCCTCGATGCGCTCGAAGAGCTGGACATGCCGAAGGTCATCCGGACGCCCGGTCGTGACTGGACGAATCTTGATGCGCTCGAATACGAGCGTATCGTCGACCCGCTCGACCGGTCACAGGAGAAAGACCGCGTCGAGGCCGAGGGTGTCGACGTGCTGGAGTGGTCCGAGGCGCTCGCCGAGCATGGCGATCTCATCGAAGAGAAGTTCGGCAGCGTCGTCGACCCGCAGCGAGATTACCTCACCGCGCTCTCGACGGCCCTGTTCAGCGCCGGTACAGTCATCTACGTTCCCGAGGGCGTCGACGCCGAGGACGTGAAGATCCGGACGCGGATGAACAGCCAGTCGCTGTTCAACTACACGCTCGTGATCGCCGAGGAGTCCTCGTCGGTCACGATCCTCGAACGGCAGTCCACCGGCGACGACGTCGACGGTAAGCGCTACTACTCCGGTATTGTCGAAGTCGACGCCGGCGAGAACGCCCACGTCCAGTACGGCGCACTCCAGAATCTGAGCGAGGAGACGTACAACTTCTCGGTCAAGCGCGGCCACGCCGACACCTACGCCACCGTGGACTGGATCGAGGGCAACATCGGCTCTCGCCTGACGAAGACCAGCGTCGAGACCCGACTGCTGGGTGACTCCTCGGAATCGCAGATCGTCGGTGCGTTCTTCGGACACAACGACCAGCACTTCGACCTCAACAGTCGAGTCTGGCACGAGGCCGAACACACCGTCGCCGACCTCGTGACCCGGGGCGTCCTCGACGACGAGTCGCGCTCGGTCTACGAGGGTGTCCAGGACGTCGGTACCGAGGCGTGGGACACGTCTTCCTACCAGCGTGAGAACACCCTGATGCTGAGCGACGAGTCCGAGGCCGACGCCTCACCGAAGCTCATCATCAACAACCACGACACCGAGGCCAGCCACTCCGCAACGGTCGGCCAGGTCGACCAGCAGGACCTGTTCTACATGACCTCCCGCGGTGTCGACGAGGAACGCGCGAAGAACATGCTCGTCGAGGGCTTCTTCGTCCCCGTTCTCGAAGAGGTCGCCGTCGACGAACTCCGTGAGGATCTCGACGATCTGATCGTCCAGCGACTCGGCGAGTAACTCTTCGAACGACTCGAAGTGTCTCTCGCCGGGCCTCGACGGTGTTCGCTGCTCGGTCACCGAGAAACGCCGGCCTCCTGTGGAGATCTACCGGCTATTTTTCCGCCACTAGTGAAAACGTTCCCACATGGACCCGCGTCGAAAGAGAAACAGTCGATGTCAAAGACATCACGCCGTCAAAGATGGGCAAACGATCGCGACCCTCTACCCCGACTTCTAGGGTTGGACCGCTGTTTTTTCCCAGTACGCGAGCAGACAGGGACGGGCTTAAGTCACCGCCTGCCCCACGTGCGAGTATGACTGGGTATCGCTATCGAGGGAGGTGTCGGCTGTGAGTGTGGGGAAACCCGTTTCTTCCGACCACGAGCTGGCACGTCTCCTGCAGATCGGCGTCGTCCTCGAAGAGGTCGTCGAAGCCAGGGCGGCCCGTCACGCCGAAGAACTGGTCGGCGAAGGGAGTACTGCTGTCCGGCAGTTTCTCAAGGAAGCGTCGGCAGAGTCAGCCGACCATCGACGCCAAATCGAAGGATTGATCGACGACCTCGACGCTGAGACGGTTCCGTTCGAGGAGATCAAGACGCTCGTCGAGGCGCGCTACGAGAGCGACACCGACTTCGACGACGTGTTGTACGACCAACTCTGTAACGAGGAGACAGCCTACAAGTTCTACGACGACCTGATCGAGGCGATCAAGAGTAGTAACGCCAGTTTCTCGATCAGCCGGGAACGGCTGTTGCGGGTCCTCGGAGAGATTCGAGAGGAGGAGGCCGACGGCGTCCAAGACGTTACCGAACTGATGGAGGAGGAAGCGACGTGAGCCGAACACAGTTTCGAACGGAGGGCTGGATATGAATACCGCAGACCAATATCTCAAAGCGATCTATCTGGTGCAACAACTCGAAGACGGCCCGGCATCGACTGGGAAAATCGCCGACAGACTGGATGTCAGTCCTGCCAGCGCCAACGAGATGGTCGGGAAACTCGAATCCAGGGGTCTCCTCGAGCACGAGAAGTACAAGGGTGTCGACCTCACCGAGGAGGGAATCCGCCAGGCAAGGGACGCCCTCAAAAACTACTGTATCATCGAACGGTTCCTCCTGCAGGTGTTGGAAGTCGAGAATTTCCGTGGGGAGGCCCGTACGCTCGAAAGCGTTATTGACGAAACAGTCGCAGAGCGACTGGATACGATCATCGATCGCCACTCTGACTGCCCGGATTGCTTCGACGCCGAGGGCGACGTCTGTGAGCGTCTGGAAACTGAAGTTGGAGCGATGGACTGATCGCTCGATTCTCACTTCGGCGGTCTTGAGCGCCCCTTCTCACGCTCGGGAGTGTATCATCGACCCGAGTGAGACAGCCTCCTCTCTGAGATTCTGCCGACTCAGTCTGCGTTGTGTGAACAACGGTATCATGCCCCGGTTTTCAGCACGAACCCGGAACTACTAAAGCCACCAATCGAGTAGAACAGCCTGCAGTCCCTGGGTGTCGAGCGGTCGGTAGGGTAGATTTCCAGAGGGCGCGCGAGAGTGCCGAGAAGTCCCGTGGTGTAGCGGCCAATCATATGGGCCTTTGGAGCCCATGACGGCGGTTCGAATCCGCCCGGGACTATTCTGCGAGGAACGGACGTGACGAGCGACTAGCAGAGATGGATTCGAAGCAGGGAGTGAACCGAAGGGAAACGACCGGGGTTCGACATCCGCCCGGGACTATTTTCTCGCGAACCTCTATGGCTTCCAATCGGGAAACAGTGGAACTTGGGGGTCACGATTACGAGTCCTCATCGAGACTATCAACCAGAGATTCCAGCGTCTTGACGTGGTTTTCGAACAGTTCGCGGCCGTGCTCGGTCAGTTCGTAGGTCGTCTGTGGGCGGCGGTCGACGAACTGCTTTTGCATCGTCACGGCGTTGGCGTCCTCCATCTTGCGGAGATGACTCGCGAGGTTGCCTTCGGTGACGTCGAGGTCGTCTTTGAGCGTCGGGAAACTCGTCTTACCGTGCTGGTAGAGGTATGCGAATATTTGCAATCGCGTCGGCTGGTGGACGAGTTTGTCGAGATCCATGATCAGGTCCGGGTGAGGATGGCATACGTCACGATAGCGTAGAGGAAGTAAAGCGTCCCGAAGACGGCGTATCCCCAGGTCCAGAGAACGTCGACGTAGGGCATGGCTGCTCCAAGACCGATCAACATGATCCCACCGAGGTAGAAGGCGTAGCGGTCACGCGTGCGGATGTAGTACGCTCGGAGCGTGTTGCCAGTGACGAGGTATGCGAGCCCGACGAACACGAGGATAATCGAGAGGGTGAACACCGCCTCTGCCTCGTAGCCGAGCCCATCGACGAATCGTGACGTGATCAGGCCAATCGGGAGCGACGTGAGATAGCTGGCGACGAAGACGAACCAGATACTCGGCTTGCCCGCTGGCGTCCCCAGCGAGGATCCATCGTCGAGTAACCAGAAGCCGAGGAATCCCCCACCGAACAGCAGCCCGATCCAGATGATGCCGTGCCAGTAACCCGGCAGCTCCTGGAGGTGAATGTACTGAGAGGCCGCCGCGGCCACGAGAACGAGCACGCCGAACAACAGCCATTGCCCGGCAGCTCCCTCGTAGCGCTCGTAGAGACCCATCGCGTCTTTGATTTGCTCGAGCTGGGCTTCCAGCTCCGCTGGATCGACGTCGACATCTTCGCTCATGGTTCACCCATCGTCTGTGTTGGCTCACCCTTCGGAGGGTCGCCTGACGTTCCTTGCGGTTCGACGACGTGCACGTAGAAATTGAACAAATCTGTGTAGGTCGGATCATCGCGCTCGATTCGGACGCCCTCTACGTCGGTATCGACGGCGGCTTCGAGGTCCTCGATGCCGACATCTTCCTTGAGGAACCCGCGCGCTGTCGCACCTGTCCGAAACAGCCGTCCGTCGCGGACATATGTCTCGACAGCTCGCATAGCCGCGGAGCCGGAGATGCGGATCACTGGCGGGACAGCGTCCATCAGCTCTGCAGGAGTCCCCACTGCTGTGACGGTCCCGTCCCGCATGAACGCCAGCCGATCTGCGAGTTCGGCGTCCAGCGGTCGGTGACTCGTAATCACAAACGTTGCGCCCTCGTCGTACCGGTCGAGGATGATGTCGTGAAACCGCTGGATCATCGAGAGGTCGACGCCGGCGGTCGGTTCGTCCAGCAAGTATAGCGGTGCATCGACGCTCATCGTCAGCGCGAGTTCGAGTTTGCGGGTCATGCCGGCGGAGTAGTTCTCGACGGCTTTTTCGAGAGCATCCGAGAGATCGAGTCGGTCGAGATACACTTCCCAGCGGTCGGTGAAATGGGGGTGCATCCGTCGGTAGAAATCGACGTTTTCCCGGCCGGTGAGTGTCTCGATCGCCATCGTATCCTGCAGGAGAAAGCTCACACTTCGACCGCCGTCTGCTGTGACGTCCCGGCCGAACACCTCGACGTCGCCGCTGGTCGGCTGACTGCTGCCCGCGAGACATTCGAGCAGGACGGTCTTGCCCACGCCGTTCGGGCCAAGGAGGACGAGGATTTCGTTGTCCGCAACCGAGAGGTTGATCCTGTCGAGGACACCCTCAGCACCGAAGGATTTCTCGATTCTCGTCGCACGGATAGCCGGTGTATCCGCGCCAGTCATGGCACCACTCCTTTCTTGTAAATGCGAGTGCGGACAACGGCGATTCCGACTGCGAGCGAAAGCGCCGTGTAGAGAATGATCGTTCCGACCGACCAGCCGGTACTGGCGAGGGTGGGTGGTGCGAGCGTGCTTGCCGGAACATCCACGAACTGGTAGACCAGAACACGAGAGGGGAGTGTATTCGGGAGGTAGTTCAACAGGATATCGGGGCCAGTGTAGCTCCCGGGATCGGTCCCGTTGTAGCCGGTGAGCATGTAGGCGAGTAGCGCGACGGCGACGGTAATGAGCGCGGCGTAGCGTTCGTCGGTGAGCACGCTCGCGACGAGCATCGCCAGCACCATCCAGACGACAGCGAAGCCGACAAATGCCAGCATCGCGATCGGAATCGACACGAACGACCGGAGCGTGTAGGACGCACCCGTCCCCAGACTCACCACGACGACCGCGAGAAACGAGACAGCTGCGAGGAGTATTCCGGCCAGCATCCGCCCGGCCATATCTGCGGTCGGTGCGATCGGCAGCGCTCGGAATTGTTTGTACCGGTCGGCTTCGAGGTCGGCAGCGAGTTGCTGGCCGAAGCTACTGAGACAGACGATAATCGCTCCGAAGGTCCCATAGCTGATCGCCGTCGCCGCGAAGATGTATGGTCGCTCGTCCGCCGGAATCTCTTCGACAGGGACGAACACCGTGATCGTCAGCAGGTAGAACCCGACTGGAAACGCAATCGACCAGAACAGGACAGTCTTGTTCCGGAACAACTCTCTCGCGTACCGCTCGAAGAACGACCTCGCCTGGGCGACCCAGCGTCCAGTAGCCACCGTCCCCGCCGTTCCCTCAGATCGACGAACCGCAGTGTCGGTTGCCATTGTACACCTTGGAAATATATTTCCCAAACAATAGAGTTTGCGGTTCAAAGTAACCCAAATATTTATATACTCGAAATATGGCCACATCTCTCCTTTGTTCGAAGAGTTCGTCTCAAGGAGGGGGCCGCGTCGGAAATCGTCACTCGAACAGTGGGTATTCGTTGATATCGACGAAGTCGCTGCCGCCGCAGGCGGCACATTCGTCAGGCGCTTCGTAGTGGTGATTTCCGGCTTGGCCGTGTGCGACACCGGCGTGGACGATCTGACAGCCTTCACAGACGTATTCTCGTGGTCGTTCTGGTTGGTGGGACATGCACGTGTCAGACAGACTGCTGGACCCTAAAAAGGGCGTCCTACGTATGAAGGCAAATGTTATCGGGCATTTTCGATCGCGTCGAGGGCGTCGGGATTCTCGATACTGCTCATGTCTCCGGGATCCTCTCCCGTATGGACGGCCTGAATTGCGCGCCTGATGATCTTCCCCGACTGAGTCTTGGGGAACTGGTCGACGAACCGGATCTCACGTGGCCGGAATGGCTTGCCGAGTTCCTCGCCGACGGTTTCCCGTAATCGCGCACGTAGCTCGTCGTTCGCATCGAGTCCCGATTCGAGGACGACGTAGGCGACGACCGCCGTTCCCGTCGTCTCGTCTGGAACGCCGATCGCCGCGGCCTGATTGACTGACTCGTGATCGATCAACGCGCCCTCGACTTCCGCAGGGCCGACCTTTCGGCCGGCGACGTTGAGCACGTCGTCGGCCCGGCCGTGGAGGAACCAGAAGCCGTCCTCGTCCTTCTGGGCCCAGTCACCGTGATTCCACAGATCTTCCCATCGCGACCAGTACTCGTCGAGGTAGCGCTCGTCACCGCTCCAGAGGCTCTTCGTTGTGCTCGGACAGGAATCACGAGCGACGAGATAGCCGCGCTCGCCAGTATCCGCGATCGACTCGCCGTCCTCGTTGACGATGTCGATATCCATTCCCAGGCCAGGGCCACCGAGCGTGCACGGTTTGAGCGACTGGATCGGCATCGGCATCAGGAAACAGCCACAGATCTCGGTACCCCCGGAGATGTTGATGATCGGGGCGTCACCGCCGCCCACGTGGTCGAGGAACCACGCCCACGACTCGGGGTCCCACGGCTCGCCAGTCGATCCCAGAAGTCGTAGCGAGGAGAGGTCGTGCCCTTCCAGCCATCGATCGCCGTGCTTTCGCAGGGCGCGGATCGCCGTCGGTGAGACGCCAAAGACAGTCAGTTTGTGGCGGTCGATCATCTCCCAGTAGCGGTCGGGTTCGGGATAGTCGGGTGCGCCCTCGTACATGAAGATCGTACCGCCGAAGGTGTGGTTGCCGATCAGCATCCAGGGCCCCATCATCCAGCCGATGTCGCTGACCCAGAAAAAGCGGTCGGCGGGCCTGTGATCGAAGCCAAAATAGATCTCCTTGGCACACTGGACCTGGACGCCGGCCTGTGTGTGGACGATTCCTTTGGGTTTGCCCGTCGTTCCCGACGAATACAGCAGCATCGACTCCTGATCGCTCGGCAGTGACCTGGTCTCGTATTGGTCGGACTCGGTAGCGACAGCGTCGCTCCACCACTCGTCGCGGCTGATCGTCCACGGGATCGAGTGGTCGATGCTGTCACGGGTTCCGAGGCGGTCGTAGACGACCGTGTGATCGACGTAGCCGGCCTGCTCGATCGCCTCGTCTGCCGTCTCTTTGAGATAGATCGAGTCACCCCTGCGGTAGAAGCCGTCACCAGTAAACAGCACCGAGCACTCGCTGTCTTCGATCCGGGTGGCCACCGCATCGACGCCGAACCCGGAGAAGATCGGGACGGCGATCGCGCCCACCTTGAAACACCCATACAGAATCGAGACGACTTCGGGGACCATTGGCATGTACAATCCGACAGTGTCGCCCGTTTCGATCCCGCGTGCTTCGAGTGCGTTGGCGACGCGATTGGCCTGTCGGTGGAGGTCGTGGAACGTCTGTTCGCGAACCTCGCCGTCTTCGCCCTCCCAGATCGTCGCGATGTGATTGCGCGTCCCGCTATCGACGGCAGCATGCCGGTCGAGGGCGTTGTGGGCGATGTTGAGTTCCCCACCGGGATACCAGTCGGTGAACTGGGGGCCATCTTTGCTCACGGTTTCACCGTTCGCTTTGTCCGGGACGCGTCGCGCCCCGCTGTCGTCGCGTACCGCGTCGTACGCTTCGAAAAAGTCGATCCCCAGATAGTCGACAATCTCGTCCCAGAACCACTCGATCCCGGATTCTTCGACCCCTTCGACCTCGCCAGTGGTCCGTGCGATCAGTTCCTCGTAGTCGTCGATCCCACAGGCCTGCATGAACTGCCAGACGTTCGTGGACTCGACGAACTCCTGGCTGGGCTCGTAGGCGATCTCGTCGATGTCTTCGAGAGACTGCATAGAATAATCATGCACGACCAGTGGCTTAGCAGTTTGGCGCTCTCTAGGCCATTCCTACTGGGCCCACGCGACCATCTCGGCGTAGGTCTCGTCGGTCGACAACGCCCTCGAATCCCCCACGAGCACCAGCGACTTCTTCGCTCGGGTCAGCGCGACGTTGATCCGCCGGTAGTCCTCGAAGATCGGACCCGCCAGATCGCCAGTCACGACGAACGAGACGATGATGACCTCTTTGGACGAGCCCTGAAAGCGATCAACGGTGTCGACTGTTACCGAATCGTCGAGTCGCTGGCCGATCTCGGCCACCTGGGCGCGGTACGGTGCGATCACACCGATGTCCTCGCGAGCAACACCCGCGTCGACGAACTGGTCGACGATCTCGGCGACGGCGTCGGCTTCTTCGGGGTTGGTGTTCCCACGCGCCGTTCCGCCAGGATCGACGAACGAGACGCGCTCGCGGAGGTGTTCGGGAAGTGCCGATAGGGTCACGCCGTCGAGATCGTCGATCCGCTGGGCGGCCACCTCGCCCGTGGCGGGCCGCAACTGTCCGTCGTAGAACGCCTTCGAGGGGAACGCCTGAATCTGCTGGGCCATCCGATACTGTCGATCGAGCATGACGCCGGCGTCCGGATGGGCTTCGATGAGCCGTTCGAACAGCGACTCCTGAAGTTCATTTTCGGCCCGGACGACCGGCGGCAACTGCTGATGATCGCCGATCAGAACGAACCGCTCTGCGAGATTGGTGGCCGCCAGTGTCCCCGGTTCGGTCAACTGCCCGGCCTCGTCGACCACGGCGACGTCGAACTCCTGTTCCCTGACGATTCGCGAGCCACACGAGGCCGTCGTGGCGGCAACGACTGACGCATCCTGCAGTTTCGAGGCCAGTTCGTCGGGATCACCCGACTTCGAGAGCCGGAAGCGTTGCATATCGTCGCGGACACCGCTTTCGGTCCCGACGCGAACGATGTCGACGGCTTCGCCGTCTCCGTCCCGTCGGCCCTTCGGCCCGACGCTATCCTCGAACCCTTGCTCGACGAGCGCCTCCATCGCGTTGTCGACAGCGCGGTTCGTGAATGCCGACAGGAGGACGCGCTCGCCCCGCTCTACCAAGGCCCGAATAATCGTCGCCAGCGTGTAGGTCTTACCTGTCCCGGGCGGGCCGTGGATGAGTGCGAAATCTTCGGCACCGACCGCTAACTCCACGGCCTCGTTCTGGGCCGCGTTGTTGTCGATAAATGTTTCGTCGACTCCCGAAAACTCGGGCTCACGTCGACCAAACAGGACATCCTTCTTCGGCTGTGGCTGCTTGAGGACGGCGTCGTGAAGGGCCGTCAACATGCGGTCGGTCGAGAGTTCGGAGGGATAGATGTCCAGTCGCCGGAGTTCGACCGGCTCGTCGGCGGTGACGATCACCTTCTCGGCTGTCAAACGCTCGACTCTGGCCAACTCCGCGTCGCCGCGAATCGGATGGCCGTCGCTGGCCAACACGATGTCGCCCTCGCGGATCTTCGAGGTGGCCCCTGTGCCACGTGCCGTCAGTTCCCACCGGCCGCCGTCGATCTCCCGCTGGCCCGTCGGTTCGAGTTCGACGAGCGCCCGATCGTCGTCGGCACGTTCGTCCGCGCCTTGCTCCCACAGTTTGGCGTACTCGCGGTGAACCTCCCGGCGTTCTTCTTCGATCGCCCGGTAGAACCGATCGAAGTAATTGCGTTCTTCCTCGGGGATTGGACTTCCTACCTGACCAGCCTTGGATTCCTGGTCGAGGCGGCCCGAGACGGCCATGCAGGTGTCCTGCTCGAAACAGTATTCGCATTTGGCGTCGGCCTCGTAGCCAGTCGGCACGTTGGAGTCGTACTCCATCGCGGCGATCGCGTTGCGCTGGCGGAGCACGTACTGTAACAGACCCGACCCGATGGAAAACTCCTTGGCCGGGGAGAGGTCGCCGTTCTCCTCGTTACGCTCGACGGCAGCGTTTTTCGTATAGAGCAGCGTTCCGGTATCTGGTGCGGCCGCGAGTGCGGACTGCTCGCCGCCGTCGCTCGCCATCATGTCGGCTGCGGAGGTTTCTCTGGCTGCACGCTCGCCCAAAATGAGTGCATACGAGGCGGCCTGAATCTTGTCGTGGAATCTGGGTTCCCGACGTGTGTTCTTCCCAGTCTTGAGTTCGACCGGCATCCCCCGTCGGATGGCGTCGGCCCGGCCCTTGATCCCGTAGCGCTCGCTGACCAGCGTCATCTCTGAGCGCCACTCGCTCTCCGCGGGACGGAAGTCCCGCTCTGAGCTGTCAGCGGCTGTCGCCGCTCCGTCCGTTTCTGTCAGTGTCCCTTGCGCAAGCCAGCCTTCGATCGCGCTGGCGTGATCGCGGACTTCCTGCGTGACTTCTTCCACGCTCCGCCCGAGCAGGCCGAGTTCGAGCCCTGCAGCTTCGACCTGGTCTTCGACTGCGGCATCGAGATCGCGCCCTCGAAGCAAGTCGGCGAACACTTCGTGGACGATGGTCCCCTTTACTACTGGGTACACGAGGGGCAGGCCATCGATCTTGTTCAGATAGTACATCCGGGGACACTGGACCCACGAGCGGATGTCGGTCACGTCGACGACGAAATCGGGCTCGACGACGACCATCGTGTCGCTGCCGGTCGTATACTGGGTCTCGCCCTGATAGGTCCGCTCCTCGGCGTCGAATAGGGCCAGTTCCATTCCAACTTCGAGTTGGGCGGCGTTCTCGGCCCAGTCGCCCCACAGCGTCACCGTCGTCGGCTCGCCGCGGCCGCGGTCAGGCCGGATGGTGACCTCGGAGAGTTCGCGCTCGCCGTACTGCGTGCTGACGGTCTTGGGCTCCTCGATGTCGACGACGACGCCGCGGACGTTCACGAGACCAGTCACGAGCGCGGGGTGAAAAACGCTGTCGGTGCCCTACGTTTCGATCGGGACGCTCGCGTTCTCGACCGAACTGCCGGCCATCGCCACGATCGTCCGGCCGTTCGGGCAGAATCCGGCCAGATCAGGATCGTCCCCATACCACTGAACGGAGACGCGGTCCCTGGCGTCGAACGAGAAGCCAGCGTCGGTTTCCGAAAGGCTGACTGTCCGGTTGCCGGCCGTCCAGCGCGCACTCGCTGCCGCCCGCGAGTCGGCGTCTCTGACCACGAGGACGACGCGGTCGGTCGCCGCTCCGTGGAGCGAATCCCCGCCGACGTGAACGGCCAGGACAGACGAGTCCGTCGCTGCAATCTCGATCTGGCTCCCTGGCGCGGTGAGGTCACTGCCGCCGTGACAGGGCCCGCCGGGCACGACGAACAGCGCGCCGTACCCCACGAGTGCGAGTCCGATCAGCGCCAGGACTGGCCCGAAGACCACGATCGCCCACCGCCGTCCCTCGACTGGAGCCATCAGTGGATCACGACCACTGATCGAGTCCGGTCTGGACCTGGGCGTCCTCGATTCGCTGGAATCCTCGTTCGACCTCCTCAGGATCGACCTCCCACGTCTCCGTGACGTACCGTCGAGCGGCCTCGATGTCGGGCGAGATGTCGGTATCGAGATCCGGCGTCTCCGTGACTGGCGGATCCCGGAACAGATCTCTGATCCGGTCGGCGTTCGGCACCTGGAGATCTTCGGCTTCGATGACGCCCCAGAGGTCGCCGTGTTCGGTGATCGCCTTCACCGAGGTCTTCGGACCGTATCCGGAGACGCCCTCGTTGAAGTCCGTTCCACAGAGGATCGCGACGTCGATCAACTGCTCCCAGGTGAGGTCGTGTCGTTCGAGGGTGGCGTCGAGGTCCATCAGTTCGGGAGCGCCCTTGCTCGTCAGCTGGCGAAGCGTGAATGGCGCGCCAAAGAGCAGGGAATCGTAGTCTTCGGTCCCGGCGTAGTCGACGTCACCGCGTCTGGCCATCACGGCTGCCTGGGCCTCACCCTCAGCGGGCGCGTCGACGACCGGCACGTCCAGAAGGTCGAGCAACTCACGGGTGGTCTCGATGATCGTCTCAGTCAGCCGCTGGGTCCGCGATTCCAGCCGTGCGACGGCGACTTTGTCACCTTCTTCGCGCGCCTCGGCGAGCCGTTCTTCGGCCGCCTCACGCTTCTCCCGTCGTTCCGCCACCTCGTCGTCCTTGAGGTCGGTGACGGCCCCGTCGAAGACGAACACGGGGGTCAGATCGTGCTCGAAAAACTTGGGCAACCCCTGAACGACGCCGACCAGGTTGGCGACTTCTTCACCCTCAGTAGTGGTGTAGATATCGTCATTCGTCCACTTGACCGTCGTCGTCAGATAGCGATACAGCCAGTTGTGGGCGTCGACGGCGACGACCGACCCCTCAAGATCTGCGAAGGGAATGTCGTCGATCACCGCCAGGTCCCGGAGTGCCGCGTTTCCCATCGAGTGGTCGTAGGAGCGAGGAGGGTTTGAATCGTTCGGGCCGGGGATCCTCTCCCGTCCGTGATGGGATTAATTTACAAGCACCGGCGTCTAATCGACGGCCGATAACACATGTCCGAGCACGATAGAACCACAGAGGCCGCCGATCGAGCCGGAGACCGAATCGCTACCGACGGCGGTACTGCGGACATCGAGCAGCCGACCGTCCAGAACCCCGAAGCGACGCTCGTCTCGCTCGGGGCACTCGAAGAGGCTCCATCCGGCGATCTCCGCCTGACCGAGGAGTTCGAGTCCGCCTGGGACGACGCGATCACAGATGTCAAAACCGACGGAGACGCCAACCAGGCAGAACTGGTGTCGGTGATGGGGATCGACTCCGACGGTGATGTCGAACTGGAGCCGGTCGACGATGCCTTCCGGATCATGATCGACGGGAATCTCGTCGGTGCGCTCGAATCCGAGGCCGCATTCTACGCCGATCTGGCCGGCGCACGCCTGCTCTCGGAACGCCACGACGAGTGGAACGAGCTTCCCGTGGCGGACCGCAGTCGCCTCCTCAAGGGACTTCGGCTGTTCCTCGAAACGTGTCCCGAATGTGGCAACGACGTTGTCTTCGACACCAGGGAGGTCGAGTCCTGCTGTGGGAGCCACCAGGTCGCGGCCGTCGACTGCGACGAGTGTGGCTCGCGGCTGTTCGAATCCGCTCCGATCGATCAGGACCTGTAAGGTTCGACGATCGGCGGTGCGCCGTCACGGCTCTCGATGAACGCCAGTTCGCTCTCTTCCAGCGCTCGCTCACGAAAGCTCTCCAGGCCCTCCCGATACTGCCGTTCGCGCACGTCTGTCGGCCAGGCCAGGACGCGCTCGGCGACGCCGGTTCGCTCGCCGGTGTAGCCGAATCCAGCTTTCAGGGCCGCCTCGTAGGCGAAGGGGTTGTTCACGGCGATCACCGCTCGGTCGAAACCCTGTTCGACTGCTCGTTCCCGGACTGTCCGCAGCAGTCGAGCCCCGATTCCGTCTCCCTGCCGGTCGCGACGAACCGTTACGTACCGGATCCGGAGCGTCGAGTCGTCGGTTCGATCGGGGTCGAACGCGGCTGCGCCCACGATTCCGTCGTCGCGGACGACTGCTTTGCCCGTGTTCGACATGACGAACTTCCCGGCGTAGCTGAACTGCTCGTAATCGAGTCTGAGCGTCGGTCCGTCCTCGGACCACCCCAGCAGTTCGAACTCCATATTCGAGCACGTGGCGGCAGTGTCATCACAGTGGCGCTCTGTACTGTTGCTATGGTCGGTGGTGGTGACGTCCGGATGTTCGATCGGTTCGCACGAATCTACGATCTGGTCATGCCTGGTGCCGACGCGACCAAACTCGGCCGAGCACTCGACCGGGGTGACCGGCCCGTCGACCGTCTCCTTGACCTCGGCGGCGGGACGGGACGTGCCGCCCGGGCACTCGATGTCGAGCAACGGATCGTCCTCGACGCAGCCGGTGAGATGCTCGTCCGGGCTCGCGACCACGGCTTGTCTGCTGTCCAGGGTGATGGCACTCGCTTGCCACTGGTCGCGGAGTCGGTCGATGGGGTCACCATCGTCGACGCGCTCCATCATATCCACGGCTGGGACAGCCTCTTCGAGGAAGTGTTTCGCGTGCTCCGCCCCGGCGGCGTGCTGGTGATCAGCGACTTCGATTCGACGACAGTGCTCGGTCGAACCCTCGTCGCCGGCGAGCACCTGTTCGGCTTCGAGTCGCAGTTTGCCACAGTCGAGGAACTCTGTGAGTACCTCGAACGGGCCGGGTTCGAGACGTTCGTCGTGGACGATGGGTTCGCCTATACGGTGTCGGGCGTCGTCCCGAAACGGGAAAACAAAAGCCACTCGACCCAGAGAGAGTGAGTATGGTGCAGGTGGTTTCACTGGTCGACGGTCGGTTCGATCCGTCGCCGTTGACGGCGCTGGTCGCCGCCGGCGACATCGTCCTGATCGGATTGTTCGTCACGCTGGGCGAGATTCAGCACGGCATGCCTCCGTGGGAGTATCCGCTCTGGGCGCTGGAGACGTTCGCGCCGTTCCTGATCGGCTGGGTCGTTGTCTCGTTTGTCGGCGGACTCTACACGCGAGACGCCTGGCAGTTCCCACTTCGGGCGATCTCCTGGACGACGCCGGCGTGGATCACTGCCGTCCTGATCGCGATGGCTATTCGGGCGACACCGCAGGTCCATGGCGGTGTCCAGCTGACGTTCGTCGCGGTTTCGATCGTCGTCGGGCTGGCACTACTGCTTCCCTGGCGGAGTGCAATCGCGTATTACGACAGTCGCTGATAAGTTTCGACACTGTCCATTAAAAATAACTTGAAAAGCCATGAAGAAGGTGTGTTCACACCACTGGCAGGAGCCCCGTGGAGGAACGCCACCTGTCGGCGTTCTCGTGACCCGTCCTACCGATAGTCGTCGATCGTGACTGCCACGGTCGACTGGATCCAGGCCTGGTGGTTCTCCCGATCGTAGATTACGAACTCGTCGTCACCGATTGTGAGTTCGGCGTATCGTTGCGCCTGGTTGTCATCAGTGGCCTGCTCGTTCGTGTTGTCCGTGGCGTTCGTGCTCATTGTTCGACGTGGACGGGCGAGCCCGTCTCACTGTCCCTCCATGTGAGACTGTGGGACACACCTGTATAAGTTCTCCCACCCGATTATCATTCCATAAAACGGCCCGTTCGAGCCGTCACGTCGGTCAATTTTCACCCAATTCTCACTCCAATTGGCACGAGGGAGGATATTTTCTGCTATAGAAACTATATTTTAACCACTGAGAGAGTCGTGTTCTGACATCGACTCAGCGGACATTCGACCCTATTATCAGGATGGATAATGGCAGGGGGCGCCAACAGAGCCACCAGACAGAAGCCTCCGACGGACGAACGGCCGGTATGGTCGACGTTCCATACTATCGGAGTCACGAGATCCAGGGATTCGCCCCGCCCGAGGCCTACGTTGCTGCGGTACGTGAGGGGTATCGCGAGCGAGGCCACGGCGCGCCCGCCGAACCGCGGACGCTCCTGACGAACGCCGACCCGCCAGGACTGTTGACGGGCTACATGGCCATCCTTCCGGAGCGGGGCGTGATGGGTGGGTACACCTACGCCGCCGGATTCGGAGACCGAGACGCCCACTTCGTCCTCCCACTGTTCGACAGCGAGAGTGGTCGGCCGCTGGCGGTCTTCGACGGCGCGAGTCTCAACCCGTTCAAGACCGGCGCGGCGGGGGCTGTCGGCGTCGATACACTCGCACGCGACGACGTCACCACTGTGGGCCTATTCGGCAGCGGGGCGCAGGCTCGCGGGCAGCTCCGGGCGATCTCGACGGTCAGGGATGTCGAGCGCGTGAACGTCTACTCGCCGACGAGCGACCACCGCGAGACCTTCGCCGCCCGGATGAACGACGAACTCGACGCGACCGTCGCCGCCGTCGCCTCGCCCGCAGCCGCCGTCGAGGGTTCGGACGTCGTGATCACCGCGACGGACGCGAGCGAGCCGGTCTTCGACGGCGACTTGCTCGAACCCGGCACCCACGTCACCGCGATGGGCCAGTACCACCCCGAAAAGCGTGAGGTCGACGCCACGACGGTCGAGCGCGCGACGTACGTCCCCGACCTTCGGGCGCGCATTCACCAGGACGCCGGCGCGTTCATGCTCGCTCGCGAGGAGGGTGTGATCGACGACGAGCGCGTCCACGCCGAACTGGGCGAGGTCGTCGCCGGTACTGTCGAGGGCCGGACCAGCGAGGACGAGATCACGCTGTTCGACAGCGGTGGGACGGCGATCGAGACCGTCGCCGCTGCACACATGCTCTACGAGCGGGCGAGTGAGCGGGATCTCGGCCGGACGATCTCCTTTGCACCCGCGAGCGAGGCGATGGAGTAACCGCAGCTCACAGACCGACTGCTTGCATCAGCGTGAGTCCGCTGGCGAGTGCACCGACGAGATACCCGCCGATCGCCCCGCCGTTGAGTAGCGGCAGGCCAGCGTGCGCCCGCCCTTTGAGAACCATCCGGAGCAAGATGGCCAGTCCGAGAAACGTCCCGACCATCGACGCCGCGGCCGTCAGCGGGAGAGCGATCCCCGGAACGTCCAGCGAAGGCACCGACTCCGGTGCGAAGAAGGCCGCGCTCGCGATCAGCACCGTCGGGATCACCGCGTCACCCAGGCCGATGAACAGCGCCTCGCGATCGAGCGGATCGGGGTCGTCTCCTGCATCCGCCTCGTTCGACTCGGCTTCGGTCGACTCGTCTGGTTCTTCGCCGTCGGTCTCGCCGTCCTCGGCGACGCTCGCCGGTGTTCCGGCGTCGAGAAACGAGTACGACAGCGTGAGTGGGACGACCAGCACCACTGGGACGCGCAGATCCATCACGCCTTCGGCGAGGGTGAGCATGTGTTCGGTGCCGTAGACGCTGATCGCGTCGTAGACCGCGAGTACCGAGAGCAGCACGAGCGCGGGTAAGACGCCGAAAGAGATCCCGAACAGCCCGGCCGCACCGGCCCCCATCACGATTCCGGCGGCGTCGATGACGTACCACTCGGGGTGGACGACCAGCCCGGCGACGATAGCGGCAGCGGCTGCCCACGCGAGAGCGCTCGCACCCGCGACCGGAACGACTGTCGAGGGAACGATCGCCGAAAGCACGATGAAGCCGATGTACCCGCCGGTAAGGACGATGAATCCTCGGATGACGACATCCAGATCGTACTTGAACGCCAGCAGCATGAACCCGGTCATCACCAGGAGTGCAGCGACGTAGAGGACGCTGTTGCCGGCATTCTGTGGATTCTCGGTCGCCTGCAGTCCGGCGTCTTTGAACGGCTCGACCAGCGCGAGAGCCCCGAGCTGGACGAGCAGGAATATCACGCCGATTGCGAGCGCCGCGACCGCCGCGCGCGTCCGTTGTTGCATATACGCTAGCTGCAGTCGGCACCCGAATAAACGTGTTCAGTCACGGTAATACAACACTGCCCCGAGCAGCGAGGCCAGTGCGACGCTGTCGGGCGGCGACACTGCCAGATACGGCTGGTCGGTCGGCCCGAACACGTCCACGACCCGGCCCGCCACGTCGAGGTTCTCGTCGAGGAGGGTCGCCCCGAGGTCGGGATGGTCGGCGTCGGGACTGCGGACGACGGCGACCCCCTGTGCGACTTCTTGGACCTCGCCAGCGCGCTGCATCACTCGCGCATGACCCCGAGGTAGGCCGCGACGGCACCCAGGAGATCGCTCTTGGTCGCGTCGTCGGCGTTCTTGACGAGGACGCGCCCGCGCTGTTCGTACTCGCGGGGATAGGTCTTCTCGCGCTCGATCTTGGCGTCGTATCCGACCTGCTGGACGGCTTTGGCGATCTCGTCGACCGTTGGCTCGGCGACGGCGAGATCCTTCGCGACCCGGCGTCCCTCGGCGCGAGTCAGATTCGCGTCAAGGGCCGCGGGCCAGATGACGTTCTCGACCATGTTCCAGGGTGTGCGGGCCGCACGTAAACGCCTTACTGGTCGGCAAGATCGCAGTCGAGACGGCTGTCTCGCACCACTCACCGTTGCCGCGAGGCCAGCCCTGCCATCGCCAGCGCGAGCAGTGCCCCGACGACGCCGAAGCCGGGACCGAAGCCACTCCCCGTGTCTGAGCTATCGGTCGTCTCTTCCGTGTCGTTCGGGTTCGTCGGCGTCTCCGGTGTCGCGGTCGCCTCGGACGAGTTGTCAGGATTGAACACCGCCGACAGTCGCTGGAGTGGTCGGGTGATCCGCGGCCCGGGTTGGCTCATGTAGTTGCCGTTCAGCGTAACGATCTGGTCTTCTTGAACTGCGGTCGTGCTGTTGAGGACCTCGCCCCAGCGGACGCGGCTGGGACTCGTCGTCACGATCCAGTCGGGGTTCTCCGCGGCGACGACCTCCAGGTTGATCTCCCCGTACGTCCGAATATCCGCCGCGGTCGCGATGTTCTCGCCACCGGCAGTCTCGACGACGTCGCCGACGAACGTGTCCGGACCGGCCGTGTATCCACCGCCCATCGCGTAGTAGACGGACGGATCGTCGCCACCACTGGCCTCGGCGCGGACCTGTTCGATGGTCTCGTTCATCTCGGCGTTGGTCTGGGCGGCCTGCTCACAGTTCCCCACGAGTTGTCCCGTGAGCCGTGTCTTCGCGATCACGTCCGCCAGTGACGACGCGGAATCGAACTTGACGACCGTCAGATCGGCGTCTCTGAGGCTCTGGATGCTGTCGTTGAAGTTGACGTTCCCTGCGAGTACGATGTCGGGCTCCAGATCGACGACCGTCTCCGTGACTGGCTGCAGTTCGCTGTTGAGCACGTTCGTCTTGTTCTCGGTCCCGTTGAGATAGGCCGTCGTATAGCCTACAGGCATCCCGACGACCCGATCCTGTGCACCGACAGCCCAGGCGGTCTGGGCAGCGCTCGGTGCGATCGCGACGATCCGCTCGGGCCTCTCGTCGATAGTCACTGTCTCGCCCGTCGCATCCGTCACCTCGACCGGATACGAACAGTCCGCTGTCTGTTGTGTCTGAACAGCTATCTTCCCCGTCGACGACGCGTCTGTCGGGTGGACTCCGGCCACGACGCCCCCGGAGGACAGCACCACGACCAATACCACTACTGTGAGTCCTGCACGTCTCATTGTGGATCCCCCTTGCGAGCTATCCAATAAATATTTATCTAAAGCAAATCGACTTGGGTTAGATGCGGACTCGCTATCGAACCACAATCTGGTCGAGCGGGTTAGCGGCGGCACTGGTAGCTGTGATTCTCGTCAGCGCCAGTATCGGCCCCGTCCCCATCGATCTGCCGGTGGTCGCGATGGCGTCGCTCAACGCGATCGGAATCCCGACGGCCGCGTCGGTGTCGATCGAGACGGCGCCCCTTGCGGGGCTAGCCGTCCCGGTCCCCGACCTGGCGATCGGCTACACGTATCCGTTCTCGTTTTCGGTCCCGGCCACGAGCGAACTCATCGTTCGGGAGATCCGCCTCCCGCGGATCGTCCTCGGCGCGGTCGTCGGCTTCGCGCTCGGGACGGCGGGCGCGGTCATGCAGGGGTTTTTCCGGAATCCGATGGCCGATCCGTCGATCATCGGCGTCTCGACCGGTGCGGCAGTCGGTGCGGTCGCCACAATCGCGCTCCCCCTGACGATCCCGTTCGGCCTCCAGACGGCCGCGTTCGTCGGCGCGGTCGTGACGGCGTTCGCCGTCTATCTGATCGCGACCAGCGACGGCCGGACCCCCGTCGCCACGCTCCTGTTGGCAGGGGTCGCCGTCCAGACGTTCCTCGGCGCAGTCGTCTCCTTCCTGCTGCTCCAGAGCGGTGAGAGCCTCAGAGAGGCCGTCTACTGGCTGATGGGCCACCTCTCTGCCACCGGCTGGGACGAAGTCGAGGTGACACTTCCGGTGGTCGCAGTGTTGTTCGTGACACTCGTCCCGTTCGCGCGCGACCTCAACGTCCTCATGCTCGGCGAAGAAGACGCCCAGACCCTCGGAATCCCGGTCGAGTGGACCAAGCGGGTCCTGCTCGCGGTTTCCAGCGTGATGACTGCCGCCGCGGTCGCCGTCGCGGGCGTCATCGGCTTCGTCGGCCTGATCGTCCCGCACGTCATGCGGTTGCTCGTCGGGCCCGACCATCGAATTCTCCTGCCGACCAGCGCGCTGGCCGGCGCGACTTTCCTCGTCGCGACCGACACGCTCGCTCGATCCGGCGGTCAGGAGTTGCCCGTCGGGATCATCACAGCCGCGCTCGGCGCACCGTTCTTCCTCTTTCTGCTCGTCCGCCGGGAGGTGCACGAGCTGTGAGCGACCTGCTGTCTGTCGAGGAGATCACCGTCGGCTTCGGCGAGGCCGGCGTTCTCGACGGCGTCTCCCTGTCGGTCGACGCGGGAGAGTTCGTCGGCCTGGTCGGCCCGAACGGCGCGGGCAAGACGACGCTGTTGCGGGCGATCAACGGCGTCCTCGACCCTGGCGCTGGGACTATCCACGTCGAGGGTCACGCCCGCGATGCGTGTTCGACACGGCAGTGGAGCCAGCGCGTCGCGACGGTGCCACAGGACACCAGCGTCTCCTTCGCCTTCCGCGTCGAGGATATCGTCGAGATGGGACGGACTCCACATCGGAGCCGCTCACAGTTCGGCACCAGCGAGTCTGACCGCCGCCGGATCGTCGATGCGCTCGATCGGACCGACACGGCACGATTCCGCGAGCGATCGATCGACGAACTCTCTGGGGGCGAACGCCAGCGCGTGTTCGTCGCTCGCGCGCTCGCCCAGGACACGCCCCTACTCCTGCTCGACGAACCGACTGCCAGCCTCGACGTCAACCACCAAGTCGAGATCCTCGAACTCGTTCGCGACCTCGTCGGTGAGGGCCGCGGCGCGCTCGCGGCGATCCACGACCTCGACCTCGCCGCCCGGTTCTGCGACCGACTCGCGCTGCTGTCCGACGGGCGGATACGTGCAGTCGGCCCGCCCGAAGACGTCCTCGATCCTGGCGTACTCGACGAGGCGTTCGCCACGAGCACTACCGTAACGACGAACCCCGCGACGGGGACCCCGACGGTGACCGCCCGCACCGACCGCGGCGACAGCGACAGGCGCGTGCACGTCCTCGGCGGCGGCCGCCTCGGCGCGCGAGCGATCGCGACGCTCGATGCCGCCGGCCACACCGTCAGCGCGGGTGTCTTCCGCGAGGGCGACGTGGCAACCGAGACGGCGTCGACACTCGGTACCTCAGCTGTGACGAGCCCACCCACAGGCGAAGTTGGACCGGACGCGATCGCCGCAGCCCACGACCTCGCCAGCGGGGCAGACGTGGTGGTGCTCGCAGACGTGACGATCGGCTCGCGCCAGTGGGCGCTCGATGTCGCCGAGTCCGTCCCGTCTGTGGTCCTCCTCGAAGAGCAGCCACTCGAAGCCCGAGTGCTCGCTGGTGAGCGCGCTCGCGATCGGTACCAGACGCTGCGCGAACGCGGTCGAATCGCCGAGATCGAGTCGCTGCCACTGGCCGTCGCGGAGGCTCAGAACCAACTCCAGCGCCCCGCAGACGACTGAGAAACGACTGTCGCTACTCGCCCTCCCGACGACCGAACAGGACCAGTCCCACCATCGAACAGACGACGTCGCCGTCGACCAGCGTCTCGATGCGAACGTCGACTTTGCCGTACTCCTCGCCCCACGGCTCTTTCTCGACGATCTCCGTCCGGGCTGTGAGCGTGTCGCCCGGTCTGACCGGCGCGAGCCACCGCATCTCGTCGACCCCGAGCGCGCCGCGCGTGTCTGCCTCCTGGAGAATGCCGGTGACGAGCAGTCGCATCGTCATCGACGCCGTGTGCCACCCGCTGGCGACGAGGCCGCCGAACGGTGAGTCCGCGGCCGCCTCGGGATCGACGTGGAAGGGTTGAGGATCGTACTGCTCGGCGAACTCGACGATCTCCTCGCGGGTGACGGTGTAGGATCCGAACGTCTCGGTGTCGCCGACTGCGAGGTCTTCGAAGGTAGTGGGCATACCATTGCTACGGCCGCCGACTCAAAAAAGCAAAGTGATGGCGTGAGTGGTTTCTACCGCTATTCGCTTGCGTTCTGCTGGGACTGGATCCAGTCGTCGAACTCCTCAGACGGGAGCACGCGAACAGTCTTGGTCATCTGGGAGTGGCCCGACCCGCAGTATTCGGCACAGTACAGCTGGTAGGTGCCCGGGTTCTGTGGCGTCGTGAGGAGGTAGTTCGACCCGCCGGGCATGGCGTCGGTCTTCAGCGCCAGTTCCGGGACGTGGAAGGCGTGTATCACGTTCCGTGAGGAGACGTTGAACTTCACGCTCCGGTCGGCCGGAATCACGAGTTCGTCGTAGGAGGTGACGTTGTACTCGGGGTAGTGGAACTCCCAGTTGAACTGGAAGGCGTTGACTTGCACTTGCTCGTCGGACGGCGTCGCGGCACTCGCGGCGCTACCCCCGTCGTCGGCTGCCATCACGCCGTAGGAGCCGATGCCGACGAACAGCAGGATGATCGCCGTCGCGACGGTCCAGGTGATCTCCAGCCGGCGGTTCTCTACGGTCGGTTTGGCCGATTCGACGTTGCCGTCACGGAAGCGCCACACAGTGTACAGGAGGATCGCCTCCACGAGGATAGTGATCGGGATGGCGACCGCCAGCAACTCGAAGTTCAGCCCCCAGACGAGTTCCTCTGTCGACGAATCCGACGTCGATTGTGCGAGCGCGGGCTGGGACGCCAGGGTGACGAGCACACCCGACAACAGCGCCACCAGTCCGGCGCGATTGCGGTTCATGTTGGTTCGCCCTTAGGATGACCCGTATAAATAAGCTATTGTCTGGCGTCTCCGAACAAGGTCGGCCACCCATGATATTGGGGGTGACTATAGGGGTGTCGTGACCGACCACGGACGGAAACGCGACACCTAAGTATCGCCGGCCGAAGTGTCTCGTATCCCGTGCGCGAGACAACTCCCGACACCCGGTTGACGAGGTTGCTGACCGCGGCAGTCGTCGGTGTCTACGTGCTCATCGTCGCTGGCGCGACAGCGGCTATCGCCGACGCGGCCCGCGCGTGTTCGTCCTGGCCGATCTGTCACCAGACGCCGACGCTCTCGGAGCCGGCGCTGCTGGTCGCCTGGGGCCACCGTCTCGTCGCGCTGACCGTCGGCCTGCTGGTCGTCGTGACGGCCGTCGTCGGCTGGCGACTCGCCAGTCGGCCCCGAGTCAAATACACGCTCCTCGCGGCGCTCGCGCTTTTCCCAATCCAGATCGGGATCGGCGCGCTCGTCGCGACCTCAGGTGCAGCTGGAAATCTGCCGACCGCCCATCTCGGTGTCGCGATGACCATCTTCGGAACGCTCGTCGCGGCGCTCGCCTGGCACCTCGAAACCGGCGTCGAGGACGACGAGCCAGTGACGACCGATCCCGAACCCGCGCCCGACCCGGTCGACGGTGACCTGACGGTCACGCGACCCAGCGGCTTGCTCGACACTGCCCGCGCGTATCTCAGCCTGACCAAACCCCGACTGATGTGGTTGCTCTGTCTGGTCGCTTCGGCGGGCATGGCACTGTCTGCCAGCGGCTCGATCGGCGTCCCGACCATCCTCGCGACTCTCGGCGGCGGCGTTCTGGCGATCGGCGCGAGCGGGACGTTCAACCACGTCCTCGAACGCGACGTCGACCGGCGGATGAACCGGACTGCGGATCGCCCCGTCACCACCGAGCAGGTCCCGGTGACGAACGCGCTCGTCTTCGGATTCGCGCTCGCGGCGGCCTCGATCGCGGTGTTCCTGACGGTCAACGTCCTCGCGGCGGTGCTGGGACTCACCGCGATCGCCTTCTACAGCGTGATCTACACGCTCCTCCTGAAACCCAACACCGTCCAGAACACGGTCATCGGCGGAGCCGCCGGCGCGCTTCCGGCCCTGATCGGCTCGGCCGCAGTGACGGGAAAGATCGGTATCCCGGGGCTGGTTCTCGCGGGGCTGGTCTTCCTCTGGACGCCCGCGCATTTCTACAACCTCGCGCTGGCATACAAGGACGACTACGCCCGCGGCGGCTTCCCGATGATGCCGGTCGTCCGCGGTGAGGCCACGACCCGCAGGCACATCCTCTGGTATCTCGCCGCGACGCTGCTGGCTGCCACCGTCCTGACCGCCGTCGCGGACCTCGGCGCACTCTTCGCACTCACGACAGTCGCCCTCGGTGCGGTCTTCCTGTGGATGGTCGTCCGTCTGCACTACGAGCGGACCGAATCGGCAGCGTTCCGGGCGTTCCACGCCTCGAACGCCTACCTCGGGATGATCCTCGTCGCGATCATCGTCGACGCACTGGCGATCTAAGATGGCGTCGAACACCGTCGCCTGGCGCGAGCGCGTCAGTCCGAACGGAGAGACGGCCCTGGCGGCCTTTATCGTCGTCAATCTCGAACTCGCGATCCTGTGGACGTGGCTGTTGATCACGAACTGGCAGTTCGACTCCCTGTTGGGCATGCGCCAGGTCGTCTATCCGTTCGTCTGGATCAACGTCGGCCTGTGGGCGCTGTGGCGGACGACGCCCGCGCCGACGACGCGATGGCGACGCCTGCTCGCCGGTGCGCTCGCGGCCGTCTACTTCTTCGTGCTTGCCTACGCGGGCGGTTTGGTCGGCCCGGCGACGCAGTTCTCGGTCGGTCCGACAGTATCGTTCGGGCCGCCCCCTGGCTTCAGTCCCGCGTTGTTGTACGACGGGGATCTGCTCAAGCTCACACTCTTGCCGTACAAGTTCGTCGGCTATCTCGCGCTGGCGTATCTCGTCTACGCAACAATCATCGACGCGGCTGGCTCGGCAATCTCGGGTGTGCTCGGCCTGCTCTCGTGTGTCTCCTGCACGTGGCCCGTCGCGGCGTCGCTGCTGTCTGGCGTTCTCGGCGGTGGCGCTGCCCTCACATCGGCAGCGTTCGGCTACTCCTACGACCTCGGCGTGGTCGTGTTCGTCGTCACAGTCGGGCTGTTGTACTGGCGGCCGACAGTCAGGTAGAATCGAACCGGCTTTCCCGCCCCGTGTCCGAGACGGAGATATGACTGCCGCCATCGTCGCCGAGGACGTCGCCCGGACGTACGGCGACACCGTCGCACTCGACGGCGTCTCTCTCACTGTCGAGGAGGGCGAGGTACTCGCGCTGGTGGGACCGAACGGCGCGGGCAAGACGACGCTCGTCCGCGCGCTGACAGGGACGACCGACGCAGAAGGTCGTGTGGAGCTGTTCGGTCAGTCCCCGCAGTCGGTGGCCCGCTCGCGAGTTGGCCTCCTCCCGCAATCGTTCGATCCACCCGACCGACTCACGGCTCGCGAACTGCTCGACTACTACGGTGGACTGTACGACGAATCCCGAGACATTCAAACTGTGCTCGCGGACGTTGGCCTGCAAGACAGCGCCAGCACGGCATACGAGAACCTCTCCGGTGGCCAGCAACGCCGGGTCTGCGTCGGGTCGGCGCTCGTGAACGATCCCGATCTGCTCGTACTCGACGAACCGACGACCGGGATCGATCCCGCAGGTCGGCGTGCGCTCTGGCGACTGCTGGAGAGGCTGGCCGACGGCGGAACAACCGTCCTCCTGACGACCCACTACATGGCCGAGGCCGAACGGCTGGCCGACCGCGTCGGACTGCTCGACGACGGCGAACTAACTGCACTCGATTCCCCGCGGGCGCTGGTCGAAGCCCACGGCGGAGAGACGCGGCTCACCGTCGACGTCGAGGACGCGATCCCAGAGCCTCTCGATATCGGGTTCGAGACGCTCCGTCGGGATGGACAGCTGGTCGTCAGGGACGTTCCCCCGACGGCGATCGGGGACGTGGTCGACGGGCTCACTGAAGCTGGCGTCGGCGTCGCCTCACTCTCGTGGCGCGAACCCGACCTCGAAGACGTCTACCTCGACCTCACTGGCAGAGCGGTCGGCTTCAGTGGTGACGCGGTCGACCCCGAGGAACTGGACGCGGCCGGACCAGTCTCGACGGACGGAGGTAACCGATGAGTCGCGTGGGTCGCCTCAGTGCGTCGGTGCGAGCCGCCGCGCTCTCGTTCCTGCGGCGGCGGACGGCCGTCTTCTTCACCTTTCTGTTTCCGCTGCTGATCGTCCTCATCTTCGGGGCGCTGGTCCAGACTCAGCCGACCGATGGCGGTCTGTTCACCGAACCCCCGGGCTACTACGTCCCAGGGTATCTCGCCGTCGTCGTCCTGTTTACGCCCCTCTCGCGCGTCGGGAGCGAGGTGGCACGCCATCGCGAGGGTAACCGCTTCGAGAAACTGGCGACCACGCCGTTGCGGCGCTGGGAGTGGCTGCTGGCGCAGACGATCGTCAACGTGTTGATCATCGGGCTGGCCGCGCTGCTGTTGCTCGGATTGCTCGTCGTCGTCACCGGTCCTGAGATCTACTTCTCGCCGCTACTGGTCCCGTTCGTCGCGTTCGGCGTGGCGCTGTTCTGCGGGATCGGCGCACTCCTCGGGTCGTTCGCAGACTCACAGGACGGCGTCATCGCCGCGAGCAACGCGCTGGCGCTCCCGCTCCTGTTTCTCTCGGAGACGTTCGTCCCGCCGTCGCTCTTGCCGGAGTGGTTTCGGCCGCTGCTGGATCTGTCGCCGCTGACGTACTTCTCGCGCGGCGTCCGGGCGGCGACGTTCGATCACCCCTCACTGGTCGACGGCGTCGTCCTCGCTTCCTACGGCGGGGACGATCCACTGGTCAACCTCGGGATTTTGACTGGACTCGCGATCCTCGCACTTGCGCTCGGCGCGTTCGCGCTGCCGACCACGGACTGAGAGCAGACACGCCGGGGCAGAACCGTACAGCGTCGGAGACGATTGCAGCCATCGCCGAGGACTTACCCCTCGAACCCCTACGGAGAGCAATGACCGAGACAGCGACGTTCGGCGGCGGGTGCTTCTGGTGTATCGAGGCGGCGATGAAAGAACTCCGGGGCGTCGAGGCAGTCACCTCTGGCTACGCGGGCGGTAGTACCTCCAGCCCGACCTACGAGGAAGTCTGCTCGGGCGAAACGGGCCACGCCGAAGTCGTGCAGATCGAGTACGACCCCGCGGAGATCAGCTATCTCGAACTCCTGGAAGTATTCTTCAAGGTCCACGATCCAACCACGAAAGATCGACAGGGGCCAGATGTCGGCAGCCAGTACCGCTCGATCGTCCTCTATCACGACGACGACCAGCGCGAGCAGGTCGAGGGATTCATCGAGCGCCTGAACGAGGACGTCTACGACGGAAATATCGTCACCGAGGTCGAACCCCTCCGCCGGTTCTACGAAGCCGAGCAGTACCACCAGGACTACTACGAGAAGAATCCCGCGAAGGGGTACTGCCAGATCCAGGTCAAGCCCAAGGTCAAGAAGGTGCGCAAGGAGTTCGCGGCGTTGCTGGCGGAGTAAATAGTCGAACGTCTCGTTCGCGAATCGACTGCCTGCAGGCCAACCTTTACGTACTGGCCGGAAGTGTTTACACGTACCATGCCGATCGATCCGGAGTTCGAGGAAAACCGTGAAGTCGTCGAGCAACACGACGGGCACAACGTCTGGGGACCAGTCGAGGAACCCGAAACACTGGGTATCCACGGGACGCACGTCGCCGTCGACTTCGACATCTGTCTGGCCGACGGGGCGTGCCTGGAGGACTGTCCAGTCGACGTCTTCGAGTGGGTGGACACACCGGGCCATCCCGAGAGTGATATCAAAGCCGACCCGGCCCACGAGAGCCAGTGTATCGACTGTATGCTCTGTGTCGACGTCTGCCCAGTGGACGCCATCGACGTCGACCCCGGTCGCGCCGGCCGAACCTGAGCCGATATCTGTCAGCTTTCCCGTTCCATTTGTGTGATCGCCCCCATCACCGAGAAAGTCCGAGACGTAAGAGCGATCCGTCTTGTTCGTTGGTGAAAGATTATTAGGCTCCCTCCCTGAGACACACTCACGAGGGATAGAGTATATGCGCACAGTAGTGCTGACGAAAGGCGTCCCCGACTTTCGCGAGGGAGTGGTCAGTTTCGACGAGGACGGCCACCTCGAACGGGGAGAGACGCCGACGGTGATGAATCCCAACGACAAACACGCGTTGCGGGCGGCACTCCAGACGAAGGTCCGCCACGGCGGGGACGTGAGCCTGATGAGTATGGGCCCGCCCGGCTACGAGGAGATCCTCCAGGAGGGAATGGCAGACGTCTACGCGGACGATCTGTACCTGCTCAGCGATCGCGAGATGGCCGCCGCAGACACCTGGGCGACGGCGATGACGCTCGCGACCGGGATCGAGAAACTCGACGACCAACCCGACCTCGTCATCGCGGGCTTCAAGACCGCCGACGGGGAGACTGGCCACACCGGCCCCCAGACGATGTGGTGTATGGACCGCCCGTTGATCACCCACGTCATCTCGCTCGACATCGACGAGGACGAAGAAGTGGTTCGGGCGAAACGGCTCGTCGAGGGTGACGTCGAGGAGATCGAGACCGTCGAAGCGCCGCTGCCGGCGTTCGTCGTGACCGATCCGGAGTTCGAACCAACCTATCGGACGGCCTCCTCGCGACTGAAACACAAAGACCTGCGCGAGCAGACCCAGGAACGCGCAGAGAACTACGAGGAGGTGCTGACGACGTGGGACCACGAGGATCTGAACCTCGATCCGGACTACATCGGCCTGGATGGCTCGCCGACGATCGTCTCGTCCGTCGATCCGATTCCAAAAGCACCCTCCGAACGTGAAGCCGAGCTGATCGACGCCGACGACGAGGAGGGGCTGAACGACGTGCTGGACGAACTCGCGCCCTTCGCAGAGGGCACACCGGAAGCGGCAGGTGACTGATCATGCCCGAAATCGACCCTACAGAGTACGAAATCGCGGAACTCGGCCCGAAGATCAAAGACGTCGACGACGCCGACGAGCTTCGGGAGATGCTCGACCTCGAGGAAGCAGGCGAGGATCGAGCGCCTGTGAAGACGCTCATCGAGAGCCGAATCGAGAAACTCGAAGAAGAGCCCGACGAAATCGACCCCGAGTCGGTCGATCTCTCGGAGCTCACCGTTGCGGACATCGCTAATCTGGTCCGGGACGTCGACGACGTCGCCGTCCTGGAGGACATGCTCGAACGCGAGAAAGAAGGAGACGAGCGCAAGACTGCCATCTCCCAGATCGAGAACCGAATCGAGTCCGTCTCGGGGACCGACGAAGAAGACAGCGAGGAGTCGATCTTCCAGCCGCCCGAGGAGAAGTATCCCGAACTCGACCACCCGACCGCGGACAAGCGTTGGGTGAAGGCCCTGGAGAACGGGACCTACGGGGACATGTGGGTCTACTGTGAGACCCAGCACGGCGAGCTGATCGACGTCAGCAAGGAGATGCTGGGCAAGGCCCGCGAGCTGATGGACGGGTACAACGACGACTACGACGCAGAGGAACGAGTCGTCGCGGTCCTGATCGGCGACGAGATCGAAGACCTGACCGAGGAAGTCATCGCCTACGGCGCTGACGTCGTCGTCTATCAGGAGGGGCCCGAACTGGCTCGGTTCCGCCACAAACCGTACACCGAGATTTTCGTCGACATGGCGCGTTCGGCGGACAATCCGCACGCCCGCGAAGATCGCGCGGAAGACGACTGGCGCGACTACCAGGAGCCCCGCTACACGATCTACCCGGCGACCAACAACGGCCGGGACCTCTCGGCGCTGGCCCAGGGAGAACTCGACTCCGGGCTCGCGTCGGACTGCTCGGACCTGTATATCGAGGACGCGATGATCTCGAATCCCGCGAAGACGGGCAAACCCGGCGAGAAGAAAGAGTTTGAGCGCATCCTCCATATGCCGCGGCCGGACTTCTCCGGGTTCGAGTACTCGACGATCCTCTGTATCGACAAGCCAAACCGGGAGTTCCACCCGCAGGGCGGCTCGGTGATTCCGGGGGCGTTCGACCTTCCCGAACCCGACTTCGACCGGGAGGGCCAGGTCGTCGAACACGAGATGCCCCTCGAGGACGACTGGTTCCAGGTCGAGGTGACCGATCACGACACGCTCGAATCCGGAATCGATCTCACCGGCCACGAAGTCGTCGTCGCGATGGGGCGTGGCATCGGCCGCAGTCCGACCGAGGGGATCGAACTCGGCCTCGATCTGGTCGACGCCTTCCAGGACGCAGCATTCGGCCTTTCACGAGGTGTGATCACCTCGAGCTACGACTTCGAGGGCCACGTCTCACAGTACATCTCCGAGGAACGCCAGATCGGCGAGTCAGGCCAGGAGGTCGAACCGGACATCTACATCGCCGCCGGGATCTCGGGTGCGGTCCAGCACAAGGTCGGGATGGACGAGTCCGACACGATCATCTCGATCAACACCGATCCCGACGCGGATATCCGGGACTTCTCGGATTACTTCATCGAGGGCGACCTCTTCGAGGTACTGCCGAAGCTGACCGACGCGATCGAATCGGGCGAACTGAAGATCGAAGCAGTGGCGGAGGGACCAGCAGATGACTGACTATACAGCGGAGGACTGTCGATGACAGAGCACGAACACTACGAGGCGCTTGTCGTCGGGTGTGGACCCGGCGGCGCAGCGGCGGCAGCGGCACTGGCGAACAACGGCGTCGAAACCCTCGTCTTGGAACGCGGGGTCGACGCCGGCTCGAAGAACGTCTCGGGAGGGCTGCTGTACGCCGAGGAGTCCGCTCCGTACACGCTCGACAGTCTCTTTCCCGGACTCCGGGAGGAGGCGACCGAGCGGCCGGTCACCGACCACTACATCCACAACGTCGCTGGCGAGACGGTCAAGACGTTCGACCTCGGGGGGATCCACCACCACGACACGGTCTGGTCGGATTCGGTCCTCCGTCGGACGATGGATTCGTGGATCGCAGAACGCGTCCACGAGAAGACCCGTGAGACCGGCGGCGGACTCCTGACAGACGTTCGCGTCAACGGCCTCCTCCGCGAGGCTGGTGAGATCGTCGGCGTCACCTGTGACGAGATCGATCCGATCGAAGCGGATCTGATCGTCGCCGCGGACGGCGTCAACTCCGAACTCGCCCGCGACGCCGGGTTGATGGACTGGGACGAACCGGAAGAGTGGTTCCAGGGCGTCAAAGCCGTCGTCGACATGCCCGAGGGCGCTGTCGAAGAACGGTTCGACATCGACGAAGACGAAGGGGAGGCTCACCTGTTCAGCGGTGACCTCTTCGAAGGGTGTCGTGGCGGCGGGTTCCTCTATACTAACGAGGACACGCTCTCGATCGGGACGGTCTTCCACCTCGACTCGATCGCAGAAGGGCAGTACGAACCGCACGAACTCCTCGATAATCTGCTCACGCA
>ENA-ORDC01000656-ORDC01000656.1-marine-metagenome-genome-assembly--contig:-NODE-656-length-31890-cov-3.831264_pt1 | contig 31890 bp, 28 predicted proteins | sample MGYA00237783_ERZ508515 | MGnify/ENA primary metagenome ERZ508515 (study PRJEB26186, sample SAMN06268792) | marine metagenome | isolation source: Eden Landing Ponds, San Francisco, CA, USA | place... | reverse complement strand
TTCGATGTCCCAGTCGTAGAAGTCGGCGGCTTCGCGGGTGACGATGGCGACGGAGCGACCGGGAGCCTCCTCGCGGCCGTACGACCCGCCGATGACCGGTGGCTTCCCCGTCACGACCCCGGGCGTCGTCTCGCCCTGTTGCATCGAGTAGGCGTCCATGAACCACGCCATCTCCTGCGGGCCGGTTCCCATGTCGGGCGCGGGAACGTCTTTCTTCGGCCCGACGACGTTGCGAATCTCCTCGGCGAAGCGGCGCGTGAGTCGCTCGCGCTCCTCGTCGGAGAGCGTCTTCGGGTCGACCGCGACGCCGCCCTTGCCGCCGCCGAAGGGCAGGTCCATCACGGCGCACTTCCACGTCATCCACATCGAGAGCCCGATGCACTCGTCGGCGGTCACTTCCGGGTGGTAGCGAAGCCCGCCCTTGTACGGCCCGCGCACGTCGTCGTGCTGGGCGCGGAAGCCCGTGAACACGTCGAGCGAGCCGTCGTCCCGGCGGAGCGGGACCGACACCTGCTGGACTCGGGTCGGATGCTTCAGGCGCGCGACGACGCCGTCGTCGACGGCGGCGTGACTCGCCGCGCGTTCGAGTTGCCTGCGCGCCGTCGCCAGCGCCGATTCGGGTTCGGACCCCGTGCCGCCGTCGGCGACCGCCTCGCCGTTTCGATTTTTGCCATCTTCGTTCATTCTATTAGGGCTGTGACCCCGAGTCATAATTAAGTTGTGAATAATCGACGGGGGAAGTCGGCCAGCGGCTCCGCCCCGTCGGACGTGACGACGAACGTCTCGCTGAGTTCGACGCCGAAGTCGTCGAACCAGAGGCCGGGGATGGTGTGGAACGTCATGTTCTCTTCGAGGACGGTCTCGTCGCCGGGGCGGAGGCTCGCCGTGTGCTCGCCCCAGTCCGGCGGGTAGCCGAGTCCCATCGAGTAGCCGATGCGGTCTTTCTTCTCGATGCCGTACTCGGCGATGGTGTCGCGCCACGCCTTCTCGACGGCCTCGCAGGTCACGCCGGGTTCGACCGCGTCGAGTGCGGCTTCCATCCCCTCGACGACGATGTCGGCCCGCCGAGACAGCTCTTCGGGGGGGTCGCCCACGAACGTCGTCCGCGCGAGCGGCGAGTGGTAGCGGTGTCGACAGCCGGAGAGTTCGATGATGACCGGGTCGCCGTCCTCGAACTCGCGGTCGGTCCACGTGAGGTGCGGCGTGCCGGTGTGGTCGCCCGAGGGCATCAGCGGGACGATAGACGGGTAGTCGCCGCCGTAGTCGTCGGTGCCCTCGATGAGCGCCGAGTAGATGGCCTCGGCGGCCTCGTACTCGGGAACGCCCTCCTCGATGACGTCGAGACCGGACTGCATCGCGTTCTCGGAGATGCGGGCGGCCTCGCGCATGTAGTCGAGTTCGGCGTCGGACTTCTTGATGCGCACGCGGTTCACGAGGAGCGTCGTGTCCTCGAAACTCGCCTCGGGGAGGTTCTTCTGCAGGCGCGTGTAGGACTTCGCGGTGAAGTAGTAGGCGTCCATCTCGAGGCCGACGCGCGCGTCGTCGACGCCGAGGTCCGCCAGCACGGCCGCGACGAAGTCCATCGGGTGGAGGTCGTGGGGCGACTGCACGTGGTCGTCGCTGTACGGTCGAATGCTCTCCTCGCTCAGCGTGGTCGTCGCGCGCGCGCCGTTGGCGTCCATGTCGCGGCCGACCCACACGGGTTCGTCGCGGTCCCGCGTCACCACGACGCCCTGATGGACGTAAAAGGACCAGCCGTCGTAGCCGGTGAGGTAGTTCATGTTCGCGGGGTCGCTCACGAAGAGCGCGTCCAGCCCCCGCTCGGCCATCCGCTCTTTCGTCCGGGCGATGCGTCTGTCGTACTCGGCGCTGTCGAATACGGCTCTTGGCATGGGAACCTCTATCGAACCATCGGATAGGGCCCGTAAAAAATTTTTGTGGACCATGGTCATGGATTCTGTGTACACCGATGGCTCGGGCGAGAGCAATAAAGTACACAATACACAAGACCACCAACAGGAACGGGTAGTCTTATTTATCCCCCGTCTTTATACCGTGTCCAAAACAACCCTCAAGCTACGATTATCCAGATTATATAAATAATTTAGATTAGTTGGATTATTCTAATTCGTAGTAATGTATTATTAGAGCAATACTAACTGGCGCCGACTCACCGAGAACAGTACGCATCTGCTGGGAGCCCAATCGTTATTCCTCGCAGTCTCGGAGGCGGGGGTATGGACCTCTCTATCGTCGACCTCTCGCCGGTCCCCAACGGGGGAACCGCGACCGAGGCGTACGCGAACACCGTCGAAACCGCCGCGCAAGCCGAGCGATTGGGCTACTCGCGCTTCTGGGTCGCCGAGCACCACGGCATGGCGAGCACCCTCGCGGGGACGACGCCCGAGGTGTTGCTCGGCCATCTCGCCGCGGAGACGGACTCGATTCGGCTCGGTTCCGGCGCGGTACTGCTCAACCACTACAGCCCGTTCAAGGTCGCAGAACAGTTCGGCGCGCTCGACGGACTCGCGCCCGGTCGCATCGACGCCGGTCTCGGCCGAGCGAACGGGTCGCCCGCGGCGGACCAAGCGCTCGGAACGGACCGACACGTCGAGGACCCCGACGGCGACCACGCCGAGAAGGTCGAGGCCGTCGTCAACCACCTCTACGACGACTACCCCGACGAACACCCCTACGCCGACCTCGAAATCCCGCGGGGGAGCGGCGAGCCGCCCGTCCCGTGGATGCTCGGGTCGAGTCCGTCGAGCGCGACCATCGCGGGCGAACTCGGGTTGCCCTACTGCTTCGCGGGCTTCATCAGGCCGCAGTTCGCCGTCCACTCCTTCGAGGAGTACCGCGAGAGTTTCCAGTCGTCACCGCTGGCCGGCGGCATCGACGAGCCCCACGGGATGGTCGCGGTGAACGCCGTCTGCGCCGAGACCGACGAGGAGGCGGCGCGACTCCGCGCGGTGGCCGAGGCGACGTACAAGCGGATGCGCCGCGGCGAAGTCGGCACGAGACCGACCGTCGAGGAGGCGATAGACGAACTCGGCGGGGTTCCCGAGCCCACGCCCGCGACCCTCGGGGCGAAGGAGTGGCCGCGCGCGATTTCCGGCAGTCCCGAGACGATTTCGGGGCTGTTGGACCAGCTCGCGGAGCGCGTCGGAGCCGACGAGGTGATGATTCAACACGTCGTCGGCGACCACGAAGACGCCCTCCGGTCGCACGAACTGCTCGCCGAGGGCGTCGGCCTCGTCTGACGCGCCCGGTTCCGCGACAGTCTGTCTGCCCGGACGATTCATATTGCAGTCCCCGGAATAAAGGAGTGTGTCACGACTTCGGTATCTCCGACTCACGGACACGCCCTTCGAGGCCAGAGAGTTCTCACTGCTCTGGCTCATCGCGCTCGCGACCTACGGCGTCGGCGACATCGTTACGACGCTCACCCTCCTCTACTACGAGGGTCGCTTCGACGAGGCGAACGCCCTCCTCGTGGCGAGCACGGACGCCCTCGGGCGATGGGGGCTCGTCCTCCCGAAGCTCGCCGTCTTCCTCCTCTGTCTCGGTATCTGCGTTTACGGCGCTCGCGTGGGCGACAAGGTACTGTACTACCTCCCGCCGGTCACGCTCTCGGTCATCGGCGCGTTCGCCACGGCTTTCAACCTCCGGCTCTTCGTCGGGTGAGCGGCAGAAAATCGGGGCGAAGAGCGCTCAGTCAGTCGCCTGTTCGAGCGTGAAGACGAACTCCACGTCGACGCTGTCGGTCTGTATCTCGTTGCCGGCCGACTCTCGAATCCGCCACTCGACGACGAGCGACAGGGACTCCCCGCCGTCGAGCCTCCCGAGCGAGACTGACTCGTTCCACACGTCGGCGAAGTCGAGATACGTCGTCTCGTCGCCGAGCACGTAGGTACTCGTTCCGTTCGCCCGCTCGACGCGGAGTCTGACGGCGAGCGCCTCGTGGACTTCGCCCTCGTCGGCTCCGCCGGTCGAATCGACCGACAGTTCGGGGCCGAATCGGCCGTTCTCGGCGGATTCGAACGGCATCGACTCCAGCGTCAACACGCCGGGCTCGCGCCCACGGTTAGTGAGTGTCCCCGTCGAGTTGCCCGCAGAGCCGGGTGCGACCGACTGCGTGTCGAGAATCGAGACCCCGGCCCCGCCGGAGCCGAGTTCGAGGTCGACGCCCTCCGGAGCGCGCCCGGCGGTGTTCTCGACGGTCACGTCGAACGACGCGGTCTCCTCGGTTCGGGCGACTTCGGTCGAGTCGCGGAACAACACCGCAGTCACGGAGACGTAGCCCGTTGTGACGGCGGTCTCACCGTCGGTGGTCGCGGCCAAGCCGGCGGTTCGATTCCCCTCGGCGTAGGTCACGTCAGAGCCGAGCGCGGCGGCGATGTCCACCGGACTCGACCCCGAGAGAGTGACGCGGCGCTCCTCTTGCCAGCCGTCGTCGGGGACCCACGCGTTCACCACGAGCACGACGCTGTCGACCGTGCCGGTCCACGAGAGCGTCCCGGTCACTGGGCCGCTGAGCGACCCGACAGTCCCGTCGGCGCTTCGGACCGTCGGCGGGTCGGCGGCCTCGACCGAGAGCGTCGGCTCGGGCGACGTCGACGATGCGGCCGTAGTCGTCGTTTGGCCGCCGCCTCCGCCACCGCCACCACCGCCACCGCCGCCTCCGCCACCGCCACCGCCGCCTCCGCCAGTGCCCGAGCGCGCCGTGGTGGTCGGGTCGGGACGGCTCGTCGGCGCGGGCGTTGGCGACGGTGTCGGGGCTGGAGTCGTTGCGGTCGCAGTCGGCGTGGCCGTCGCCGTGGCCGGCGGCATCGGTGTGTCTTCGTCTTCGTCCTCGTCGTCCTCGTTTGGCGGCGTATCCGGCGTCGGCGAGGGCGGCGTCACGGTGACGTCCGGCGGCGACGGCTCGGGGTCGTCGCCACGGAGATCCGAAAGCGCGTCGTTGATGCCGCTGTCGTCGAGGAAGCGGTCGATGCTCCCGGGAGCGGCAAAGCCGGTTCCGACCAGCACGATGCCGACGACCACGAAGACGATGAACACCCGACCGGCGATCTGCGAGAGCCGCGGCGAGAGCGTGCCGAGGAGCTTCGCCGAAAAGAGCGATGCGAGCGACAGCGGAATCGGGAACAGCCCCGCCCGCGGCGGGCGGTACTCGACCACCAGCGCCGTCTCGGTCGGCCGGTCGCCGGGTTCGACCTCGTCGCCGACAGCGACCGGGTACTCGTCGGTACGGAGTTCGTCGTCCTCATCGGTCGAGACGCGTTCGACGGTCGCGGGGTCGATGCCCGTGTCGGTGTCGCCGACGAACGACCCCGACTGGGCGTCCCAGCGCCGAACCGCCCGAACGACCCCGTGGACGGGCAGGCGCTCGCCGGGGAGACAGAGGACGCGGTCGCCCCGTTCGAGTTGCTCGAAGTCGAGCTCCTCGAAATCGTCCGCGTCGCCGTCGTCAGCCGCCTCGTCGACGAGGCGTCGACACCGGGTCGCGTCGGCGAGCGCCAGTTCGGGCGACTGCTCGGGTGTCCAGTCGGGCGCATGCGCGTCGTCCGGGGTGGTCACGGGCGACTCACCGCCCGTCCTCGGAGGTCTCGTCGGTCGGCGCATCAGAAGGGCGGTCGACGGGGTCGGTCACCCACTCCATGCCGTCGGCCGAGCCGGAGGGCATGGAGGCGGACGCCGAAGGAGACGGGTCGGCGACTGCGACGGGGTCCGCGACGCGAACCCCCGTCCGCTCCGGGTAGAGCGCGACGCCGCCGTCCGAGGCGCTGACGTAGCCGGCGTCGATACCGGCCGCACCGCCCGCCGAACCGCCGTCTGCGGTACTCCCGTCGCGTCGGTCCCTCCCGTCAGACTCGTCGGAGTCGACCTCGACGAGCGCGTCGGTGTACAGCGAGTAGAGCTCGGTCACGACGAGGAGCGCGCCGGGGAGGATGACGAACAGGACCAACCCGAGTCCCGACTGGACGAACTGCGCGGCGAGCCCGAGATACGGAACGTGGAACCAGACGCGCCCGACGACGCGGTCGGCGGTGACGGGGTCCGAGTCGACGTCCTCGTTGGCGTCGCCCTTCGTCCGGAACACCGGACTGTCGCCGCTTCGGTCCACCGCGACGACCCGGTGGGTCACGCGGTCGGTCCGCTCGTCGGTGATGGCACCGCCGGCTTCCCGGTAGGTGATGATGTCGCCCGCCGAGATGTCCGCGGGCGGCACGTCGCGGACGACCACCACGTCGCCGGCGTCGAACGTCGGCGACATGCTCCCCGAGAGCACGGTGTAGCTGGCGTCGGCACCGAAGGCCTGCGGCGCGGCGAGCACGACGACGAGCGCGACGGCGACGAGGAGCACGACGCCACCGAGAACGCGGGCCGCCGCGGTGAGACGAGACCAGTTCATCGGTCAGGCACCCCCGTCGGCGTCGTTTCCGTTCTCGTCGTCAACACTGACGCCCTCGGTGGCGACCGCTTCGGTTTCGGTTTCGGTTTCGGAGCCGGGGTCGGGGTCGGCCGTTTCGTCGCTTTTCCCGACGTCATCGTCTTGGCCGTCTGTACGGTCTCCGCCGTCTTGCTCGGATTCGGCTTCGTCGTCTTCACCGTTTCCGCCGTCTTGCTCGGATTCGGCTTCGTCGTCTTGCTGGGAATCGACTTCGGCGTCTTGGTCGCTTTCTCCGTCTCCGCCCTCGACATCCGCGTTCTCGACTCCGCCGTCTTCTCCGTCCTCGGGTCCACCGTCTTCCTCGGTCGTCTCGGCTTCGTTTGTTCTGACTGCGTCGCCCGTCTTGACGTCGACGCGCATCGCGAGGTCGTCGGGGTCGACGTGCACGTCGTGGTGCCACGAGAACCGGAGCCTGCCGGTGAGCGAGAAAGACCCGTCTATCTCGCGGGCGATTCGGACGTGGTTCGTGCCGGTCGCGTCGACCGAGACGTCGGCGAGCGTGCTCGTCCGGCCGTCGGCGGTGAGTTCGAGGTCCGAGACCGCGACCGACGACCCGGCCGCCGAGGCGGAGACCGTGACGCCGAGCGCGACCACGTCGTTCGCGCCGACGCCCTGCGCCTTCTGCCCGTGTTTGTCCGGGTACTCGGTGCCGCCGACGGTCATCGTCACCTTACTGCCGTCGAAGTCGACGCGGAACGACTCGGTCTGCCCCGAGGTCCACGCGTGTTGCCAGTCGTTGTTCTGCTTGTGGACGCGGGTCTCGGAGCGTCCGGTGCGCTTCAGCACCGCGACTTCGTAGTTCTCCGGCTCTGAATTACCGTGAACGGAGTCGTCGTGGGGCTCGCCGTAGCGGGCGAGCGTCGCCCAGTCCCAGCCACCCATCGCGTCGCGGGCGTCGCCGGAGCCGGACGTCGAATCGTCGTCGTCTCCGTCGTCTCCGTCGTCGTCGGCCTCGCAGGTCGCACCGCCGTCGTCGTCGACCCGCTGGTCGAGCGCGAACCGGAGGTCGACGCCCGCGATATCCGAGGCGACTTCGTTGCCGGCGCTCGACGGGAGCCGCCACGCGATGACGAAATCGACCGACTCGCCGGACCCGAGTTCGTAATCGAGGTCGAACGTCTCGTCCGCGACGAAAATCGAGTCGAGGGTCGCGTAGTCGGAACTGCCGCAGAGGTACGTCTTCGACCCGTCGGGGGCTTCGAGCCACGCGCGGACTTCGAGCACCTGCGCGAGTTCGCCGTCGCCGACGCGGGGGTCGTTCTGCGACGGGGGCTCGGACTGGCCGTTCTCGTCGTCGGTGACGCCGAGCACGTCGATGTCGAGGAACCCGGCGAGCGACCCGCGGTTGCGGAGCGTCACCGACGCGGTGCCGCTGTCGCCGGGCGCGAGACCTGACTCTTCGAGGAACGTGAGCCGCTCGTCGTCGCCGTCGACCGTCAGGTCGAGCGTGCCGACGCCGAACGACGCGTCGGCGCGCTCGGTATCGGAAAACGCCGAGTAAGTACCGACGCCCGCGGCGGCGCTTCCGGCGCTAATCGTGAAGATGCCTCCGAGGAGGCGGCGGCGCGTGAGCGTCAGTGTTGGTGTCTGTTTCGGCATCGAGAGGCGTGAGGTCGTCGTGTGCGTTCGGAGGGCCGGAACGAAAGAGATGGACGCGGTCGGTTCGACCGGGTCGCGTCGTCTGCGTCGCCCGCGAACGCGAGTGTGGTTACTGGCTGTCCCGCTGGTTCAGTTCGAAGTCGAACTGGATGTCGAGCCCGTCGGCTTGGAACTCGTTTCCGGCGCTCTCCCGCATCTCCAGCGCGAAGGAGAACGTCTTCGTCTCGCCGGACGCGAGGGCGATGTCCTGGACGTTGGAGTCGTCGTCGCCCTCGGCCGCGTCGCTGTTGTTGTCGACCACGTCGGCCAGCGTGGCCGAACCGCCGAACCGGTCGGCGAGCACGTCGAGGTTCCCGACTTCGAACGTCGTCACGTCGAGGACGCCCGCGAGGTCCGCCACCGAGGCGTCCGCGTCGCCGTCGTCGCCGGCCGTGGCGTCGCTGTCGTTTTCGGTCAGCGAGAGGTCGATATCGAGGCTCCCGTCGAGCGTCCCGTCGTTTTCGAGGTCCACCTCGAAGGTGTCGGTCTCGTCGCCGGGCGCGAGGCCCGTGGCGCTGAAGCTCGCGGAACTGGCTCCGTCGGCGAGGCTCAGCGTCCCCGCCTGGAGCGTGTTCTCGGTGCTCGATTCGGTGTCGTTGAACAGGGCGAACGTGCCCACCCCGGCGGCGGCGCTTCCCGCGCCGATCGTGAGGAGGCCTCCGAGGGCGCGGCGTCGTGTGAGTTTGAATACTTTGTCTGCCATTGAGTTCTCCGTGCGGCCCACCGTCCACCCACTCCCGTCCGTGATGTTCTGGGTGAGGTGACCTTCAGGAGTTCCTACTCGATTACGCGGGAATAATTCGATACCACCATTATGCGGTATTCGTCAAAACCGAGCGACGTGGTAGCCCTCGACACAGCCCCGGTGGAATGAGAGCCACCCGGACCGTCGGGTCGGTGACGCGTCGTCTCACTCGCCGTCGAACAGTTCGGCGAAGACCTTGCGCTGGGCCGCCCTGAGGTGTTGGGTGAACGTCGACCGCGAGACGCCGATGGCCTCGGCCACTTCGGCGGCGCTCCGTCGCTTCGGCCGCTCGAAGTAGCCCGTTCGGTACGCGACTTCGAGCGATTCGCGCTGGCGGTCGGTCAGTCCGTCCAACACGCTGGCACCGATATCTGACTCGACGGTACGGTGGCTCCGCGCGGTCATGACGACGCTGTCGAAGACGGCCGCGAGCGCCTCGACGAACGGGCCGGCCGGTCGCCGCCGGGGGAGGTCGACGACGACGGTCGCCTCGCCGTCCGTCACGACGACGCGGTGGAGGACGCCGCCCGCGTCGGCGATGGCCGTCCCCAGCGAGGGCGCGGCCGTGTCGAACTGCGCCCGGACGACCCCGTCGCCGGGAGTTACGTCACCGGGCGTCACCCCGTCGAGGCTCGCCAGCGCGTCGGTCACCGCGGCCTCGGACGCGCCGCGGACCGTCACGAAGTAGCGCTCCCTGTCGCCGCGAGGCAACACCGTGTGGACGACGAGTTCCGCGTCGCGGCCGAGCGCGTCGCCGACCGCCAGAAGCCCCGCGTCGTCGTCGCGGACGCGGAGGCGGACGCGGACGACCTCGTCGGCCACGAGCGCCTCGCGGCTCTCGGCGGTGCTGAGGGCGTAGCCGAGCGTCTCCGCCAGCTCTTCGAACCGGCGGCGCTCCCGGTCGTCGTCGGCACCGCGGCGGTACACGCCGAGGACGCCGTAGTCGACGCCGCCGTACCGGAGCGCGACGGCGACCGCGGTTTCGATACCGCTGGCGGCCGCAACCGCCCTCCATCCGGCGTCGGGAGTGGTCGCCGGCGCGTCGACATCGCGCCCGTCGTCGACGGCGCGGGCGACCGTCGTCCCCTCGCGGAAGGCGGTCAGGCTCGGTTCGGTCGAGTCGCGGCGGACCCCCGCGTCGGCGTCGAAGACGCCCGCCGTCCGGAGGTACGACTCGTCGCCGACGACGGCGAGCGGGTCGAGCCCACCGCTCGCGGTGCGCTCGCCCACCCACGCCGTGACGGTGTCGGGGTCGCTCTCGATGTACCGACAGAACGACTCCGCGACTTCGACGCGCGACGACTGTCGGACGAGAATCTCCCGAATCGCCTCCTTCGTGTCGCGCTCGCGTTCGAGTCGGCGCTGGTGGTGGACCTGCGCCGTGATGTCCCGGAGGACGCCGATGGTGCCGGGGAGTCCGTCGTCGACGACGTGGTCGATGTCGAGGATGCAGTGTCGTGTCTCGCCGCCGCGGTCGCGGATGCGGATGTCGAGCGACTGCGGGACCGCCCGGTCGAGCGCGTCGCGGACGCGGCCCCGGTCGTCGGGGTGGACGACCATCTCGACGATGTCGCCGTCGGTGAGCGCCGCGCGGTCGTAACCGGTGAGCGTCGTCGCCGCCTCGTTGACGAGGACGACGCCGCCGTCGCGGGCGACGAAGATGGCGTCGCGGACGTTCTCGACCAGCGTCCGGTAGCGCGCCTCGCTCTCGGCGAGCGCGCGCTCCGTTCGGTGTTTGTCGACCGCCGTCCGAACGCGCGTGGCGAGCGCCGCGGCGCTGTCGTCGACGCTCGTCTTGACGATGTAGTCGTCCGCGCCGGCCGACAGCGCGCTACTGGCGAGCCCCTCGTTTCCGGCACCGGTAAAGAGGAGAAACGGAATATCGGGTCGGGCGTCGCGGACCGCCGCCAGCAGTTCGATTCCCGTCCGGCCGGGCATGTAGTAATCACTGACGACGCACTCCACGTCATCGGTGAGGCGGGCGAGCGCGCCCTCGGGACTGTTGGCCTCGCGAACGTCGAAGTCGGGGGCTACCTCGCGGAGTCGATGCACGACGAGCGTCAGCCAGTCGCGGTTGTCGTCGACGAGGAGGACGGTGACGGGGTCCGCGCTCGTTCGGTCTGTCGTCTCGGTCACGGCGGTTCGGCCGTCTGTGGCACAGCGACCGGCATAAACTGTTCGGGTACGAACACGGGCGGCGCTCAAAGAACTCGGAACGCCAGTCCGGTTACGCCGACAGCGGGGCGGTGAGAACGCTCGAACATATAGTTTAAATACCAGAGTGAGTACAAAACACGCACCGATGGACGCGAAAAGCGGTCGGGTGCAGTGAGCGATGGGCTGGCAGTACACCGTCTTCGCGCTTCCGACGCTCTGTGCGATGATTACCGCGTCTCTCCTCGGCGTGTACAGCCTGCGGTACATGCGGGCCCACGGCCGGTCGTCCGAACTCGTCGCGTTCTTCGCCGTGAACGTCGGACTCGTCCTCTGGACCGGCTTTTCGTCCCTCAAGCTACTGCAGACCGACCCGTCGCTGAAGCTCCTGTTCTACCGACTCCTCTACTTCGGCGTCGCGCCGCTCGGCGCGCTCGCGCTCCTCTTTACGCTCGTCCACACGGACCGGGTCCGCCGAATCACTCCCGGACTGATCGCGGCGGTCATGACCGTGCCGGTCGTCTTTCTGGTGGTCCTCTTTACCAACCCCAGCGGTCTCGCTATCGAGGCGACGCGCCTCGTCGAGACGAACGGCCTCGTCGTCATGCGGGTCGACGTCGGTCTCGGCCACGTGGTGTTGCAGTTGCTCTACAACGCGGTGCTCTCCGTGCTGTCCACCGCGCTCATTCTCTACGAAGCGGCTCGACTGGGCCGAACGTACATCCCCCAGGCGGTGTTGGTGAGCATCGGTCTCGCCGCCCCGTTCGTCTTCACGGCCTGCACCACCCTCGGAATCCCACCGTTCGGTAGCGACAGTGTGAACCTCGTGCCGACCTCGGCCGCAATCACGTCGGCCGCCATCGGCGTCGCGCTCTTTCGCTACCGATTTCTCGACCTGCCGCCCATCGCCTACACGACCGCGATGGAGGAGTCGCCCGACGGCGTGTTCGTCCTCGACGCCGACGAGCGAATCGTCCACGTCAACACCCGCGGCGCGGAGCTCTTAGAGCGCTTCGGCGCGGCCGTCGGCGACCCGGTCACGGCCGTCTCGTCGGACCTCGACCTGACGACCGAGAGCAACGACAGCGTCAGAACCACGCGAGCGGACGGCGAGACGGTGTATCTCAGCGCCCGGTCCCAGCGGCTCGAACGGGGCGACCAGACCGTCGGATGGGTCATCGTCCTCCGCGACGTGACCGAATTGCACCGTCAAAAACAGACCATCCTCTCCCGAAACGAGAAGCTCACGCTCCTCAATCAGATCGTCCGCCACGACATCCGAAACGACATGGCCGTCATCCTCGGCAACGCGCAACTGGTCGAGGAGTCGGTCGACGACGAGGTAGTGCGCGAGCGCCTCGACACGATCATCAGGAACGGCGAGCACGCCACCGAACTCACCGAGAACGTCCGAAACCTCATGGCGACGATGCTCGACGACGAGGAGACGAACCGCCCGACGACGCTCGCCGGACCGCTCTGGGCAGAAGCGAGCGCGGTCCGCGACGGAACCGCCGACGCGGCAGTCTCGCTCCCCGACGAGCCACCGGACGTGACAGTCGTCGCCGACGACATGCTGGGGACCGTCTTCCGCAACCTCCTCACGAACGCGGTGCGGCACAACGACGCCGACCGGGCCGAAATCGACGTGTCGGTCGAGGTGCGAGACGACGACGCGCTCGTCCGCATCGCCGACAACGGACCGGGCGTCCCCGACAACCGAAAGGAGACGGTGTTCGGCCGCGGCGAAAAGGGGCTCGAAAGCCCCGGCACCGGCCTCGGTCTCTACCTCGTCGACACCATCGTCAGCGGCTACGGCGGCGACATGTGGGTCGAAGACAACGAGCCCCGAGGCGCGGTCTTCGTGGTCCGCCTGCGGAGAGCCTGACGACAACTCGTCCTCGGTCTCACGGCGTTCGCGGCGGTCGTCGTGGTCGACACGTCCGGCTCGAACGCGGTGTTGCTCATCGGCGTCGGGAACGTCTGTCTGAGTGCCGCGCTCGGAGCGGTCGCGCTCCCCGATAGATAGCGCGAAAAATCAAAACGAGCACGCCGCCGTCCGCTGTTTTTTGAGAATCGGGCCAAAAAGACTACTTAGGGGGCTGACAATCTCTAGGTGTCCGCTCGATACTGTCTGGTCGGCGGACAGGTGACATATCAGCACAGACAGGCGGCCCATCCCGTGCCACCGGTACTCCGACCCTGCCCCCTCGGACTGCCGCCCGATGGTCCGCCCCTACATTTCTACCCTCTCACCGCATGTTACGCGAGCGACCGGTCCGCGACCCGTCAGCGACTCAGTCGCGCCCCGGAGCGCCGGCCCCGACGAGACCGGCCACGCGGGACTCGATTTTGCCGTAGGCAAGGACGACTGTGCCGCGGAGCGACTCCGTCGCGAGGACGGCGAAGCCGGTGAAGATAGTCGCGAAGCCGACGACAGTGAGCGTCGAAATCGACTCGCCGAGGAGCGCCGTCCCCCCGAGCGCCGCGACGATGGGCACGGCGTAGAAGACGAGGTTGCCGCGAATCGGGCCCACGTCGTCGAGGAAGCCGAAGTAGGTGAGGTAGGCCACCGCGCCGGCGAAGACGCCGACGTAGGCGAGCGCGAGGAGCGCCGTCGGCGACCACGTGGCCGCGGCGAGTGACTCGCCGGAGGCGACGCTCAGACCGTGGGTGAGCGCCGCGCTGACGGGGAGCGCCCACGCCGTGCGGACGGTGCTCGAAAGCGACGTGTCGGCCCAGCGGATGAGCACGGTCCCGAGCGCGCCGCTGACCGCGCCGAGGAAGACGAGGCCCTTCCAGAGCGCCTCGCCGCCGAGCAGGTTCGCGGGGTCGACGCCGACGACGAGGCCGACGCCGAGGAGGCCGATGAGCATCCCGAGCGCGCCGCGGGTGGAGAGTCGTTCGTCGGTGAGGAGCGCCATGGCGAACACGGGGGTCAGAATCGGGTTGAGGCTGAAGATAATCGACCCGACGCCGCTGGAGACGTGCTCCTGTCCCACGAACAGGAGGGCGTTGGCGAGACCGATGACGAACACGCCGGTGGCGAGGATGCCGACCACGTCGCGGACCGACCGCGGGAGCAGTTCGGCACGGGGACGAGTGGCGACGACGTAGCCGACGAGTAGCACCGCCGCGATGTCGAACCGGAGCGCGACGAACAGAAGCGGCGGCAGGTAGTCGAGGCCCGCCTTCGCGGCGACGAACGTCCCGCCGAAGAAGAACGCCGTCAGCGCGAACAGGACGAACCGCCGACGCGACGTCGTCACCATGCCGCACCTCCGACCGAGAGACCGAACGCAGAGTGAAGTGAACGCATCTTGGATACACCTACGACTCCACCACGTATAGTTTGATTCAGAAATTAGTTCAGGGTAAGAAAAATGTCGGTCGGGGCGAGCATGATTCAGTATGTGAAATTATTTCACGACGCGAAAGACGTTTACCGAGGCGCGCACAACCCCGGTGCATGGAGTCGGCATTAGACGAGATAGAGTTCCTCGCGCTCTCGCAGAACCGCGTCGACGCGCTCAGATACCTCGCCGAGCGGCCGCACTCCAGACGCGAACTGGTCGAGCGAACCGGGGCGTCACAGCCGACGATGGGGCGGATTCTCAGCGACTTCGAAGACCGCTCGTGGCTCGTCCGCGAGGACGGGGCGTACCGGGCGACAGTGACGGGCGAACTCGTCTCTCGGGGCTTCGACGACCTCGTCGACATCCTCGACACCGACGCCAAGCTCCGGCCGGTCGTCGAGTGGCTCCCGACCGACGCCATCACGTTCGACCTCGAACACCTCACCGAGGCGACGATTACCACGCCGAGTCAGGTCCGGCCGAACGCGCCGGTCAAGCGCGCGGTATCCCTCCTGAGCGAGGCCGAGGACGTGCGAATCTTCTCCTACGCGTTCAACGAGCAGAACCTCGACATCGTCCGGGAGCGGACCGCCGCCGGCGACCAGCGCTTCGAGGGCGTCTTCTCGTCGGCCGCCATCGACGCGCTCGCCCACGACTCCCACCTGCGCGAACAGCTCCGCGACCTCCTCGACACCGACGCGGCCGCCGTCCGCATCACCGACGAGCCGATTCCGATGGCGGCGACCATCGCCGACTCGACCGTCCACCTGTTCCTCCGCGACGACAGCGGCATCCTCCAGGCGTCTATCGACGTGACCGAACCGGAGGTACTCGCGTGGGCCGACAAGTTGTTCGAGCGCTACTGGGAGGCGGCGGAGCCGCTCGACCTCGACCGGCTGTAACGGGCCGGCGTCTCCGAGAGTGCGCGCGGTGCGTCGGCGTCCGAAACCACGACCGAACGGTGCCCTCGCGTCCCACCCGTCAGTCGAGTTCGTCGAACGAGTCGAACTCGTCCCAGCAGGAACACTGCAGGTCGTCCAGAGAGGTGACTTCGTCCGGGAGGCTGGTGATGGGAATCCCGGAGCCGGCCTCGTCGCAGTCGCGCAGGTGAACGCTGAAGTCGTCGCTGGACATCGTGTACATGGTCAGCACGCTCAGTTCGCCGGCTTCATTGAAACAATTTGTGAGTGCGACAAGCGAGCGCGGGGCGTCAGAGAACCCGGAAGACGCGAACCGTGTCGCGCTTGCCCGGTTCGCAGAGCAGTTGCGCGAGGCCGAGGTCGGAGAACTCGTCTTTCCAGTTGCGGTGATACAGCGGGAAGTCGTCGTTGACGTAGCTCACCTCGGAACCGGAGCGCCCGCGCGTCGGCCCGTTGCCCTCGTTCTCGGCGGTGATGACGAGGTCCGACGAGACGCGCGCGATTTCTTCGAACACCCACATATCGTCGGGGTGGACGTGCTGGAGCGTCTCGACGGAGTAGATAACGTCGAACTTGTCGTCGGGGAAGTCGGGAAGCAGGTCCTCGATTGCGCCGGTGAGGAACGTGCCGGTGTCGACGAGTTCGGGGAAGTACTCGGCCATCACCTCGAAAGAGTCGTCGTTGATGTCGATGCCGGTGAGGTCCTCGTAGCCGCGGTCGCGGAGGTGCGCGAGGTGGCGACCGGAGCTACAGCCGAGTTCGAGAACCGACGCGTCTTCCGCCGCGTAGTGCTCGAACACGGTCGCGAGCGTCTCGCTGACCTCGTTCGGGCCGATTTGGGCGTAGTACTCCGGCGAGAAGTCGCCGGAGCGCTCGGCCCACCCGCGGTGGTTGTCGTCTGCGTCCATACCCGGAGTAGCGAACGGGCGGGTAAATGTTCCGCGGAGTGTGCGCCGTCGTTGCGACGCGCGAGTCGTTCCGAGAAACCGGGAGACCTCGGCGGGTCGGGTACGCCGGAGGACCCAAGGAGAGCGTGCTGGAGGGCACGTTGGGGAGGGGTGCGTCAGGGAAACCGAACGCGGAGGGTGCGTCAGGGGGGATTGGGGCGTCCCACGAAGGGACTGGGAGCGAGTGTGCCGTGGAGGGCTGGAGGGATGTGCGCCGCCGCGGGCACGAGCAGTCGGGTGTACCAGTCGAGCGTGCCGTGCCTCGCTCGCGGCGCGCGCGTCAGCGGGTCATCGGTTCGACCGCGGCCATCACGCCGAGTCGTCGCTCGTCGTTTCGTCCTCGGTCGTCGTCTCGTTCGCCGTCGTTTCCATCTCGGTCGTCGTCTCGTCTTCTGTCGTCTCCATCTCGGTCGTTGATTCTTCCTCCGTCGTTGCTTCTGTCGTCTCTATCGTCGTCGTCTCGTCTGCCGTCATCGTCCCGATACCGCCGGTCTCCGCTGTCGTCTCGGTGTCGCCGACCGCGGGTTCGGCGTCCGTGCCGTTCGTGTCGTTCACGGGACCACCACCACCGCCCGTGTCCGTACAGCCGGCGAGTGCGACGGTCGCTACCGCGACTCCGACACCGAACTGCCGTCGAGTGAGGGTTTCGCGCATCGCAGTCAGCAGTATCGCTCGGCGGATGATAATGGGGGAGAGTCGTCCCGACCGTTCTCCCCGTGAACAACCGTTTCGACCGACTGTTTCGACCGTTTCAGTCGGATTAACGGCACGTTTGCCAGTCGTTCGCGAGCCGACGAAGGCGGCACAGTCCGGCGATTACCACGCTTCTACCGCGGGGGCAGACGAGAAGCGACGGCGAGCAGTCACGAGCGGCGACGAGCGCCGTTCGACGACGTCGAGACGCGACGTAACCGCCGCGAACCGCGGCATCGACGACCGGGGGTGACGACAAGCTCGCCCCGCGTCGAAGAGAGGGTGAAAAGTTCTAATTCTGGAACATTCTTCGCAAATTGACAGTCAAAAGAGTTGTAAAAATGCATAACGAACAGATAAACAAAACATTATGCACTAGCAGAGTCGACAAATAGAGAACGAACAATGCCTGTCAAACGCATCTCTCCGGTCGGGTGGGCGCTCGTCGCGGCGCTACTCGTTGTCGCGGGCGGCGTCTCACCGGTCGTCGCCGCCGCGGACGGCGTCGAGGTGCGTGGGGTCGACCACAGCGGCGCGGCCGTCGTCGCCACCGAGAACGGCCGGACGTACGTCGCCTCGTGGCGGCCCTCGACGGTTTCGGTGGCCGTCGCCGCGGCGGACAGCGGCGACTACGAGGTCTGTCTTCAGACCGACCGCGACGACGGCTCGACGATGCTGTTAGGGTGCGAACCGCTCGGAAGCGCGGGGGCGAACGCGACCGGCGACCAGCGCGTCGACTTCGAGTTCGCAACGTGGCCGGCGAACGCGACCGGCGACCGCACCGTAACAGCGGTCGTCAGACCCGGTGACGGCGGCGAGTCGGTCGCGCAGGCGAGCCACGGCGTCACGGTGCTCGCGCCGGCCGGGGACGCCGACGGCGACGGTCTCGGCAACCGCGACGAACTCGAGCGCGGCACGGGTGTACTCGTCGCCGACACCGATACCGACGGCGTACCTGACGGCGAGGAGGTCAACCGCTACGAGACCGACCCGACGAGCACTGACACCGACGGCGACGACCTCAGCGACGGCGTCGAAATCAACGAGCAGGGGAGCAACCCGACCGAGACGGACACCGACGGCGACGGCCTCGACGACGGCGCGGAGGTGACGACCCACGGCACGGACCCGACGACCGCCGACACCGACGGCGACGGCCTCGACGACGGCGCGGAAGTCAACGACTACGAGACCGATCCGACTGCCACCGATACCGACGGCGACGGTCTCGAAGACGGGCCGGAGGTCAACGTCCACGAGACGAACCCCACCGCCGCCGATACCGACGGCGACGGCCTCGACGACGGCGCGGAAGTCAACCGCTACGAGACGAACCCGACCGAGGCGGACACCGATGGCGACGGCCTCGACGACGGACGCGAGGTCAACGTCATCGGGACCGACCCGAACCGCGGCGACACCGACGGCGACGGGCGCGGGGACGGCGCGGAGGTCGAAGCGGGGTCCGACCCGAGCGCCGCGCCGGGGTCGGTCGTCGGGTCGCTGGAACTCGGCGGCGACGGCTGGTTGCTCGCGGTCGCGGTCGCGGCTGTCGCGGTCGCCCTGCTCGTCGTCGGCGCGCGAGTCCGGAGAACCGACGCCGGCGTGCGACTGTCGGACGTTCGCTCTCGCGCGACCGACCGGGTCGACGAGACCGCCGCCAACGGGGGAGCATCGGACGCGGTTCGAACCGGCGAGAGCGGCGGCGTGGCGCGCCCGGAATCGGCCGCCGACGGCACCCCCGACGCCGAGGAGCTCCTCGACGACGAGACGCGCGTCCTCAGACTCCTCGACGACAACGGCGGCCAACTCCGGCAGTCGAAGGTCGTCGAGGGCACGGAGTGGTCGAAGTCGAAGGTGAGCCGCGTCCTCTCGCGGATGGCCGAGGAGGGCACCGTCACGAAGATAAATCTCGGCCGGGAGAACCTCATCGCCCGCCCCGAGAACGTGCCCGAACACGCCCGGTCGCCGTTCGACGAATCCTGAGCGGGTCGCGTCGCGGTCGGTGCGGCCCGCGAGTTGGAAGTCCGAACCGCGCGTCGGGGTTGGAACATACCAACCAAGGCTATAGGCCTCGAGCGACTAGGTGAGAGCCATGCGCGAATTCGTCTTCACGGTCGAGTACGAGCGGGGCGTCGACGAGGTGATGGACCTCTTCATCGAGAACCCGGACCTACACTCCAAGACGATGGCGATACACGCCACGAGCGAGTCGATGTGGCGGCTCGACCGCCTCACCGGGCCGACGGAGGCGCTCGAAGCGTTCGACGAGGTCATCGAGCAGGCCACCCGATGCAACGGCGTCCTCGGGATGTGCGGCGCGCCGGTCGTCGAGTGGGACTACGAAGTGCTCTCGGAGACGCCCAACGGGCGCATCGTCTACTCCTGCCGCGAGGAGGGCGACGGGATTCAGTCGATTCCTCACGTCGCCGCGAAGCACATCGGCGACGGGCTCCTGATGCAGGCCGAACGGCGGGGGGCGCAAAACCAGTGGCGACTGCTCATCTCCGACGACGACACGGTGAGCGAGATTTACGAGGAGGTCAAAGACAGCCTCAGCGACGGCCTCTCGCTGAGCGTCCAGCGCATCAGCGAACCCGAGTGCTGGCTCGAAGAGGGCGTCTCCGCCGACGGGCTCCCGCCGGAACAGCAGGCCGCGCTCGAAGCCGCCGTCGAGTTCGGCTACTACGAGACGCCGCGACAGCACACCGTCCAAGAGATTTCCGAGGAACTCGACATCCCGAACTCGACGCTCCAGTACCGCCTGACCCGCGCCGAGGCGTGGCTGGCCCGGCAGTTCGTCACCGATACGCTCGGCACCGAAGTCGAAGAGCGCGTCGACCCCGAAACGCTCGAAGCGAGCGCCTGACCCGCGAATCACGGCCGAGCGCGCGAGAGGACGCGTCCGAATCCGGGTTGGAATATGCCAACCACACCCTGATACGCCGTGGGCGCGTACACAACTGCGTGGGAAAGGACACTTTCAGCGATATCACCGGCTTGCCGGACGACCTCGGAATCGGCGACGACCTCGCGCGCGCGGACCAGCGCGCGTCGATTCGCGTCGATACCCGACGGTACGGCAAGCCCGTGACGGTGGTCGACGGCCTCGACCTCCCGGCCGACGAACTGGACGCCCTCGCATCGACGCTGAAGCGACGGCTCGCGGTCGGCGGGACCGTGACCGACGGACGCATCGAACTGCAGGGCGAACACGGCGAGCGCCTCGAAGCCGCGCTCCGCGACGAGGGCTTCGACGTCGAGCGCTGAGCTTGTTTTTTCATCCGCCCGATAGCTCTCGCGGCCGAAAGAGACGGATAACTGACACGGCAACCGATGAGCCGAGCGGCCGGTATCCCCCGGTCGCACACCCCGGGGGGCCACGTTTGGTATATTCCAAACGAGAGCCCATTACCCTCTGTACGGAACACGTAGGTACTCAATGGACACGAAACACGTCGACTGGCGTTCGATGCGAGACGAGTCGGCACCGACGGCGAAGCCCGAGGCCCGACAGTCTGACGACGAGCGCGACGAAGACGAGACCGAGGCGTCCGAGGTGGCGGTCGCGGAGCGGACCGACCTCGTCTACGACGAGCAACACGGCGAGTGGGTCGACCCCGAGACGGGCGAGATTCTCCGCGAGGACGAAATCGACCGCGGTCCCGAGTGGCGCGCGTTCGACGCCGCGGAGCGCGACCAGAAGTCCCGCGTCGGCGCGCCCACGACGAACATGATGCACGACAAGGGGCTGTCGACCAACATCGGCTGGCAGAACAAAGACGCCTACGGCAACTCCCTATCGACGGGCCAGCGCCAGAAGATGCAACGACTCCGGACGTGGAACGAGCGGTTCCGCACCCGAGACTCCAAAGAGCGCAACCTCAAGCAGGCGCTCGGCGAAGTCGAGCGGATGGGCTCCGCGCTCGGCCTGCCTGACACCGTCCGCGAGACCGCGTCGGTCATCTACCGCCGCGCGCTCAACGACGACCTCCTACCCGGTCGCTCTATCGAGGGCGTCGCCACGGCCGCTATCTACGCCGCCGCTCGACAGGCCGGCGTCCCCCGTTCCCTCGACGAGGTGCGGCGCGTCTCCCGCGTCGACAAGATGGAACTCACCCGGACGTACCGCTACGTCTCCCGCGAATTGGGGCTGGACGTGAAGCCGGCCGACCCGGCGCAGTACCTCCCGCGGTTCGTCTCCGAACTCGACGTGACGGACGACGTGGAGCGCCGCGCTCGGTCGCTCCTCGACAACGCGAAGCGGCAGGGCATCCACAGCGGGAAAAGCCCGGTCGGGCTCGCGGCGGCGGCCATCTACGCCGGCGCGCTCCTCGCCGACGAGGAACTGACGCAGTCCGAGGTGAGCGACGTGACCGACATCAGCGAGGTGACCATCAGGAATCGCTACCGCGAACTCCTCGAAGCGACCCAGAAGCCGGGCGAGCGGACCGTCGGGTCGACCGCCTAAGCCGGAATTTCAGGCGCAAGAAGCGGTGTTTCTCTTCGATTCGGTTCGTTTCCAGTCGGCCCCGTGAGTGTCGCGAGCGATGCGGAGACGGTCTCACAGCCGTCAGCGGTTGCACGAACACGACGAGTGGGACCCACTGTCGCGTCCCGGCCGAGTGTCGCGGACGCAGTCGACGAGGTCGCTCGCTGTCTCGCGGACGGCGCGTCGGGCGCTCGATTCGGGGCGTCGCTCTCGGTAGTCGAGGTAGAGCGCCGTCGGCAGGAGAAGCGAGGCGTACACGCCGCTGACGGCGACGGCAATCTGCACCGGGTGGTCCGCGGGGACGACCATCCACCCGACCGCGATGAGCGCCCACAGCGCGATTCCCTGTCGAACGGTCGGACGCCATCGGTTCGTTCGCGCCGACTGCGACTGCACTTCCGAGGTGGCGTCGGCGTCGGCGTCGTCGCCCGAGTCGGACGCCGAGCGGTCGACTCGGCGGGACTCGGTTCGCGTGTCGTCACGTGGAGAAGCGGCGTGACGGAACCTCTGTTCGGACATAGAGTGCTGTCGGCGGCTACGACTCCGAACCTAATGGGAACACGGTTGGAATATGCCAACCAAGAGACGCAGAGCGCGGCGGTCGGCCGCGGGAACTCAGTTACTGCTCGTGCCGCCGGCCGGTTCCGCGAACGCGACGGTCTGTTTCACGTCGGTGACTTCGACCTCGACGCGGTCGCCGGGCTCCGTGCCGGGGACGATGATGACGAAGCCGCGTTCGACCTTCGCGATGCCGTCGCCCTGGTCGCCGAGGGTGTCGATGATGACGGTCCGAACGTCGCCCTCCGCGACGGGGGGTTCTCGCGGCTGTGAGCGCGCGTCGCCGGGGCCCGCCGGCGAGTCGTCCGGTTCCCGGCCGTCGGAGCCGATGTCGCGGTCGTCCGCCGAAGTTGCCGTCGCCGCCGTCGATTCGACCGGAGACTCGGCCACCGACGCGGTAGCCGGACTCGAAAGCAGTGCGATGCGGTACAGCTCCCCCGCCGAAATCGATCCGCTTTCGACGAGTTCGCTCGGAATCAACACCACGTAGCGGTCGCCGTCTCGCTCGACCGAAGTCTCGAAAAGGAGCCGAAGAGAATCTGAGATATCAGTCACTCCCGCTACTTCGTCTCGGACCAAATAAAGGTGGTGAAACCAACACACCCGTCTCGGCCGGCAACGACCGACAGAACCCGCCGAACACCGGTTCCGCCAGACTGCGGGCGTACCCGAAGACACATGACAGCATGGTATCTATTTCTGGCATGGCACGCGACACGCTCGTCTCGTGGCGGACGTTCGCGCTGTTCGTTCTGTTTCCGCCGGCGGCGCTCCTCGCCGTCGTGTTGTTCCCCCTGACGTTGCTCATCTTCGGGTGGCTATACTACCGTGGCAAGTACGAGGCCGTACTGGAGTCCGACGACGAGCAGACGGATGTGAACTCGAACGGCTCCGCCCCGTGAGGCGACGCACCCGCGGGGGGACCTCAGTCGGTGCACTCGTCGAGGTCGGACAGGGCGTCGATTCCCTCGTGCGTCAGTTCGAGCGACTCCGTCGCCGCGGCGGCCGCGCTCGACGGCGGCTAATGAGCGTGTCCTACGTGCGAAAGCGCGCGGGCGGGGGGAAGAAAACCGACGACTGGAAGCGTCGGCCTTGAAGCGGCCAACTGGGAGGACGCCCTACCGCGACACCGTCGTCTCGGCTCGGACGTCGCGGGAGGAGCGGCCGACCTCGACGACGTAGTCACCGGCGTCGACGGTCCATCCCTCGGAGTCGTCGTATCTTCGGAACGCGTGTTCGGACAGCGGGAGTTCGACCGTCTCGGTCTCGCCGGCGGTGAGTTCGACGGCCGCGTAGCCGGCGAGTTCCCGCGTCGGGCGCTCGACGCCCGCGACGGCCGGCGGGCGGACGTACGCCTGCACGACCTCTCTGCCGTCGCGGTCGGACGCGTTCGTCACCTCGACCGCGACCGCGTCGTCGCCGCGTGTCTCCACGTCGCCGTACTCGAAGGTCGCGTACGAGAGGCCGTGGCCGAAGGGGTAGGTCGGGTCGGCGTCCGCGTCGGCGGCGTCGAAATGTCGGTAGCCGACGAAGACGCCCTCGTCGTACTGCGCCTCGTCGTCGACGCCCGGGAATCGCTCCTCGGACGCCGTGGGGTACGAGTCCTCGGGCGCGAAGGTGACCGGGAGGCGGCCGGAGGGGTCGGCGTCGCCGTAGAGGACCGACGCGAGCGCGTCGCCGTCGGCCTGCCCGGGGTACCACGATTCGACGACGGCGTCGACCGAGTCGCGCCACGGCAGTTCGACCGGGCCGCCGGATTGGACGACGACGACGGTCCGGTCGGCGGCGTCGGCGACGGCCGCGACGAGTTCGTCCTGTTCGCCGGGGAGTCGGAGGGACTCGCGGTCCGCGCCCTCGGTGGTCGCGTCCCTGACGACGACGACCGCGACGTCGGCCTCGCGAGCGCAGTCGGCCGCCGCGTCGATGTCCGGCGTCTTCCCGCCGGGGAAGTCGTCGCCAGCGTCTTCGTCGTCACCCGCGGCGTCCGCGCTCTCGTCGAAGAACGAGGGCGTGGTGACGCGTTCGACGCCGGGCTCGAACGCGACCGAGCCGTCGGTTCGGGCGCGGATGCCCGCGAGCGCCGAGACCTCGCGGGCGGGGGTGACTTCGGAGGAGCCGCCGCCGCCGAGCATCGCCTCCGCGACGCCGGGGCCGACGAGCGCGACGTCGGCGTCGTCGGAGAGCGGGAGCGCCCGGTCGTCGTTCTTCAGGAGGACGGTGCCGCGGGCGGCGAGCGTCTCGGCGAGATCGCGGTGTTCGGGCGTGTCGAGCGCGCCGCCGTCGCCCCAGTCGCCGTCGAGGAGGCCGATGCGGGCCATCTGCCCGAGGATTCGCGCGACCATGTCGTCGAGGCGGTCGGCGGGGACCGCGCCCGCCTCGACCGCGGATTTCAGTTCGGTCGCGAACTTGGGGGTCGTCGTCTCGCCGGCCGGGATGCTCTCGTCGTCGCCCTCCTCCAGCATCTCGGCGTCGGGGTCGAGCCCGAACGCCTCGTGGAGCGCGGCGAGCGAGATGCCCGGCATTTCGAGGTCGAGGCCGGCGGTGGCCGCGCCGACGGCGCTTTCGGTGCCGAACCAGTCGGAGACGACGTAGCCGTCGAAGCCCCACTCGTCTTTCAGCACCTCGGTGACGAGCCGCCGGTGGTCGCTCATGTGGGTCCCGTTGACGCGGTTGTACGCGGTCATGACCGACCCCGCGCCCGCCTCGACGGCGGCCTCGAACCCGGGAAGGTAGAGCTCTCGGAGCGCCCGCTCGCCGACCTCGGCGCTGACGACGAGTCGCTTCGTCTCCTGGTTGTTGGCGACGTAGTGCTTCGGCGTGGCGAGGACGTCCTCGGACTGGAGGCCCTCCACGACCGCGGCGGCGAAGTCGGCCGTCACGACGGGGTCCTCGGCGTAGTACTCGAAGTTGCGCCCGCAGTTGGGGACGCGGACGAGGTTCAGCCCGGGCCCGAGGACCGCGTGCTGGCCGCTGGCTTTGGCCTCGCGGGCCATCGCGACGCCCTGCCGCCGCGCGAGTTCGGGGTCGAACGTCGCGGCCACGGCGATGGAAGCCGGAAACGCGGTCGACGAGCGCCCGGGGATGCGAATCCCGAGCGGTCCGTCGGCGAGGCGAAATTCGGGGATGTCGAGTCGGGGGACGCCGGGGACGTAGCCCGTCGCCGTCCCCTCGGGGTCGGTCGCCCCGCGCACGAGCGAGCACTTCTCGTCGAGAGAGAGCGAGTCAACCACGTCGGAGACGTCGGTGTCCGGGGAAGCCATAGAACTGTCTACGAGTTTCGCTAGTGGCTCGAATAGTGTTGTGGTGTCAGCAGGGCAGACTCCTTCTCGAAGCGGCCAGCGTGGGTGGACGCCGGCCGACGGACGCGACCGCACAAACTGTCGTCGAGTCAATAGGTTTTTGAACCCGTCAACTGAGCTACGGAGTATGGTTTACGAGACTGAGAACCCGACGGTCGACGACGCGGTGCGGCGGGTGCTCGACGGCGAGGAACTCGACCGAACCGACGGCGTGGCGCTCATCGCCCAACCGGTCGAACCCCTCGCGGCGGGGGCCGATTACGTCCGTTCCGTCCGCTCCGACGGGACCGTGGACGCCTGTTCTATCGTCAACGCCAAGGCCGGAAACTGCGCCGAGGACTGCGGCTTCTGCGCGCAGTCGGCGCACTTCGACACCGGTATCGAGACGCACGGCTTTCTCGGGCCGGAGGCGGTGTTAGACGCCGCGCGGCGCGCCGAACGCGACGGCGCACAGCGGTTCGGCATCGTCGTCGCCGAGAAGGGCGTCTCGAAGGAGCGCCGGCCCGAGGAGTGGGCGGAGGTGCTGGAGGCGATTCGGCTGGTCCGCGACGAGACGAGCGTCGAAATCGACGCCTCGCTCGGCCTGCTCACCGAGGAGGAGGCGCGAATCCTCGCCGAGGAGGGCGTGAACCACTACAACCACAACATCGAGACCTCACCGCGGTACTTCGACGAGGTGGTCGGGACCCACGGCTTCGAGGACCGACTGGTGACGCTCCGACGGGCGAAAGACGCGGGAATGGACCTCTGTGCCGGCGTCGTCCTCGGAATGGGCGAGACGCCGGCGGACCGCGTCGACGCCGCTATCGAACTCCAGAAAGTCGGCGTCGAATCGCTCCCGGTGAACGTGCTTAACCCCGTTTCCGGGACGCCGCTCGGTGACGCCGACCACGCCGACATCACGACGGCAGAACTCGTCAAGACCGTCGCGGTCTACCGACTGCTCCACCCCGACGCGCGCGTCCGCTTGACCGGCGGGCGGGAGGTCAACCTCGCGCCCGACGAGCAACACCTGCCGTTCGAGGCCGGCGCGGACGGCGTCCTCACCGGTGACTACCTGACGACCGACGGCCAGTCGCCGGCGGCCGACATCGAGGTCGTCGAGCGGGCGGGCCTCGAACCGAACCGCGCGGTCAACGACTTCGACGTGGACGCCGTCAAGCGCCGGGAAGCGAGAGACGACTGAGGAGATAGGGAACCGCCGAACTGCCGAACCGCCGAACCGCCGAACCGCCGAACCGCCGCCAGCGACGCGTCGCTCACCCGAGGGCGCTGTGCCGGGACATGAGCGAGATGACCTGCCGGTGGAGCGCCTGATTGGACGCGACGACGGTGTCGCCGGTCACGTCGTCTATCGCCTCGACGTGCGTCACCTCGCCGCCGGCCTCGCGGACGAGGAGCGGGCCGGTTCTCGTGTCCCACATATCGAGGTTCTGCTCGAAGTAGACGTCGAAGCGGCCGGCGGCGACGAGCGCCAACTCCGCGGCGGCCGACCCCATCCGGCGAACGCCTCGCGTCGACTCGCAGAGCGCTTCGAGATACGCGCCGTCGCCGTTCGCTCGGGCCAGCGAGTCGAACCCGGTCACGACGAGCGCGTCCGACAGCTCCGCGGCGTTCGAGACCGAGAGTTCCCGCCCGTTGACGAACGCGCCTTCGCCCTCTATCGCGACGTACAACTGGTCCGCGGGGACGTAGTTGACGACGCCGACGTCGGGCCGTGTCGCACCCTCGTACATGATGGAGACGGAGAAGTGCGGCACGCCGTTGTGGAAGTTGACCGTGCCGTCGAGCGGGTCGACGACCCAGCGCGGCTTCGGGCGGAACTCCGGAGAACCCTCCTCGGAGACGATGTTGTCGTCCGGGAACGCGGCGGCTATCACGTCGATGATGCGTTCTTCGGCGGCCTCGTCCGCCGGGCGGTCGCGAAACCGCTCGTGCGAACCCGACTCGAAGCGGGCCCGTAACTCGTCGCCGGCGACCTCGGCCGCCCGAATCGCGGTCCACAGGTAGCGGTCGTCAACCATACACCGACGTGGCCGAGGCTCGTATATTGTGACTGCTATGTTGTCTCAATAGTACTCTGTTCAGTACGTTGCTATCATAGTACGGTTGATAAGTCGTTGTCAGTGATGTATCGTATGCTCACTATCGGGCATCGAGGCTGTGCGGGCCAGTATCCAGAGAACACGATTCCCGCAATCGAGCGGTCTGCACCCCACGTCGACCTCGTCGAGGTGGACGTGATGCGCTGTGGCTCCGGGGAACTGGTCGCGTTTCACGACGACGACCTGTCGCGGCTGACGACGGCCTCGGGTCAACTCGCCGAAACCACCGTCGACGACCTCACGACCCTTCGAGTCGACGGCTCGGGGGCGACGATTCCGCGGTTCGACCGAGTGGTCGAGAAGTGGCCCGCGGGCACCGGCATGAACCTCGATACCCGCGACCCGGCCCTCGTCGAAGACGCCTTAGACGCCGTCGAGGCGCTCGACGAGCGAGTCGTCTTTTCGTCGCCGTCGCGCGAAGCGGTCGATGTCGCGCTGGAGACGCCGACGTCGGCCGAGGTCGGCTACTCGTTCCGCGACGACGTTTCCGCGGAGTTGGCGTGGGCCACCGAGCGGGGCTGTGAGTTCGTCCACGTCGAACACGGCCTGTGCACCTCCACAGACCTCGTGGAGCGCGCGCACGACGCCGGCCTGCTCGTCGACGCGTGGACCGTCGACGACGAAGCGACCGCGACGGCCCTCCGGTCGCTCGGCGTCGACGCGCTCACCGTCGACCGATGGGACGCCGTCACTACGGAGTCGCACTCGTGAACCCGACTCGACGCCCGAGGCCGTCGGCCGCCTTTTTATACCCCAATCAGAGCGGTACGAGTCACACCAGAGAACAACATATGTATAATTATTCGCTAAATAATGGTAAAATTTAAATTATGTGTTCGGATATGTTCCAGTACATGCCTGAAAATGGCCCTGTCGGCGAGCGAGCCGAAACGACGAGCCGAGCTATCGGACGCACAACCAGTCGGCGCGGATTCCTCGCAACGGCGGGGGCTGTCGGCGTCGCGGGACTCGCGGGCTGTTCCGGTGGGAGCAACTCGCCGACCGAAACCCAGGGCGGGAGCGGGAGCACCGAACAGTCGGGAACGACGGCCGGGACGTCCGGCGCGCAAGACGTGACCGTCTCGTTTTGGCACATCTTCGGCGGCGAACTCGGCCAGACGCTGGGAGACATGGCCGCCGAGTTCTCACAGCAAAACGACGGAATCACTATCGAAGCGGTCAACAACGGCGGCTACCGGCAGAACCTCAATCAGTCGCTACAGGCGTCGCGGGCGGGCGACCCGCCGGGTATCGTCCAGATATTCGAGGTCGGGACGCGACTCGCGCTCGACAGCGGGTCGTTCACGCCGGTCGAGGAGATTCTGCCGGAAGAGCAAATCGACTTCGACGACTTCCTGCCGTCGGTCTTGAACTACTACCGCATGGACGGGACGCTGAACTCGATGCCGTTCAACTCCTCGAACACCATCATGCTCTACAACAAGAGCGCGTTCGAGGAGGCCGGCCTCGACCCCGAAAGCCCGCCGCGGAGCCTCGCGGAGGTCCGGCAGGCCGCACAGACCATCGTCGACCAGACCGACATGGAGAGCGGAATCAGTTGGCCGAACCACACGTGGATGCAGATCGAACAGCAGTTCGCCAAGCAGGACCAGGTGCTCGTGAATCAGGAGAACGGCCGCGACGGTCGACCCGACCAGACGTTCTTCAACTCCGAGGCGGGGCGAAGCGTCTACTCCTGGTGGAAGCAGATGGCCCAAGACGGGCTCTATCTCAACCCCGGCATCGAGGCGTGGGGCGAAGCGCGGCAGGCGTTCCTCACCCAGAAGGTGCCGATGCTGTGGGACTCCACGTCGAACATCGTCTCGATGCAGTCCGGCGCGAAGGAGAACGGCTTCGAACTCGGCTCCGGCTACCTGCCGACGCCCGACGGCGCGAACACCGGCGTCGTCATCGGCGGGGGGTCGCTGTGGGTGCCCGACGCCCTCTCCGACGAGAAGAAGCAGGCCGCGGGTGAGTTCATCGCCTACGTCACCCAGACCGAACAGCAGGCGCGCTGGCACCGCAACAGCGGCTACTTCCCGGTTCGACAGAGCTCCATCGACCGGCTCACGGACGACGGTTGGTTCGAGAACAACCCCAACTTCAGCACGGCGTTCGACCAGCTACAGGACACCGACGACACGCCCGCGACACGCGGCGCGGTGATGGGCGTGTTCCCCAAGACCCGGTCGATTAACGAGGAGATATCGGTCAGCATCATCAACGACCAACTCGGCGTCGAGGAGGGACTGTCGCGGATGGACACGCAGGTCGGCGAGGCACTCGCCGGGTACAACGGCAACTACAACGGGAGCCAGTAGGCTCCCCCGAAACGTGAGTTAATTTATATGTCTACTGCCACAAAACCGTACGACTCGACGCTTCAGGCGGCGTTGTTGTTACTCCCGACAGCGGCGGTACTCGTCGCGTTCCTGTACTACCCCTCGCTCGAAACGTTCCGTCTCAGCCTCTACGAGACACTGTTCCTCGGACAGCGACAGACGTGGACCGGGCTCGGGAACTTCGTCACCCTGCTCACCTCGGGCGTCTACCAGTACAGCTTCTTCATCACGGTCGCGTTCGCGGCGGTCGTCGTCTTCGGGACGCTCGGCGTCTCGCTGTTGATCGGCTACATGATATTCTCCGTCGACGTCCGGTCGTCCGTCTATCTCGTCGCCGCGATTTGGCCGTACGCGCTCCCGCCGGCGGTCGCCGCGATTCTCCTGAACTTCATCCTCCACCCGAATCTCGGCATCTTCACCCACTATCTCGAACTCCTGACGCCGCTCACTTTGGACTGGTTCAACGACGGCCCGCAGGCGTTCGCCATCCTCGCGGTCGTCGCTATCTGGAAACAGCTCGGCTACAACATCATCTTCATCGTCGCCGCGCTCAACAACATCCCCGAGATACTGACGGAAAACGCGCGAATCGACGGCGTCGGTCGGTTCAGAATGCTGTACAAGGTGTACGTGCCGATGATTGCGCCGACGATGACGTTCCTCGTCGTCATGAACACGATATACGCGTTCTTCTCGACGTTCCCGCTCGTGGACCTGATGACGAGCGGCGGGCCGAGCGACGCCACGAACTTCCTGATATTCAAGCTCTACCGCGACGCCTTCCAGTTCAACAGCCTCGGACTGGCGTCCGCGCAGTCCGTGATTCTGTTCGTCGTCGTGTCGATTCTGATGTACATCCAGCTTCGGTTCGCGTCGGGCTACGGGCGGTACGGAGGATAACGAGATGGCCACAGAGACAGACACCACGACGTTCGACGCGGGAAAACTCGCGAACCGACTCCCCGACGACGCGCTGTTGCACGGCGGCATCGTCTTCGCAATCCTCTTGATGGCGTCGCCGCTGTTGCTCGCGATTATCATGAGCACGCAGTCGACGACGGAGGTGTATCAGGTGACGAACCTCGGCCTCGGGTCGAAGGGGCTTTCGAACTACTCGGACGCGCTCGTGAACTACGACTTCAGCACGTACATGCTGAACTCGTTCGTGATGAGCGTCATCGTCGTCGTCGGGAAGGTCACGCTCTCGCTTTTCGCGGCGCTCGCGCTCGTCTACTACCGCTTCCCGTACGAGCGGGCGGTGTTCATGTTCATCCTGCTGACGCTGTTGTTGCCGGTGCCCGTTCGAATCGTCCCGCTGTTCCAGTTGATGGCCGACCTCGGGTGGACGAACTCCCTGTTGGCGTTGACCGGGCCGTACATCGCGAGCGCGACGGCCGTATTCCTCTTTCGCCAGCAGTTCATGGGAATCCCGGCCTCGCTCGTCGAGGTCGCGCGCCTCGACGGCGTCGGCCCGCTCACCTTCCTGTTCAGGGTGCTCATTCCGATGTCGAGAGGGATGGTCGCCGGGGTGTGCGTTATCACGTTCATCTACACGTGGAACCAGTTCCTCTGGCCGCTGGTCGTCGTGACCGACAAGAGCAGTCAGGTCGTCCAAGTCGGGATTCGGTACCTCCAAGGCTCCGCGCAGGCGGGGCTGACGCAGTGGGGGCTCATCATGGCCGGCGCGGTCCTCGCGTTGCTCCCGCCGCTCGTGGTGCTCGTCGTGCTACACCGACCGCTCCTGCGAACGCTCACCATCCAACAGAAATAGCGAACTCACCATGTCAGACATCACGATTCAGAACGTACGGAAGACGTACGACGACGTGCGCGCCGTGAAGGGTATCGACCTCGAAATCGACGACGGCGAGTTCCTCGTCGTCGTCGGCCCGTCGGGGTGCGGGAAATCCACGACGCTCCGAATGCTCGCCGGCCTCGAATCGGTGACGGACGGCTCCATCGCTATCGGCGACCGCGTCGTCAACGAGGTGCCGCCGAAGGACCGAAGCATCGCGATGGTGTTTCAGAACTACGCGCTGTACCCCCACATGACGGCGGCGGAGAACATGAAGTTCGGCATGAAATCGGCGAGCGAGTTCTCCGCCGACGAAATCGAGCGACGCGTCGAAGACGCCACCGAGACGCTCGACATCGCGCACCTCCGGGACCGGAAACCGAAGGAACTCTCGG
>ENA-ORDC01000655-ORDC01000655.1-marine-metagenome-genome-assembly--contig:-NODE-655-length-31937-cov-13.143315_pt1 | contig 31937 bp, 22 predicted proteins | sample MGYA00237783_ERZ508515 | MGnify/ENA primary metagenome ERZ508515 (study PRJEB26186, sample SAMN06268792) | marine metagenome | isolation source: Eden Landing Ponds, San Francisco, CA, USA | place... | reverse complement strand
CCCAGGTTCACTTCCCACAGGCGCTTGAACTGGGTACGCGCCACCTCATCAGCCTCGCCCTCCTCACGGAGGATGGTCGGCCTCAGGAAGACGATCAGGTTGCGCTTCTGGCGGGTTGTGGTCTCGCTGCGGAACAGGGCTCCCACTAATGGGATATCACCCAAAAAGGGAATTTTGCTCTGGGTAACACGGTAATCCTCGTTGATCAGACCGCCCAAAACGATGGTTTCCTCATCGTCCGCCAGCACGGTGGTCTTGATCTCACGCTTTTCCGTGATCAGATCGGCCGCGCTTTCCAGTGACTGACCGATATCCTCGGTGGTCTGCTCCACTGCCAGCTTGACCACATCATCAGCGCTGATGCTGGGTTTGACGTTCAGGGTCAGACCAATGTCCTTGCGCTCAATGGTGGTGAAGGGATTGCTGAGCCCGTCGCCGGTGCTGGTGGACTGACCGGTGCGGAAGGGCACATTCTGTCCCACGATGATCTCAGATTCCTCATTGTCCAGCGTGATGATCGAGGGTGTGGACAGCAGGTTGGCCTTGCTGGACGTGGACAGCGCCTGGATCAGCACACCCCAGGTGAGACCATTCGAATCACGCTCCCCGGCCCCGATAGTGATACCACGCCCAAGGCTAGCGCTGTCTCCACTGTCACCAGTCGACCCACCGAGAATCTGGGCCAGGACTGTGTTGAGGCTCACGCCGACATTCTCGAAATTGGTTCCGGCCACAGGCGCGGTGGAATCCCCGGATTCATCCCCGGCTGCCCACTGGACGCCCAACTCCTGGCCGGCGTCATTACTGATCTCAACGATGGCGGCCTCGATCAGCACCTGGGCACGGCGTACGTCCAGCTGGTCAACGATGAACTCGATCTCACTCATCATCTGCGGTTCGGCGCGCACCACCAGCGCATTGAGCCCCTTATCCGCATAGACGGACACATCGCTCTCACCGCTACTACCCTGGTTACCCCCGTCGCCTTCGGTGATATCGCCCATGAGCCCGCTCAGCATCTCGCTGAGCTTGGTGGCATCCGCATGGCTGAGCCGGATGACTTTGGTGGTGCCGCGGCTGGTGCTGGGCGTGTCCAGTTTCTCCACCAGCTCCCGCACCTTCTCACGGAAGGCACTGGTGCCACGCAGAATGAGGCGGTTGCTGCGTTCGTCAGCAACCACGCTGGCGGAACGGTCGTCGTCACTGCCGCCACGGCCACTGAGCTGATCCGGGCCGAGTTCCTCCAGAAGCTCCACCATGTCACCGACATAGGCCTCTTCCAGCTGAACCACTTCCACCTCGGAATCCGTGGGCTTGTCGAGATCGTCAATCAGGCGCTGCATGCGCTGGATATTCGCCTTGTGGTCACTGATGATCAGCGCGTTGGCGGCGGATACCCCGGCCAGATGCCCGTAACTGGCCACCATGGGCCTGAGGATGGGCACCAGCTGCATGGCGCTGACGTTCTCCACATGGATGACACGGGTCATCAGCTGCTCGGAAGGCACATCCATGAAGCGGGTGATGTCCTCGGCCGTCTGCTTGGCGTCACTCTGCTGGATCACCTTGATCGCATCCTCACCGGGAATGGCGGTAAACCCGTGCACATGCAGTACCGAGAGGAAGAGGTCATACACCTCATTCTTGTTCATCGGGGTTTCCGAGACCACGGTCACCTTGCCCTTGACGCGCGGATCAACCACGAAGCTGTAACCGGTAATGTCCGAGACCTGGTCCACCAGGGCGCGGATATCGGCATCCTTGAGGTTGACCGTCCAGGTTTCGGAGTTCCCGGCTTCAGCCACCTTCTGGTTCCCGGCCCCATTATCGTCCTGGGCCATGAGAGGCATGGAAGCCAGCAGTGCCAGCGCAAATGCGAAAAACAGTCGTTGCATGCGGATCATTGGATAACCAGTGCCCGTTGTTGTTGTCTGGTTCGCCGGTTATGGAACCGGAACCGTGAATGAAAAGCGCGTGCCCCCACGCTTAATCTCAAGGTCAAGCCGATCCGAGTTCATCCAGCGTTCCAGATTAGCCCGGTCGGCCTCGATGTCGCCCAGCTGCTGCCCGTTAACGGAAATGATCACATCACCGGGCTGCAGGTTCATGTCTGAAAGATTTTCGTTGGTGCCGTCATACACATAACCGGGACCGTCCTCATTGGGCCGGAAACCCGCCCTGGCGATTGCCTCTTCAGGATCCTCTTCCAGCGCCTCGACGGCCCGCTCAACCCCGGCTCGGCTATCTTCCGTTCTTTCCCCGGCAGCCGCAACCCCGCCAAGTGTGAGCCCGTCGTCATCAAAACCCAGCGATTCCACCTCACCGTTACGCTGCAGCAGAATCCGGTTCGGCTCCACAGCCACCAGTTCCGCGCCACCAGGCAGCTCATCACCGACCGCGTAACGCTCGGCAGCGCCATCCCGCCCGGAAAGGATAGCACTGGAGCCTTTCCCGCGGGTGGCCAGAAAGACGCCGTGAAGCGTCAGTGTAAGCCCTGTCTCCGGTGCGGTTTCCCGCTCCACCCGGGACACGCTGCTTTGCTCGCCGGAGGCGGCTCGGCCGAAAAGCGCGATGTCCCTGAGCGGGATACTGCTGCCCGCTCCCCGCTGGGGGTCGCCCTGCGTAAGCGCGAGCTCCACCGGGTCTGATGGCGCCGGCCAGATCACACGCCAGGTCCACTGCCCGCCTTTCCAGCCCAGCTGGACTACCAGGACAACCAGCAGCAGATGCGCAAGACGGACCGGCCAGCGGTTCATGGCGCCACCTGCTGGCTCACACGGAAGACCACATCGCCCGGCGCCGCATCCGGCGCGAAGTCCAGCCCCAGGAAATCAATCCAGCGCTTGTAGAGCTCAACCTCGGCGCGACCACTGGCATCCACCACCAGGCGCACCGCCGGGTCCGACGTGCCCTGTTCCATCAGGACCAGCTCCGGCTGGCCATTGTTGCTGGTAAGGTGCCCCTCAATCGGCGGCATGCGCGACTGGCGGGGTTGACCGCCCATGGGCCAGGTCACGCTGCCTCCCGGCCACTGGCCCTTCCCCTGGAAGCTCCCGAAACCCTGTTCCGGACCCCAGACGCCGAAGAAGCTCTCCAGCGTCATGACACCGGGAATGCGCAGGGGCTGGATGCCCAGGTCGTGGGCCGTGATCTCCTCCAGGTCCACCCGGGCGCGGCGCAGCAGCATCCGCACACGGCCATCCAGCATGGCGGTCACACTGCCCTCCGCTTCGGAGCCGGGTGAATGAAGCCGCCATTCCAGCGGCACGAACCCGTGAATGAGCGACCCCGGCTGCAGCTGCCAGCTCAGGCGCAGGGGCAAGCCCTGCACGCGCAGCCAGGCATCACCGGACCAGACGGTCCCGCCCACCTGTTGCACCTCAACAACATCAGGAACGGGAACCTCTCGCGCCACCTGGGCCCAGACCCACCCCGCCGGCAGATACACCACCAGCGCGACCAGCCATGTCATGACGAAAAGAAGGACCAGAAGAAACAACCGCAGCGGCCCGACGCGAAAGCGGGGGTGCTCAGCGCCGGCGGATGACTCTGTATTCTGGAGGGACGATCTGCGCATCCTTACGACAACCACTGCGATGGAGGCGCCGACAGGATAACCATAAAAAACCCCCGAGGCGAACCGCCACGGGGGTTTTCATGGAGCCGGTCACACCGGCGATGGGAAGGGGGCGTTTACATCATGCCGCCCATGCCTCCCATGCCGCCCATGTCCGGCATACCACCGCCGGCACCGCCGCCATCGTTCTCTTCCGGCTGGTCGGCGATCATGCACTCGGTGGTGATCATCAGGCCGGCTACGGATGCCGCCGCCTGCAGTGCGGAGCGGGTTACCTTGGCCGGGTCGATGATGCCCGCTTCGAGCATGTCGGTGTACTCACCGGTAGCGGCGTTGTACCCGTAGTTGCCCTTGCCTTCGAGCACCTTGTCGACCACCACGGCCGGCTCATCACCGGAGTTGTAGGCGATCTGCTTGAGCGGTGCTTCCATGGCACGACGCAGCAGGTTGATGCCCATCTGGCGCTCTTCGTTGTCGCCCTTGAGGCCTTCAATCGCCTGCAGCGCGCGCACCAGGGTCACGCCACCACCGGCCACGATGCCCTCTTCAACAGCGGCACGGGTCGAGTGCAGCGCGTCCTCAACGCGGGCTTTCTTCTCCTTCATCTCAACTTCGGAGCCAGCGCCCACCTTGATCACGGCAACACCACCGGCCAGCTTGGCAAGGCGCTCCTGGAGCTTCTCCTTGTCGTAGTCGGAGGTGCTTTCCTCGATCTGCTTCTTGATCTGGCCAGTACGGGCTTCAATGTCCTGCTGCTGGCCGTTGCCGTTGATGACGGTGCTGTCTTCCTTGCTGATGTTGACGCGCTTGGCGCTGCCCAGGTCATCCAGGGAGACATTCTCGAGGGTCAGGCCGACTTCCTCGGAGATCACGGTACCGCCGGTAAGAACGGCAATGTCCTGCATCATCTCCTTGCGACGGTCGCCGAAGCCAGGCGCCTTCACAGCTGCGACCTTGACGATGCCGCGCATGTTGTTGACCACCAGGGTCGCCAGCGCTTCGCTTTCAACGTCCTCGGCGATGATCAGCAGCGGCTTGCCGGACTTGGAAACGGCTTCCAGCGTCGGCAGCAGGTCGCGCACGTTGGAGATCTTCTTGTCCACGAGCAGGATGTAGGGGTCGTCCAGCTCGACGGTCATGCTCTCGTTGTTGTTGATGAAGTAGGGCGAGAGGTAGCCACGGTCGAACTGCATGCCCTCGACCACTTCCAGCTCGTCCTCAAGGCCACGACCTTCCTCAACAGTGATGACGCCTTCCTGACCGACCTTGTCCATCGCATCCGCGATCAGCGCGCCGACGGTCTCGTCGCTGTTGGCGGAGATGGTGCCCACCTGGGCGATGGTCTTGGAGTCGTTGCAGGGCGTGGAGAGCTTGCGGATCTCTTCAACGGCCGACTGGCATGCCTTGTCGATGCCGCGCTTGAGGTCCATGGGGTTCATGCCCGCGGTTACTGCCTTCACACCCTCGCGCACGATGGCCTGGGCCAGAACGGTTGCGGTGGTTGTACCGTCGCCGGCGTTGTCATTGGTCTGGGAAGCGACTTCCTTGACCATCTGAGCGCCCATGTTCTCGAACTTGTCCTCAAGCTCGATTTCCTTGGCAACGCTCACGCCGTCCTTGGTGACATTCGGAGCACCGAAGGACTTTTCCATCACCACGTTCCGGCCCTTGGGACCGAGAGTGACCTTGACCGCGTCAGCCAGCGTATTGACGCCCGTTACCATCTGCTTGCGGGCGTGATCGGAGAACTTGATCTCTTTCGCCATAGTCTTCTGTTCCTGTTGCTTGACTGTTGAATCTCGTCAGGTGCCCGGGGCTGCTTCAGCCCTCCAGCACACCGTAGATGTCGTTCTCGCTCATGATCAGCAGTTCCTCGCCGTCGACCTTGACGGTGTTACCGGCGAACTGCCCGAACACAACCTGATCACCGGCTTTCACCTCCGGCTTGCGTACTTCGCCGTTATCCAGGGTCTTGCCCTCGCCTACGGCCAGAACCTCACCCTGGGAGGGCTTCTCCTGGGCATTGCCGGGCAGCACGATGCCACCGGCGGTCTTCTCTTCTTCTTCCTTGCGACGCACGACTACGCGATCGTGTAACGGACGGATTTTCATTGCTGCTTGTCTCCAGTTTCGGTTCGTCGGTTAAGCAATGAGTTGAGATTACCCAAAGCACATTGGCCTTGTGCTGCCCTAAGTTGGGGATGCACTGCCTTTTTTCAATCCCCACCCGGAAAATTTTTCAGTGCCGGTCCAGGCGCTCGGGATCGTCCTCATCCCGGCGCTGCTGTTCAAACTCGCCCTCGATGATGATGTTGCCGTCGGCATCCCGGCGCGGCCCGCGCTCCCGGTACGAATGGTATTCGTAATGCCCGCCCATGGACGCGCCCCCGTTGAACACCATACGATTCATCACGTAACTGCTCAGCCAGCGCCGTGTGAAGGGGATCAGGCAGGCAAAGCCCACGGCGTCCGTGATGAACCCCGGGGTCAACAGCAGGGCGCCCCCGATGGCCAGCAGCAGCCCTTCCGCCATCTCGCGCGCCGGCAGCTCACCGCTGGCCATGCGCTGGTTGGCACGGAGCAGGGTCGCGGCGCCCTGCTGGCGCAGCATGGCGGCACCAATGACGGCGGTCAGCAGCACCAGGCCAACCGTCGGAAGGGCACCAATCATGCCCCCGACTTCAATGAGGACCACCATCTCGATGATGGGAACGATAATGAAGGCAATCAGAAAAACGGGCATGCGGTCTCCGCGACTTGGTCGTTGTATGCATCACCATCGGGGCGAAGCAGCTGGACTTCAACCATACAGAAGCGTAATCCATGACTGAGTCCTCGCCACAGGCGACGCTGTACCCCGGCTGGCGGGTCTATCTGAACCCACGCGTCATCGGCATGCTGTTCCTTGGGTTCTCCGCCGGCCTGCCCCTGCTGCTGGTAGGCGGTACCTTTACTGCCTGGCTGCGGGACCTGGGCATTGAGCTGGCCGCCATCGGCTTCCTCAGCTGGGTCGGCATGGCCCATTCCATCAAGGTGCTCTGGGCCCCGCTGGTGGACCGGCTGCCTCTGCCCGGTCTGAGCCGACTGCTCGGGCGCCGGCGTGCCTGGATGCTGGCCGCGCAGATCGCGGTTGCGGTAAGCCTGCTGGGAATGGCCCTGACTGACCCGCGCGAACAGCTCTGGCTGGTCGCGGTCTGGGCGGTTGTCGCAGCTTTCGGGTCCGCGACCCAGGATGTCGCCATCGACGCCTACCGCGTGGAAGCCGCACCGGATACCCACCAGGCCGCCATGGCCGCCACCTACGTTACCGGCTACCGCGTCGCGATCCTGGCCGCCGGCGCCGGCGCCCTGCACGTGGCCGCCGTGGGCAGCTGGTCGCTGTCCTATGGCGTGATGGCCGCACTCATGGCTGTGGGGATGGTCACTACCCTGATCAGCCGTGAGCCCGTCGCCGAAGTGGATCGTTTTGCGCCGGAATCGGAAGAGCGGGTCATCCAGTACCTGGCGGACACCCAGCATACCGGCCTGCGCCAGCGCGTCACCGCCTGGTTCATCGGCGCGGTGGTCTGCCCCTTCACGGACTTCTTTCAGCGCTATGGCAGAGCGGCCATCATCATCCTGCTGTTCGTGGCCACCTTCCGGATCAGTGACATATTCATGGGCGTCATGGCCAACCCCTTCTATCTGGACCTGGGCTTTACCAAGGAACAGATCGCCAATATCGCTGCCGCCTTCGGGCTGGCGATGACCCTGGTCGGCGCCGCCGTGGGCGGGTTCATGACCGCGCGCTTCGGCATTGCGCGCATGCTGATCGGCACCGCCTTCATGGCCCCGGCCACCAACCTGACCTTCGCCTGGCTGGCCGGCCTGGGGCCGGAAACCATCGGCCTGGTCGCGGCTATCGTGGCGGACAATGTCACGGGTGGACTGTCCATCTCCGTTTTCATCGCCTACCTGTCCAGTCTCACCAACACCCGCTACACCGCCACTCAGTATGCGCTCTTCAGCTCCCTGATGACACTGCCCGGCCAGTTCCTGGGCGGGTTTACCGGCGTCGTGGCGGAGAATGTGGGCTGGATCGGCTTCTTCCTGATCACGGCCGGTCTGGGCATCCCCGCCATTCTGCTGGCCGTTGCCCTGCTCTGGCTCGCCCACCCGGATCGCCCCACCACCCCGTAGGAGCGGCCATGGCCGCTCCTACGTGCGATGCAGCTCACACCCTCGCCATCCCTCAAAAACGTTTTGCATTGTCGCCGGTACCCGCCGGTCTTTGGCGTCTATAATGGGCCGGAAACGCATCACTTCTGACCACAACGGATAACAACAACGGACTTCGAATGAACCCCGAACTGCCCATCCTTGTCGTGGACGATGCCCGTTTCAGCAGCGCCGTCGTCAGCCGCACCCTCAAGCAGGCCGGTTACACCAACCTCCAGGTGGTCAATACCGCAGCGGATGCCCTCGAGACCCTCGACCGCGACCCCATCAGCATTCTTATCGCGGACTGGCTGATGCCGGAGATGGACGGGCTCGAACTGACGGACCGGGTCCGCCAGCAGGATGAGCAGACCAACCACTACACCTACATCATCCTGCTGACCGGCAAGGAAAGCGTCGAAGCCCTGAGCAAGGCGTTCGACCGCGGTGTGGACGACTTCATCTACAAATCCGACATGACCAAACAGCTCCTGCCCCGGGTCTTCGCGGCGGACAGACTGGCGGAACGCCACAACACCCTGCTCCATACCAATCAACTGCTGATGGAAGAAAACCGGCAGCTTGAAGCCCACAACGTGGTCGACCCGGAGACAGGACTGGGGAATGCCCGCTACGCCCGTCAGCGCCTGCAGCAGGCACTGGACTACACCGAGTCGCGCGGCGGTGCCGTGGGCTATGTCCTCATCGGCATCCGCCACTGGGGACGCCACTGCCGCGAACAGCCCGCCCCGGTTCAGAACGAACTCCTGGAGACACTTGCCCGGCGCATGACCGGGCTGATCCGGCCACTGGATGCCCTGTGCCGGATCGGGCATGATCGCTACGCGGTCATCGCACACTTTCCGGACGCGGATCACTGCCGACCAGCCGCCTTCCGCCGCCTGCATGACGGCATCAACCACAAGGCGCTCAAGACCAGCCGTGGCTTCATTTCCGTGGAAGCCGACGCAACGCTCTGCATTGCCAGTGAAAGGGAAGTGACGCCCACGGCCGATGCAATGGAAGCCGCTGTGGAGGAGGGGCTCAGCAACGCCCGCCAGTCACGGACGCTCACACGGGCCCAGGCAGCAGCCCCCAGGAGCAAGCCGGAGACCGGTTAGTACTGTGACCGTGTTCACATTCCGTTACGCGCGCTCACCGTCATACAACAGACGCCGGTCCTCCTCCAACGCATACTGAACACGTGGATTTGAGCAGTATCCCCCGGGGCGGAAGAGACAGCAGTACTTTCGCCGGCAACCGGGCACTGCAACAGGATCCCAGGGATTATGAATTTTTCAGGCTTTTCATTCTTCCCTTACGACTTCTTCTTCAGGCGGACCCTTGGTCCGCCTTTTTTTATTCGGGATACCCGGTAATCGCTCGGATCCGGTGATACAGTGGTGACAGCCGCGAATACATCCGCTGATACACCTCCCGGTACAACCGATCGTAGAGCGCCTGACGCTCCGGGTCCGGATCGAAGCGCTCCCCAAGCCGGGTCATGGCTGCCACTGCCGAATCGTAATCCGCGTACCAGCCCAGCCCGACGGCCGCGTTGATCGCTGCCCCCAGCCCTGACGTTTCATAGGTATGCGGCCGCTCCGCGGGCAGACCGAAGATATCCGCCGTCAGCTGCAGGGCCTCATCGCTCTGGGACCCTCCCCCCGCCACACGCAGGCACTGCACCGGCACACGGTTGCGTCGCTCAAGCCGCTCCTTGCCCTCACGCAGCGCATAGGCCAGCCCCTCCAGGATGGCCCTGTAGATATGGGCCCGGGTATGCACATCCCCGAAGCCGATGATCGCCCCCTTGGCCTCCGGCCCCGGCTGGCGCACCCCCGGTGACCAGTATGGCTGCAGCATCAGGCCCATGGACCCGGGCGGCACCTCGCGCACCAGCTCATCAAAAAGCGCCTCCGGGGCAATACCCCGCTCCTCGGCAATCACCTGCTCCCGATGCCCGAACTGGCGCTTGAACCAGCTCACCATCCAGAAGCCCCGGTAGATCATCACCTCGCCGGAATAACGCCCCGGAACGGCTGAGGGGTAAGGTGGCAGGAAGCGGGTGGGCTCCACGTAGCGGTCGTTGGTGGTATTGATGGTGGCCGTGGTGCCATAGCTCATACAGGCGGTTTCCGGTGAGAGGCCACCACATCCCAGTATTTCACACGCCTTGTCCGAGGCAGCAGCCAGTACGGGAACGCCAGAGGGCAACCCAAGATGCGTTGCAGCCTCCGGAGTGAGGCCACCCATGCGCTCCCCAGGCCGAACCAGTTCCGGCAGCATGCTGCGCTTCACTGCCATCAGCTGCCATTTGAGGTCATTCGGTCGGCACCAGTCATGGCGTTTGTAGTCGAACGGCAGGTAACCCACCTGGCTGCCCGTGGAGTCCACGAAGCGCCCGGTCAGCCGCCAGTTGAGATAACCGGAGAGCAGCAGGTAATGGCGGGTCCGGGCCCAGACATCCGGCTGGTTGTAAGCGATCCAATTGGCCTGTGTCTGCTCCCCCAGCTTCTGGATGGTCCCGGACAGGCCCAGCAGCCTGAGCACCACACGCCAGAAAGGCGGCACCCGCACAGGCCCGGGGGCACGGCGCTGGTCCAGCCAGACAATCGCCGGGCGCAGGGGCATGCCACTGGCATCCAGGTTCACCACCGTGCCGCGCTGGGTTGTCAGGGCCACGCCGGCAACAGCTTCCCGCGGGATGGCCGTGTTTTCCCAGAGCTGGGCGCAGGCCCGGCCAATACTCTGCCAGTAGTAGTCCGGATCCTGCTCCGCCCAGCCCGGCTCCGGAGAGCGGTAGGGTTCGATCCCGTCCTGCCCCTTGCCCACCAGCTCGCCCCGGCCATTGAACAGCAGTGCCCGCGTGCTCTGGGTGCCGTTGTCGATGGCAAGAATAAGCGGTTCGACACTCATGCCCCGGACTCCGGCGGCAGGTGGTAGCTGGCGCGCCAGAGCTCGCGATAGCGTGTGCATTCCTGCTGCCAGCGGGCATCATCCCATCCCAGCGGCGCCTGGCAGTGCTCACGCAGAACCTCCAGCCAGGGCGCACCGCCCTCCGGCAGCAACAGCCCCAGCCGGGTCCGGCGCAGCAACAGGTCATCCAGATGACCGATCCGCTCATTCCGGCAGCTCCACACCAGTTCCGCCAGCAGCGTATCCGTATGACCAATGGGCATCAGCGGGCCGGCTTCCAGGACCTCTTCCACCCTACTGCCGTAATGGCCACACAGGCGCTGCCACTGCCAGGCTGTGAGGGCATTGGGCCGGGCCATTGCCGGAGCCGGCGAGAAGACCTGCTCATCCAGGTCACGGCGAATGCCGTTGTCGGTGCGCACATGGTCCAGCACCTCCAGCGCGATCAGACGGAAGGTGGTCAGCTTGCCACCGGCAACACTGATAACCCCCTGGTCGTTCCAGATGACGTGTTCCCGTTTCTCTTTCGAGGGTTTTTTCTTACGGCCCCCGCTGTCGGACACAACCGGCCGCACACCGGACCAGGTGCTGATCAGATCCGTCTCGCCCAGATGTGCATCCGGGAAGGCATCGTGCACGGCTTCCAGCAGATACGCCATTTCCGCCCGGCTGAGCACCGCCTCTTTCTGGAGATCCTGGTCATGATCCAGATCCGTCGTACCGACCACGGTCACGCCTTCCCAGGGATAGACGAACATGGGGCGGTGATCCCGGGGATGGATGAGTGACAGGCTCACCGAGACCGGCAGCTTCCAGAACGGGAAAACCAGGTGACTGCCACGCAGAGGGCGGATGCGCTGGTCGCCACCGAGCTGGCTGCGCAGACGATCCGTCCAGGCACCGGTGGCGTGGACGATGTGGCGTGCGCGCAGGTCATAACCTCTGTCAGCCAGCTCGTCATGGACGGTCACGCGCCCTTCACCGCCGTCAGACGGTGGTGTCACGGCCTCAGCCCGCACGTAGTTGACCGCCCGGCCCCCGGCGTTCGTGGCCTCCTGCAGGATGCGCAGCACCAGGCGGGCGTCATCAGTCACCGCGTCCGAAAAACGGGTACCACCGCGCAGGCCCTCACGGCGCAGCCCCGGCACCCAGCGCAGAACGGACTCGCCCGGAAAGAAGCGGCGGGTCCGGCGCTGCGCCAGGAAGTCGTAAACCCTGAGCAGCAGACCGAACAGACCCGGCCCGGGGAACTGGCGATTGAAGTGCGGCATGATGTAGTAGAGGTTATCCACCAGCCCCGGCGCCTCGTTCATCATACGCTCGCGCTCATGCACCGCATCCCGGGTCAGGCGGTAATCCCCGCTGGCCAGGTAGCGCAGCCCCCCATGCACCATCTTGGAGGAACGGCTGGAAGTTCCCCAGGCGAAGTCCCGCTGCTCCACCAGCAGGACCCGGTAGCCTTCCCGGGCGGCCTCGCGCAGGATGCCGGCACCCGTAATGCCACCACCAATGATCACCATGTCCCAGGGTTCGTCCCCGCCGAGCAGGGCTGCTGTGTCACGGCGTTCCTCGTGGATACTGCTCGCTTCCGTCATGCCTGCTCCTCCGGCTCATGCTGCAACAATACGCCCGGGGCCAGACGCTGGTCCGGGTCCATGTAGCGGCTCATGGCGTGCAGCATGCCGATGGTGACCGGCCCCTTCTCAGTGGGCAGGTAGGGCGCATGATCCTTACCGACCCCGTGCTGGTGGCTGATGGTTCCCCGATTGTTGACGATGGTTTGCGAGGCAGCCTGCTTCAGCCGGGCCCAGCGCTCATGGGTGGCCTCGTAGCTGCCCGCGCACCGGAACACATAAGTGGTGTAGATGCTGCAGCCCTGGCCGTAGACGTGGGACAGGTGGGTGAACACATGCACCGGTTCGCCCTCGGACTGAAGGCCGTGGCGCAGCGTGGTCTCGATGCGCTCCATCAGGGTATCCACGTTGTCCCAGTCCGTGGCCGTTTCCAGAGTATCCACGGCATAACCCTGCTCCCACAGCGTCTCGCGCAGGTAGGGCATGGTGAAGCGCTTCTGTTCCCACTTCCTGCCCAGGTAGGTGCCGGTGTAGACACCGTCATTGCCGCGGCTGATCCGTTTCAGTTCGCGCAGCCCGGTTCGGCACTGGGCCTTTGTCCCCGTCAGACCGACCGTCATCATGCATTTCCCTTCAGCCGCGCCACGCCAGCCCAGATAGCGTTCCAGCATCCCGATCATTGTCGGGTGGCCCGCCAGGGCCAGCTGGGTTTCCGTCTCCACCGCATTACTCAACCGCAGCATGGAAAGCGGCGTGCGGTTCTGCACCAGCTGGCGGGCACACAGACGTGCGCGCTCCCAGTCCGGGAAGAAAAGCACATGAAAGGACTCATGCTCCGCCACCGGCGTGACGCGGACCTTCACTTCAGTGATGGCACCGAAGCGCCCTTCCGAGCCCAGCACCATCTCACGGGGGTCCGGGCCGGCGGCGGAGGCGGGGAAGGTTGGAATCTCCCAGGAGCCCTGGAAGGTCTCCATACGGCCGCCCGCGAAAAGCTGTTCAATGCGGCCGTAGCGCAGGGACTGCTGGCCACTGGAGCGGCTGGCAACCCAACCGCCAATGGTGGACAGTTCAAAGGACTGGGGGAAATGGCCGAGGGTGTAGCCATGGGCCAGGAGCTGGGATTCCACCAGCGGGCCCGGCGTACCGGCACCAAAGGTGGCGATCTGGCTCTCGGCGTCCAGATCCATCAGACGGTTCATGCGCTCCAGCGAGAGTGTGAGAATGGGCCTGCCGGAATCCTCCGGGTTGATATGCCCGGCCACACTGGTACCGCCACCGTAGGGAATCACCACAAGATCCCGTTCCCGGGCCCATTGCAGAAGCTCCGCTACCTCCTCACTGTGCTCGGGCAACGCTACTGCGTCCGGAAAGAGCCCGAAATCGCCGCTGCGCATGGCCAGCCAGTCCGCCAGGCTCTGCCCCCGGGCATGCCGCACCCTGGTCTCCGGGTCCGTGTGAACCCCGGGGCGCTCCGGGATACGGGATTCCGGGACTTCGGCACACACCTGCTCAAGGGTCGCTTCAGACAGTGGCGAGGCAGCGCCAATGCGGGTTTTCAGAAAATCCTGCCCCGCAGCCGGCAGGGGCAGATGGAAGCTGGCGTCACCCCAGCCGTTCCAGCGTCGCATGTGATGGTTCTCCACTCAGGCTCTTCAGTTGCAGCCCGTGATACACCATCCCCTATCCAGTTGTCCATCAGGTCTAGAGTTTTTGCTCTATGCAATCCAGCTCATGCGCCCTTCATTACTCGGTTACGGCCGGTCGCCTTGGCCAGGTAAAGCGCCGCATCGGCCCGTTGAAGAGCCTGCTCAGGGTGCTCATCTTCCCTATTGAAGCGACTGACACCAGCGCTGACGGTCACCTGGAACACCTCGCCCCGGTAGGTTGTGCAGGCATACCCCGCAATTTCCACTCGCAGGCGCTCCGCGAGATCCATGGCCTCCTCGATCCCCGTTCCCGGGAGCAGAACCCCGAACTCCTCGCCACCAAGACGGCAGGGTACGTCGCTCTCCCGCACACGGTCAGCCAGAGTGCGTGCCACGTTCCCGATCACCTCATCCCCCGCCCCGTGACCATAGGTGTCGTTAACAGCCTTGAAATGGTCAATATCAATCATGACAACCGAGGCCGGGACCTCACGGCGGCTGAACAGCTCATAGCTCTCGTTCAGCCGCTCCATGAAAACCCGCCGGTTGGGAATCTGCGTCAGTGGATCTGTGAAAGACAGTTCACGGAGACGAGCCTCCTGCTCCTTCTGCTCGGTGATGTCCCTGACCGTGCCGATGAAGACATGACCACCACCGACAGGCGTGTAATCCCCGCGCTCATAAACCCACCTCACCGAGCCGTCCGGGCGAACAACGCGATGTTCAACATCGAAAAGGCCAGTCTGCCTCGCCTGCACCTCCATGGCATCAACAAGCGCCAGATCCTCCGCATGGACAAAGGTGCGGAAGGCATTTACCGAGGGCGTGAACGTATCACTGGAAACCCCGAAAATCTCGAAAACCTTTTCCGACCAGTACAGGTCCCCCGCATCCAGGTTCGCCTTCCAGTAGCCGAGATTGCCGATTTCCTGCGCCCTCTCCAGGGTCTGGATCAGCTCGCGGTTAGCCTCCGACTCTTCGCGTAAGCTCTGCTCAAGGTCCTTGTGCGAGGTGATGTCCAGATGGGCACCACTGACCCATTCGGGCTGCCCCTCCGGGGTCCAGCTGACCACACGGCCGAAATCCCGGATCCAGATCAGGCGGCCATCCCGGTGGCGTACACGCACTTCGCAGTCATAGACGGAGGCCTCACCATCAAAGTGCGCCTTCAGTGCCTGTTCCGAGACCGGGCGATCCTCTTCAATGAGAAAGTAAAGCCATGTATCGATGGAGGTGGGCTCAAGCTCCGCCAGGGTGTAACCCAGCATTCTGGCCCAATAGTCGTTGAACTCGGTCTCTCCGGTCTGCACGTTCCAGATCCAAGTTCCAAGTTCAGCAACATCAATGATGGTTTCGAGTGCGGAAACCCGATCTCCAGAAACTGGGGGCTGCCCCATACTTCACTCCAGGACCTCGGACTGGTCAGTCACAGTCAATGTACGCGAGTCACGAGCCGATCAAAGTGTGGATACTACGTAATGTAGTATAACGACAGAATCACGAATGCACATGGTTCAGCCGCGGTCTGGAAACCGGGCCGGAAGAGAGTCCAGTTCGGCAACAGGCAGGGCCCTGGAGAACAGGAATCCCTGAAGAAGATCGCAGCCGCGGGCGACCAGGTCGTCGCGCTGCGCCTCGGTCTCAACCCCTTCGGCCACCACCTTCAGCTGCATATGGTGAGCCATGGTGATGATGCCCTGGACGATCGCCATGTTGTCGGGGTTGGTGAGAATATCCCGGATGAAGGAAATGTCGAGTTTGACCTTGCTGGCAGGCAGATCCCGGAGGTAGCGCAAGCTGGAATAGCCGGTGCCGAAGTCATCAATGGAGACCGTCACGCCCAGCTCCCTGAGCTGCTTCATCAGCTCAATGGTTTCCTGGGCGTTTTCCATAAGCACCCCCTCAGTCACCTCCAGTTCCAGCAGATGGCCCGGCAGACCGGTTTCCGCCAGAATGGCCCGGACCTCTTCCACAAAGTTACGGCGCCGGAACTGCAGAGTGGAAATGTTCACCGCCGCCGGAACCACCTGGCAGCCTTCCCGCCAGCGCTGCATACCATCCTCGCACGCTCGCCTGAGCACCCAGCGCCCCACCTCGATGATCTGGCCCGTCTGCTCAGCAAGGGGAATGAACACCCCCGGCGATATCATTCCCCGCTGAGGATGGTGCCAGCGCACCAGCGCCTCCACTCCACGCCAGGAACCGCTCACCGCATCAATCACTGGCTGATAATGCAGCTCCAGCTCATTGCGCTCCATTGCCAGACGCAGGTCATGGCGCAGAATAATCTCGTCCTGTGTGGCGGGGCGGCGCTCCTGCTCATACCAGTGCCAGGTATTCATCCCCCGACTTTTCGCCGCCTCCATGGCAATGTCCGCATGCTGGATCAGAATGGGCGCCTCGGATTCGCCATCATCCATTGCCAGGCCGGCGCTGGCGCTGAGATGAATCGCGTGCCCCTCCACCTCAAAGGGGTCCTCAAGTGCTGAGAGTATCGCCTCTGCCCTGCGTTCAACCATCGCCGGCTCCTCAACCTCTGGGAGCAGCACGACGAACTCGTCAGCCACAAGCCTTGAGAGTACGCAGTCCTGTCCCAGAAGCTGCTGGAGACGCTCCGCCACCCGCTGCAGCAGCGTGTTCCCAACACGGTGTCCGAACCCTTCGTTGATGGGTTTGAAGCCATCCAGATCCAGATACATCACTGCAACAGCCCGCCCTTCGCGGCGGCGCTCATGCAGGGTGTGCAGCAGTTGTTCCTCAAAAACCACCCGGTTAACAAGCCCGGTTACGGCATCGTAGCTGTTGTGGAACGCAATCAGCCGCTCATGCTCCTTGCGCATCGAAATATCCCGGCATACGCCGAAGACCCCGACAATCTCCCCATCCACCTGGATCGGGAAATTGGTTACTTCAAGGTCGTAGGGTTCCCCCGTGGACAACACGCCGCGCGTCTCATAGGTAACATGGCCTCCGGAACGGGCCTGCGCAAATGCCTCACGGGTCTTCTTCTGGAACGGCTCCGCCACGAACTCATTGAAATGGTGCCCCGCGTACTCCGCCTGTGAGTAGCCGGTGATGCGCGCAAATGCCGCGTTACCCCGCCTCAGATAGCCGTCCAGATCGAATTCATAGACGCCATCGGGATGGTGCTCATACAGGGATTGATAACGGGCTGTCAGATCCTGGTAACGGTACCAGTCGCGATCCCGGATAATGGCCAGCGCCGCCAGAGCCGCCGCCTGCTGGAGATTGAAACGATCCGCATCCGAAGGACTGGCGGGCTCCCGATAATAGGTGCCGAAGGTTCCCAGAAGTGTCTCGCCCTCCGCGGACAGGACGGGAACGGACCAGCAGGCCCGCAGCCCCTCGTCCAGTGCGATCGACCGGTATCCCTCCCAGCGGTCATCCGTCTGGATATCCGTGGTTACCATCATGGAACGGTGGTAGGCAGCACTGCCGCAGGCCCCCACACCCGCAGCCACTGGCAGATCCCGCAGGGCGTCGGTAAAACGGACGGAGAACCGATCATTGGGGACCAGACTGAGCGTACCCCGCTGCTCGTCGTAACACATGAGTGACACCAGGGCCCCCGGCAGCATCTCCTCGGCAAAGGCTGTGATCTCGGTCAGCACTTCCTCCAGGGGCTCGTGCTCCGCGATCATTTCCTGAATCTTCTGCTGGCTCTTGAGAAGTGGCTGCTGCACGGTCATCGGTTGGCTACTCGGGATTCTGCTCGTAGGGGATCATGATAAACACCCTAATGTTTAGTTGATATTTCGCAACAGACAAACGCTCCATCCGCAGACGGCCGACATTTCCCATTCCAATGATGGCATTTGAACTACTCATTTGCCGTCCGGCCCCCCTCCAACAGATAGTACGCCCCATCCGGAAAGGTACCCAACCCACTCACCTTTTCCCTGCGTTTTCATTACGGAGTGTTCCCATGGACCTGCCATCACTGATTGAGATCCCCAACGGCGACAAAGTAACGCCCACCTTTTCCATCGACGAACTACAGCGGCGCCTCGGCAAGCTGCGAAAGCACATGGCCGAGAATGACGTGGACGCCGTTGTCCTGACTTCCTACCACAACATCAACTACTTCAGTGACTTCGTGTACTGCCGGTTCGGGCGGGACTACGGGCTGGTGGTCACCCAGGAGCGCTACACCACGGTCACCGCCAACATCGACGGCGGCCAGCCCTGGCGTCGTAACCAGCTGGGCGACAACATCATCTACACCGACTGGCAGAAGGACAATTTCTTCAAGGCCGTGCGGGAGCTGTGCGGCGGCTGCCGGCGCGTGGGCATCGAGTACGACCACGTCACCCTGCAGAACCACACCAAATTCCAGGATGCGCTCGGGAAGGTCGAACTCGTGGACATCGGCGTACCGACCATGCAGATGCGGATGCTCAAATCCCAGGAGGAGATTGCGCTGATCAAACAGGGCGCGCGCATCGCGGATCTGGGCGGCTCAGCAGTCCGCGACGCCATCGCCGCAGGGATTCCCGAATACGAGGTGGCACTGGCCGGCGAGCAGGCCATGGTGCGCGAGATCGCCCGGACCTACCCGCACACGGACCTGATGGATACCTGGGTCTGGTTCCAGTCCGGCATCAACACCGATGGCGCCCATAACCCGGTGACCAGCCGGCGGGTGCAGAAGGGCGACATCCTGAGCCTGAACACCTTCCCCATGATCTCCGGCTACTACACAGCACTGGAGCGCACCCTGTTCTGCGACCACGCCTCCGACGAGCACCTGCGCCTGTGGCAGATCAACTGCCAGGTGCACGAACGCGGCCAGGAACTGATCCGCCCCGGTGTGCGCTGCTGCGACATCGCCCACGACCTCAACAAAATCTACGCGGAGCACGACCTGCTGAAGTACCGCTCCTTCGGCTACGGCCACTCCTTCGGCACCCTCAGCCACTACTATGGCCGCGAGGCGGGCCTGGAGCTGCGCGAGGATGTGGAAACCGTGCTGGAGCCGAACATGGTGGTTTCCATGGAGCCGATGATCACGATCCCGGAAGGCATGCCGGGCGCCGGCGGTTATCGCGAGCACGACATCCTGGTGGTGAACGAGCATGGGGCTGAGAACATCACCCGCTTCCCCTACGGCCCCGAGCACAACATCGTGCAGTGATCCCCTCAGCGGCCACCCAGTGCGGGCACGGGGGACAGTTCCGCCAGCCCGCTGCGCAGGAAATCCAGTACCTGCTGGGTGGCCACGTTCAGCTCATTCTGCCGATAGTACAGGCTGACACTCACCGCTCCCAGCGGCGGCAGGACCTCGGTCTGCTCATGGGCCTTCACATTGGCCGGCACCACCGAGGCCGCCAGGGCCGTCACACCCACCCCTTCCTCCACGGCGGACATGATCCCGAGAAGACTGGGGCTGGTGTACGCAATGCGATACGGCACCCCGGCCTCCTCAAGCGCTGTCTCCATCATGGCCCGGTAAATGCAGCCTTGCGGGTAGGTCACCAGGGGCACAATATCCGCCTCCGCCACGCTGGAATCGTTCACCACCCACGCCAGCTGATCCACACGCTGATCCTGTTCATCCAGAGGCGCCGCCTCGCCCTCGGGCTCCATCACCAGGCAGACGTCGTAATAGTTGCGCTGGAAGCGCTGATGAATGGACTTGCTGATGTCGCTGTCCACCTCCACCGTGATGTTGGGATAGATGTTCGACAGCTCCCGCAGCGCACGCGGCAGAAAGGCCAGCTCAAAGTCATTGGGAATCCCCAGCCGAACCCGGCCCGAGACATTCTCCCCCTTGATGCGGGCCACCACCTGATCATTGATCTGCAGGATCTGCTGGGCCGCTTCATAGAGGTACTCCCCATCCTCGGTCAGCTCCAGGTTGCTGCCGCGTGAGAAGATGTTCGTCCCCAGCGTGGACTCCAGCTTCTTGATCTGGAGGCTGATGGCCGGCTGGGAACGACCCAGCAGCTCCCCCGCATGGGTGAATCCCCCCAGATCCTTGATGGTCACGAAAGTCCGCAGAAAGTCGATCGGTATGTTGGTCATCGGAGTCTATGCCCATTTGGTCATGTTATGGCGCCATCAGGAGTTCAAATCCGGAGCCGGTTTTATTAGCGCCGCATCTTGGTAAGGTGTGCATCCGGCATACGTGGAACTACTTAGCAAGAAGCTTTTCAGCAGTTCCCGCCGCCCGAAAGAAAAGCATGTCTTTCAGAAACGACAGGAGTTGTGACAGATGAATTCTTGGGTTCTTGCAACATTCGCCATCCTCACCGGCGTGATGCTCGCGCATTCCGCCGCCACCTTCGTCAAACGTGAACTGGACAGGAAGCCGGCCAACACCTCAACGCGGAGTTGACCATGGATCCGTACACGTATTTCAACTGGGGGCTTCTGGCCCTCACCTTCGTTCTTCTTATCGGTATCGGCTATCTCTCATCCCGCTACATCACCAAGGACTCCGAAGGCGGCTTCCTGGTGGCCGGGCGCTCACTCGGGCCCTTTGTGGCAGCGGGCACCATTGTAGCAACCGGCTTCAGCGGATGGGGATTCATCGGCTCCCCCGGGGTCACCTACAAGTTCGGCGCCATCGAGGTACTGGGGAACTTCTTTTTCGCCCCCGCGATGATGATTGCCGTACTGTACTTTGCGCGTTTCCTGCAGAGTCGTGCCCTGGAGATGGGCAGCAACACCATTCCCGAATACGTGGCACAGAGCCACGGTGGCGGCACCATGGGGCGGGTGCTCCAGGGCGTTGCCGGCATCATCACCATTCTGCTTCTGCTGGTGTTCCTGACCAGCCAGATCAAGGCGGTGGGCCTTCTGGGCGCCGAGTGGCTCGATATCAAACTGGGCACCAGCGCCACCCTGATGATTGCCGTGATCATCATCTACACCATGCTTGGCGGCCTGGCGGCCGTGGCCTGGACAGACACCATCATGGTCTGCGGCATGGCCCTGGCTGCTGTTCTGATCATGATCCAGATCTTCACCAGTGTGGACCTGACCGCCTGGCAGAGCTCGCTCAACAACATCGACCCGGAACTGCTCAACCCTACCACTGGTGCACACTATGGTGACAACGTGGGAACCGTCTTCCTGGTCCTGCCCTATGCCTTCCTGTTCTCCGCGGTGCTGCCGTACATGGCCATCCGCTTCCTGGCCATGAAACCGGGCATCAAGTTCCACAAGGTCGGCGTCTATGTCGCAATTCTCGGGGCACTGCTCAGCCTGATCCCGATCGTCGGGCTCTACATGCGCATGCAGTTCCCTGAACTGGAGGATCCGGACCGGGCCATGCCCATGTACCTGGAGCACTTCATGCACCCGGCCATCCAGGGGCTGATCACCCTGTTCATCCTGTTCGCCATGAAGTCCACGGCCAACTCCCTGCTGCACACCGTGGCCTCGGCCACCTCCCATGACCTGCGCCTGGCGCTGTTCGGTGAGCACCACAGTGACCACGAAGCACTCACCATCAACCGTGTCGCGGTGGTGATCCTGGGGATCGTGGGTCTTCTGATGATGCTCTACGCACCGCCTTTCATGCTTTCCTGGCTGGGCATACTGGGCTCCGGCACGCTCATGGCCAGCATGATCGGCCCGGTGTTCATCTCTACCTTCTGGCAGGGCAGCGGCTGGGGCGCGCTCACGGCCATGATCGTAGGCTTTTTCACCAGCGGCTATATGATGCTGTTCATGGAGGTGGGCTGGCTGATTGGCCCGCTGACCGGGTGTGCCGTGTCGTCCGCGTGCTACGTGGGGGTCTCTCTGCTGACCGACCGTAAACGCACAGGCGATGAAACCAACGCCATGAACCTCACTGGAACCTCCTCCACCTGAGAGGGGGTATTGCAGTATCCTTGGTCTGTTCCCGCACTGACTTTCAAAGCTGAGGTGGTGAAACAACCGTGACAGGACTGCGACTGAATGCGGACATGGGCGAAAGCTTCGGCCCCTGGGCAATGGGGATGGACGAGGCCGTCATGCCGGTGGTGGATCTGGCCAACATCGCCTGCGGCTTCCACGCCTCGGACCAGGACCACATGCGGCGAACCGTGCAGCTGGCGGTGAGCCATGGCGTGACCATCGGCGCCCACCCGGCCTACCCCGACCTCATGGGGTTCGGGCGGCGCTCCATGGCCTGTTCAGCGGAAGAGATTGAGAACCTCGTGCTCTACCAGATCGGAGCCCTCAGCGCCTTCTGCCGCGCGGCAGGCACTGATGTGCATTACGTCAAACCGCACGGGGCGCTCTACAACGACATGATGAAAAACCATGACATCCTGGCGGCGGTCATGCGCGCGGTTAAGGCGTTCGACCCGGGGGTGGCGCTCATGACCCTGTCCACCCGGGACAATCACCCGGTCCGCTCCCTGGCCACGGCCCACGGCATTCCCCTCTGGCTGGAAGCCTTTGCCGACCGCGCCTACGACGACGACGGCCACCTGCTCAGCCGGAGCAACCCCGGTGCCGTACACGCAGAGCCGGAAACCATCATCGAACAGGCCCGCCGGATCGCCAGGGGCGAAACACTCACCACCAGCGGCGGCGAACTGATTCTGGAAGCGGACACCCTCTGCGTCCATGGCGACAACCCGGAATCCATCGCCGCCATCCGCCGCATCCGCGACGCCATTCATCAGCCAGCGCCATGATGACACCCCAGGTGGAAAACGCCGGCATTGATGCCTGGGTGGTGCGCTTCTCCAACCGGATCGACCCCGCCAACCGGAACTGGATCACCGCCTTCTGCCGGGACTGCCGTGCTGTACTGGGTGACGCGCTGGTCGAGATGGTGCCCTCCTACACTACGGTTCTGGTGCAGTACGACCCCTGGCAGCTCACGGACACTGTGTCACGGAGACTGCTGGAAAGCGTCCTGGAACGGCTGGAACCCAGCAGCGAGGATACCGGGGGGCGCCTGATCAAACTGCCGGTATGGTACGACGTCAGCGTGGGCCCGGAGCTGAGCCTGATCGCGGAGCGTAACGGCTGGTCCCCGCAGCGGGTTGCGGCCGCTCACGCGGCCACGCAATACCAGGTCTTCGCGCTGGGGTTTGTGCCGGGGTTCGCGTTCATGGGGCTGGTGGACCCGGCGCTGGCCACGCCACGGCTGGCCACACCCCGGCAGCAGGTTCCGCGCGGCAGCATCGCCATTGCCGAGCGCCAGACGTCGGCCTACCCCCAGGTGACGCCCGGGGGCTGGAACCTGATCGGGCGAACGCCCCTCACGCTGTTCGATGCCACCCGCGAGCCCATGACGGTCCTTGAGCCGGGGGACCGGGTCCGGTTTATGCCGATCTCCCGGCAGCGCTTCATCGAGCTCGGCGGCGACCCCACGCCCGTTGCGGAGGCAACCCCATGAGCCGCGCCGGTGCCCTGCGTGTCGAGCAAGCCGGCCCCCTGGCCCTGCTGCAGGATGCCGGGCGCTTCGGGGTACGGCATCTGGGGATGACCCAGGGTGGCCCCATGGACTGGTACGCCGCTGGCTGGGCCAACGCCCTGCTCGGCAACGCTCAGGCTGCCCCGGTTCTGGAAATCACCATTGGCGGGCTCTCACTGGTCGCCGAAACCAGTACCACCCTGTCGCTCACCGGGGCGGACCTGGGGGCCACCGTCAACGGCCAGCCGCTGACGCCCTGGCAGCGGTTTGAGCTGCATCCAGGCGACCGGCTGGCGTTCGACCTGCCCCGCGCCGGCATGCGCGCCTACCTGGGCATCCCCGGTGGCTGGCAGGGGGAAACCAGCCTTGGCAGCGTTGCCTGCGTCACGCGCGAGGGACTGGGCGGACACAAAGGCGGCGGGCGTCCCCTGGAGTCCGGCGACCGGCTGGCATTCCCACAACAGGAACCCGGCCACGTTCCTGCGGAAACCCATGTGCCAAACGCCCAGCGGATGGATTACCAGCAACCGGCCCGTCTGGAGCTCATCCCCGGCGGTCAGGCGGCCCGGTTTGACGGCTACAGCCTTTACCAGGCCTTCAACCACCAATGGACGGTCGACACCCGCACGGACCGGATGGGCATCCGCCTCACTGGGCCGGAACTGGTCTGCCGCCACACCGCCATGATCTCCGAAGGCATTCCCGCTGGCGCCGTGCAGGTTCCGGCCGACGGTCAGCCCATCTGCCTGATGAACGACCGCCAGACCATCGGCGGCTACCCGCGCCTTGGCACCCTCACGCCCCTTGCCCGAGCCCGCCTGGCGCAATGCCCGGCCGGCCACCCGGTTCATCTGCGCGCCTGCGGTACTGGCAGCGCCCAGCGTGAATGGCGCCATTTGTTTTTCTTATGGCCGCATCAGTAGTTCAAATCCATAAGCGGTTTTATTAGCTCCCTACCCTGATAAGGTATGCCACCCCAAACGGGGCGCACTACCTGTCTGATCCAGAACTTCATTGTCCCGCAACGTCACACCCTGGCCGCAACGCCGGGATAAACGTCATGGAGAAGTACTATGAGCTCTGATGATCCAAAACCAGGTCTTGGCCTGGCCTTTCTGCCCATTGCACTGACCTTTGTGGTGCTGGGCATCCAGTTGTTTGTATTCGACACCTTCACCCCACACGTTCCCCTGGTCCTGGGGATCGCCATAACCGCCCTGATGGGCCGCTACATCGGCCTGAGCTGGAAGGATATGGAAGAAGGCATGCTGCAGGTGGTGAGCCTGGGCCTGCCGGCGGTGGGCATCCTGATGCTGGTGGGCATGATCACCGGTGTCTGGATCGCCAGCGGCACCGTGCCCACCCTGATCTTCTACGGTCTGGAACTGCTGGACCCGACCATCTTCCTGGCCGCAGCGACTCTCCTGTGCGCCGTGGTCTCCGTGTCCCTGGGCACCTCCTGGGGGACCGTGGGCACCGTGGGTCTGGCCCTGATGGGCATCGGTGCCGGTTTCGGTCTGCCCGCCCACTGGACGGCAGCGGCCGTGGTCTCGGGCGCGTTCTTCGGCGACAAACTCTCGCCCCTTTCCGACACCACCAACCTGGCGCCGGCCGTCACGGGCGTCTACCTGTTCTCCCACATCCGCAACCTGCTGCCCACCACCCTGCCCACCATGGCAATCGCACTGGTGCTCTATGGCATTGCCGGTGTCTGGCTGATTGACGATCAGGCCGCGTCCTTCGAGCGCATCGCCGCCATCAACGAGGGGCTCTCCAGCAGCTTCACCCTGTCCTGGTGGACGGTGCTGCCGGTCATCCTGGTCATCGCGATGGCCGTCAAGCGCCTGCCGGCCCTGCCGGTGCTGTTCACCGGTGTGCTTCTGGGTGGCCTGACCGCCGTAATCTTCCAGGGGGCCTCGGTCCAGAACCTGTTCGCCTTCGCTTTCTCCGGCTATGAGATCAGCACGGGGGTGAGTGAGATCGACAACCTGCTCAACCGGGGCGGCATCCAGTCCATGACATGGGTGATCACGCTGCTTCTGATCGCACTTTCCTTCGGCGGCATCCTGGAGCGCACCGGCTGCATGAAAGTGCTCATCGAGGCACTGGTCGCCCGGGCACAGACTTTCCCCCGTCTCCAGACCTCCGCCATCGGCAGTTCCATGGCCACCAACATCATCGCCGGCGACCCCTACCTGGCCATCACCCTGACAGGGCGCATGTTCGGCCCGGCCTACCGTGGCAAGGGGTACTCGATGCTCAACCTCTCCCGCGCCACCGAGGAAGGCGGCACACTGATCTCGCCGCTGATCCCCTGGAACGCCGGCGGTGCGGTGGTGATCACCTCGCTCGGGCTGACCGTCTCCGGCGCGGATATGACCGACCTGCTCTACATCCCGCTGGCCTTTGCCTGCTGGCTCTCGCCGCTGTTCGGCGTGCTTTACGCCTACACCGGCTGGTTCTCGCCCAAGGCCTGCGAGGACGAACAGCAGGAGTGGATCGAGAATGACGAGGACATCATGGACATGGACCAGTTCCACAAGGACGTCCAGCGCACACGCAACAGCGTGTACCGCATGAACTGATCCCCTCCCTCGTAACACCGGAAGCGGCACCGCCCGCTTCCGGTGCCCTACCTACCCGCCCTTTTCAGCCTCTCCCAACCGCACATCACGGCTGCAGCGCACGGATTTCTTCATTATGGATCTATGTCATGTTCCTGGAGCTCCGGGTGGCCTATGCTCGACTCAGGCGAGCGGTTCTTTGCGGGCACCAGTCAGGAGGCAACCCCATGGCACGACTTCAGAACAAGACAGCGATCATCACTGGTGGCACTGGCGGTATTGGCCGCGTCACCGCCGAGCGCTTTCTTCAGGAAGGGGCCAGCGTTGTGATTGTGGACCTGGACCAGCAGCAGCTTGAGGCAACGCAGGCGGACCTCAGCAGGCTCGGTACGGTACGGGCCATCCAGGCGGATGTGACGCAGGAGGCGGATGTCCAGCGGTACGTTGAACAGACGTTGGAAGAATTCGGCCGGATCGACGTGTTCTTCAGCAACGCCGGCATTGAGGGCAAGGTTGCCCCCATTACGGAACAGAGCCTTGAAGACTTTGACCGGGTGATGGGCGTGAACGTGCGCGGTGTCTTTCTGGGGCTGAAACACGTCATGCCAGTGATGTTCCGCCAGCAGTCCGGGTCCATCATCAACATGTCCTCGGTGGCGGGGCTCATGGGCAGCGCCGGTGTCGCGCCCTATGTCGGCTCCAAGCACGCGGTGGTGGGCATCACCAAGACCGCCGCACTGGAGGCCGGCCCCTACAACGTGCGGGTCAACTCAGTGCACCCCTCACCGGTCAATACGCGCATGATGCGCTCCCTCGAGGAAGGCTTCAGCCCCGGCCACGCGGAAGAAGCGAAAACCATGCTGGAGCAGAATATCCCGCTGGGCCGTTACGGCGAATCCATCGACGTGGCCAACTGCGTGCTCTTCCTGGCGTCCGACGAATCCAGCTTTATTTCCGGATCCATGTACCGGATCGATGGGGGGATGGGGGCGAAGGGATGACAGCGGGAAGGCGACTCTGGATACCGTTCAGCGCGCGCTAAGGGTTCTGGACGCCCGGATGGCTCATGACATCTCTAGGCTGGAAGTCCTTCCGGCACACAGGTGTCACCGAGCAAATCGGGAGGGCTGAAACGAAAAAAGGCAGACCAGTAAGTAACTGATCTGCCTCTTTAGAATCTGGTAGCGGGGGCTGGATTCGAACCAACGACCTTCGGGTTATGAGCCCGACGAGCTACCTGACTGCTCCACCCCGCAACTGCTTTGTCACCGCTGGGCCTTGGCCCGTCGATGTGGTGCGTATCCTATGGAATCGCGCCCCGCCCGTCAAGGGCTTGGGGGCGGATTTTCACTAAAAAGGCCAGCCCGGAGGCTGGCCTGGTTGGTTACTGCTCGGAAGTTGCTTGCCGTAACTGTTGGGGCAGATCTTTTACCGGATTAGAGATGAAGTTCAGATAAGTACCGCCCTCAACAATTCTTAACGGTAACTTCAATGTAACTAGTCCGGCGTCATTGAGTCCTGCTGTGTTGGCAGTAACAACCAACTCTTCCTCATTACCAACAACATTCGTGTTCCGTTGTTCAACCTGCATGCGACCGTCGTCGAAAAAGGTGACATCACCTTTCAGCTCAAATGTGAACGGACGGCCATAGAGGTCATGAGTGCCCCCCAAGGGGACTTCCATATCCGGTGCGTCCAATAAGAGGTCAACCCGAGTTCTGAAAACCGGCTGCCCCCTGTCTCCAGTCGTTATCACTCCAGGAATCAGCGAGTTCCTCTTGCAACCATCAGTACAGGTAGGATCATCCTTGGCATAACGCATCCGGAGAATCTGTGTATTTGTGACAGTCTCTTCTTGTAGCGGTATCAACCCGAAAACATTAACTTGGGTAAAGACGCTTATCGAGCTTGTCGCAAGCATCGTTGGGTAAAGGTCAACCAGGATCCCTTCTACTTCATCCCCGTTATTCGGCTTGGAAGGGGTAGGATCGTAGGTTCCGGGCCCTTTTACCTCCGTGTTCAGGGCATAGGTCTGATAAATGAACTTATCGCGTGGACACGTCTTTCCCTCCCCAGCTTTACAGCCAACCTGAGCAGGAGCAGTCTCGGCAGCTACGCCTTCACCTATTGCTTCGCGGTTAATAACTTCCAGCTTGGTAGAGTTTGCAGCGGCCTTCCACCCTAACTCGTCACTCCCTTCGTGAGAGGCCTTAAAGGGCTCAACACAGTCACTGGCGTAATTGTCAAACTGACGATTATCACTGCCGTTTTTGCTGGGATCACAATCCACGAGGAAGTTCGAGTTCGTGTCACGCACTGGTAGATTACGCAAAGGCGCGAAGACTGTTTCTTTACGTTCAGCGCCCTCAAAATAGATGACCATTGGATCCGCCGTGTCATTATCACCGCCAAGCCCCTCCAGAAGATCCGTCTCAAGAGGAAGGCCTTTGCTACTGCAAATCGAGGTCGGCGGGTTATCCCCGCAGGTTGTAGAATTGGCATCCTTTTCGGAAGCCATCGTGTAGCGATAGAAACTTCCAGGTTCCCAAGGCTCATCTGGATAGAAGCGGATGCGTTGGCTGTTCTTTTCCAGCCGACCAGTGACGACCGGGTCGTCAGCTACTGGGTCACCATTCTCATCCACTTTTTCAACAATGAACGTTTCACCCAAACGGATTGAGTTAAGATCCATGGATTGGGAAAAGACGACCGTTATCGGCCTATCAGCTGGCATCTTGCTGACGGGCAGAGTGTCCTGTGTTGCCTCCCGGCCATCACTATAGGCGGCGTCGCTGTCGTCATAACATTTGCCAAGTACACCAGCAGCCAGATCCATCTCGGAGAAATCCGTTTCACACGGAAATCCCGGATAGGTAGTCAATGCCAGCGGTGGACGTGCTGGACTCAAATCAGAGTTTGAGTCGGGTATGGGCGGAAGTGAGAACTGTAACTCGTCCGAGGACGCTGGATTCCCAGCCAAATCCGTCAGCTGATTGGTGATATTAACGTCATACTCAACACCGTGCTTGAAGCCGTCCCTATCTTTTGGCTTGTTTGGATCAGACGCCAGATTGATTGTGACTGTTGTGCCGTCAATCCTGGATTTCAGCCTTTCAGAGGAAACCTGAGTGCTATTGGCGTAAAGTTGAATCCCCTCTTCAACCGAATCTCCATCAATGGGCTCATTGAAGTTCAGGGTTACCGGATCGCCCGGGCGGTGCATATCCTGTCTCGTCTCAGGCACAGCATCCTCCGCGCCCGGCATCCAGCTCAGCAGCTTAGGCGGCTCTTCATCCACTGGCCGCAGATCCACCGCGTCCGTGGGGGCGTCTTCGGAAATGTCGCCTTCGAGGTGAAACGCGATGGTAGAGTCTGTGTATTCCTGTCCAAGGAGTTCAGGCTCAACAACACCAATCGCATCAATCGTCAGCACACCATCACGAACCAGGGCGATACCGCGCAATTCCACACCCATCAGGTCCTGGGAAAGCGCCGCGTTAGGCTGCTCACTTTCCGTGTTCATGGCAACATCCATGAACAATGTTACGTGGCGCGGTGCGGAGTCATTGTCCGTATAGGGGTTCGGGCTGAGGTAGCCAGTGGCGTCCGAGATCATGGTGACCTTGATGTCACCGGTCGTTTCTGGCGGTCCGTAATTGCCATCACCAGCACGGGCTTTGAGGATTGGAACCTCACCGCCCACTTTCACATCAATGCTGGTACCGCGCAGTACACTGTTGCGTGGAATACGCAGGGGCAGTGGTTCACCCCGCTCAAACGAGGGTGCGAAACCAAGCTCCGCAAACAGTGATCCGGTCTGTTGGGAGGGTCCGGCTTTCCCCTGTAACACTGAATTCAGGGTCACTCCATTGATAATCTGACCGTTCAGGATGGATTTGGTTGCCTGCTCCTGACTTTCACCGCTTGCCAGGCCAGAATCCACGTTGATCTGTTCAGCCACTACAGTCGGAGCGGTATCACGGGGCGTGTACTTGAACGTCTGGTTGAGCGCCTGATCGCCATCCGTTTTGCTGGGCAGGTTATTCAGACTGAGCGTGTAAGTTTCACCGGCTTCAAGGACGTCATCCTTACTGCCGCATCCTGCCAGCGTTTCTGTTACGCAGGGATCAACACTGATGCTGTTTCCCCGGATGATCACTTTCGCATCCACCGGGTCACCGCTGCTGTCCGTCAGCTCAACGCTGCCCCCCTTATCTTCCCATTGCGGGTGCACGGGGTGGGTGGTTTTCAGGCGGAAGGTTGAGAAGTTCATCGGGCCGAAGTCACCGGGCTCGCTCTTCTGACTGTCCGGAAGTGGCACGACAGACGCCACCTCAAACGACGCCGCCCCTTCGACCCTGTTGTTGGGTCCGTCATACATGTTCCGTGTCTGGAACTGGATTCCGGGAACGCCTTCCGCATTCGGCGTGGCAATGCTCGCGCCATTCGCAGCAGAGAGCGAGCCGCCATCGAAAGTCACACTGTATTCAGACTGGGCTTCCAGCCCTCCGTTCGGGCTCAACACCAGGCTGCGACCACCAGCCTCTTTCTCCAGGGAATAGGGTACTTCCTCACCATCCTTCAGGAGCAGGATCTTGTTGGATTCCTCAGTCACTGAGTCCGCAATGGCATGCGAGAAGCGCATCACCACCTCCGCCTGAGGGCTGACACCAGACTGGCCATCTATGGGGTAGGAATAGCTCAGATAGGTATCGTCATCCGTGCCTGAGCCTGAGACTGCTATGTCGTCGGACTGCTCTTCACCACCCATGCACCCGGTGAGAAGCAGCAGGGGAACCAGAGCCAGGGTATATTGTTGTTTCATATCATGGTCTCCGCTTAGAACTTCAGTGTGACGGAGCCACTGATGACGTGGATTTCGCCATCTGCAGTGACTGACTGTGTATTGCCGTCAACGTCTTCAATCGTGAAGTCGCGCTCCTGCAACTGCTGGTACTGGTAACCAATATCAAACCGGACCGGATACCGCAGAAAACGGGTCTGCTTATAGGTGGCGCTGAGCCCCAGCCCGGCAATGATGCGATCATTGTCGATGTAGTTGAGCTTGGGAGTCCGTGTGCTTTTCAGGGGTGATTCCTCATAGGCCAGCCCGCCAAGCAACCTGAAACGACCAAAGAGATCCATTTCAGCCCCGATACGGGGGACGACAGTGTCCTGAAACTCCGCTTTCCGCGCGACGCTGCCAGAGGAATCCTCCTGGTCCTTGACGGTGTCGGCTTTAAGCTCGTCTTCCAGCCCGGACCACTCGCGTTGCTCAATCGTGAAGCCGGCCCGCCAGCCGTCCCCCTTGTACTGGGTTCCGAAGGCGTAGATCTCCGGCTGATAGGAATCAATGGTGGTTACGCTAAGGTTCAGCCCCGGATCAGGGATAAGCTGATCGACAATCACATTGGATTGAACAGACGTAGAGGACGCAGAGCTGTTCCGGAAGCTCAACGCACTTTCAAAGCCATTGAGTAAGCAGCTGCTATCCGCGCAGAAGGTATCTCCCCAGTTCAGGGTCAGCCCGAGAATGGAGCGGATGTTGGGTTCCGCTTCAACGCTCAACTCCTCTTGCTCTGTTTCTCCATTGGGAAGCGACGTGGCATTCAGGGTTGCTGTGGCATCAAGCGTAATACGGGATGCTGCCCCGATGCTGATCCCCCGCCAGATTCTAGTGCCCGCGCCCAGAGAAAGGAAAAGCGGCTCACGCCCGTAGCGCATGTACTGACCTGTCTCTGATGCCTCGGCCCCAAACGCAAGCATCTCCTTGCCGTACTCTTCCACACCGGCAATGAATCCAAGATGGATTGGGTGACCGGACTGGAGCAGCGAGGCAACGTTGGTTTTCATTCCCAGCAGAATGCTCTGGCTTGGATCGTTGGAGAGCACATCATTGTCGGTGTTCGGTCGCTCTGCCCGCAGCTCCTGCTCCGCGTGCATGATCGCCTGAGTCAGCTCACCACGCTCGTCCTTCACCAGGGCAGCCGGGTTGTAGTAGTTGGCTGAGACCTGGGAATTGAACATGGACAGTGCCTGGGCGGTGGCCAGGTCTTCCGGGAATATGCCGTA